>ENA-OPSZ01000206-OPSZ01000206.1-human-gut-metagenome-genome-assembly--contig:-NODE-206-length-49714-cov-3.308162_pt1 | contig 49714 bp, 40 predicted proteins | sample MGYA00241814_ERZ501919 | MGnify/ENA primary metagenome ERZ501919 (study PRJEB25962, sample SAMEA2042440) | human gut metagenome | biome: human gut; feature: human-associated habitat; material: faeces... | reverse complement strand
TCAATCACCGGGTTTTCGGGATCCTTAAAATCAATAGAAGTAAAGCCGCCCACTGAACTTGCCATCTGATCCAGAAGGCCGGAAGGCTTGCCAAAATAGACGTTTTCCGCGTATTGGGCAATTTTAGCCGCCGTAACCGGATCGATAGAGCCTTCATTGTAGAGATGGCTGAGAACAGTTACCACCAGCACTTCAAAAGCAGCAGAACTGGAAAGACCGGAGCCTTTGAGTACACGGGTCATGGTATAGGCCTCGAAGCCTCCCACATGATATCCCAATTCTTTGCAGCGGGCGCAAATGCCTTTCACCAAAGCCAGAGAGGTACCCTCTTCCTCGGTATCTTTGGAAAGATCCGACAAATCCACCACGTCCACGCCTGGATATTCCGCGGATTTCAAGGATACTTTACCGTCTTCGGTTTTTCTGGCAAAAGCCACTACGTCCAGGTTGACAGCCGCTGCCAATACCCTTCCGTGATTGTGGTCGGTATGGTTGCCTCCAATTTCCGAACGTCCCGGCGCACTGAAAAAGGCGCCCCCTTCCGTGCCGCCAAATTGATTGGCGAACCCTTCCTTGAGAGCCTGATACCGTTCCCGCTGGGATTCCGCTTCTTGCTGATACAGATCTTCAAATTTGCAGATCATGGATTTTCTCCACCTTTCCTGTTTATTTCTCTTGGATCATTTGCAGGAATTCTTCTTCCGTCAGGATGGGAATGCCCAATTGTTGGGCTTTTTCCAATTTGCTGCCGGCTTCCTCTCCTGCCAAAACATAACTTGTCTTTTTGGACACGGAGGAAGTAACTTTTCCCCCATGGCTTTCGATCAATTGACTGGCTTCTTTGCGGCTCATAGCGGGAAGCGTGCCGGTGAGGACAAAGGTGCTCCCTGCCAGCTTGTCTCCCTGGCTTTCTTTCTGTAGGGCTTCCATGGAGATTCCCAATTCTCCCAGCCGTTCCACCAGACGGCGGACGGACTCCTTCTGGAAGAAAGCAACCACTTCTTTGGCCATGATTCCGCCAAATCCTTCGATCTGTGCAATCTCCTCTTCCGAGGCGTTTTGAATCTGTTCCATGGTGGGGAAAGCGTTGCACAAAACCTGGGCCGCTTTTGCTCCAATGTGGGGAATTCCCAGAGCGTAGACAAGTCGGTACAAGTCGTTTCCTTTAGACCGCTCCAGGGCGTTTACCAAGTTGATGGCGCTCTTTTCTCCAAACCGTTCCAAGGCCTGGAGCTCGTCCACCTTTAAAGTATACAGGTCAGCCGGAGAGGAGATCATGCCCTTTTGCAACAGCTGTTCCAGAAGAACTGGCCCTAACCCGTCAATGTCCATGGCATCACGGGAGGCAAAATGGATCAGATTGCGCAAAAGCTGGGCAGGGCATTGGGGATTGGTACAGCGGGTAGCCGCTTCCCCTTCCACCCGCGTCACAATTTCTCCACAGGAAGGACAACGTTCCGGCAAATGATACGGCTGGGAACCCTCTGGATGGGACAAAACGGCCACCACTTCGGGAATGATTTCCCCAGCTTTTCGGAGAATGACCCGGCTTCCCACCCGGATATCCTTTTCCGTAATAAAGTCTTGGTTGTGCAGGGTTGCCCGGCTGACCGTTGTGCCAGCCAAAGTGACCGGGTCAAAACAACCCGTAGGGGTTAAAACACCGGTCCGGCCTACGTTGACTTCAATTTCCAGAAGGGTAGTTTCCTTCTCTTCCGGAGGATATTTAAAAGCTTCTGCCCAACGAGGAAATTTGGCTGTGCTTCCCAATTCTTCCCGCTGCGTAAAGCGATTTACCTTTACAACAGCTCCATCGATTGGAAAATCCAGTTCTCCCCGCCGGTCACCGATTTCTTGAATAAATTGGAGGACTGAGTCCATGGAGTCTGTTTTCCGATACTGGTCGAACACGGGAAAACCTAAACTCTTCAGCCATTCCAGAGACTCGTCATGGAAAGATAGGCTTTTTCCCTCTACCTGCTGCACATTGAAAATAAAGATGCTCAGTTCCCGTTGAGCGGTGATCTTGGGGTCTTTCTGACGCAGGGAACCCGCAGCAGCATTTCGGGGATTTTTAAAGGGTTTCTCCTCCAGCAGTTCCTGGCGAGCACAAAGCTTTTGAAAGCTCTCGTCAGACATATAAACTTCTCCCCGTACCTCTAGAAAGGGAACCGGTTCCTTGAGAATTTTAGGCACAGAGCGGATGGTGCGGATATTTTCCGTCACATCTTCACCGGTCACCCCATCGCCTCGGGTGGATCCCCGCACAAACAGGCCGTTCCGATATTCCAGCGCAACGGAAAGGCCGTCAAACTTGGGCTCCACCACATATTCAACCTCTCCTACTGCTTCTCTGACTCTGCGGTCAAACTCCTGAAGCTCTTCGGAGGAAAAGGAATCGTGGAGACTTTCCAGAGGGACCTGATGGATTACGGGAGCAAAGGTGTTATACACCGCGCCTCCGATTTTTCGGGTAGGAGAATCTTCGGTGACCAGGTCTGGATATTCGGCTTCCAGGGTTTCCAGTTGCCGGTAGAGCTGATCGTATTCGTAGTCGCTGATCTCCGGATCATCCTCTGTGTAATATTTGCGGCTGTGATAGCGAATCTGTTCCCGCAGAGCTTCCAGCCGCTGCTGTACATCTTGTTTTTCCATATCTTCTTTACCTTTTATTGATTTCTTAACACTGCCGCGTCAGGGACAGTTCCCACTACTACCGTTTCCGCAATTACGGTAGAGGTTTCCTCCTCCACCTGGACCGAAAAACGTTTGGATTGGGAGTAGGCTTGCACCGATACCGTCATGGTAACCCGATAACAGCTTTGGTTAATGCCCGCCGATGTGAACTCCGTTTGAAAAGAAAGGTCGGCAACACCTTCCATCCACAATTTTAAAGGAACTGGGAATCCCCTTCCGTTGAGCAGGGCGATTTCTGTGAGACTGCCTGCCGGTACTTTTACCGTTACAGAGCCGTTCAGGCTATCTTCCAAGCGGCTTAACACCCGTACTCGAAGTCCGTTGAGGGCAGCTGTGTTGGTAGATACCCCACAAATTTTGCCTTCTTGGTCCCGCTCCACCGTCACGAAAGACATGGATTCCTCTTCCACTTCTGCTTTTATGGCTTCGTTGACGCAAGAAAGCAGATAGCCGCGGGCTGCTTCCTGGGTGAGTTCGGGAGAAATCGAGGACAAACCCCACTCGGAAAACAATGCCATCCCTGCCACTACCAGGATTGCCATTGCAAAGATAGCCCGAAAATTCCAGCGCCTTCCTTTTCTTCGGCTGAAACGTACTCTGCGCCACCATCTGCTCACTTGGATCACCCCCACCCTCCATCCTACGCGTCAGGGCACGTTCGGGTTCGAGAGGGGCTGGGCAGATGTTTTTTCGAAAAATCAGTCTGCCAGTAATTTATGAATGTGTCGGAGGGTTTCCGCTACGGGAAGGCCCACAATATTGGAGTAATCTCCACAGATGGACCGGACCAAAATAACGCCGATCCCTTCGATACCGTAGGCGCCTGCCCTTCCTCGAGACTCCCCCAGAGAGACATATTCCGCAATTTCTTCTTCCGTTAACGGGTAAAATGTCACTTTTGTGCTCTGGTGAAATACGTCTTTTTTCCCGTCTGCCAGAAGACATACCCCCGTGAAAATCTCGTGAGTTCGGCCAGAAAGCCGTCGAAGAGTGTCTTTCGCAGCTTCATCATCCTTCGGTTTGCCTAGAATCAAGCCGTCAATGCTGACCACGGAGTCCGCGGCGATGATCACCTGGTCCGGACAAAGGGAGAGCACCGCTTCCCCTTTGCGTTCCGCCAAACATTCCACCGTTTGGGCCGGAGTGTAAGCTTCAGGAACTGTTTCATCCACGCCCGAGACCACCACATCAAAGGTCAGCCCTGCCTGTTCCAACAGCATTTTCCTGCTGGGCGAAGAAGAAGCCAGCACCAATTTTCGATTAATCTTCAAAGCCATTGGGATTCATCCTTTGCCAGCGCAGAGAGTCAGCGCACATTTCATCCAGGGTCTTTTCAGCCTTCCAGCCCAGTTCTTCCCAGGCTTTCGTGCAATCGGCATAACACTCGGGAATGTCTCCAGGTCTCCGGGGATCGATTACATAAGGAATATCTTTTCCCGCAGCCTTAGAGAATGCCTGGATCATTTCCAGCACGGAATAGCCCTTTCCGGTTCCCAGATTGTAAATCTTGGCGCCGGTAAAGCCTTTCTCAAAGAGAGGCAGGACAGCAGCGTGACCCTTTGCCAAATCGACTACATGAATGTAATCCCGGACTCCGGTGCCGTCGGGAGTGGGATAGTCGTTTCCAAAAACGTGAACCTTCTCCCGCTTTCCTACTACCGTTTGGGTGATATAGGGAACCAGGTTGTTGGGAATTCCATTGGGATCTTCCCCCAATTTGCCGCTCTCATGAGCTCCCACAGGATTGAAATACCGCAGGAGTACAGGATGAAATGTGTCGTCTGCTTTGGCGCAGTCCATCAAGATCCGTTCGATCATCAACTTGGTGGCCCCATAAGGATTGGTTGCGGAAAGAGGAAAATCTTCCCGGATGGGTACAGAGGCCGGATCCCCATATACGGTGGCGGAGGAGCTGAATACGAAGTTGCCTACCCCAAACTCCTTCATCACTTTTAGCAAGACCAAAGTGGAGGTCAAGTTGTTGTCGTAATATTTCAGGGGAATGGACACAGACTCTCCCACGGCTTTCAGCCCCGCAAAATGGATCACCGCGTCAATTTGTTCCTGTTGGAATACTTCCCGCATTTTTTCTTCGTCGCACACATCGTATTGGTAAAATACCACTTTCTTTCCGGAAAGTTCCTCTATCCGCTCCACTGCAACCCGCTTGCTGTTACAGAGGTTGTCCACAATTACCACTTCATGACCTTGTTCCAGAAGGACCACCGCAGTGTGACTTCCGATATATCCGGCGCCTCCCGTGACTAAAATCCTCATAAAGCTCCACTTCCTTTTTTGTGATAAAATCCCTGGGGCATGGAAACCAGAAAAGAGAATCCCACCCATGCTCTATTATAAGGGAAACCAACTGGAAAATACAAGAAGTTTACGAGATTTCTCCTGGCTTGCAATAAACGGGTTCAACCGGTGAATACTAGGAAGCACAACCGTTTTCCAGGAGGATCCGATCATGAATAAGGATGCATTTCTTTTTCTCGCAGGCAGTTGGACTTATCCCGCTTTGGAAATGATTTGGAGAGGCAAAACCCATGCCTCTATGGCTCTGGCAGGAGGGATTTGCCTGTGTTTAATCGACCATGTCTGTTGTGGGACGCTGCGGGAAAAAAGTATCCCTCGCCGTTGTGTGGCGGGGGCAGCCATCATCACAGGAGTGGAATTGGTCATGGGATTGTTCTTAAACCGGCTGATGGGGTTTGATGTGTGGGATTATTCCAATGTTCCCTTGAACCTGTTTGGACAAGTCTGCCTTCCTTATTCCCTCCTTTGGCTGGGACTCTCTCTGCCTGCAATGGCATTGTGCGATTTTTGCAGAGGGATGAACGAGAGAGAAAGTTTTTCCAGGGAACGTTTGGAAAAAAATCATTGACATTTAGAACTTCCTGTGATAATATATAAAACGCGCCAGACATGGAGAGGTGTCCGAGTGGTTTAAGGAGCTAGTCTTGAAAACTAGTGATCCCGCAAGGGACCAAGAGTTCGAATCTCTTCCTCTCCGCCACCTGCCGGTTCTGCTATCCAAGTTTTATAGTTTATCATAGAAGTTCACCATGGAGAAGTACCCAAGTGGTGAAGGGGCTCCCCTGCTAAGGGAGTAGGTCGGGTAACCGGCGCAAGGGTTCAAATCCCTTCTTCTCCGCCAAGACCGCTAGAAATCCAGTGTTTATGCTGGTTCTAGCGGTTTTTTGTTTTTTGATGGAATTGATTTTCCATCATTTCTAAACAAAATTATCGTTAGCAAAAGAGGGCCTTGCACAGTGTGTCGTGCAAGGCTCAACTTTTTTGTGTTCCATTCCTAGAGCTCCTGTTTTCCGCAGCTGACCAAAAATCCAATGCTGGCAAAGAGAAAATCACGAAGTTGGGATACAATCGCTGTCAGTTCAGGAGTCTCTTGGGGAAAATTCCCCGCAAGGAAAAGAATTCCCAAGCTGACAAGGCCGATCACTGCAACAATTTTGATCTGGAGCTTCTTGGAGGAAACCTTGGATGGACCTAGGTCCTCAGAGATTGTAATCTTCCCCAGTTCTTCTTTTTCCTCCAGTGCTGCGGTTTGACAGCCGATTTGATTGACTGGCGATGAAGATTGAGATTCTGAGTCAGCATGAGAGGTGGACAACGGTTGTAAGGAAGTCTTCTCCAAAGTCTGCTGGGCTGGCTGAGATTTCATAAAGTTGCCGCTGACAAAGTATCCGAAAATGGTGACTGCAGAAGTGCGAACCATTACATCGATGGTGCTGGTTTCTCCCTGAACAGCTTTTCCTCCCAGCAGGTGGACTGTCATGTATCCAAACAAGAGCGCCAAAAAGACCAGGAGAAACCTGTCTACCACAGTGATATTGGTCAGGCTTTTCCACAGCTTATTCCATAGCTTTTTCATCGGAATCACCCTATACCTCCTCCCTGTTTCGTTGGGAAGATCATTGGGGGTTACCCCCGTATTAGAGTATGAAGGCTCTTCCAAATAGGTTCGCTTTTCGTGCACCTGTTTTTGTGATCGTTCATACTATAGCAAGTACGAGGTGGTTCTATGAAGAAATTGCTTTTTATCACTTGGAGCGTATCTTATGGCTATGGCACTGAAAAGTCATTGGCAGACGTGCTGAATCGCATGGATCCCGAGACTTATGAAATCAGTGTTCTGCCCCTTTTTAAAAATTCAAATAATACCATCTTTAACCGCAACATTCGCGTCCTGGATTCCATCATTGATTATACAGCGGAGGGGTTCGATGAGCAGGCGGCACTGGATCACTATTACAACCTATTGGGGGATCCATTGCGGTTTAATCAATTGATTGCTGAAAAATATGATTGCATCATCGCTTGTAATCACAATGCTCCCTCCTATTTTGCCTCTTACCTGAAAGGCGGCGCAAAAGTATTGTGGATCCGGGGGGATATGAAAGAACTGGACTACCATCAATTTGCAGAAGGCACAGCTTCCTACAAGCAAGTGAAACAAGAGTTTGAAATGCAAGCCAATGTGTTAAAATGTTTTGATTCCATTGTGGTCATTTCCGATGTGGTACAGCAAACCTTGGCCCAGTTGTTTGGAATCACGGAAAATGTTGTGAAGATCTCCAATTCTGTAGACAGTGAAAAAATGGCACTTCTCTCCCAGGAGGAGGTGCCGCTTCCTGGAAAAAAGTTGTTTACAACCTTGGGAAGATTGGATTACAACAAAAATCAGATGCTGTTGCTGAAAGCAGCCAAGGAAGTGAAGAAACTGCGGGATGACTTTGCAGTCTATGTGCTTGGAGAAGGCGAAGAGAGACAAGCTCTGGAACAATATATTCGGGAAAATGGTCTGGAAAAAAACGTGAAAATCCTTGGGTTCATCGAGAATCCGTACCCCTATATGAAAAACAGCGTTGCAACGGTATTAACATCTTTGAGCGAGGGGTTTAGTTTGGTCCTGGTGGAAAGCGTTATGCTAAATACCCCTATTATATCCACGGATGTGGGGGTTGCGAAAGAGTTGATTGAGAAATATCATTGCGGGGACCTGATCCCCTACGATGAGAAAGAGCTTGCTTCCGTCATGATCAGGTACCTGAATAAATATGATGGATTTTCAGACTCGTTCTCTATTGGAGATGTGTTTGACATCAAAACAGAAGTGAGAAAAACGGTGGAGGTCATTGAGGCGGCCATACAAAATTCTTGTGCCAAAACGAAAATCAAAAAGCTGCCCTACCCTGAAATTACCATTCAAGACCATGAGCTGGATCAGTATCAGATTCAAAAGGGATACCTTTATGTGCTTCGCGTCATGAAAAAAGGCGTGCCCTACGAATATTTGATTCATTGGCGGGAGGACAGCGACCAGTTGATTGTCTTTCACAATGGGGCGGTTGCAGAAGGAAATGTTTCTGTCCCCGTTTTTCAAAGGCACAGCTGGGCAAAACAGCTGAAAACATCTTCCATCTTTTGCATGGACCCGACCCTGTATTTAAATGGATTTCTACAGATTGGTTGGGGAATCGGAAAAAACGAAGATTATTATTTGGAAAACAGCAGCCTTATTTTAAAAAAGATTATAGCAAAAATGGGGATTTCCCTGGAAAACACGGCAATTTACGGTACCTCTGCGGGAGGATATTTGTCTATCCTCATGGGCATTTATTTGCGCGGCGCCAAGGTGGTTGCAGATAACGCTCAGCTGGATGTGAGACATTGGATCTACAAAGATGCGCTGGATTCTGTGCTCACCTTTGCATTTGACAATATTGGGGACGCCCTCCAATATAGAGAGCGTTTTAGCATCGTGGATGCTTTTGAAAAACACCATTATGTCCCCAAGATATACCTCCATGTCAATCTGTGCTCTCAGGCGGACAATTCCACCCAATTGGTGCCTTTCTTGCAAAGCGCAGAAACCATGACTTCCATCCAAAACTATCAACCTATAGAAGTGATTCTCCATTATGAACCCCAGAAAGGTCACAATGGACTGGACATGGATGAGGCCATTGCTTTTCTTTACCGTATTCTAGATTCACCCAAATTAGAAAGGAGTTTTCCTCATGAATCCTGATTTTGAGTATAACCATTCCGAAGGGACAGAAGAAGTGGGATGTCCGTCCACTGGATATCAAGATATTCAGGTTTGTGTTCCCGTCACCATCAAACCTTTTGGTGAAGTGGGCAACGCAAAAGTACAGTGTTTGGGAAAGCCGGAGATTCGTCCCGGATGTGACTCGTGTGATGGGATCCCTGATGGCACATGCCAATTTACCATCAGTCAGAAACTTCGAATTCAAGTTCCTGTAGTTTTCGGTGCCCGGGCGGAAGCAGGCCCAGCGTCTGTTGCGTGCGGATGCACTGGAAGCGTAGAGGAGCACCCTAGCGATCCGTAATATCTTGTCCATTTGCAGGGACTTTTCCTTGTATCCAGCTTCCAGATCCTTTGAGACTGTAGAATGCCAGGATACAAAGATCCCTCCACGTCAGAAGCGACGTGGAGGGATGGTACATTGAGCTTTACAATTGATTAAAACGGGCTTCCAGCCACTGAACGGCTTCGGCCAATCCTTCCTCCGTCAATGGGAATTCTTTTTCTTCCTTTTCTTGGGCCCGGTCAAAACAGACATCCTGGGTCCAGGAATACGCCTTCAACAATCCGTCCTCTTGGAAGGGTTCCACCAGGTAGCGGAGAAGTTTATTCCCATCCTCTTTTGTTTTTTGCCCTGTATAGGTATTTCCCTCTTCGAAGTAGTGGTATTTTTGAATTTCCAGCTGATGCGCCATGTGGATCATCCTTTCTGAGAAGATGGAGTAGAAACAGGCCGGATCACGGTACTGACAAGTTTTGTACCGGAAATCCTCCCGTACAAATAATCCCGGCCCGTAGAGGAAGAGCGATTTAAAACCGTCTCTAACAGGAATAAAAAGACTCCTGCAAACAGCCAAAGGGCGATGAAAAAGAGGAAGATCAGTTCCGTGCCCCCCGCAAGGGAGAATCCGTAAGAGAGAAGTTGCGGAACGCCCCAATACACATACAGGAACACACAGAGAATGCCATATCGCAAAAGACAGCGCCAGAAGAGAACCCGGCTTCCATCTTCATTTACCACACGAAGTTTTGTCAATCGCTTTCCCAGGCTTTTTCCTTTCCATACCCATTGGAGCAAACCAAAGTAGAGAAGATAAGCCACTCCAAAAAGAAAAGGATTTTCCGGTATGCCCAGCTTTATCAGGCTCCACAAGATCCCCACAAATAGAAGATCCACGCAAAAGGACAACCCTCGTCTGGTAAAGGTGACCCTTTCCCCTTTTCGGTAAGCATTTTCGTCAATCTTGTCTCGGTCCGGCAAAATTTTCATGAGAGGGCCTGTCAGCACATATCCCAGAAATCCTCCCAGAGTATTGCAGATCAAATCGTCCACGTCAAACAAACGGTAAGCACGGGGATAAATCCCATAAAGTCCCGATAACTGGGTCAACTCAAAAAAGAGACTGATCCCGAAACTGATCCCGACTGCCGTCAGCAGCTTCCGACGAAAATAATAGCGAAGATAAAAACCCAAAGGAACCAGCAACGCGATATTGAACACAAACTGCAATGTGAAGTTACTCAGGAGAGCCGAAAGATAAGTGGAGGGCACATCCCACTGAAATCCCGTCTCCTTGGACAAGTCCCGGAAAAAGCTGAAGGGGATCAACTGAGTGGAGGGGCCTGTCATTTGCGCTACATCTTCCTGGCTGGGTAAAGGAAGAATTACTAAAAAATAGGCACACAAACCGTACAGCACAAAAGAATAGGCCAGGAAAAAACGGGCAAATGTCATACTGCCGAATTTTCGATAGTGGTGAATGAGAAACGGCAAAGCGATCACCGCAGCGGCAAAGGGGAAAAATAGGACTGCATAGCCAACTACCTTCAGGTAAGAACTCATAGGTTATGTCTCCTTCTCAACTGGGACAGGACTTGGATCGGCAGCAGAGGGTTGATTTGTTTTTATAGTATAAAGGTAAGCGTTTCCTCGCTTTCCCACGCGTTGAACAGTACCCAATGTCCACAGCACGTTGGCACCCAGAGAGGCTTTTTTCTGGGAAAGACCTACAGCCTTTCCCAACTCCCCAGCAGTAAACGGCATAGGCAGATCGGGTGGAAGAAGTTTCCAATACTCTTCTGGGGAACGGATCCAGATTTCTCCCAATAGAGAAAGAGGGACTCTGTCAAAACGAGTGGATCCGCGCTTCCGGTCCCGACTCCATCCATTGAGCAGCCTGTAATCCTCCACCTCCAAAAGGATCACGCAGAGGTGAAAATGGGGATGGGTCAACAGGTCTCGCAATCCATATAGCTCCGCCAGAACTTGTCCCCCCTGAGGAGATCGGGAGCTTTTCCGCCGAGGGGAACACTCTCCGGATTCATTGACCCAAATGAGCCATTTGATGGCGGCAACAGGATATACCACGGTCACCGGATACAGGGGAAGGTAGTACTGTAATTTGGTACGCAACCGGTAAAGGGAACGGGTTTGAATCTCGATGATCCCATCGTCCCTTACGGCATCTGCTACAAAGGAACCGACAGCCACTTCCTGGCAGGCGGGATCCGGTTGGAAATAAGCTTTCAACAGGCCATGGAGAGTTTTTTCGCCTAAAGTGCCGATGCCCTGTTGCTCTGTTTGCCGAAGAGCTGCTCTTAGCTTTTGAAAACGTTCCGGATCCATTTAATCGTCTAAGTGGAACAAGCGGGCAAAGTTTTCATACAACATCTTCCGGTTATCCTCTTCCCCATATTCCAGTGCAAAGAATCGCTCCAGTTCCTCGGCAGGAGCCCACATGGGGAAATCGGTTCCAAACAAGGTGTGGTCAATGCCAAAATGGTCAATACTCTTGCGTGCTTGCTGGGGAGTCACTGCAAACAGAGAACTGGAGGTATCGATGTACACATTGGTACCGTGCAGCTCTCGGCGAGCATCCTCCCATTCGCTGTAACCTCCCAGGTGGGCGGCAATACAGGTAAAATCGGGAATTTGCTGGATGACATGCATCAATCTACGGGGAGAGGAAAAATCGGTCCGGCTGTCCCCCGTGTGAAACAGGATAGGCAATCCACGGCGGTTTGCTTCCCGATAGACTGGAATCATGCGTTCATCGTCAATATAGAATTTTTGAAAGTCGGGATGCAATTTGATTCCATGCAACCCCCGATTTTGGATGTCGTCCATTTCTCCCTGGATATCCTCAATGTCCTGATGCCAGGCACCCAATCCCAAAAATTGAGGATACTTCAGGCATTTTTCCTGAATAAACTGGTTGATGGAACGCACCTGTTCCACCTTGGTAGCAACGGAACAGACCAGAAAACGGTCGATCCCCGCATCGCCGCCCCGCTGAGCCAGCACATGAGGTAACCCTACGTTGTGCATGGGGATATCGTAAAAATGCCCCACGGAATCGGTAGCTTTTTCTGCAATCTTTCCCGGATAGATGTGGGCGTGGGCATCCGCGACCCGATAGGAAATGCCCTTATTCATTACGGACAAATTGATCCTTCCTTTCTTTTTCCCGTTGGCGTTCCGCTTTAGAGAATGCGCAACCACAATAATCCTGGCGGTACAAACCATATTCTTTGGAAAGCTCCACAGAGCGTTTGTATCCGTCTTTCTTCTTAAAATCCGATGGGAGATGAGAGATCCCATACTTCGCCCCAATTTCTTCTCCCAGCCGATTGAGCAACGCTGCATTTTTCAAGGGAGAAATGGTGAGGGTGGTGGTGTAATAATCAAAGTGAAGCCTGGCGGCTTTTTTGGCAGCATATTCCAACCGCAGTCGGAAACACGCCTCACACCGTCTCCCGCCTTCCGGCTCTTGTTCCAGTCCTTGGGCGGCTTTGAGAAAAGCTTCCCCGTCGTAAGAACAAGGAAGCAGTTCCACGGGATGTACCAACTGCATTTGTCCAATCAGCCTTCGCAGTTCCGATTCCCGTTTTTCATATTCCGCATAGGGGGAAATGTTGGGGTTATAATAAAGCAGTGTAATGGAAAAATATTGGGACAGATATTCCAGCACTGCACTGGAACAGGGAGCACAGCAGGCGTGCAGCAAAACCCGGGGGACTTTTCCCTCTTCTTGTAGTTTTTGAATCAAGCGTTCCAGCTCTTTGGCATAATTCCGGCTTGGTCCGGCCATTGATCCCGCCTCCCATGTTAGATGTTCCTCACAAAAGTTTAGCACAGCCGTCCAGGGATTGCAAGGCCGGGACTTTTTCTCTGGAAATTGGAGGGAATTGCGGTTGACACTCCCCCGCGTCATAAGGTATCATAAGGTTGGACATGAGGAAAAGCTGCGCGTGAAAAAACGGGTCACAATAAGGCGGAACATACTATGGATTTCTCTTTTTTCTTTTCCAATTCGCTCATCAATGTGGGTGTGGTTTCCTGGATCACGGCCCAAATCATCAAAACCATTTTGGACGCTGTCAAGCACCGCTCCTTTGACAGAAAGCGGTTGGCCGGCGCAGGGGGAATGCCCAGTTCCCACTCTGCTGTGTGTTGTTCCGTGGTGCTGACCTCTTACTTTCTATATGGGTATCAATCGCCTATTTTTGCTTTGGCCTTCGTCATGGCACTGATTGTCATGTACGATGCCACTGGGGTCCGTTGGGCGGCGGGACTCCATGCAAAAGCCATCAATCACATTGTGGATTACTTGGAAGACGATGAAACAGATCCCCAGGAAAAATCACTCAACGACCTTATCCCACGGCTCAACGAATCCTTGGGCCATCGGGTAATTGAGGTGATCTGCGGCGCCATTTTGGGTGTTGCCATTGCCATTATTGCACAGTTGCTTCGGTAAATCGGTAAAAGGGAACCCTCGGGCTAGATTGCCCGAGGGTTCTTCTATCGTCTGAAAGGAGGTGGCTTTTTTCTAGGGCGTGGTCTCCCCTTTCTCCACCACAAGGCCACCAGCCACACGCCTCCTACTGCCAAGACCACATAACCTCCCAAAAACCAAAGATACATGGGCCCCCTCCTTCCCGTCCTTAAGAAGGATATATGCGGCAAAGGCTTGCTCTTATCACCGAGGACCATGGATTTCAGGAAAAACGGCGGAATCGCCTTCTCCACCATCCCCGAAAACGGGAAACCGTTCTGCCAGTCCTTTTCCTGGAAACAAAAAGGCATCCCATTAAAACCGCAACCCATAATACGGGGACGATCCAGATGCCGCCTCCCTTGAGCCAAAGGACGAGATATCCTAGATAGGGAAAAGTCCACTCTTCCATTTCACCCACCAATTGGGAAGCGGAAGAAACAGTTTTTGCTCCCCCATTCTCTTGGGTGTAAAATACGCCAGCCTCCCTATCGATGGAAACCACTTGGCCCATGAGGGTTTCTTTTTCTTGACGGTATGCTACATATTCCCCCAGATGAATTTGTTCCAGAGAGGCGGGGCGCACAAGCGCCAGACTGCCCGCAGGATAAACCGGTTCCAGGTCCTTCTGGGACACGGCGAAAAGCTCCCAGCCTAAACATTGGGGTAAAGTAAAGCAGAAAGTTCCCACCAGGCACAACCATATTCCCAAGGTGGCAAAAATGGAAAGATACCTGCTCCACCGAATTCTTTTTTTCCCTCTCATGATGACCACCTCCCTGCCTGCCCACCTTACCACAGTGAGAGGCAAAAATGTGTCGGAGCGGGGAAACAGAGCTGAGCTGGGTTTTTCTTGCAATCCTTAGGGATGTATGGTATAATAATTTGCATTTTACCCAATTGTATGAGAGAGGAAGGGTCTTTCCATGTTTTGCCCGCCATGAGCGGCTATCCTCACAAGTTGGATCTGAAATTTCTGCAGAAAGGATGGCTGTGTTTTGTCTGATTTGAAAAAAGAAATCCAGCGCCGGAGAACTTTTGCCATTATCTCCCACCCCGACGCCGGTAAAACCACGTTGACTGAAAAATTCCTGCTTTACGGCGGTGCTATCACCTTGGCGGGCATGGTCAAGGGAAAACGAAATTCTCGCCATGCAGTTTCCGACTGGATGGAAATCGAAAAGCAAAGAGGTATTTCTGTCACCTCCTCCGTGATGCAGTTTCAATATGAAGGTTATTGCATCAATATTTTGGATACCCCTGGCCACCAGGATTTCTCGGAAGACACCTACCGCACCTTGATGGCAGCTGACTCTGCAGTGATGGTGATTGACGCTTCCAAGGGCGTGGAAGCTCAAACCAGAAAATTGTTCAAAGTATGCGTCATGCGGGATATTCCCATTTTTACTTTCATCAACAAGATGGATCGGGATTCTCAGAGCCCCTATGACCTTTTGGACGAAATCGAAAAGGAATTGGGAATTGGAACGTACCCTATGAACTGGCCCATTGGATCCGGTGTGGATTTTAAAGGGGTTTATGATCGGGAACGCCGTCAGGTGCTCATGTTTGAACCGGATGGGGACAACGCCGGGCGCAAGGAAGCCAGGGAGAAGGATTTCTCCTTGGAGGATGACGGTCTCCGTCAGGCCATCGGCGATTATCTGTATCAAACCCTCCAGGACGATGTGGAACTGATCGATGGCGCTGGGTATGAGTTTGATCTGGAAAAAGTCCGCCATGGCAAACTTTCTCCCGTCTTCTTTGGATCTGCGCTGACAAACTTCGGTGTAGAGCCGTTTTTGGAAAGTTTCCTGAAATTGACCACTCCTCCCCTGCCCCGGGAAACTGCCCAGGGAACGGTGGATCCTTTCGACCCTAACTTTTCCGCTTTTGTTTTCAAGATCCAAGCCAACATGAACAAGGCCCACCGAGACCGTATTGCCTTTATCCGCATTTGCAGCGGCAAATTTGAAAAAGGCATGGAGGTGGACCATGTCCAGGGCGGACGAAAGATGAAACTTTCTCAGCCCCAGCAGCTGATGGCACAAAGCCGGGAAATCATCGAAGAGGCCTATGCGGGAGATATCATCGGCGTATTTGATCCCGGTGTCTTTTCCATTGGCGATACGCTCTGTGCTCCCGGGAAAAAGATTCGCTTTGAAGGGATTCCCACTTTTGCGCCGGAACTTTTCAGTCTGGTTCGGCAAAAGGACACCATGAAACGGAAGCAATTCGTCAAGGGAGCCACCCAGATTGCCCAGGAAGGTGCCATTCAGATTTTCCAGGAAATCGCCTCCGGTATGGAGGAAATCATCGTAGGCGTTGTGGGAAGCCTGCAGTTTGACGTGTTCCAGTATCGTATGGAAAACGAGTACAATGTGGACATTACCATGCAGACCCTTCCCTTCTCCTATATTCGCTGGATTGACAATGAGGAAATCGACTTGAAACAACTGAACTTGACTTCCGACACCAAGAAGGTTCAGGACATGAAGGGCCGATATCTTTTGCTGTTTGCCAACCAGTGGAGTATCAATTGGGCTTTGGAGCACAACGAAGGTCTGATGTTATCGGAGTTCAGTAAAAACTGAAGCAGCATGAATAAAAAGCAACTGCCGGGATTTTTCCGGCAGTTTTTTGTAGGAGGATGTATGGAGTTCTTGGACTTAAAGCAAGTGGAAGCAGGCTGGTCTGTGGACAAAAAGTACCGGGCCAAGGGGAAAGATGGAAAAGTATATTTTCTGCGGATCTCCCCCTTGGAGAAAATGGACCGTGTCAAACAGGCTTTTTCTGCCCAGATGCAGGCATGGGAACTGGGCATTCCAGTCAGCAAACCGCACGGGTGGGAAATCGCCCAAGATAAGGTCCTGATGTGGGAAGAGTGGCTGCCAGGTCAGGATGCCGAGCAAGTCCTCCCCACTTTGTCTCAGCAGTCCCAGAATGATTACGGACAGGAGGCAGGCACCTATTTACGCCTGCTCCATACCCTTCCGGCTCCAGAAGGAATCGAGGACTGGGAGTCCCGGTTCAATGAGAAGATCGACCGCAAAATCGCCACTTATCGGGAATGTCCTCTCCAATATGAAGGTGGAGAAGCGTTGATCCAATATATACTGTCTCACCGTTCCTTGCTTCGGGGACGGCCCCAAACTTTGCAGCATGGGGATTATCATGTGGGGAACATGATGTTTTGCCACAACCGGCTTTTTATCATCGACTTTGATCGTCCTGACGCCGGAGATCCTTGGGAAGAGTTTAACCGGATTGTGTGGTGTGCTCAGCTCTCCCCTGCTTTCGCTTCCGGCATGGTCCAGGGATATTTCCTGGGAAATCCTCCCTTGGAGTTTTGGGAATTGCTGGCCTTATATATCGCCAGCAATACACTTTCCTCTTTGCCTTGGGCGATTCCCTTCGGGGAAAAAGAAGTCCGCACCATGATGAATCAGGCGCAGGAAGTGTTGGATTGGTATGATCAGATGCGCACTCCCATACCTTCTTGGTATCTTCCTTGGGAAGGGAAAAGCAATTAGTTTCCGAACCAGCTGAAAAACCCGGACAGAGGGATTTCCTCTGTCCGGGTTTTTACTAGAGATCCATTTACAATTTACTTAAAGGATGATTTCGCCGTCAACGGTGCCGGGAAGGGCAGCAGCATTGGATTCATCGGTGTCCACATGCATGGCAAGAGCATACTTGGGGCTGACACGGCAGACCACGTCGCCAAAGATCAGTGCGCGGCCATTGTAATCCACCTTGACGGATACTACCTGCTTGTCAACCACACCGGCTTCCTTGGCTTCATCGGGATTAAAATGGATGTGACGCTTGGCAGCGATAACACCCTTTTCGATCTGAACTTCCCCAGCAGGGCCACGGAGGGTGCAGCCAGGAGTGCCATCCAGATCCCCAGACTCCCGGATGGGAGCGGTGATGCCCAGTTTACGGGCATCCGTCAGAGAGATCTCAACCTGGGTCTCAGAACGGGTGGGCCCCAGAATGGACATGTTCATGGAACCCTTAGGGCCTACCACCTCAACCTTCTCCACGCAGGCAAACTGCCCGGGCTGAGAAAGGTCCTTCTTGTTGGTCAGGGTTGCACCTTTGCCGAACAAGGTCTCCAAATCCTGCTCGGATACATGGACGTGATGGGCGGAAGTTTCTACCATTACTTTCACGGGAATATCCTCCTTCAAAATATCGACTATTTTCATCATTATTGTACTACCCCAACAGGAAAATTTCAACAGCAATTTACATTCCCATCAGCCTATGATAAAATTGAAAAAAATGCGGCGAGGAGAGACGATATGTTCCATCAATGGACCGAATTGGAAAATGCCTGCCTGGATTGTCATAAATGCGAGCTGGGAGCTACCAGAAACCATGTGGTATTTGGCACGGGAAATCCCAAAGCCAAAGTCCTCTTTGTGGGAGAAGGCCCCGGCGAAAATGAAGATCTGCAGGGAGAACCTTTTGTTGGACGCGGTGGCCAGCTGCTGGATAAGATGTTGGCCGCTGTGGATCTTGACCGGAAAACCAATGTGTATATCACCAATATAGTCAAATGCAGACCTCCCCATAACCGAGACCCCAAACCGGAGGAACAGGAAGCATGTATCAACTGGCTTCGAAATCAATTTGCCTTAATTCGTCCTCAGATTCTTGTGTGCTTGGGACGGATTGCCGCCATGAAGCTGATCAAGCCGGATTTCCGCATTACCAAAGAACATGGGATCTTTTTTGAAAAAGGCGGCATCTTGATGATGGCCACGCTGCACCCTGCCGCCCTTTTGCGGAATCCCGCCCAAAAACCTGCCGCATTTGAAGACTATTTGAAACTGCGGCAGAAAATAGATGAATTGAACTGTGACGTGGCAAAGCAGCAATGAGAACACCCCACTTGGTAACCAGTATCGTTTACGGAAACCAAGTGGGGTGTTGTATGAATATGGGTGTTTGCATTTTTCAGCTTTATGTTTTTGAATCTTCAGGAAGGGATTTTCCCAGGGTATGCCGGAGTTTTTTCCGGCGGTACAGGAATTGATCCACCACCACCAAAACCGCACCGGCTATTACAACTAGGTAGTAGGTGAAAAAACGCCATACCATCACGGCAGCGTAGAGGTCATCGTTGACAAAGTAGTTCCGGAAGAAAGAGGAGAAGCCGATCTCCTGAGCGCCGGACGCTCCCGGCATGGGCATGAAGGAAACCGAAACCTGTAACAGGCTTTGTACCGCGACGATTTCCCAGTAGCTTACATTGTGATAGCCAAAAGCCCGGAAAATAAAATAGATCACGCTCATCTGCAAAATAAATTGCGGTATGGAAAGGAGAACACCGAAGATCAAGCTCTTTGTCTTTCCCTTAAAATCGTCGGTATAGCTGCCGAAGTCCGCCTCAAAACGATCAATGGAGTCCATCAGGCCAGACCGGCGGCGGAGAAAGCTAAAATGGTTTACCACCCATTTGGCAAAACGACAGATTCCATGGAGAATGGGCTTGTAAAAAAGAGAAGGGAAAAAGATAATGGAAGCCCCATTCACAATAAGACCCAAAATAATAAACGGGATAATCCCGGGGTTTTCAGCCTCCAGCTGGGGATACATCCAAATAAAGGATGCTGCGGAAACAAAAACAAATGCGCACTGGAAACAGAAAAACTTCATAATGAGAACTGCTGCGGAAATGCCTACGGGTATTTTTTCTCGCAACAAATACGCCGACTGCATGGGCTGACCGCCGGTGGAGCTGGGAGTAATATAGGAATAGTACAACCCCAGCAAGGCGATCTTCAACCCGCAGAGAAAGGATACATGGTATTTTTGGCTGTGCATCAACAGGCGGAAAATCTCCCCCTCAAATACGAAGTACACCAGCCCCACCAGCACGCCCAAGCTTAAATAGCCCGGCGTCAAATTCATAATGGTGTGAAATACGTTGCCAAATTCCCGGTTAAAGATGCCAAACAACAATACGGCCACAATGGTTGCACCGATGTATAACATACTCCAGGGGATTTTCCTCTTCTTTTTAACCAGGGTTTCTCCCAGGTCTTCCAATTCCTTTTGCTCCAGATTGTCCATACTTCACCGTTCCGTTGCTCATGATTCCATAATAGGCCGACTGAAAGGAGGGAAAGCTCTGCTCCTCCCCTCCTTCCGTCAGAAAAAGTACCATGATTGTACCACGATACGCATTATCTGTAAAGATCCTCTCTTGTCACAGGGTTTGTTCCGCTTTTTGATAGATCACCTTTAACCCATCCAGAAGCAAGGTGTTGCTGTATTCCACTTTCCGCTTACAGTGTTTTACCACCATGCCGGCCAAGCCGCCTGTGGCAATCACCTGGCAGGAATATCCCAGCTCTTCCTCGATTCTATCACAGAGGCCATCCAGCATAGCCGCTGCTCCGTACAATACGCCGGACTGTAAGCATTCCGCGGTGTCCCTGCCTACCACATGGGCAGGAGGATCCAGACTGACAGAGGAAAGCAGGGCTGCCCTGGCAGTTAATGCGTCCAATGAAATTCCCACACCTGGCACTATGCAGCCTCCAACCATGACTCCTTCCCGGTCCAAAACCGCCAACGTGGTCGCCGTACCCATATCGATGACGACTGCTGGCACGGAAAACAACGCTTTTGCGCCCGCGCACCCCGCAATCAAATCCGGACCTGTAGTTTCAGGCTGGTCGATGGAAATGGGAAAGAAATCTTTGACCGTGGCGTAGCTGACCACAAGGGGTTGGACGGAAAACAGTTTCTTCACGGCATGGGAAATATATTCGGTCAATTTGGGAACTACAGAGCTCAACACGGCACCATCTATATCCTCCCGACGGATTCCGTAGAGGTGCAGGATATCCCGAAGTTCAATGGCATATTGATCTTCCATACGGGAGGCGTCTGTGGCCATCCGGGAAACAAATAACAGCTCTTCTCCCCGAAAGACGCCCAAAGTGATATTGGTGTTCCCCACATCTAAAGCTAACAGCATACCGCTCCTCCTTTTGTCACCTTGAAAAAGATTCTTGTAGACTCTGTCGCCGACTATTATATCATAGATCCCTCTTGGTAGGAAGAAATCCCTGGAAAAACCCTGTTAATTTTCTCCCCATGAAGAATTTCTCTAGAAGAAAGCCCCGCCCCATCAGTCCAATCGACACAACAAACACATTGACATTTTCTATGTCGTATGCTAGTTTTATAGTAGACTAACTCGAAATTTGGAAGAAGGGATCTTTGCCTTTTCTTTGGAACGATCCGAGGAAGAAGTATCCCTTTGTCATATCAGAAGAGGTGGTAGAAAATGACTTTGCAGGAAGGTTTGCCAGGTGCGCAGTATCGGGTTCAGAAAATGGAGCTTCCCGTCAACCTGGAACGGCGTTTGGAAGCATTGGGACTGATCGAAGGAACTACGGTCTCTGTGTTGCGAAAGAAGCACAGAGGCGCTATGATCATCAAGGTCCGAGGCACTCGATTTGCCATTGGGTTGGGGATTTCTTCCCATATTGCCGTGGCAAACAAAAATTAACACCCTGGCAGGAGGCAGCAAGATCTCATGGCACATGAATTATCCATTGGGTTTGTGGGAAACCCAAATTGCGGCAAGACAACCTTGTTTAACGCATATACCGGCGCCAATTTGAAAGTGGCCAACTGGCCTGGCGTCACGGTTGAGAAGAAAGAGGGACTCTTTCAATTTCACGATCACGAATACAAATTGGTGGATCTACCTGGCACCTACAGCCTTACCTCCTACACCATGGAGGAGCAGGTCACCCGGCAATATATTCTCAGCGACGATGTTGACGTTATCATCGATGTGGCAGACGCTTCCGCCCTGGAACGAAATTTGTACTTGACGCTGCAGCTGATCGAATTGGGAAAACCGGTGATTCTCGCTTTGAACATGATGGACATCGTGACAAAACGAGGGATGGAAATTGACCTGCACCGGTTGCCGGAAATGTTGGGAATTCCTGTGATCCCCGTTTCCGCACGGCGAAAGACAGGTCTGGACATCCTTATGCACGCGGCGGCCCACCACAAAGACAACAAAGAGGACAAAACACTCATTCACCATCATACGGAGCAAACTCGTCACCGCCATGACCATCATGAGGAATATGTGATGGTCTACAGCGATGAAATTGAGGATAAAATCGACCTGTTGATGGATGCTCTGAAGAAACGTTACCCCGATTTGACCAATTTGCGGTGGCACGCCATCAAACTTCTGGAAAACGATACGGAGATAACCCGGGATTATCCGGTGGACTTGCCCCAGGTGCTGGACCGGAGCTACGAAAAGGATATCATCAATCAGAAATACGACTTTATCGATGAGGTGATTCAGGAAGTCCTGGTGAACAAAACCCGAAAGGAAGCCATTACCGACAAGGCGGATCAGCTTCTCACCCATCCTGTTTTGGGATTCCCCGTATTCCTGTTGATCATGGCCTTGGTCTTTTTCCTGACATTTACAGTTGGAGACTGGCTTAAAGGGTATTTCCAAATGGGATTGGATTTGATTTCCGGCGGGGTTTTGGCTGTGCTGGAAGCTCTCCATGTGGCGCCTATGCTGATTTCCCTCATCGTAGACGGCATTATCGCCGGTGTGGGCGGTATCCTCCTGTTCCTGCCCAATATCTTTATTTTGTTCCTTGCCTTGGCATTTTTGGAAGACAGCGGTTACATGTCCCGGGTTGCCTATGTGATGGATGGAATCATGGGAAAATTGGGGCTTTCCGGCCGCTCTTTCATCCCCATGATTCTGGGGTTTGGATGTACAGTCCCCGCGATTATGGCTTCCAGGGCCTTGGAAAACAAACGGGACCGGTATAAAACCATGCTCATCACCCCGTTTATGTCTTGCAGCGCTCGGCTGCCTATCTATGTTCTTTTTTCGGAGCTGTTCTTTCCCCAGAACGCTTTGCTGGTGGCCTACTCCATGTACTTATTGGGAATACTGGTGGCCATTCTCTGTGCCTTTATTCTCCATCTGATCGATCGAAAAAAGAACCGGGAAAACGCCTTGCTTATTGAATTGCCTGAATATAAAGCACCCAGCGCTCGTACCATTGCCATTTATGTCTGGGAAAAGGTCAAGGATTACTTGACTAAGGCTGGAACCACTATCTTCGTGGCATCCATCATCATGTGGTTCCTGCTGAACTTTGGACTCAACGGCTACTCACAGGACATGTCTCAAACCTTTGGCTCCATGATTGGGCGATTGATTGTCCCCTTCTTCGTTCCCATTGGCTTGGGTTTCTGGCAGATTGTTGTTGCTTTGATTGCAGGTATCTCCGCCAAAGAAGTGGTGGTTTCCAGCTGCGCTGTTCTTTTCGGAGTTACCAGCATCACCTCGCCGGAAGGAATGGCGTCCTTAATGGGATCTCTTTCCGCCATTGGGTTTGGTCCTCTGAACGCCTATGCTTTGATGACCTTCTCCCTGCTCTACGTCCCCTGTGCAGCAACCTTAGCCACTATTAAAAAGGAAACCGGCAGCTGGGCATGGACCGGAATGACGGCTGTTTTTCAGGTTATTGTAGCGTGGGTGGTAACCTTCATCGTGTACCATATTGGGCTGCTTTTTGTTTGAGGATATCGCTATGTTGGGAAATTGTATTACGGTAGCACTTTGTTTGCTTCTTGCTGCTGCCTTGATCGTTGTAATCCGATACAGATGGAAGCATCGTTCTCAATGCGGGGATTGCGCCCACTGTGCCGGTTGTTCTAGAAAACAAACGCCATAACGTAAAAAAGCTATCAGGCCACGGCCTGATAGCTTTTTTTGATGGTTGTTCCTTCTTTCAGGGCACAAATACGAGAGCTTATTGCAACTCCTTTTTTGTGTCCTTCTTGCGGCTCAGATACGTCAGATAGCAGATATAAGCGGCAGAAATGGCAAAGTAGACAGTTACATTGGGCCGGCGGAGTGTATTGCCCGAGATGAGCCCGGAAATGACAGCCAGCAAAAACATCATGCCCACAGCACCCATTTCCACAGTGAGAAACCGTCGGATCCCTCCTCCAAGGGCAACCAACCCCCGAAGTACCGGCATACGCTTCTTCCCTGTTTGGGCTTCCCAAGAAGTCATGACATCTTGAATGAAAGCTTTAAGGATCATGCCGAAAAACAGGAAAAGGAACAACAGATACAAGGCAAACCCGATATAGCCGCAAGAGTAGAACACCGCAGGAAAATCATTTTCTAGATCGTAGTTGACCCCATTGCAGACCATGTCTTCGGCCTCTGTTCCCAACAGGTGGCTCAAGAAATCTTTTTCCGACCACATCATTTCCGCATACATGGCTTTATGCACACGGAAATCGGAAAGGACACCGGGAGAAGAAGTGTAGTCATACACATCCATCACGTTGTAAACGCCAAACCGGTTGTACAAGTTCTCCAGCAAGGCTCCATACACGTCCTTGTCCGTGTAAACGCCCATCAAGCTTCCCCGCAGCCGTTCCAGCTTAGCCTCAGCAGCATATTCCTGTTGTTTCTTTTCTTCCGAGTTCTCTTTCTGGGAGTCGTCCGGGAGAGCTTCTTCTTTGGAGAGACCCTCTTTAATTTCAGCAAGCGTCTCCTCGTCTGCTCCACTGTTCTGAAGGCTGGAATCCACTGCCTGCTGATAACCACCCAACGCGTAGGCGTACTGACTTTCCCGCTGCTGCATGGGAGAGTAGTCTTTGAATGCCACCACCAAAACCAGGACGGCCAGCAGAGGAAGCACATAGCGGACACACTTTTTCTGAAGCTGCAAAGCAAAAAGGAAAATGAAAGCTCCGGCAATAATGAAAATGGAGTAGAACGTAAACTTCGTTCCGGTCACAAAAAGCATCCCAAAACTCAAGGCCACCGCAATTAAAAAGAGCGGATACTTTTTGAGTTGGAAGGTACAAAAAATGGCCAGAGGCGCCACCAGAACCAGAATGGTACTCTGAGCGTTCTCTACAGCAAACCATCCCATTACACCAATATAAAGGGTATCATATGTGTAAACGGGATTTCCCGTAGCCCAGGGAAGCACCGTGAATAGTACCATAGTGACCAAGTTTATAGCAAATCCCACATAGACGAACTTCCGCAATTCGCGACCCTTTTTGAAAAAGGTAATAAACGAAAGGGTGAAAATCGGGAAATTCATGATGCGCAAAAATCCGCCGGCATCAGACAGCCAGGATTGATATCCCACTCGGAAACAGTTTGCCATGTGGGCAATCCAGTAGACTGCCACAATCCCGTAAAAAATGAAGTAAATTCTTTTCCGGTCACTTACAAAAAAGCCCAAAAGCGCCACGCCTGCCAACAGTAAAAAACGAAGGATCGTAGATAGGGAGTTGCTTCCCATTTTCGCCAGAAAATAAGAGAGCACATCCAATAAGGGCTGAATTATTATGATGAAGCCAATCAGCCAGGACAATTTCCGGTCGATGGCTTGTTTTAATGTCTGAATCCGTTCCATCATTTCCCTTTCCCTCCGATCGATTTGATTGGTCCAAGGCTTCCCTTACCCTGTTGACCTCTTCCCTGTTTTCCCTTGGAAGGGTACAAATACACATATAAAAGCGCTGCCGCTACTGAACCGTAGACGGTGACACTGGGTTTCCGGAGGACTTGACCGGAAAATTGTGCCCCCCCAAACATCAGGGCAAACATCATGGCAGGCACCCCAAACTCAATACAGAGGATTCTTCGCCAATTTTGAATCAGCCCCTTACAGGAGATCACCACAAAGAAAAGGGCAAATCCCACATATAAGGCAACCCCTAAATACCCGTAATAGTAGAGCAATGCGGGAAAATCGTTTTCAGGGTCGTAAATGTGACTTCCCACATGACATTCCGCATATTCAAAGCCCACAATTTTCGTCAGGAGATCTTTGTCTTCCCAAACCATCTCCATGGCGGTCAGCTTTTTCACCCGCGTATTGTAGAGGGTTTGGGGATCCGTGGCATACTGATACTGCTCCATCACTTCTTCCAGACCAAACTCTTCGATCAGGTCCTCCAGCAATGTGGCACCATAAATCCCCGGTTTCCCATAAACATCCCGGTAAATTCGGGTAATCTTTTCCAAAACCCGGTCAGGGATTTCTTCCCCCTCTTGGTAGACAAAGTCTTTGTCCTCCCCTAGAATTTCATCGGCTTTTTCCTGGTAGATCCCATAGGAGTCGGCTGTCAATGCCTGGCGTTCCGCCATGGGTGAGACCCCACGGAAGAGAACTATCAGCGCCAAAGCCACTACCAGTGGAATGCAGAAAAGGAGCTGTTGGCGGCGAAAGAGAAGTAAAACCAGGAACGCTCCCCCGATTAAAAGGGCCCCATAATAGGTCAGTCGAGTCCCTGTGAAGTAGAGAAGACCAAAACCAAATAGGCAGCAAAGACAAAATTGCCAGAGACGGTTGCTGCGCAATCCCCACAAGAGCACCGGGGGTAATAATAAGGTCAGAATGGAGCTTTGGGAATTGGCCACGCCAAACCACCCTCGGATCCCGATGAAAACACCTCGGTCCGGGTAATGGTAAGTGTAAACAGGGTCTCCCACCGCGTAAGAAAGGGCGATTACCAAAAGAATCAAGCCAAAATTAAGGGCCAATAGTCCGATGGTTTTATAATCCAACTGCTCCCGCCGGCGGAAAAAACTGACGAAAGATAAAGTCCACAAGGGAAATTGCACCAGTTTGAGATATTCGGCAGCGTCTCCAATGGGATCCTGATATCCGAGACGCACACAATTGAGCACATGAAGCAGCCAAAAACCTGCCACGACTCCATAAACCCCGTAATAAAAGCGACGATTTTCCGCAATGAGAAATCCGTAAAAACACACCGCAAAAAGCAGTATCGTCCGCAAAGTGGTGGTAAGCCAGTTGGCATCGGCTTGCCCCATAAAATAGGAGAGAACATCCAGCAGCGGTTGTATTACAAGAAGCGCTGCCATGACCTCTCCTATCGGCAAAGCTTTCTTATCGATCCATCTTGTTTGTACCATCATGAAAGAATCCTCAAGTTACTTACCTGAAATAAGGAGGGCCCCCTTTAGCGGGACAACACCATATTCCAGTCATTTTCTACAAGTTTGGGGATAGTTCCTTGCGACGATTCAGAGCGTGAAAAGGGGGATTTCCCCTCCCCTGCTGTTCTCTGAATGATCTGCAAGGTGTACTTGGGTTATTATATCACGATTCAACTCCTTGCACAACCGAAACTGTCCTACTTCCCGATGCCAGTTTAAAAAAAGCCCCAAACTCTGCTATTTTTCCAAATCTTACATTTTTCTTTCGTGGGTAAATCGCAGATTCTTTGGCAAAAATGGAAATCCCCGGTGGGGAGGCACCGGGGAGATCTTTTAAATGTATGGAAGGGCAAACGCCCTTTGGAACTTAGATCAAACTCAATCTTTGAGAATTTGCTTATAGAGACGGATATACTCGTTGGCAGACTTGCCCCAGCTGTTGTCACAGCCCATAGCACGATCCACCAGAACGCCCCAGCCTTCCTTATCGGAATTGTAGGCATAGATGGCGCGATGGAGAGAATGAAGCATGTCACCGGTGTTGTAAGTCTTGAAAGTGAAACCGTTGCCCACTCCATCTCCGCTGTCGGTAATGGAGTCTTTCAAACCGCCAGTTTCACGGACCACGGGAATGGAGCCATAGCGGAGAGCAATCATTTGGGACAGGCCACAGGGTTCACTCTTGGAGGGCATCAGGAAAATATCAGAACCGGCATAGATCTTTCGGGAGAGCTCCGGCACAAAGCCCAAGCACATGACAAACCGGCCAGGATACTTCTCTTGCATCCACTTGAAGTAATTTTCATACTCCAGATCGCCGCTTCCCAACACCACAAACTGTGCGTTGGAGTATTCCATCACATTATCCACGCCCTCTTTGACCAGGTCCAACCCTTTGTGGGAGACCAGCCGGGTAACCATGCCGATCAAGGGCAGGTCGGGGTCTACTTCCAGGCAGAGCCGCTCTTGCAACTTCTGCTTGTTTACCGCTTTGTTGGCGCGGTCTTCACGGGAATAGTGGGCAAAAATATTGGGATCGGTAGCAGGATCATAGTTGACCGTATCGATACCGTTCAGAATACCTGAAAGCTTCCAGCTGCGCTCTCGCAGAATGGGATCCAGCTTGTGGGCAAACCAGGGATCCAGAATCTCCTGGGCGTAAGTGGGGCTCACAGTGGAAACCCAGTTGGCGCACTCGATGGCACCTTTCATCAGGTTGACACACCGGTCGTATTCCAGAAGCTGGCTTTCATAATTGGGAATGCCAAATACGTCTTCCAGAATCTCCTTGCCATATTGCCCCTGATACTGAATGTTATGGATGGTAAACAAAGTTTTAATGCCAGCGTACCACTCGTTGTTGGCATAGAACAGCCGATAATATACGGGAACGAGAGCCGTCTGCCAGTCGTTGGTATGGATGATGTCCGGCTTAAAATCGATATAAGGCAACATCTCCAAAATTGCCCTGGAGAAAAACGCAAACCGTTCCGCGTCATCAAAGTGGCCGTAGATGCCGCTGCGTTTGAAGTAATACTGGTTGTCGATGAGGTAGTAAATCACATTGTTTACCTTGGCCTCAAAGATACCGCAGTATTGGCGCCGCCATGCAACCGGTACGCTGATACTGGTGACAAAGTGCATCTGGTCCCGGAGTTCCTGGGGAATGCCGTCATACAAAGGTACCACAATCCGGCAACCGATCAACCTGGCTCGCAATGCCTGCGGCAGAAACCCTGCCACATCTGCCAAACCACCGGTTGCGGAGAAGGGCAACGCCTCGCTGGCGCAAAACAATACTTTCATGTCGATCTACCTATAGCCTTTCCGCCCACAGTATTCTCTAAAAAACCCCGGGAGTGAATCCACTGAGGCGCCCCGCCGTGAGCAAGCGGAGAAGACGCCGTTTAAACCTTGCTGCCCTTGGCAACAAAAACGGGATACGTCTGATAGCCCATCAAGGTGCGGTTGGGATCAAAGATAGCGTTCTTATCGGCGACAACATAATCCAAACGGGTGTTTTCCCCGATAATGGCATCCTGCATGATGACGCAGTTCTTCAATTTGGCACCCTTATGGACCTGCACACCTCTAAACAGGACGCAGTTTTCCACTTCGCCCTCAATGAGGCAGCCATCCGCCACGATGGAGTTGGAAACTTCCGAGCCGAGGCCATACCGGGCAGGCATATCGTCCCGCACCTTGGTGTAAATGGGACGGCTGGCGTCAAACAGCTGGTTGCGTACCTTGGGTTCCATCAAAGCCATATTGGCCTTGAAATAGCTGCCCAAAGAGGAAACACAATAGGCAGTACCGGTGTATTCATAACCGCAAACCCGCAGCTCAGGCAGGCAGCGCTGGATCAAATCCCGGTCAAAGTCGTACAGATTGCGGCCCATGCACTCGTCGATCATGGCCATCAACCGCTTGCGGCCAATCAGGCACATGCCCATACCAAAATTGCAATCGGTATCGCTGCCCCGTTTGACCACCATATCCCGAATAAAGCCTTCGGGATCCACAGTGTACACCACATTCTTGTCCGTGTCGGGAGAAGTGCCGTGACGATACACAATGGTGATATCCGCTTCCTTTTCCGTGTGCAGCTGGAATACTTCCTTGTAGTCGATATTCGCTACGGTGTCACAGTCGGAAAGGAGCACATATTCCTCATGGGAATTCTTCAAGAAACGCATGATGGAAGCCAGAGAGCTGATCTTCCCTTCCGTGCGCATGGTCTCGGCGCCAAAGGGAGGAAGCAGATACAGGCCTTCCCGCTTCCGGGACAGGTCCCAAGCTTTGCCGGATCCCAGGTGATCCATCAGAGACTGATAATTCTGCTCGGTGATAACACCCACTTTGTTGATACCGGAATTCACCATGTTGGACAGGGGGAAATCCACCAAACGATAACGGCCACCAAACGGAACAGAAGCCATCACTCGGTTTTGGGTCAACTCACGAACCCGTTCTTCATGTACATAGGCAAACAGAATGCCGATTACATCATTGCCGCGCATCACTTCTCCACCTCCTCAGCATCGATCATAGCTTTGGGGGGTACCACAGTGCCGGGAGCCAGTTTGCAGCCCGGACCGATAACGGCCACGCCCCAGTCGTCTTTGTTCTCTACATCTTCAGGGCGCTGGCCCACAACGGAATTTGCTCCAACTACTGCGTCTTCAGCCACAATTGCATACTGCACCTGGGCTCCCTCTTCAATGCGGGCGCCGGGCATGACAATGGAATCCCGTACCACTGCTCCAGGAGCAACATAAACTCCTGCAAACAATACCGAGAAGTCAACTTCTCCGTACACATTGCAGCCCTCTGCCACCAGAGAGTTCTGAACCTTGGCACCTTTCGCTACATAGTGAGGAGGCATAACCGGGTTCCGGGAATAAATCCGCCACTCGCTGTCGTTCAGATCCAGCGGAATGTTGGGATCCAGCAGGTCCATGTTGGACTCCCACAGACTGTCAATGGTTCCCACGTCTTTCCAGTAGCCTTCAAACCGATAGGCATACATGGCCTCTCCCGCGTTCAGCATGGCAGGCAACACGTTTTTGCCAAAGTCGTTCTGGCTCTTGGGATCGTTTTCATCCTCTTGCAGGTACTTGCGCAGTTTATCCCAGGAGAACACATAGATACCCATGGAAGCCTTATTGCTCTTGGGCACCTTGGGCTTCTCGTCAAACTCATAAATGGAACCATCCTCATTGGTATTGAGAATGCCAAACCGGGAAGCTTCTGCCATCGGCACTTCGTACACGGCGATGGTGCAGGCAGCGTTCTTCTCTTTATGGAAGTTGATCATCTTGGAATAATCCATCTTGTAAATGTGGTCGCCAGAGAGAACCACCACATAGTCGGGATTATACCGCTCAATAAAGGGTATGTTCTGATAAATGGCGTTGGCCGTACCCTTGTACCAGTCAGACTTTTTGCTCTTCTGGTACGGAGGCAATACATGCACACCGGCTGTATTGCTGTCTAGATCCCAGGGTTGGCCATTCCCAATGTAATCGTTGAGCTCCAAGGGCTGATACTGGGTGAGAACACCCACGGTCTCAATGCCGGAGTTTACGCAGTTGGAAAGGGGAAAATCGATGATGCGGTACTTGCCGCCGAAAGGCACCGCGGGCTTGGCGAGGTTCCTCGTCAATACGCCCAATCGGCTGCCCTGGCCGCCGGCAAGCAGCATAGCCACAACCTCTTGTTTGGGTAACATTTTAGCGTCCTCCTAATCTTTCGTAAAATATTGCAAAAGCAACGCCTTCCCGAGGAGTATGGCACTTAGGGGGAAAGCAGAATGCTTCTCCTACCAAATGTCAAACTTTCTTTTTCGCTGCTGAAGCAGTCTTTCTTGTTCTTGTCCGAGTGGTACTGGCTTTGGCCACTGTCTTTTTTCCAGTGGTGCGTTTGGCCCGTTTGGGCGTCTTCTTGACACACTCCAGGAAGAACACAGCGTTTCCAGGCAACGTCAGCGAAACGCTTTGATCACACCCGTGCATAGGCACATCCTGGGTTTTGATCTGTTTGCCGTTGGTAACGCCGCCGCCGCCAAATTTCTTGGCGTCCGAAGAGAAAACTTCCGCCCACACGCCCCGGTAGGGAACGCCAATGCAGTAGTTCTCCCGTTGGACGGGTACAAAGTTGCAAACCACCACCAGCTCCCGTCCGTCTTTTGCTTTCCGACGGAACGCAATTACGCTTTGCTGGTAGTCGTCATTGGAAATCCATTCAAAGCCTTCCCAGGAGAAATCGATCTCCCACAGCTCCGGACGGCTCAAATAGAACTGGTTGACCGCACGGAAGAAGGTCTGGGCCTGTTGATGTTCTTTGTACTGGAGCAAGCCCCACTCCAGCTCTTTTTCGTAGTTCCACTCGTTTTTCTGAGCGAACTCCGTGCCCATAAACTGTAATTTCTTGCCGGGATGGGCCATCATGTAGCTGACAAAGCAGCGCATTCCTGCTGCCTTTTGCTCGTCAGTTCCGGGCATCTTATTGATGAGCGAGCCCTTTCCGTAAACCACCTCATCGTGAGAGATGGGCAGGATAAAGTTCTCGGAAAATGCATAGAAGAAAGAGAAGGTCAATGCGTCATGATTGCCGCTGCGGAACAGGGGATCCATAGACATATAACGAAGCATGTCATTCATCCAACCCATATTCCACTTGTAATTGAACCCCAATCCGCCCACATAGGTGGGTTTGGAAACAAGGGGCCAGGAGGTGGACTCTTCCGCAATCATCATGGCCTCCGGGGCCTCTGCAAAGGCAGCTTCATTGAGCGCCTGTAAGAAAGCTACGGCTTCCAGATTCTCTTTTCCGCCATCTTTATTGGGGATCCATTCGCCGTCTCTGCGGTTGTAGTCGAGATACAGCATGGAAGCTACAGCGTCTACCCGCAGGCCGTCAATATGATATTCCTTGAGCCAATATATGGCACTGGACATCAGGAAACTCTGAACTTCAGGCTTTCCGTAATCAAAAACCAGGGTGCCCCACTCTTTGTGCTCCCCTTTTCGGGGATCTTCATACTCATAGCAGGGAGTCCCGTCGAAATTGGCAAGTCCTGCTGCATCCTTGGGAAAATGGGCCGGAACCCAGTCCATAATGACGCCAATTCCCTCCTGATGACACCGGTCCACAAACCGCATAAAATCCTTCGGCTGGCCATACCGGGAGGTGGGCGCAAAATACCCCATCACCTGATAGCCCCAGGAACCGTCATAGGGATATTCTGTCAGAGGCATAAACTCAATGTGAGTAAACCCCATGTCCTTCACATAGGGAATCAATTCATCCCCCAGTTTGTCGTAGGAAAACACGCTGCCGTCGGGGTATTTCCGCCAAGAGCCTGCATGAACCTCGTAGATATTCACCGGCTGGCTATAATGGGGAAACTCACGCTTATGCTGGAGCCAGGCCTCATCATGCCACTGGAACCCCTCCAGTTCATACCACCGAGAGGCGGTACCGGGACGGGTTTCCGTATGGCGGGCAAAGGGGTCTGCCTTGTAGGTGGCTTCCCCCTGTGCCGTCTTGATGTAAAACTTGTACAGCTCAAACGGCTCAAACGCAAAGTCTGTGTATCCTTCCCAAACCGCATCGTCAATTTTCTGCAGAGGATACTTTGCTTTATCCCAGTTGCAGAAATTGCCCACCAGGGACACCTCCCTGGCATGAGGGGCCCATACCCGGGCAACCATGCACTCTTTCCCCTTGTGGGTCACTTTGTGCAGGCCCAAGTATTCGTACGAACGCCGATTGGTTCCGTTACGAAACAGGTAAAGCGGTAGATTATCTGGCTTGTTGCCTTTTGTGGTTTTCGAGATATTTTTTTCACGTTCCATAGCTCGAACGCTCCTTTTCCCCGGGTAAACGGGTTCTTTATAGTAATCATAACATAAACTAGAAAAATTTCAAGTGGTTTTTAGTTATTTGCTTTAAATCCTTGTAAAAAAAATTGCAATCTTTGTAATTCCTGAACAAATCCTTAGGTTCTTTTCTGTGTAACCCAACACCCAGCGTTCTCTCGATTTTACCAGATTTTTCCGACGAAAACTGTTGAACTATGGAACCCTGTTTTCCCTATGAAAAAAGGGATGCCCTAGAGCATCCCTTTCGTTGTAGATTCCACCGCACAAACATGGAGCGTTCCCTGTTCCACGGTAAATTTTATTTCCATACCGGCAAATGCCATCCCATAAATTCTCTGAGGATCTCCGTGGTACGAGGGCCTAGGGTCCTGAGAAAGCACCCCCAGAAGAGCGGTCCTCTTTTTTTCCGGCACCTTGTCCAACAGTTGGGCGGGAAAATCAACTTCCAGCCTGTCCTCTCTATGGGCGTCAGAAAAACCTCCTACTGCCTCTGGGCGGCAATCGGAAAGAGGTACATAGGGCTTTACATCGTAGATGGGAGTACCATCCAGCAAATCTGCTCCCCCTACCAGCAATACCGGCCCTTGAGGAGAATCCCAATCGATCCCTTCCAAACGGACGCAGGACAATCCCAGGGGATTGGGACGGAAGGGAGAACGGGTGGCAAACACCCCCATTCTCTTGTTTCCACCCAGCCGCGGAGGGCGAACTGTAGGTGACCAGCCCTGATTCTGAGAAAATTCCCAGATCAACCAAATGTGGGAAAAGCCTTCCAATCCCCGAAGAGCTTCCGGAATGCGAAATTCAGGTAAAAATTCCACTCTGGCTTGCAGCTGTTCTACCAGACCGCTTTGACGGGGAATTCCAAATTTCTCGGGAAACTCCGTCCTGATCCGGGCAATGGGTTCCAGTGTTAAGCCTTCCCCCTTCAAAACAGCGTTTCCTGCACTTCCGTTTCGCTTTCAAAGGGTCCGGGCTTGGGCACAACGCCCCGATGACGGCCAAAGTAATCCCGATCAAATTGGATGGGGCTGCCGTCGGGGTTTTCGAATTTTTCTTCCGGCTCAAAGGCCTCCCCCAAAAAATCGGTGGAAATAAAGGGCGTTTTTACCTCGGGCATAAATTGATACAGGTCCGTTTCCAGCTTGTATTGTCCGTCGCTTTCCTTGAGCGTCAGCAGAACTTCATGCCCTTCCACTACCGTGGCATTCTCTTCTTTTTCCCAGGGTTTCGCCCCGTTAAAATACACATTCCCCCCTGCGTACACAGGCAAATGCATATAATACCGGTTGGTGGTGGGAGAACCCATTCCACAATACCCCTCAAATTCTTTTTCCCATTCCGCAAACGTGGGATACCCATTATAAGGGAAGGTGCCTACATCTACATTGCAATCATCCCACATGTTGGGGTCGTCTTCCTCCATCTTGGCCCGCATAGCTGGATGAACAGGCTGCTGCACAAAGATGTTGTTATAGAACCGTGCATCGCCGTGAAGGAATGTCATGAATCCCATCACTTCCGTCCGATGAGGCACATGGTAAGGCGTATACCGAGGAGAGGGCAAAGTGGGAGCTCCGTTATCCGTACCGATACCGATGGACACCAGAGACCCTGCCACCAGGTTATGGACAACCGCAACGCCCTGACAAGCCAGCTTCAGGGAACGAGTGGACAGCAGAATGTTGTTGTCGATCAAGGTGGGGCCATGGGAGACTTCCACGAAAATATCTTCGCCGATTCCCAGGAATTCTTCCGGATCCGGGTTTTCAGTCAAATTGGGAAGGGAGTTGTCGTGGAACAGATTCTGAGTAACCCGCGTTCCTTGGGCTTGCCAATCCAGCCAAAGGCCCCGGGTGCAGTGGTGAATGTGATTCCGACGGAAGACCACGTCAATGGCAGCATGCATTTTGATACCGCCGATCTCCGCGCCGGACAGATTCTGTTTGTTGTTGATGTGATGAATGTGGTTGTCCTCGATCAGAGAGAACACGCCGCCCAAATGACCGACAATACCGGTCTGGCCACAATCGTGAATGTTGCAACGGCGAATAATATGGGAGCCGATGTTCTCTTTGGTCCAACCTTCGATCTGGGCCAAACAGATGCACTCGCGCTCGGTCTGAGTGCCATCTTTGTATTTTTTATGGAGCCACTTGTTGTCGTTCTGAGGCTGGAGATATTTGCCCAGGGAGATACCGGAGCATTTGGAGTCGGAAATCTCGCAATCCTCAATAATCCATCCCTTAGCCCAATGGGGTCCAACCATACCCTCCTGATACGCCGTGGGAGGCGCCCACTGGGTGGCCGCCTGGCGGATGACAAAGCCGGACACTGTAATATAGTTGACGCCAGTCTTATGGGGATAGAAGCAATTTCGCCGCACATTGATCTCTACGTTTTCCTGATTGGGGTCAGCCCCTTGGAAATTGGCGTAGAGCACTGTGGCGTCACCGTCCTGGCAGGTAAACCACCGGTACACCGTAAACTCCGGATCCCAGGAGGCCTTATATACCTGAGGGTGGAGAACCCCTTCCAGATCCTCACTTTCATACATGGACTTGCCGTTTAGATACACCTCACCGGTGTGAAAAGGCTTTGAAGGCACATACCAGTCCCCTTCTACCAAGGTGGTGTAGGGATTGTAGTTGCCAAATAGGCCATTGGACACCCGAGCTACCCACACATTGCCCTCATAGGGTTGCCAGGATTTCACCACTTCCGCTCCGGTGATCACCGCGCCTCCCGGCACCTGGGAGCGATAGGTGATCCGGCAGTCGTCACTGGTTCCACCTCGCTCCGGATCTACCCATTCCCGGTAATAGCCGGGAAGGACGATGACTTCGTCCCCTGCCACCGCTTTTTTGGCAGCTTCTGAAATGGTCTGAAAAGGGGCCTGTTGGGAGCCATCCCCGCTGCGTTTCACACTGGCCGACACATAAAGTTTCAAAACAATTCCTCCTTGTTGCGTTCTCCTCCGTGGATAAAAATCACCGGTTTTGGAGAATACTTTCCTAAAATACAACGTTTATTGGGATTGTATCACCGGTATTTTTCCCTGTCAATCCCAGAAAAAAAGGAAGATGCGCCTTTGAAAAAGCATCTCCCTTTCTATCGCCCTAATTCGCCCAACTCCTAACACAAACGGGACAGGCCTTATTTTTTCCGGACAAAAGCCTTCTTAGGCATTTTGCAGACGGGACAAGTCCAATCGGCGGGAAGTTCCTCAAAGCCAAAATTGGGATCCCTGTACACATAACCGCACACAGAGCAAACAAAGTTCTCCCCGCTACTCTTGTCAAAGGTAAGTTTCGGCGGCAGGTAGGTGGGAGATTTTTTGGGAGAAACCCCTCCCAGCTCTTCCACATAGTACTGATAGGTCATAGGTTTGCCTACAGCTTCATCGCTTCCAGCGATGATCTCCGCCACAAAGATTTTTTGTCCTTGGGTTTTCATCACCTGTTTGACTTGGCACAAGAACCAACAACAGGTATTCTCCTTGATCACCGGTACCCCTTCAATCAGGACTTTATGCCGGATGTTCTCCAGCTTCTCCACATTTCGGCCGGAGACAAACCCCAGAGCGCCGATTACGGTTGCGGGTGTCTCTTCCGATAGGACGGAAATGGTAAAAATCCCTTCCTTTTCCATACATTCGCAGCTGTAGTTGGTTTTATCCACGCTGACAGCTACCAGCGGTGGGTCTGATGGAGTCGCCTTGGAGATCTGCATCACCGTGTTGACAATGCAGGCACTGGGCTTATTTGCGTCTTTGACGCCGATGGCGTACATGCCGTAGGAAAGGTTTCCCAGAACCATTGGTTTCACTGCTGTTGCCTCCTTCTCGTGTTTGCCGGGCGATGTGTTTCCACCGCCCGCTTCCCGGTTCCCTTGTGATACTATCATCATACAAGCTTCCCGGCTTATTTATGCTTGATTTTCTCCCAATAAGCTCGGAAGCTTTGTTCCGTTTTGTTATCCCCGTATTCGTAATACTGTACCCCCAGCAGAGAATCCGGAAGATACTGTTGGGGCAGCCAGTGATGAGGTGCATCGTGGGGGTATTGGTAGAACTGACCTTTTCGCTCCACTTCTGCCCCGTCAAAATGCTTGTTCTGCAAGTTGCGGGGAATCCTGCCGCCTTTCCCCGCCCGCAGGTCTTCTATAGCCAGATCCAAGGCCACATGGGCCGAATTGGACTTGGGCGCCAAACTTACCAAAACAGCGGCGTCTGCCAAAGGGATCCTGGCTTCCGGCAATCCCACCATCAGCGCCGAATCCACTGCTGCCTTGACAATGGGGATGATCTGGGGCCAGGCAAGGCCCACATCTTCACAGGCACACACCAGCAACCGTCTGCAGGCAGAAGGCAGGTCTCCCGCTTCCAGCAGCCGTCCTAGATAATGAAGGGCTGCATCGGGATCGGAACCCCGCATGGATTTTTGAAAGGCAGACATGAGGTCGTAGTGCTCATCCCCATTTTTATCGTAACGCATGACACTTTTCTGAGTCAGCTCTTTGGCACTTTCCAACGTGACCTCTACTGCGGGTCCCCCTTTGTCACATGCCAGAGTGGATAGCTCCACAGCGTTCATGGCCTTGCGCACATCCCCTCCGCATGCGGCAGCAATATGACGGGCCACACCCTCCTCCGGCATGACGGGTCTTCCCTGTTCCTGGGAAAGAAATTCAAACGCCCGATTCACCGCTTTTTCAATATCTGCCGGTTCAACCGGTTTGAATTCAAATACGGTGCTTCGACTCAAAATGGCGTTATAGACGTAAAAATATGGATTTTCGGTGGTGGAAGCAATCAAGGTAATGCTGCCGTTCTCTATAAACTCCAACAAGGTCTGTTGTTGTTTCTTATTAAAATATTGAATTTCGTCCAGATACAGGAGCACTCCGTGGATTCCTTCAAAGGTATTGGTTCTGGCCACCGCTTCTTTGATGTCTGCCGTGGAGGCCGTTGTACCATTTAGTTTGACAAGATGACGCTGCGTGTTTTGAGCGATGATGGAAGCCACAGTGGTCTTCCCCACCCCTGAGGGGCCGTAAAAGACCATATTGGGAATTTCCCCGGATTGGAGGATCTGTCTGAGAGCTCGTCCCGGGTCCAAGAGGTGGTGTTGACCTACCACTTGATCGAGAGAAGTGGGACGGACACGGTCTGCCAAAGGGGCTGCCATGGTGACCACTCCTTTCCCCTAGGACACGAATTTTTCATTATTCTACCATTCTTTTGAAAAAATCGCAACTAAATCCCTCAAACGAATGTTTGAATTCGAGAAAAAAGATTAGCTTTACATAATTTCTAAGCTTCCCAGCAAAGAAAAAATGCCATGAAAAAACCCGAAGATTCTTTCATGGCATTCCTGGTCGAGGTGACAGGATTTGAACCTGCGACTTCTACGTCCCGAACGTAGCGCTCTACCAAACTGAGCCACACCTCGTAAAAAAGCCTCGGATCCGTAAAACCGAGGCTTTTGGCAGCGGTACCAGGATTTGAACCCAGACAAACAGAGTCAGAGTCTGCTGTGCTACCCTTACACAATACCGCTATATGCTGCCGTTCTTATCTCGTGTCGCTCACGTCGAACAGCAGTATTTATTATAGCAAACTTTCTTGGAAAGTCAATACCTTTTTCCAGATTTTTTTGATTTTTTTTATTTTCCTGCAAAATGCCCTTTTTTCATTCCTTTACACGGCGAACAGGAATTCCCTTCCCTGCCAGATATTCCTTTAAATCAGGGATGGTGATCTCCCGGAAATGGAACAGGGAAGCTGCCAAGACGGCATCGGCTTTTCCCACGGTAAAAGCATCGTAAAAGTGTTCCATAGTCCCCGCCCCGCCTGAGGCAATGACCGGAATGGAAACACTCTCCGAAATGGCCCGGGTCAATTCCAAATCGTATCCCGCTTTGGTGCCGTCACAGTCCATGCTGGTCAACAGGATTTCTCCCGCCCCAAGGCGCTCTACCTCTTTGGCCCACTCTACCGCGTCTCGCCCAGTGTCCACCCGACCTCCGTTTAGGTACAAGGTCCATCCCCCTGTGGGCCGGCGCTTGGCATCCATGGCCACTACCACGCACTGGCTGCCAAATTTGTATGCTGCTTCCCGAATGATTTCAGGATCCCGCAAGGCAGCGGAATTGACGGACACCTTATCTGCACCCGCCCTGAGGATTCTGGTAAAATCGTCCACAGTCCGAATGCCTCCTCCTACGGTAAAGGGAATAAAGATGCTTTCTGCCACTCGGGTCACAATATCCACCATAATATTCCGAGCGTCCGAGGATGCCGTGATATCCAGCAGAACCAATTCATCGGCTCCCTGCCGGTCATATTCAATGGCGGCTTCCACAGGGTCTCCTGCGTCTCGCAGACCTACAAAGTTAGTCCCTTTGACCACTCTGCCGTTTTTCAGATCCAGACAGGGTATAATTCGTTTGGCATACATGCGTTTATTCCCCCTTTCCATCCATCATGGCTGCAAAGTTTCGCAATAGATGGAGCCCTGTTTTTCCGCTTTTTTCAGGATGGAATTGGCAGGCCATCAAATTTCCTTTTTGAATGGCCGCGTGGATGGTTGCACCATATTCCGCCGTCGCCGTGACAATCTCCTCCTGAGCTTGCAGGTAGTAGGAGTGAACAAAGTATACATAGGGTTCCTCCTCTACCCCCTCAAACAGACCTCCCTTTCTTTTGATAGAAAGAGAATTCCAACCGATGTGGGGAATCTTCAGCCCGCTTTCTTTGGGAAGCCGGACAATTTTCCCCTTGCACAGGCAAAGCCCCCGGACTCCCGGAGACTCCTCGCTGGACTCGAACAAGATCTGAAGCCCCAGGCAGATGCCCAGGAAGGGCCTTCCGGTCTTCACGAAATCCCCAATAGGTCCTTCCAATCCACGACCGCGCAATTGCTCCATGGCATCTCCAAAGGACCCCACTCCCGGAAGCACTGCACCGTCAGAGGACATCAGAGTTTGGGGGTCTTGGGTAATACAGCAGTCACAGCCGATATACCTCAGGGCTTTCTCCACGCTTTGGAGATTCCCTGCCCCATAATCAATAATAGAAATCATGGTGTCACCTCTCCTGCACTGAGAAAGACACCATAAGCCCTGGTGTCTCCTCAGCCAATCTATCATTTAATCTTTGGCCCAGCCCATACTGCGCTTGACCCCTTCATGCCAGCGTGCTAAATCTTTTTCTCGTTGTTCCGGAGTACTGCGGGGATTGAAAAGCGCACTTTCCCGCCAAATGGAGGAAAGTTCCTCCATGCTGTCCCAAACGCCAACCGTCAGCCCTGCCATCATGGCAGATCCCAAGGCTGTTGTCTCCAGACACTGGGGACGGCACACCTGAGATCCCAGAATATCCGCTTGATATTGCATCAAGAAACGACTGCGGGAGGCGCCTCCGTCTGCCCGCAATTCCGAAATTGCCACGCCGCTTTCCCGTTCCATGGCTTTCACCAGGTCACAACTCTCTAGAGCAATGCTTTCCAGAACCGCTCTGCAAAGATGGGCTCGCGTGGTTCCACGGGTGATCCCCAGCAGGGCTCCTCTGGCATACATATCCCAGTAGGGAGCTCCCAAGCCCGTAAAGGCCGGAACAAAAATGGCTCCCCCGGTGTCTTCCACAGTTTCTGCCAACTGGTCCGCTTCCTGAGCGCTGTGGATGATTTCCAATTCATCCCGCAGCCATTGAATGGCCGAACCTGCGTTGAAAGCGCTTCCTTCCAGGGCGTAAGTGGTTCGCCCGTTGAGCTTCCAAGCAATCGTGGTCAAAAGCCCTTCTTTCGATGGGACAGGGCGGTCCCCTGTGTTCATCAATACAAAGCAACCTGTTCCATAGGTGTTCTTCGCCATGCCCTCATGGAAGCAACACTGACCAAACAAGGCGGCGTGCTGATCTCCTGCCATACCGGCAATGGGGATTTCCTGCCCCAACACATCGGCACTGCACATACCCACAATTTCTCCCGACTCTGTGACCCTGGGTAAGGCGCTCTGGGGAATTCCCAATTCTTTGAGCATGGTTTCATCCCAGCGCTGTTTCCGAATATCGAACAGCATGGTGCGAGAAGCATTGGTCACATCGGTGACATAGGAGGCTCCGTCAGTGAGGGAATATACGAGCCAAGTGTCAATGGTTCCGAATCGAAGCCTTCCTTTTCCAGCCAACTCCCGGGCAGCAGGCACGTTTTCCAAAATCCACTTCATTTTGGTTCCGGAAAAATAGGGGTCAATAATCAGACCGGTGGTGTTTCGGATATACTCCTCCATGCCGTTGGCACGCAGTCTCTCGCATTCCGGAGCAGTGCGGCGGCATTGCCACACAATAGCGTTACAGACCGGAATACCTGTATCTCCATCCCAAGCCACCGTGGTTTCACGCTGGTTGGTAATGCTGATTGCCGCAATGTCTCCCGCCTTGACTCCGGCCTCTTCCACCGCCTGACGCATGGCATAGAGGGTAGTTTGCAAAATCTGAACGGGGTCATGTTCCACATAGCCGGGCTGGGGATAAATCTGAGGAAATTCCCGCTGGCCCATCCCTGCAATCCCGCCAAAGGGATCAAATAACACCGCCCGGGAACTGGTCGTTCCCTGGTCTATGGACAATATGTACTTTCCCACCATCATAGTGATTCACTCCCCTAGTTCCACTGAATTGCTGGTATTATGATATGGTTTCTTGTGCGGTTTGAGCTCCGGCTGCCCGGTGGAGAGACAGATTCCCCGAGGTGGTGACAAACTGGTACTGGGGACCTCCATGGCCGTAGACCAAGCCCTGCTCACCTTGTCCGGGAAATTCAGAGGAAAACTGGCCGGAAACACTGGAATATTGGGCCTCAAACCCGGAATTCTCCGGAAGATACAAAGATAAATTGCCGGAAACGGACTGAAACTCTGCCTGCTGGGGACATTCGGAAAAATGCAGTTCCACTGGACCGGAAACTGTCTTAACCTGAAGATCCGTTCCCGTGCCGGAAAAACGAACCTTCCCAGAAAGATTGGAAAGGCGGCATTCCACGGCAGCTATCCTGGATAATTCCGTAACTCCCCCAGAGGTTGACACATCCAGCAAATTCGCCCGGGCGCCGTCCAACTGGATATCTCCGCCACCCGAAGAAACACGAAGCTCTTCTCCGGTCAAGTTGGAAAGGGTCACATCTCCTGCGGTGGAATCCACCCGCAATGTTTGGGCGTTGATTCCCTTCACCGTCACATCTCCAGAGATCGATTTTGCACTGAATGAGAGAAGCTGGGCTGCCACCGTATTGGGAACCTCGATTACCAACCGCTTTACACGATCTTGCAAAATTCCCAGAGGGAGAAGGCTTCTATCCCATTGGACACGCAGCACGCCGTTAGAGGAGGACAACTTCAATTTCTCCGAGGCGTTCAGTGTTCGAGGGGAGTACTCTGTCACCTTGACCATACTGGTTCCGCTGGCAACTATTTCAACCGGCCCGTGATTCCAGGAAACGGAAAGGCCTTCCACCGAAACCTCTTCCGGGTCCCAGGTGGTGGAGTAGCGATAGGTCCAAAGAGTGCCCTTTCCGTTCACCAGATCTTGAAACCCAAACCAACTGGTTTCAGCTCCCACGGCAATCACGCTCGACAGAAACAAAGCTCCCAAGATCCATGCGATCCATGTGAACACTTTTCGCTTTTCCAACCCTTTCCCCTCCTTTTTTCGCAGCTTTTCTTTTAGCATACCCCAGGAGAGGGGATTGCGTCAAGGGATTTTCCCAACGATATGTTTCATAAAATCATAAAAAATCTCCAACTATTTTTGCCTATTAGGTGAAAAACAAATTGTCTCTTGACGATTTTTATGTTATAATGCCAAAAAGGCCCTCGCTTTGCGGGGGCCGCACAATTGGTTTATGAAAAAGGGGATGCCCAATGTGATCGATCTTGCCTTCGTGCTGCTCTGTACCGCCGGGTTGTATCTGACCCTGTTGGAAGACCGTTTTCGCCTTTGGGTCACCGCCGGATGTTTTGGGGTGGCTTATTTACTCTCTTTGGCTTTGGGATGGTTGGTTTCCCAGTTTGCCGGGCCCTTATGGGCTTGCATCAGCGGAACCGGCCTGCTTTTTGTCGTATCGCTCTTTCTTTCCAAGAACAACCCTCTGCAAAAAATGTATCTTGCCATTTTGTCTGTTTCCAATTACCTTTATTTGGGAACCTTGGTGCCCCTTGTTCTGGGAATTCTTCCCTTTTCTACTGCAGGGACTTTTGCTGCTCTCTTTTCTGTGGTTGTTCTGCTTCTTTGGACCGCGTTTCTCGGGCTGTGTTTTTACAGACCTTTCCAACATTTCCATGACCGGGGACCCTCGGCATTTCTGGTGGGCATCTGCTTGGTGCAGATTTTTGTAGCTCTGATCAGTTCCGGCAAGGTCGATGTTCTGTTTCGCTATCAACCTTCCAGCGCTCGTCTGTTTTGGGCAAGCTTGCTGTACTTGGCGATTCTCTTTCTGCTGCGTTCTGTTTATCAGGCTGGCCGATTTCGTCAGCGGGCTACCGAGGAAGCTTGCCGGGAAGCCATGTTGGAAATGGAGTCCGGTGACTTTTCCGATCTGCTGGCAGCAGTCAATGAGGCACGGGCTGCCCGCAAGGCCGGAGAGTATGCCCTGGATACCGTCCGGGTCATGCTTCAGGATGGCAATGCCTCCATGGTTCCTGCCTATATCGCTTCTTTTAAGGAAAACAGCAAACGGCTGCCTATCTTGGCTAATTACAGCGAGAATCCCTATTTAAATGGAGTTATTGCCTCCAAGGCCGCGTTTGCTTCCCAAAACGGGGTGGATTTCGAAAGCAATGCTCATCTCACTGGTTCTTCCCTTTCCACGGCAGAACTTTGCGTTGTGGTCAATGAGCTTTTGACCCGGGCTTGTTTGGAGGCATCCTGCCATGAAGGAGAAAAGAAAGTGCGCTTTACCGCCTTTTCCGGTGAAAACACCTTGACTTTGGAAACGGTTTTCTCCGGGGAACTGCCTGAGAAAAAGGGATTTTCACCTAAGGGAAAAACCTTTCAGCAACTTCTCCAGTGGCTCTTTGACGACAATCCTTCCCCCTCTCAGGGTTTAAAAGGTCTTGATAACACCTTGGAGATTCTGGGCCGGTACAGCGGTAACCTTTCGGTTTCCAGCACGCCCGGTGAAATTCTGCTTCGCGCAGTTTTGCGATTTTGATCAACCGATTCTTCCTTTGGAAGTCAACGAAAAAACAACGAAAGGAACGACACACACCCATGGAACATACCATTTGCGTGACCCCGGCTATTTTATCCGCCTTTGGATTTGACCCCCAAAGCTCCATCACACCTCTGACCAGCGGCCACATCAACGACACTTTTCTGGTAGAGGATGGAGAAAAATTCATTGTGCAACGGATCAACCACTATGTATTCCCCTCTCCTCAGGATATCATGGAAAACATTGCGGGCGTGACGGAGTTTTTGCGGGAAAAAATCACTTCTCGGGGTGGCGATCCCCAGCGAGAAACGTTAAATATCCGAAAGACTGTGGACGGTTCCACTCTATTTGTGGATGATCAAGGAGAATTTTGGCGTTGCATGACTTATGTGGATCATGCTTCCTCCTACGAAACAGTGGAAAACGCCAAAATGCTCCGAGAAGCCGGACGGGCTTTCGGAGAATTTCAGAGTCTTTTGAGCGATTATCCCGCACACACCCTTCATGAAACCATTGTCAACTTTCACAACACGCCGGAACGGTTTCGTCAGCTTCTGGAAGCAGCAGAGAAGGACGTGGCAGGGCGACTTTCCCAAATTGGGCCGGAAATGGAGTTTGCTTCTCAGCGGAAAAAGGATTGCGCCCTTTTGATGGATCTTTTGCAGGAGGGACGCCTCCCCTTGCGGGTTACCCATAACGATACGAAAATGAGCAATGTGCTGATTGATGATAAGACAGGGCAAGCCATTTGTGTCATCGACCTTGACACAGTGATGCCCGGTCTGACAGCCTTTGACTTTGGAGATTCCATCCGGGCAGGTGCTACCACCGCCGCGGAGGATGAGGCCGATCTCTCTAAGGTTCATTTTGATTTAGACTTGTTCCAGGCGTATACCGAAGGATTTCTCTCTGCCGCTGGAGAGGCTTTGACGCCCCTGGAGCTCCAAACTTTGCCCGATGGGGCACGTCTTATGACTTTTGAGGTGGGAATTCGTTTTTTGGCGGACTACCTCAATGGAGATGTCTATTTCCGCACTGCCTATCCGGAACACAATTTGGTTCGGGCACGCAACCAATTTAAGCTGGTTGCGGAAATGGAAGAAAAAAGAGAAGGTATGGATCGGATTATCCGGCAGTATCTCTAATTTTTGTAGATTTCGGGAAGGCACGGTCTCCCCAATGGGCCGTGCTTTTTTCCTGCCAATGCTGCAGGACAATCCAAAAAATCAAAAATCACAGGGGGAAATTTTGTGCTTTCCTCTTGCTTTTTCCCGGTTCCGGTGATAAGCTGTAGGCAAAGCCAGGCAAAAAAACGAGACCTGGTTTTATAAATCTCAATTCATCCATTAGGGAGGAACTTACCATGAAAATTGCAGTTGTGGGCGCGTGGCATGTCCATACGATGGAATACTCCACCGCCATTTTGAACAATCCCAAGGCTGAGCTTTGCTGCCTGTGGGACGATGACCAGGAGCGCGGCAAGGCTACCGCCGAAAAGTTGGGCGTGCCTTTCCAGCCTGATCTGGACGCTATTTGGAACGACCCCACCATCGAAGGCGTTTCCATCACCACCGCTACTTACCAGCATCCCCAGGTGCTCATCGCTGCTGCCAAGTCCGGCAAGAATATTTTTACCGAAAAGGTTTTGACCTTCACCAACGAAGAGGCCGAGGAAGTTGCCAAGGCTGTGAAAGAGAGCGGCGTAAAGTTTACCGTTTCCTTCCCCCACAAAACTTGGCCCACTTTGAAGGCTGCCAAGGAACTGGTGGACAGCGGCAAACTGGGCAAGATCACCTATGCCCGTGTCCATAACTATCACAATGGCAGTGTTGCCCCCATGCCTGACGGATCCTTGGGCTGGCTGCCTCCCCATTTCTATGACGCTGCACAGACTGGCGGCGGCGCTATGATGGACCTGGGCGCTCATCCCATGTACACCTTGAACTGGTTCCTGGGCGAGCCCAAGAGCATTGTTTCCCAGTTTACGGAAGTCACCAACCGTGGCGTGGAAGATAACGCAGTTTCTGTAATCGAGTTTGATGGCGGCACCATCGGCGTTTCTGAAACCGGTTTCGTAACCTCCGGTATCGGCTATGTGATGGAAGCTTATGGCACCAAGGGCTCCTTGATGATCCACAACGACATCCTGGAGTATTGCTGCGAAGAGACCGACAACAAGTTGGTTCAGAAGACTGACCTGCCCGAGAAGAGCACGATGCCCATCGATGCATGGATCGATGCCTGCTGTGGCGAAGGCGAAGCTCCCAACGGGATTGACGATGCTGTTGCCCTGACCAAGTTTATGGTGGGCGCTTATGAGTCCTACAACACCGGAAAGAAATATGTATTCTAAGCTCTGAGTGTTAGCGTCCCTTTGCTTTGCAATAGGAAAAGGCCTTTTCCTATTGTTATTTAACTTTACTGAACTTTCTTTACACCGAAGCTGGTCTCTTCCCCATTCACATCCCACTGGGCAGTGTAACCATCCAGCTCACCGTAATGGCAAGCCTCGCCCAACACATCGTGAAGGATGGAGGACTCGAAAGACTTCAGCACCTGGGCAACCTTTTCACTGCCCTGCTGGTAAACCTCAATGTGATCGGTCACGTTGAATCCGGCGTCTTTCCGCATGGACTGCAGTTTGCTGACAATCTCACGGACAAAGCCTTCCTGAATCAGTTCCTCATTCAGGGTAGTATCCAATACCACTGTCAATCCGCGGTCGGAAACAGAGGTGAAACCTTCCTTCTGGGCGGTTTCCACCAGCAGTTCTTCCGGCGCCAGGGAGATTTCTCCGTCAGACAGGAACAATTTCAGAGCGCCTGTCGAATCCAGTTCCTTTTTCGCAGCAGATCCATCCAGGTTTTGGAGAGCAGTCCGGACTTCACCAAGGCGTTTCCCCAATTTCTTACCCAAAAGTTTCAGCTGGGGTTTGAAGGTATAGGCGGTGAAATCGGACATATCTTTCAGGAAGGTGAGCTCTTTGACATTCAGTTCCTGCTTGATGATATCCTGATACAGTTCTCCCAGACCCTCATTGGCGTCCGTATACAGCGCTTTCAAGGGCTGACGGTTTTTCAGGTTGGCCTGATTCCGAGCCGCACGTCCCAAAGTGACAATGCGCAGCACTTCTTCCATGTCCGCTTCCAGATTCTTATCCACACGAGAAGCGTCATACTCCGGGAAGAAACACAGATGCACACTTTCGGGAGCAGAGGAATCCACAGAGCACACCAGATTCCGATAGATTTCTTCACTCATAAAGGGTACCATGGGGGCTGCCAATTTGGCAGTGGTCACCAAAGCTGTATACAAGGTGGTAAATGCGGCAATCTTATCGTTGCTTTCCCCTTGGGCCCAGAAACGTTCCCGGCTGCGTCGCACATACCAGTTGCTCATCTCATCCACAAAATCTTGGAGAACCCGGGCGGCTTCCGGAACTTTATATGCGGAAAGGTTTTCATCTACGCCCTTAACGGCAGTGTTCAAACGAGACAACAGCCACTTGTCCATGACAGTCAGCTTGCAATCTTCCAGCTTGTGCTTGGAAGCGTCAAAATTGTCGATGTTGGCATAGAGCACGAAGAATGCATAGGTGTTCCACAAGGTGGAGAAGAATTTCTTTTGTCCCTCGATCACAGCCTTCTCATGGAACCGGCTGGGCAGCCAAGGAGCGGAATTGGTGTAGAAGTACCAGCGCAGCGGATCGGCGCCAAACTTCTTCAGAGCCTCCATGGGATCTACCGCATTGCCCTTGGACTTGGACATTTTCTGACCATTTTCGTCCTGAACCAAGCCCTGGACCAACACATTCTTGAAGGGGGATTTGTGGAACAGCAGTGTGGAAATGGCCAGCAGCGAATAGAACCAACCGCGCGTCTGGTCCACTGCCTCGGAAATGAAGCTTGCAGGGAATTGCTCTTCGAACAGTTCCTTATTTTCAAAGGGATAATGATGCTGGGCAAAAGGCATAGAGCCGGAATCAAACCAGCAGTCGATTACCTCGGGTACACGGTGCATCTGCTTGCCGCAGTGGGGACAAGTAATGGTCACCTGGTCCACATAGGGACGGTGCAACTCAATATCATCAGGGCAGTTGGGAGACATTTCCTTCAATTCAGCAATGCTTCCAATGGAATGGCGGTGCCCGCATTCGCATTCCCAAATGTTCAAGGGAGTACCCCAATAACGGTTCCGGCTAACTGCCCAGTCCTGGACATTTTCCAGCCAGTCGCCAAACCGGCCTTTGCCGATGCTCTCGGGAAGCCAGTTAACCGTGTTGTTATTGGCGATCAGTTCGTCTTTCACATCGGTCATCTTGATATACCAAGACTCCCGTGCATAGTAGATGAGGGGGGTATCGCAGCGCCAGCAGAAGGGATAGCTGTGCTCAAACTTGGGTGCAGCAAACAACAGGCCTCTCTCGTCCAAGTCTTTCAGGATTTCCTTGTCTGCATCCTTGCAGAACATACCTGCCCACTTGGTTTCCTGGGTCATCTGGCCCTTGCCGTCCACCAACTGCACCAGAGGCAAGCCATATTTCCGGCCCACCTTGGCGTCATCTTCACCGAAAGCAGGTGCAATATGCACCACGCCGGTACCGTCGGTCAAGGTAACGTAATCGTCACAGACCACATACCAGCACTTCTCCTTGGGAGAGACAAAGTGATACAAAGGCTCATATTCCTTGCCCTCCAGGTCGGCGCCTTTATAGCGATCCAGAACGGTGTATTCCCCTTCGCCAAGAACGCTGTCGCAAAGGGCTTCCGCCAGATAATAGGTCTCCCCTTTGCTTTCCACTTTCACGTAATTTTCTCCAGCATTGACGCAGAGAGCAACGTTGGAAGGCAGGGTCCAGGGAGTGGTAGTCCATGCCAAGATGAAGGCGTCCTCGTCCTTGCACTTAAACTTTGCCACGGCAGACCGCTCTTTCACATCCTTATACCCCTGAGCCACTTCGTGAGAGGACAAAGGCGTCCCGCAGCGAGGGCAGTAAGGAACGATTTTAAAGCCCTTATACAAAAGGCCGCGTTCCCAAATTTGCTTTAAAGCCCACCATTCGGACTCAATAAAGCTGTTGTCGTAAGTGACATAAGGATGCTCCATATCGGCCCAGAAGCCCACGTCTTTGGAGAAATCCTCCCACATTCCCTTGTATTTCCACACGCTCTCTTTGCACTTTTCAATGAAAGGAGCAATGCCATACTCTTCGATCTGCTCTTTCCCGTTAATGTGGAGCAGTTTTTCCACTTCCAGCTCAACAGGCAGTCCATGGGTATCCCAACCGGCTTTCCGGGGAACCATCTCCCCCTTCATGGTATGGAACCGGGGGAACAGGTCTTTAAAAGACCGGGTCTGCAAATGGCCAATGTGGGGCTTGCCGTTAGCGGTGGGAGGACCATCGTAGAAGGTATAGGAAGGATGGCCTTCCCGCTCCTTTACGCTCTTTTCAAAGATGTGGTTCTCTTCCCAGAACTTTTCCGTTTCCTGTTCCCGCTCCACAAAGTTCAAATTTGTGGAGACTTCCTTGTACA
>ENA-OPSZ01000203-OPSZ01000203.1-human-gut-metagenome-genome-assembly--contig:-NODE-203-length-50240-cov-6.907781_pt1 | contig 50240 bp, 48 predicted proteins | sample MGYA00241814_ERZ501919 | MGnify/ENA primary metagenome ERZ501919 (study PRJEB25962, sample SAMEA2042440) | human gut metagenome | biome: human gut; feature: human-associated habitat; material: faeces... | reverse complement strand
CGAGCTCCGCCGCGGCGACAGCAGCGGCCTCATCCGTTGCTGCCGCGGCATCGCTGGCGCTCGGGTCTGCGCTCGGGACCGCGGGGACGGCCGCCACCGCGTCGGGAGCGGCCGTATCAACTCTCCCCGCCACATTCAGCGCTGCTGCAAATGCCCTGCGCCAGTTCTCGGATTCCGCTCGCAGCGAATCAAGGTCGGCGATGGAGTCGGTGGCGTCTGCATGCCGGGGCATCGAGCGCAGCGTCTCGTCCATGAGGCTCAAGATGCCACGCATCGAGGTAGGGCCGCTGCCGCACTTCAGGCTCACCGGGGCCTTCGACCCGCGGTCCGGCTCGGTCCCCACGGTGAGCGTCAACTGGTACGCGCGGGGCGGCATCTTCGACGGGTCGAGCATCATCGGCGTGGGCGAGAGCGGGCCGGAGGCCGTCGTCCCGCTATCTGGCAGCCGCATGCAGCCGTTCGCCGACGCCGTTGCCGATGGGCTCGGCTCGGGCGACACGGATTTGCTGCTCAGGAGGCTGCACGACGACCTCACGGCGATCTACGAGGTCATCCCCGAGGGCCTGAGCGAGCGCGACCTGGCCAGGAAGGTGAGGCGATATGCATAGGGTTCGCTACGTGCCCGGCACCGGCCTGGCGTCAGATGCCGTGGACCTCGACCGCCCGGTCGCCTCCATCGGCGCGGGCGGCGGGCTCCGCACGCGCCAGTGGGAGTACGAGCTCGGGTACCGCGGCATCAGCGGCGTCACGCGCGGGGCCCGCGAGGTCGAGGCAGAGCTCAAGGTGACCTCACCCGATGAGGCTGCCAGGCTCAGGCACGTCTTCGATCGAGACGTCATGGCCGGCACCCCCGGGAGCATCGTCGTCGACGGCGAGTGGCGCACCGGCGCCTACGTCGTCGGCAGCGAGCCCGGGACCATCTATGGCGCCTATCTGGCCGCGACGCTCAAGATCGTCCTCGTAGACGGCGTGTGGCGGCGCTGGCACACCGAGAGCTTCCCGATCAGCGTCCCGCAGGGCGGCTCGTTCCTCGACCTTCCCTACGACCTGCCGTACGACCTCGCCCAGCCGGCACCGGTGACCTCGCTCGGCGCCTCCGACTGGTTCGCCGCGCCCGTGCGCATCATCATCTACGGCCCCGCTTCCTCGCCCGAGCTGAGCATAGGAGGCAACCGCTACGCCTTCGACGTCGATGTCCCCGATGGGGGCTACCTGGTGTGCGACGGCCTGGAGCACACCATCAAGGTGGTCAGCCCGTACGGCGACGTCACCGACGCCTTCGCGAGCGGCGAGCGCGGCGGCGGGCAGGGTTCGGGTTCCTACTGCTTCGAGCCGGTGCCAGCCGGGACGTCCCACGTCACATGGGACAACAGCTTCGGATTCGACGTCCAGTGGGCAGAGGAGGAGGGCGAGCCGCCGTGGTAGCAAGGATCGTGGTGACCGGCCCCGACCGGCGCGACATCGCGGAGCTCGATGACTTCCAGCTCGACCTCGCCTACGGAGCCGATGAGAACGATTTCGAGCTCACGCCAGGCTCCGGCGCGCCGGCGCTCGCCGCGGGCTCGCTCGCCTACATCGAGGGCACGGCGTACGGCGGCATTGTCGACGACGTGGGCTCGAAGGTGACGCGCACCGGCGCCTCGACCGTCTATTCCGGCCGCACGTGGTCGGGCATCCTCGCCGGCCGCATCGTCATGCCGCCCACGGGCTCGGACCACTATTCCTGGTCAGGGGAGGCGAATGCATGCATCCGCGACCTGATCGGGAAGCTCGGCCTGCAGGGCATCTTCACGGCGGCGACAGGCGACTCCGGCATCGAGGTGGATTACGACTTCGAGCGCTTCTGCGACGCCTGGTCCGGCGTGTGCGCGGCGCTGCTCTCATCCGGTGCCCGGCCGGAGCTTCGGTGCGCCGGCGGCGTGGTGGAGATCGGGGCGGTGCCCTGCGCCAGCTGGGGGGACGACATCGACTCGGACCTCATCGACTTCGACATAACCCGCGAGTACCGATGCGTGAACCACCTCGTCTGCGCGGGAGACGGCGAGCTGCAGGACCGCACCGTGGTGCACTTCTACGCCGATGCAGATGGGAACGTCTCCCATACGAAGACGTTCACCGGAGTCGACGAGCGCGAGGCGCTCTACGAGTACAGCAATGCCGACGAGGCGACGCTCGAGGAGGAGGGCGCCAAGAAGCTCGCCGAATACCAAACGCAGGGCGAGGTATCCGTTACGGTGCGCGACGACGGGCCGGACATGGGCGTCGGCGACACCGTCACCGGAAGGGACAACCGAATAGGCCAGACCGTGACCGCCACCGTGCGCAAGAAGATCGCGAAGGTGCAGCGCGGCGTGCTGTCCGTATCCTACGAGGTCACCGATGCCAGCGAGACCGGCTCGGTCACCGCCGGGTCAGGCGAATCCTCGGGCGGCGGCGGACACGCGTACTACGCGGGGGAGGGCCTCACGCTCGAGGGCTACACCTTCTCGGCGGACGTGACCGAAGCCGATGTGGAGCGCCTCGACGATGCGGTGCGGCTGGCATCCGCCGATGCTTCCGACGCCCTGGCGTCAGCCGCCGGCAAGGTCGCGACAATCGCTGGGGCAGGCCCTATATCCGTCTCCATGGAAGACGGCGATGCCGGCAGGGAGGCGACGGTATCCATCAGCCCGGCGACCGCCGGGTCCGCCGGCAGCATGAGCGCTGCCGACAAAGAGAAGCTCGATGGCCTTCCCGGATCGCTTTCCGCCAGCGCTGAGGCCGAGGCAACGGAGCCGGGTGCCGATGCGAGCGCTTCCGTCGATGTGTCAGGCGGTGTCTTCGTCTTCGCTTTCGGGATACCGCGCGGCGAACAGGGCCCCAAAGGCGATGCCGGCGCAACTGGTCCGCAGGGACCGCAAGGAGAGCGCGGGCCGCAGGGGATCCAAGGCGAAACGGGCGAGCAGGGCCCGAAGGGCGATACCGGCGCCACCGGCCCGGCCGGACCGAAAGGCGATACGGGCGAGAAGGGCGATGCAGGTGATACCGGCCCGCAAGGGCCGCAGGGCCCCCAGGGACCGCAGGGCGATGCCGGCGAACCAGGCGCTACGGGGCCGCAGGGCCCGAAAGGCGACAAGGGCGAGACCGGTCCTGAAGGGCCGGAAGGACAGCGCGGCCCGCAGGGCGAGCAGGGACCGGCCGGTCCCCAAGGCGAGCGCGGCCCCCAAGGCGCCCAGGGCCCGCAGGGCGAGCCCGGCCCGCAGGGCATCCAGGGGCCGAAAGGCGAGCAGGGACCGCCTGGCGAGAGCGGCGTGATGGCCCCGATCTCAGGCTTCTTCTCGATGTCGGTCGATGAGGATGGCGATCTTTGGGCTTATTACGCCGACGGCGGCGAGGCCCCGCCGTTACGGTACGACGCCGCGACGGGCGACCTGTATTACGACGTTCCGGAGGAATGAGATGCCGAGCTATCGAGTGGGAAACATCAAGGGCCCGAAAGGCGATACCGGCGCTCAGGGCCCCCAGGGACCGCGCGGGCTGCAAGGAGAGAAAGGCGACCAGGGAATCCAGGGTGAGCGTGGGCCGCAGGGCCCGCAGGGCGCCCAAGGGCCGACCGGGCCGAAAGGCGACCCCGGCGCCACGGGAGCGCGCGGACCGCAGGGCGAGCAGGGCCCACAGGGCGAGCGCGGCCCTCAAGGTCCTCAGGGACCGCAGGGTCCGGCGGGCGAAAGCCCCAGCGCATCGGAGATGTTCCTTGCCGCCCACCCGGTTGGATCTTATTTCGAAACATCATCGTCAGCTAACCCCTCAGCATCGTATGGCGGAACATGGCAGCAAGTCGTCTGCGCCGGCAGGGGTTTCATATTCAGGAGGACGGCCTAGGCCGGGGAGGAGACAGCATGGCCATGGAGCTAATCGATGGGTTTGCCGGCGCCCCGCATATCAGCGGGGAGGACCTCGCTGCGCTCAACCAGGGGTGCTTCGGGGACGGCGACTACGTCTTTGAATACGGGAACAACCTGGCGGCGACCGTCACGAACGCGAACACCGTGCAGATCGGCACGGGAGCGCTCGTGAGCAAGGGCAGGAGGAGCGTTAACCTCGCCGCCCAGCAGCTCACCATCCAGAGCGGCACGCAGGGGCAGAAGCGCAACGACCTGGTCGTTGCGCGCTACTCGAAGGCGAGCGGAACCAACGTGGAGAGCACCACGCTCGCCGTCGTGAGGGGTACGCCGGTGAGCTACGGCGACGCGGCAGACCCCGACGTCACCGCGAACGACATGAAGCTGTGGCGCATCCCAATCGACGGCATCACGCCCGGCACCCCGGTGCAGCTCTTCGAGGTGATGAAGCCGATGAGCGAGCTCTGGGATTCCGTATCCCAGGTGCCCAGGCTGTTCTCCGGCACGGTCACGCGCCCCGCATCCAGATTCCCCGAAAGCTACGGCGGCGGGACGGTCAGCGTGTTCACCGATGACGAGTTCGAGCTGATGACGGGGTCGAAGCCGAACATCGGCGGCGCCGAGGTCCACTTCCCGGTATGCTTCTCAAACGGCGACTACAATGCCCAGGGGCACGTGGTGATCGGCGCGGTCTACCTGAGCGGCATGGGCCTGTGCGCGGTGTTCGACGCTCCCCTCAAGCGCAACAGCGATGTAAGGATCAACTATCTGATTGCCGTCTAGCTTTCCGTATCCCGAACCACGGAGTCCGTGACAGATGCGAGTTTCGTCCTCAAATCGGGCGAGGCGACGAACAGAACCTTATCGATGCCCGGCGGCGATGGGTTCGAAATCGACTCCGTGATGGCGATATCGACCGGAAACGACCATGTGCACCTTCTAGGTTTCAGCATCGATGGCTGCGACCTCGCCATCAGGATCGTTAACATGCACTCGGAAGGAGTGTGGGCGCAGCCGAGAGTCACCGTGAGCCTGCGAAAGGCGTAGCTTTCCGTATCCCAGGCCGCGCACCCCATAGGCTCCCTCTACTGGTCGTCCGAGCCGACCGACCCGGGCACCCTTTTCCCCGGCACCGCCTGGGAGAGGGTCAAGGACGTCTTCGTCCTCGCGGCGGGAGACTCCTACGCCGCCGGCGACACCGGCGGCGAGGCTGAGCATACGCTCTCGGTCGACGAGATGCCCCGCCACATCCATGAGCTGCAGGCCGGGCCGCAGGGCGGAGAGGCAGGATGGAATGCCGGCTCCGGCGACAGGCTGACGTATGGACAGAACGCCGCGGGACGCAACATCTTCGAGTTCTACAGCCGCTACACGACCGCGAACGGAAGCGGCGAGCCGCACAACAACATGCCGCCGTATCGCGCCTTCTACTGCTGGGTACGCGTCAGCTAGCGAAGTAGACCACCTCCCCGACGACGCGGGTCGCGTTGACGACCACGTCGTTCCGGTTCTGGATCGTCAGGTCGCCGCCGGCGCTCACGCTCGCGTATATGGAGTTGTTGTTGCCGACGTCCCACATGGAGCAGGGCGCGTAGGTCTCGACGACGGCCCCGGGAAGCCCCGTCGCGACCACGGCGGTCGAGTAGGGCTGGAGCTCGCGGGACTCCCCTCCGAAGGTCGCGACGACCAGGCTCCCCGCCTTCCGCACGTCGAGGCTGAGGCCGGGCCAGCTGATCGATGGTCTGACAACGGACTGGGATACGGAAAGCTATCGGTACCCGACTACCTTCGTGATGTAAATGTTTCTCTGTTCGTTCTTCTGAGAGCCAGTCGCTGCCTCTCCCCATCTCGTAATGGTCGCCGATCTGCCCGAGAAGGCGATGGTGAGCGACTTCACATAGAGTTCGCTCTCTGTCGGGCTGGTGATGGTGATGTTGAGGTTCCTTCCGTCTGGGCGGTTCAGCTTCTCGGTGACCGTGTTCCCGTCGTTGTCCTCCGCCTCGACCTCGATGGCCGAGAAGGCGGACACGTCATCAGAAAGGGATATCGAGGCGTTCGACCTTCCCGTGTAGAGAACGACCCGGGATACGGAAAATCATCCTATCGGCCAGCAGATGATTCCCGTGTTCCTCGTATCGGCGTCAGAGGCTGTAGACGCGATCTTGAAGCCGACCTCCCCATCATTCGGAGCATTCACGTAGACGTAGGCGCAGATGTTCCTCACGATGCCGTCCGTATTGATTACGCAGGCTGGCGCATAGATTGTCGCGGCGGGACGCGCCCACTTGGGGAGGTTCCCGGCGGCCCAGTAGATGTCCGATGTCTGTGCGATGTTCCATTGAAGGAAGACGAGTGAGCCTACCCTTCGGTATCTGACGAAACTAATCACGCTACTTCCGTACAGGTAGGCCCAATCGCCTTGGGATACGGAAAGCTAGGTCATTCCGATTACGAGCGCGGATATGCGGTATTGCGCCGATATCGGAAGAAATGAGTCCGGGCTTCGCATCACGACAATTGTAAGGTCGCCGCCTCCGTCCACCTCGGCGCGAACATTGACATCGTACGTGCTCATGAATCCGCCTCTTCCGATTCCGGCAACGACCGATGCCATGACGGTGGCGTTTGGTATCGCGACAGGCGGCCTGATCGTGATCGAGACGTCGCTTGCCTCTGAACCAGTCGGCATGGGCATATCGATGACTGAGGACTGGAAAACGGAGGCCCCTATTGTCAACACCTGCCAACCGCCTTGGCTGTATTGGGATACGGAAAGCTATGCCGGCGTGAGCATCGCCGACGAGTAGGCGTCCGACGCCCTGCCGACGACCGTCCTGAAGCTCTGCAGGTAGTGGCGTATGCAGGTGTCCACGGTCGAGTGTCCGAGCGCGACGCTCACGTCCTCGATGGCGGCTCCCGCCTCGAGCGAGATGGTCGCCCACGAGTGGCGCAGGCAGGTCATGGGCACCCACGGCAGGCCCTCGCGCCGGCAATGCCGGCGGAATCGCCCGGCGATCTGGTGCGGTGATAGGTCACCCCGCACGCGCCCCGCCTTTCTCTTGCCGCGTATGGCGCGCAGGCGCGCCATAGCCCAGCGCGGGAGCTTGAGCCACCTGTCGCCGAGCTTTGTCTTGGTGCCGTACTCTATCAGTGATCCACCTACCCAGTGCGCGCCGCGCTGGATGTGCACCCAGCCTCCGCGCCAGTCGATATCCGACCAGTCGACACCGCACGCCTCGCAGCGCCTTAGCCCCAGCGCCGCCTCGAGGAGCACGACGGCCTCCCACGGCTGCCCGACGATGCCCTTGAGCATCCGCTGTTCGTCCGCCGCTCTCAATGTCTGCCGGCGCACAACGGGCGCCTGCGGTAGCTCGACGCCCTGCGTGACGTCCCATATCCTGAGCTGATGCTTCCGTATCGTCCATCTGTAGATCTGTCGGAATGTTTTAAAAGCCTTTTCGGCGGCCCCGTAGCTGGGCAGGCCGTCGACCCACGCCTGCACCTCGTCATGTGTTATCTCCTCCACCTCTCGACCATTCCACGCGGGCATGAGGTGCCTACGTATCGCAGAGGCGTAGCCCTCCAGGGTGTTGCCGCGCAGGCGCTTGCTCTTGTCGGTCCAATACAGCTCTACGGCCTCTGAAAACAGCATCGAAACCACTCCAATCGTTCGGAAAATCCCAGACGGTCGCGCCAACAGAATACGCGCAGGCGGTCTGGGATTTTCGGGCCGATTGCGATCGGCAGGGTAGCCGCCATAGGCGGCTGGATGAACGGAGGTTTCCATGCTCTACGGAATCATGGTCGGCGACCGCCCGGCGATCGTCGGCGAGGGCGAGGGGGGCAAGCCCGTCGTTGAGGCCGCGAAGCCCGAGGCGCCCGAGGGCTACGAGGCTGTCGACTCGTGGGCGGACACCGGCACGGAGCTGCGCCAGACCTGGGCGCTGCAGCCGGTCGAGGGCTCGGCGGCCGAGGCTGCGGTCGCGCTCGCGAAGATGCAGGCGGTCGAGCTCGACGACGGGCAGGCGCTGAAGGTGCCGGCGCTCTACGACGAGTGGTCCGGGAAGGGCGTGAAGTACTACGGCCCCGACGACCCGGGCGGGAACCCGCAGAGCCGCGTGCGCTTCCAGGGGACCTTGGTCAAGTGCATCACCACCCACACCTCGCAGCCCGACTGGGCGCCCAACGCCGCGCCGTCGCTGTGGGCGGTCATCCTGCCCGGCCAGGACGGCTCGGGCGTGACCGTCGGCATCTGGGAGCAGCCGGGACCCGAGAACGCCTACCAGCTCGGCGACCAGGTGATCCACAACGGCCATCTGTGGGAGTCCGACTTCGACGGCGACAACGTTTGGGAACCCGGGGCGGTCGGCTCGCACTGGGTCGACAAGGGCGAGTGGGACGGCGGCACCGCGATGCCGGGAGGCGATGAGTGATGTTCCAGCCCATACCATTCCTCATCGTCTTCACCGAGCCGGAGCTCTGGCTCATCGGCCTCGCCCTCGTGCTCAGCGTCTTCGACATCATCACCGGCTGGGTGAAGGCGCTCGTCGCCCATAGCTTCAGCTCGACGAAGATGCGCGAGGGCCTGCTCCACAAGATCATGCTCGTGCTCATGATCTTCCTCGCGATTATCCTCCAGGGATTCACGGCCCACATCGGCGACACCGGCTGGAACATCCCGCTCGTCGCGCCCGTGTGCCTCTACATAGCCGTAATGGAGGTCGCGAGCGTCCTTGAGAACATCAAGGAAGCATATCCCGAGCTTGCCGACACGAAGATATTCGGCTTGTTCGAAAACAAGCGCGACGAGAGCGGCGAGTAGCGTGGCCGGCATCGAGGGCGCGCTCGAGGCGGTCCTCGCCTACGCGGCCGACGATTCCCATGGCTACGTGTTCGGCGCGAGCGGCTACGGCGCGGGCACCGACTGCTCGGGGCTCGTGCAGTACTACGCCGCCAAGATCGAGGGCGTGGAGCCGACCTCCTACCCGAACCTCAACACGCGCAACATGCGCTCGATCATGACGGGGCGCGGCTGGAAGGCGATGGAGTTCACCGGCACCTCGGCCCTCAAGCGCGGCGACGTGCTGCTCACGAACACCAAATCGCACACGGTGATCTGGCTGGGCGGCGGCCGCATCGTGGGCGCCGAGGGCGACTGGGACGGCAAGCGCGGAGACGGCTCCGGCAACGAGGTCACGGAGCGCTCGTACTACGCCTACAGCTGGCAGTGGGTGCTCCGTTGGCCCGGGGGCGGCATCGAGGAGGATGGCCTATGGGGCGAGGACACCACGCTTGCCGCACAGGGAGTCCTCGGCATGAGGTACAAAGACGGAGAGGTCTCCCGTCAGGATGCATCGCTCAAGGCGCGCATGCCGGGCTGTACCACGGGCTGGGAGTGGCTTGATGAGCCAGGCAGCGGATCGCCGCTCATCAGGGAGCTTCAGCGCATCTGGGGTGCCAAGCAGACCGGGGTCATGGACGTGGACACCATCAACGCGATGATCGGTTACTACATGAAGAAGGGATCCGGGGCAACCAAGAAGGACAGTAAGCTCGACCGAAACTCAAAGACCATCAAGCAGTTCCAGCACGAGGTCAACAACGGGCGGGTTTAGCGGAAGATAGCCAATTCTTCATCTAAATGCGGGGCACCCTGGCAAGGGGTGCCCCGCTTTCTGCCGTAATACGGGCTTACGACAAGCCGCCCATCTGGGGTTTTACTAAACGCTAGGCGTGACCTTTCGCGGGCGTTTGGCGGCGGCGATGCGCTTGGGGACGTCGCGCGATGACCTAGTAGCAAGAAGGAGCCTTCCCAAGCCCTGTGGCTAAGAAATCAAGCTGTTTTCCTGCGGAAACGCTAGAGCTTTCGATTGCCATTTTCTTGCCATCTTGCTCAAAAATGGCCTGTTTTTTGCCAAAAATACAGGGAGCTACAGGAAGCAACGAAAAGAAAAAACGCCAGCTGAGCTGCGAAAACCCAGTTGGCGTAAAAATCGGCTGGCGGAGAGCTGGGGATTCGAACCCCAGATTCCCTTGTGGGGAATACTCGCTTAGCAGGCGAGCACCTTCGGCCTCTCGGTCAGCTCTCCGTTAGCAGCTAACTATACTAGCGTATCTTCAGGCCTGAAGACAAGGACGAACTTCAGCCTCTTGAGAATTGCGCAAGAAACGGAATGCGCAGGGGTGCTGTGTGGCGGTCTAGAGGCTTGCGCGCCTGATCACGATATTCTCATGGTGCTCCCGTAGCTTATCCCATGAGAAGAAGGCGACCAGCGCTTCGGCGCTACGCGGCTTGTCGTCGGGGGTGATTCCGGCCAGATGGGCAACCCATCCCAGAAGATGCTCGGCTGTACCGAAGCGCTGGCGAAGCTCTCCCATATCGAGATCGTGGTCGCGCTTGGCGAGACGCCTTCCGTCTGGCGCAAGCAGAAGAGGAATATGGCCATACCTCGGTTCATCGTATCCGAGCAGACGCTGAAGGTAGATTTGCCGCGGCGTGGAGCTTAGCAGGTCACACCCGCGAACAACCTCGTTCACTCCCATCGCTGCATCGTCAACCACAACGGCAAGCTGATAGGCGAAGACCCCGTCGCTGCGCCTGATGAGAAAATCTCCGCACTCCAGCGCGAGGGTCTGCCGTTGCCGTCCGAAGACGCGGTCGGTAAACGAGATGGTTCCTTCGGGTGATTCGCACACGGGAACTCGAAGGCGCGTTGCGGGCGGCCTTACGGCGCTTCGGGCGGCAACTTCCGCAGGGGTGAGATTCCTGCACGTTCCCGCGTACACGGGGGTCCCATCGCTCGCATGGGGCGCGCTCGCGGCGTGGAGCTCGGCTCTGGTGCAGAAGCACGGGTAGGTGAGGCCGGCTGCAGTAAGGCGCTCCACCGCGTTGCGATACAGTTCTTCTCGATCGTGCTGAAAGACGGGCTCGCCTTCCCAATAGAGCCCCAGCCAGTGCAAATCGTCGAGCAGTAGGCTCGTCCAAGGGCCGCTGCGGGTGCGTTCGTCTAGGTCTTCGATGCGCAGGAGAAGCGTTCCGTTTGCGCTTCTGATGGAAAGCCAGGCGAGCAGCGAGGCATATATATTGCCGAGGTGCATGCGTCCCGACGGAGTCGGGGCGAAGCGTCCGACGAGTTTGCTTTGTCCATGTTCGGTATCCATGCGCACGAGTATACGCGACTGCGGGCGGGGGCGGGCAGGCGACGTTCCAAAGCCATAAGGGCGCAGATGCGCGCGCAAGGCTCGTGAAGTTCCGCATCCACAATGGGGCTGTGACGCTCAATGTCGCAATGCCCTCGGCATTTGGTGTTCCCCGCATTCACGGGGCGTCGATGTTCCTGCAACCACAAGGGCCCCACACCTTGCGATGCGGGGCCCTTCGGAAAAGGGGGGCAATGAAAGCTGCCAGACGATGGCATATCACGCGGAGCGTGCGCCTGCTGGCGGTAACGAGCTGCTCCTGCTCGTTCAGGTTCGCACGCCCTGCCCCTCGAGTCGCGTTCGGGGCAGGGGCGCAATCGGGTGCGCTACAGCGGCAGCGCCGTAAGCTGCGTGTAGACGCGTGCCTGGTACTCGCGATCAAGGTCGTAGAGACCCTTGGGATCGCTGCCGAAGAGCTTCATGTTCGTGATCATGTCGCGCGCGTTGGTCTCCTCTTCGCCCTGCTCGGATACGAACCAATCGAGGAACTTCATCGTGCGCACATCGTGGACCTCATGAGCCACCTCGTAGCAGTGATGGATGAGGCTCGTCACGTACTCCTCATGCTCCAGGCCCGCTTCAAGCGGCTCAAGATCGTTCTGGAACGTCTTGTCCGGCTTGGCGATGGCCTCCATGGTGGGCGTGAAGTCGTTGTCGAGCAGGTACCGGCGGATGGCCATGGCATGGTCCATCTCTTCCTTTGCCTGGATTTCGTACCAGTTGGCAAAGCCCTTGAGGCCGCGGTCCTCGTAATAATCGGCGAAGGTCAGGTACAGGTAAGCGGAGTAAAGCTCCTTGTTGATCTGCTCGTTGAGGACCGACGAGACGCTCTCGTTCATGGCCATGGCTGCCTCTTTCTGCTCGCCCTGTGGGGAGGGGTACGTATGCTGTCGCGTAAGATATACCCAAACGGTCGAATCCATACGCGCGCCGCGGTTCCCCTCAACTCCAACACATCTTGGTCCCCGGGGAGCTTTGCGGTTGCCTTGGCTTGCATGGCAGCGCTCCGTAGCCGGCGCGTACCTGCCTCCTGTCGGCACATGCCAACTCACCGGCGCATGCCCGCTCGCCGCAGACGGGACGTTTCTGTCCGGTTGCCTTGCTATACTTTGCCCAACTATAGGACACATGTGGGGCGGTGCCATGGAACCTGTCAACATCATGGTGAAGCGCGAAACTATCGTGAGATACGGGGCCGGTCGGGGGCGCCGGCGCGGAGCTGACCGCGGGTGCGAGACCGGTCAGGGGCACAGGGCCGGTCAGGGGTGCGGAGCGAGCTATGGGCGCTGGGCCTGCCGGGGGCGCCGGCGCGGGGCCGGTCAGGGGCACAAGGCGGTAGCGCTTCTTATGACGGCGTGCGCAATTGTCTGTGCGATCGTTTTGGCGCTCCCAGCACTGGCTTTTGCAGACAGCTATCCTCACGTGCGCATTTCTGCCGACGTACAGGCCTCAGGCGATGTGAGCGTGACCGAGACGCGGGTATTCGAGTTTAGCGACGACGGCAACGGTGTCTACTGGAATATTCCGGAATCGTATAACGAGCAGGGCGGTCTTTCGCGCATTGCCGTGACGGATGTTCGCGTTGGTGCAGAGGGCGATACGCGGGGGACGTCCTTTAGCCAAGTCTCATCCGCCTCGCTCGGCGATAGCGGGGTGTATACGGTCGAGCGCAGCAATGGCATGGTCCAGCTTATGGTCTACGAGCCCCATAGCGAAGATGGCGTGCAGCAGGTCACGGTGAGCTACACGCTCCAAGGGGCGGTGATGGCATGGGCCGATACCGCAGAGCTGTACTGGCAGTTTGTCGGCCCCGATTGGGAGGAGAACTCGCAGGACGTGATGCTCGTCATCTCCTTCCCTAATGGCTCGCAGGATGCGGAACGGGCGGTACGTGGAGAAAACTTCCGTGCATGGGGGCATGGCCCGCTCGACGGCACCGTCGAACCCGATGCAACGGTGCCCGAGGTTCGCTACAGTGTTCCGGTCGTATCGAGTGGCACCTATGCCGAGGCGCGGGTCGCGTTCCCCCTCGCGTGGGTGCCCGAATTGGTTGCGAGTGGAACAGGGTCCAGCGAAGAGCGGCTTTCGACCATCGTCTCCGAGGAGGAGGCATGGGCACGGGAGGCCAATGAGCGGCGTGAGCGGCAACGATCCGAGCGCATGGTGCACAGCATCGTGATGGTGGCCGTATCGGGCGCCTTCGCACTGGTGCTCGCGGTCGTCAAGGCGACCCATCGCTCGCCTGTGCCCCATTTCGGCGAGACGTACCTTGACGAGCTTCCGAGTCATGATCATCCTGCGGTCATCGCCGCGTTCGATCAGGGAGGGACCGTGAGCGAACGGGCCTTCGCTTCGACGCTTATCAAGCTAACCGCTGAGGGTGCGGTGGGTATCGACGGCCCCGGTTCTCAACCGCCTGCTGCCGAAGGCGGTCCTATCGCGGAAGGCGAGCCCGAGTATGGCGATCGGCCCCCTTCGCGGGCATATGGCCTCAGGCTTCTCGATCCCGCTCGCCGTGAGGAGGCGAGTATCGATGGCGCGGCGCTGCGGCTCTTCTTCCGCTCCAACCGGCCCGCGGTGAGCTTCGATTCGATGTCCGACTACGCGGGCGATAATCCCGAGCGCTATCGAGAGCTCGTGGACGATTTCACTGGCGAGGTGGATGCCGCGCTCAGCGAGCGCGGGCTCATCGCATCGACCGGCAAGACCGGATCGGTGGTCTCGCTGGTTGCCGGCGGAGCGATTCTGGTGGGCGTTCTTGTTGTTGGCGTCGTTGGCGAGCTGTGGATTCCTATGGTCATCTCGGTGGTGCTCACCCTTATCGGCATGGTGCTGGGGTGCACGCTTAAACGGTTGACACCCGAGGGCGCTGAGCTCCGGACCCGCTGCGACGCTTTCGTGCGGTGGCTCAAGGAGTATGAGGCACGCGATTGCGCCGTCCCTTCCGATCCAGCGCAGTGGGGCGACATCTTGGTCTATGCCGTCGCGCTTGGGCTCGACTCCGAGCTCGTGAGGGACCTTGCTCGGCTCATCCCCTCCGAAGCGGTGGTTGCCGGCGGATATTACCCCATGTATTGGTGGTACATCCCGCACGGGCGGCATCATACGAGCCCTCTTGACCGTGCAGATACGAATAGCGCCATTACCCCGGCGGCGCTTGCAAGCAGCGCGAATAGTTCTGGATCGGGATTTGGCGGAGGATTTTCGGGCGGCGGCGGAGGCGGCGTTGGCGGCGGCGGAGGCGGCTCGTTCTAGCGGCGTCACGCGGCTGGCGGTGCTCTGCGGGGTGCCTGCGCTCGGTGGAGAACGGTGCTTTGCTGGGGCGGCACTTTGCGAGAGCGCTGCCTTGCGGGGGCAGCGGCGTTTCGCGAAGTGTTAGCGCCTTGCGAGGCGGCAATATCTCGTGAGGTCTTGGTGCCCGTAGCGCGCTTACCCGTTTCGCCCTCTATCCGCTGCGCCTGGTTAACGGGCGAGGTCTGCGGTATAGAGGTACATCTCGCTGGGGAGCAGTGCCCGTTCGCTTTGTTCAGGCCGATGCACAGCGGCTCGCTTGAGACCGTGGCGCTCATAGAATTGCCAAGAGCAATCGGTATCGGTGAAGAGATACGCCTGTTCGGCGCCAGCATCTTGGCAGAAGGAACATGCCGCATCGAGCAGCGTGCTGCCTATCCCTAAGCCGCGGGCCCGGTGGCTCACGGCGAGGAGCGTGACCTGCCCCGCTTGCTCAACGGAGCAGGCGGCGGCCAGCTTTTCGTTCGCACGTTGCTCGGCTTTGATCGCGGCATCGAATTCACGGACGGCCGCAGGATCGATTCGTGCCATGTCGTGGCGCAGGTCGTTCCCAAGCCGTTCCCATGCGCCGGCGTCGATGGCGCTATAGCGGGCCTGGCTACCATGGGGATCCCGAGCGAGCACGATGCCCATGGCTTCGCCGTTTGCCACCGCTACCAGTGAAAACGTTGAAATGGAGAGACAGTGGGCTAAATCGTAGCGCGCTTCGAGGGTGTTATAGAGCTCGTTGCGGGAACGGTCGTGCCAGATGCGGCGGAGCATCTCGGCGATATCTTCAAAATCCTCATTCATGAATGACCGGTATTGAACGTGTGAGACCACGGGTGGCTCCTTCTCTACCTGCCCTGACCTGCGGTTGCGAAGTGGATACTGGGTCAAGGCGCAGCATATTGATACATACCCTGCTGTCAGAGGTAGTTTCGCTGCCCGGTTACCCGGCATTTTCTTCAGAACAACGCCATATGAGTACGCTAACGTCCGCTCGTTGCGCTACATTATTGGGATATCTACTGTTGCATGGTTGCCTGGGCAATCGGCGCTGCGGCAAGGAGGGCTAATGGGTTCAGAAGGCAGGATCGAGCGTGCGCTCATCTCGGTGACCGATAAAACGGGCATCGTCGAGTTTGCGCATGCGCTCGTCGAGAACTTCGGCGTCGAGGTTATCTCGACGGGAGGCACGGCAAAGGTTCTCGAGGAGGCGGGCATCCCCGTTACGCCAATCGAGGAGTTCACCGGGTTCCCCGAGATGATGGACGGGCGCGTCAAGACGCTGCACCCCAAGGTTCACGGCGGCCTGCTCGCGCGTCGCGATTCCAAGAAGCATATGGCCGAGGCGGAAGAGCACGGCATCCAGATGATCGACCTCGTCTGCGTGAACCTGTACGAGTTCGAGAAGACCGTCGCCCAGCCCGACGTGACCTTCGAAGATGCCATCGAGCATATCGATATCGGCGGTCCCAGCATGCTTCGCTCGGCCGCGAAGAACAACGATTCCGTGACCGTGGTATGCGATCCGGCAGATTATGATGCCATCCTCGAGGAGATGCACGTCCATGGTGGCGCGACCACCAAGAACACGCGCCGTCGCCTTGCAGCGAAGGTTTACACGCGTACGGCTGCGTACGACACGGCCATCTCCATGTGGCTCAACACCTATCTTGAGCTGCAGGACGAGGCCATCGACCCGGATGATCCGTTCGATATCCCGAGCGTGTTCGGTATGCAGCTCACCAAGGTGCAAGATCTGCGCTATGGCGAGAACCCGCATCAGACGGCAGCGGTCTTCCGCTTCGGGAGCGACTTCGAGCAGCTCGGCAGCTCGCCCAATCCGTTGGTGGGCGCTGAGCAGATCCAAGGCAAGGAGCTCTCGTACAACAACTTCCTCGATGCCGATGCGGCGTGGAACGCGGTGCGCGAGTTCGACGAGCCCGCTGTGGTGATCTTGAAGCATCAGAATCCCTGCGGCTCCGCTGTTGCCGGTGATGTGACGACCGCATACGATCGCGCGTTTGCGTGCGATCCCAAGAGTGCCTTCGGTGGCATTATCGCTGTGAACCGCGAGGTGCCGCTTTCGCTCGTCGAGCATTTCGCCGACGTGAACAAGCAGTTCGTCGAGGTGCTCATCGCGCCGAGCTATACCCCCGAGGCGCTTGAGCGCCTGAGCCGTCGCCAGAACCTGCGCGTGCTCGCCACCGGCGGCGCCGAGGGCCATGCCAAGCTCGAGCTGCGCTCCGTCGACGGCGGTATGCTGGTGCAGTGCGTGGACACGGTCGATGAGGATCCGTCCGAGTTCACCTGCCCCACCTCGCGTAAGCCGACCGACCAGGAGATGCGCGACCTGCTCTTTGCCTGGAACGTGGTGAAGACCGTGAAGTCCAACGCCATCCTTGTGGCAAAGGACCAGGCGGGCATCGGCATGGGGCCGGGCCAGCCCAACCGCGTGGATTCGGCGCTCCTCGCCTGCGAGCGCGCCGAGGACGCCTGCGAGCGCATGGGTGTTGAGCCTACGGGTTTCGTCGCCGCGAGCGACGCCTTCTTCCCGTTCCGCGACAACGTTGACGTGCTGGCGGAGCATGGCGTTACCGCGATCATCCAGCCGGGCGGTTCGGTGCGCGACGACGAGTCCATTAAGGCCTGCGACGATCACGACATCGCGATGATCTTCACCGGCACTCGCCACTTCCGCCACTAATATGCCAAATGGGGCAGCCCCCAATTTAGCATCTGAACCTCGGGGCTACTCATTGAGGTGATTTGGGCAAGGGCGCTCGGTTTCTTCATTCCCGCTGGCTTTGGGATAAAGATGCTGGGCCCTTGCCCTTTCCTTTGCGCCATTCGGCAATATGAGACAATGGTGCCAGGTTCCTTTGTCTTATGAGACAGTTGTGCCAGGTTTCTTTGTCTCATTGTGTATGACGAAACGATGCGAGGACGTATGAGCGATACCGCAACGCAGGAGTTCCACCTTGCAGAGCCAGCGCTTGTGTGCCGTTGGCGATTGGCGGGGCGGCATGTGCCCCTGCTCAACCGGCATATGCGCGCGCTTTCTCAGCGAAGCGTGGCGGGAAAGCCGCTCACGACAAACATGCTCGGATGGGTCAAGCAGCATATTGAGTGGTCGCTCGCCGAAGACGTGACGGTTGCAGCCGACGGCGTGCTCATGCTCGTCGTAGACGTTGAGGGCCAGGCGGCCATGAGCTCGGGCGCGTACGAGCCGCTGGCCGATACATCGGCAGGCGCTCTTGCGGCGCGCGCTAGGGAGGCTCGCGGCGAAGCGGCCGAAACCGGCGTCGCTCCCGAGGTGCTCTGCGCGATGCGCGCCGGAACGCTCACCATAGGGGCTCCCGCCGGGGAGCATCTGTGCGGAGCCATGACCTTCGTGCGCCAACTCGCCGAAACCAAGGGCCTGGCCGTTGCTTACGAGCCCGACCTTGGCCGTGTGGCGTCTGGGTGCGCGGGTGTGCCTTTCCTCGTTTCCGATGAGCACGGTGTAGTGGGTTCGCTGCCCTCGGCTTCTCGAGCTGTATCCGATGCATGTGGTGCGCAAGAAGGGGTGTTGGCGGCCGAGGTTTCAAGCTGTCGGCCAGTGGACGCTGATGCTTCCGAAGACATGGGGCCGCACGGTGACGCTTCCAGCGATACGGCATATATAGCGTTTTTCGGCGATGCTTTCGAGACCCTGCGCGACAGGGCTCGCTAAGGCGGCCGCGTCCGTGAGCGCACGAAAGGCGGGCGGGCGCAATTCGGCCTTTCGAGGTGCGAGCCCGTGCTTGGGGTTCGCGCTTGGGGCATAATGGGACAAAGCCGCTCCCGCATCCTGCCGGGGCGAAGGTGCTTGCAGAAAGGTGTGCTCCCATGCCCCTCATCTATGTAGTCGAAGACGATGCCTCCATCCGGGGCGAGCTCGTGCAGGTGCTTGAGCGCAACGGCTTCGAGACGGCGTTTTGCGAGACCTTCGAAAACGTTGTCGAGAACATTCAAACTGCCGGCCCCGATCTCGTGCTGCTCGATCTGACGTTGCCCGGCACCGACGGCCAGTTCGTCTGCCGCGAGCTCCGCGCCGTCTCGGAGGTCCCCATCATCGTGCTCACCTCGCGCGTAACCGAGATCGACGAGGTCATGAGCATGACCATGGGTGCCGACGACTTCATTCCCAAGCCCTATAGCTCCCGAGTGCTCGTGGCGCGCATCCAGGCGCTGCTGCGGCGTGCGACGGGCGCGGCCGACCGCAGCATCCTCGAGCATCATGGCGTCACACTTGACCTCTCGCGTTCCACGGCAACGGCGGTGGGCGGTACGGTCGAGCTCACCAAGAACGAGATGCGCATTCTCGCGCTGCTCATGCAGCGGGCGGGCACCATCGTCTCGCGCGAGGACATCATGCGCGACCTGTGGGATTCGGACGCGTTCATCGACGACAACACGCTTACGGTCAATATCAACCGCCTGCGGGCGACGCTCGCGAAGATCGGCGTCAAAGATTATCTGGCCACGCATCGCGGCCGCGGATACTCGGTGTAGGCGGGTGCCATGAAGCTGCTCGGTTATCTCCGCTCCTGCCTGCCCACCATCGCGCTTGTCGTTGCGGCGGTTGCGCTCTCGGCGTTCATCCTTGCGGTTTCGGGCGCGGGGCTCGCGGTCATCGTGCTCGTTTCCATCATCTCGTGCCTGGGCTTGGCGCTCGCGCTCGCCGCAGATTGGGTGCGCAAGCGCCCGTTCTACGACGACCTTGTTTCGTGTGCCGACGACGCACAGCGGCCGCTCTGGCTGTCCGAGGTGGTCGAGCGCCCCGATTACCTGGAGGGTGCCATCACGTACGATGCCCTGAGCGCCATCTCGAAGGCAGCAAACGACGGGGTAAACGCTTACCGCAGGCAGGCATCGGAGTATCGGGAATATATCGAAACCTGGGTCCATGAGGCGAAATCTCCCCTCGCGGCCGCGCACCTCATGCTCGATAATCTGCGAGCCGAGGCGGACCGCGTCGAATCGGTTGATAAGCTGCGCGCGCTCGACGACGAGCTGTGCCGCGTTGAGGGCTTTATCGAGCAGGCGCTTTTCTACGCTCGCTCCGAAACCGTTGACCGCGACTACTTGATTCGAAAGTATCGGCTGGGAGACTTGGTTGCCGCGTCGGTAAAGGCGAATGCAGCGACGCTCATCGGCGTGCATATGGCACCGGTGATGCATGATCTCGACTTCGAGGTGTTCACCGATGAAAAGTGGATTGAGTTTATCTTCGGGCAGGTGATTCAGAACGCGGCCAAATATGCTCGACGGGACAACCCGCGCCTTGAGTTTAGCGGCGTGCTGCGCGACCGAGGGAACGCGAGCGAGCGCGTTGAGCTCACCGTGCGCGATAACGGTTGCGGGGTAAGCGCGGCGGACCTTCCCCGTGTCTTCGACAAGGGCTTTACCGGCGAGAATGGCCGCAGTGGCAAGCGCTCAACGGGAATCGGTCTTTATCTGGTTAAACGGTTGTGCGACAAGATGGGCGTTGGGATCTTGGCCGATTCGGTGGAGGGCGAGGGCTTCGCGATCACGTTCTCGTTTTCTACGAATAAGTTCCAATATGTCGATCGGGGGGGGGCAGTCCTCTAGCGCCCCCAACGCCTGAGATGCGTTCGTTCCAGTAATGGGAATATCTATTTGGTCTGGTGCCGGTAAGCGCATGATGCCCTCGTGCAATCCTGGGGTTTTGCTGCGTTGATGCCTGGGTGTTTGCCGATGCGCGAAAAAGAAGCTCCCAAAACTGGCGTGAACGTCTGTGCCACGTTCCCTCTTGAGATAGCTCTGCTCCTCATAGGCGGCAGGGCGGCAACAGAGCGTTTGCCCCCTGTTCGCTTTACCAAGAAAGGCCCAGCAAAGCCGGGCCTTTCGGGGGTGTTTGAGTGCGAAGCAAGCGCCTCGCCGCCTATGAGGGGCAGCGCTACTTCACGACGAGGATGTCGCAGTCAGAACTCCTAAGCAGGAACGTCGAGATCGACCCAAGGAGGGCGTACTTGATGGAGGAAAGCCCGCGGGCTCCGCACATGACGAGGTCGGGCTTTACCGCATCGAGCATTTCGTCCTTGAGCGTCTCGCGGATGCGGCCGGAGCGCACCATGATCTCGACGCTGGGGATATCCGGGTTGGCCTTGGCCTCCTCGACCGCAACGGCGATGGAGTCCCTGAAGGCAGACTCGAGCCCGTTGATCAGGTCGACGGGGTAAGCGCCGGCAGACTCGAGCGCTGTCGAGTCGATAACATGCCCGATGTAGAGCTTCGCTCCGTTATTCGCAGCTACCTTGATGGCGCGCGCGAGCACAAAATCCTGCTGGTCGGTACCGTCGAGTGCGACGAAAACCTTGCCATAGCCTTCTTCTACCATCGTGTGCCTCCTTTTTGCCGAGCACGACGCAGCGGCTCGGTCTGAGCGCGCTGCTTCGATTTCCGTTATACCCTGCCCCATGCGCACGGCTCCTTATTATTCTGTGAACGTCGGCGCTTTTTTCGCCTGCGTCGTGCAAGCGGCCCGATAATGGCATGAAGTCATATGCACTTTTACGGCGCGCCTACCTTGACGCGCTCGCGAACGGTAAGGGGATACGTTGGATATCATCGAGCTGCTCAAATCGGCGTTTCTCGGTCTGGTCGAGGGCATCACCGAGTGGTTGCCCATCTCTTCGACGGGTCACATGATTCTCGTTGATGAATTCATCAGCCTGAACGTGACGAAAGAGTTCTGGAGCATGTTCCAGGTCGTTATCCAGCTGGGCGCTATCCTAGCGGTGTGCGTGTACTTCTTCCACCAGCTCAATCCGTTTAGCCCGAGCAAAGGCGCGGAGGGTCGTCGCGCCACCTGGACGCTGTGGGGGAAGATCATCGTTGCGTGCATTCCTGCCGCGGTGATCGGCATCCTGTTCGACGACTTCATGGAGGAGCATTTCTACAACGCTCCGGTGGTGGCCGCGGCTCTCATTGTCTACGGCGTTGCGTTCATCGTGATCGAACGGTGGCGCGCTCATAAGCTCGAGGTTCGCGTGGCGGCTGAGGGCGTGCGCCCGGGTAGCCGCCCGGCAGGGGCTCACTTCGCTCGTCCGGCCGAAGATGCTGAGCCCACGGAAGGCGGCGACTTCGGCTCCATCACGAGGCTCGAGGATCTGCCGTGGTCTACCGCATTGGGCATCGGCGTGTTCCAGGTGCTTTCGCTCATTCCGGGAACCTCGCGCTCCGGATCGACCATTATTGGCGGCTTGCTGCTGGGTACGACGCGCTCTGTTGCCGCGGAGTTCACGTTCTTCCTGGCCATTCCTGTCATGTTCGGCGCAAGCGCCCTGCGTCTCGGCAAGTACGTGTTTCTCGATGGAGGCACGTTCGGGATGAACGAGATCTCCATCATGGTCGTTGGCTGCGTCGTAGCGTTCCTGGTTTCGCTCGTTGCCATCAAGTGGCTCATGGGATTCGTGCGGCGCCATACCTTTACCGCCTTCGGCATCTACCGCATCGTGCTGGGCGCGCTCGTGCTTGCGTACTTCTTCATTATTGGCCCGATGTTCGGTCTCGTGTAACGTGTGATAAAAACTACCCGGTCTGTTTTGTCATTTGTCATGTCGTTTCGATGGCGGCCGGGCCGGGACGTGCTGAGAGCGTCCCGGCCCGGCCGTGTGCTATGAAAATGATAAAAGCTACCTGGTCTGTTTTATCATTGCTTTCACTATTTGCTAGCTCACGAGGTTAAGGAAGCTCTCTCCTTCGCCGTTGCCCGCGACGCCGAAGTTGTCGAGAACCGTAGCCCCCAGATCCGAACACGTGGAGCGGAGCCCCAGATCGGTGCCATGTGCCGCCATGGAGGGCGACCATGCGAGCAGCGGCACGAGCTCACGGGTGTGGTCGGTGCCGGTGTATGTGGGGTCGTTGCCGTGGTCCGCGGTAACCATGAGCAGGTCGTCCGGGCGCATGGCGTCCATCACGCGCGCAAGCCGTTCGTCGAACGCCTCGAGCGCTTCCCCGTCGCCTCGGGCGTTGCGACGATGGCCATAGACGGCGTCGAAGTCCACGAGGTTGGTGAAGCACAGCCCTCGCCAGTCCTGGCTCATTACCTCGTCAACATGGTCCATGCCGTCCATGTTGCTTTCGTTGTGGTAGGCTCGGTCGAACCCCTGGCCGCAGAACAGATCCCATGTCTTGCCAACCGAGATGACGTCGTAACCGGCATCTTGAAGCATGGTAAGCGCCGTGGGGCCCGTGGGCATAAGCCCGTAATCGTGACGGTTCGCCGTGCGCTGGAAATCTTCCTTGCAGGTTCCCACATATGGCCGAGCGATTACGCGCCCCATGGTGATCTTGGGTCCGTTGATGAGCGTGCGGGCGTACTCGCAGATGCGGTACAGCTCGTCGAGCGGGATAACGTCCTCATGTGCCGCAATCTGCAGCACGGAATCGCCCGAGGTATAGACGATGAGGTCGCCAGTGCGCAGCTGCTCCTCGCCGTAATCGTAGATGACCTGCGTGCCTGAGTACGGTTTATTGCAGAGAATACCGCGGCCGGAGAAGGCGCGGAGCTTGTCGAGGAGCTCTTCGGGGAATCCTTCGGGGAAGTAATCCACATGGAAGCGAGTGGGCAGGCACATCATCTCCCAGTGGCCGTCGAGCGAATCGTTGCCCAGGCTTATGACCTGCATGCGTCCGTGCGCGCCACGCGGTGCCTGGGGTGCGGGCACGCCGGCAAGGCCGCCGGGGTGCGTATATGCCACGCCGAGCTGCGCCATGGTGGGGATGTTGAGCGGGCGGCCCAGCTCTCGCTCGAAGTATTCGGCCATATGCCCGAGGGTGTCGGCGCCAGCGCTCTTATAGCGGTCAGCGTCGGGGGCGAACCCAACGCCGATAGAATCGATGACGATGACGAGGATGCGCTGGTATCTCATTCGTTGACCTCCTCGAGGATGGAGACGGCGGCCGAGACGCCCAAACGGGTTGCGCCGGCCTCGATCATGGCTATTGCTGCCTCGAGCGTGCGGATGCCGCCGGAGGCCTTGACGCCCAGCTCTGGTCCAACGGTTTCTCGCATGAGGGCGATGTCGGCTGTGGTGGCCCCGCTCGTGGAGAAGCCGGTCGAGGTTTTCACGAAGTCGGCGCCGCCGGCAACGGAGAGTTCGCAGGCGCGACGCTTCTCCTCGTTGGAGAGCAGGCAGGTCTCGATGATCACCTTGAGAAGCGCGCCCGCTTCATGCGCGGCGTTGGCGACTGCCGAGATGTCGGAGCGAACGGCATCATCGTTGCCGGCCTTGAGCTCGCCGATGTTGATGACCATGTCGATTTCCTGCGCACCGTGGGCGGTGGCGTCGCGCGTCTCGGCAACCTTGGACGTCGTGGAGGTCGCTCCGAGCGGGAAGCCGATGACCGTGCAGGTCTTAACGCTGCTGCCTGCGAGCCCTGCTGCCACCCGAGCGACCCAGTATGGGTTCACGCACACCGAGGCGGTGCCGAATTGCCGCGCCTCGGCTACAACGCGGTCGATATCGGCTGCCGTTGCCTCCGGTTTGAGCAGCGTGTGGTCCATGTACTTGGCGAGCGAGGCGCGGGTGAGGTGCATTGCGGTCCTTTCATTCGGGTGATGCTATGGTAGCGCGAGATGGCGGCGAGCGGCGTGAATCAGCCGAAGCGCTCGATGCCTCGTGCGGTCACGCGGGCGAAGAGGAGCGGTTCGGGTTCGGGCTCGTTTTCCTGGAACGTGAGGGCAGCCTGGAACGTGGGGAGCGCGCGAGACAGGCGCTCCGCATCTGCGGTGTGCAGGACAGCGACCGCCTCGCCCGCTCGCACCGCATCTCCTCGGTTTTTGAGGAGCGTGATACCGGCAAGGTGGTCGATGGGATCGTCCTTTTTCTCGCGTCCGGCGCCAAGCTCGACGCTCGCCGTACCCACGGCGGTCGTGTCGATTGCGCCGAGATAACCGTCGCAGGGCGCTTCGACCTCATGGGCGATGGCATCCCTCCCGAAGCGGCTCGTATCCTCGAGATAGCCGACGTCGCCTCCCTGGGCGGCGATTATCTCGCAGAGCTTGCGGAAGGCGGAGCCGTTGGCGATGGCCTGCTCAGCCAGGGTGCGGCCTTCGTCGATCGTGGACGCGCGCTCACCGAGGACGAGCATCTCGGCAGCCAGGGCGCAGCATTCGTGGGCGAGGTCTTCGGGACCGTGGCCACGCAGGGTCTCGACGACCTCGATGACCTCAAGCGCGTTGCCGATGGCGCGCCCGAGCGGGCGGTTCATGTTGGTGATGAGCGCCACCGTTTCGCGCCCGGCTTCCTCGCCGATTGAGACCATGGCGCGGGCGAGGTCGATGGCGGCATCGAGGTCTTTCATGAACGCGCCCGATCCGGTTTTGACGTCGAGCAGGATGCGGTCGGAGCCGGCAGCGAGCTTCTTGCTCATGATGCTCGATGCGATGAGCGGGATGGAATCGACCGTGGCCGTGACGTCGCGCAGGGCGTAGATGAGCTTGTCGGCCGGAACGAGGTTTCCCGTCTGCCCGATGATGGCCGCGCCATGCTCGCGCACGATGTGGAAGAAGAGCTCGCGGTCGATGCCGGTGGTGAGGCCGGGGATGCTTTCGAGTTTATCGAGGGTGCCTCCCGTGTGGCCGAGCCCGCGCCCGCTCATCTTGGCGACGGGTACGCCGAGCGCGGCGACGATGGGCACGACGGCGAGCGAGGTCTTATCGCCCACGCCACCGGTGGAATGCTTGTCGACCTTGATGCCCTCGAGCCCGCTCAGGTCCACCACATCGCCCGAATGCTCCATGGCGAGGGTGAGCGCGGCTGTCTCGCGCGCGTCCATGCCGCACAGGAAGATGGCCATGAGGAGCGCCGACGCCTGATAGTCGGGAATCTCGCCTGCTACATAGCCCTGGACGAAGTAGCTGATTTCCTCGGGGGAGAGCGCGCGGCCGTCGCGCTTGTGCTCGATGATGTCGTACATGCGCATGGGAGGCTCCTTCTCCGCGCGGCGGGTTTTGGGCGTTTCGGTCAGCAATCGGGCTGGTTGCCGGAGAGGTTTTCCGGGCCGAAGCCCAGGGGCAGCAGCTCGTCCAGCGTGTAGGACTTCGGTTGGCCGGGGTTGCCAGCGAGGATGATGCGGAAAGCGTTCGGCTGGCAGAACTCCATCATCACCTGGCGGCACACGCCGCATGGCGCGCAGGGTGCGGTGGGAGGCTTGCCCGCGGGGCCTCCCACGATGGCGATTGCTGTAAAGTCGCGGTGGCCGTCGAACACCGCCCGGAGGAACGCCGTGCGCTCCGCGCAGGTTCCCGGAGCATGGGCGGCGTTCTCGACATTGCATCCGCCGTAGACGGAGCCATCGCTGCAGAGCAGTGCGGCCCCGACCGTAAAATGCGAATACGGCGCATACGCTCGTTCCCGGGCTTCGAGCGCTGCTGCAACAAGTTCGGAATCGGTCATGCTGGTCCCCTTCATGCGAAGCCGCTCGGGCTTTCAGGGGCGCCGCGCGGCGGGTAGGGCGAAGCGCTACGCCTCGGGAGCGGTGAGGGCCAGGGCGACTTCCATCATCTGGTTGAAGCTCGTCTGGCGCTCATCTGCCGGAAGCCCCTCGCCGGTGAGCGGCTTGTCGGAGATCGTGAGCAGGCACAGCGCCTTCTTGCCCGCGCGTGCGGCGTTCATGTAGAGCGCGGCTGCCTCCATCTCAACGGCGAGCACGCCCATCTTCTTCCACGCGAGCGCGGCGTCGGTGGTCTCTTCGTAGAAGGTGTCGCTCGAGAGCACGTTGCCCACGCGAATGCTCACACCCTGCGCACGAGCGGCGGCAACCGCGCGCTCCAGCAGGTCAAAGCTTGCGATGGGTGCGAAGTCGCCGGGGAGATTGAACTGGTGCGCGTACCGCGAGTTGGTGCATGCGCCCTGGGCGGCCACCACGTCGCGCAGCTGCAGGTCGTCGGCGTAGCCGCCGGCGGAGCCCACGCGGACGATGGTGTCGACATCATAGAAGTTGAAGAGCTCGTACGAGTAGATGCCGATGCTCGGTATGCCCATGCCGTGGCCCATTACCGTAACGGGATTGCCCTGATAGGTGCCCGTAAAGGCGAGCATGTTGCGCACCTCGTTCACGCAGCGAACATCGTCGAGGTAGGTGTCGGCGATGTACTTTGCGCGCAGTGGGTCGCCGGGCATGAGTACGGTCTTGGCGATATCGCCCGCGACGGCGCTGTTATGCGGGGTTGGGGTGAGTGGCATAGCGGCCCTCCTCGTACGTGAATGGCAGTATCTGTGTAACGATAGTGTATCTTCGCGGGGGGCATTCCGGAGTTAGGAAATTATTCGGAACGTGGAAGCATGCGCGCGCACGTGCGGCAGACGTGCGTCTTTTGATGCGCTCATCGCGGCATTCTCCTGAGTATCTATAGCACTGTGTCAATAGCGCTGCATTTTCCGGGCGGCGTCCGGACGCCGCTGGAAGTTCGGGCGACATCCGGGCGTCGCGGGATTCTCGGGCGGTTTTCGGACATCACGAGCGTTCTCGGGCAAGATTCGGACGCTCGGAGGCGTCTGAGCGTCCAAAAGTCGCCCGACAACGCATGATGTGACCGGATGTCGCCCGACAACGCGCCGCGTGCTCGAATCGCGCCCGAAAGCAACAAACGCTGGGCAGGGCAGCCGCTTGGTTACGCTGTCGTTCCGTTTGCGGCTCGCGCCCATCTTGCCGGCAGATAGGGCTATCCTTATTGCCTGAGACGTTATCGCAGATAATCGACTTGGGTTTTGAGAAGGCTGTGCGAGCGCATGGAGGAGGCCGCACCGGCGCATGAAGAAGGCTGTGCGAGCGCATGGAAGGTGCCGCCCCGCTGTTCGAGCGGGGTCGGCACCAGCATCCGAGCGCGCCGATGCCTGCGAGTGCGGGCAGCCGTGATGAAGGAGGAGGCTATGGGCAAGGGTGCGATCATCAAAGCGGTGGCGGGGCTTGCCGCTATCGCTACGGGGTCGGTTGCAGGCGTATGCGTGGCACGCGCTTTGAGCATGAAGCCTGCGCGGCCGCAAGGAAGCCCGCTCGATGCGGGCGGTTACCGCGCGGGAGACGGTGCGGTCGAGCGCTTCCGCGAGCTGTTGCGCATCCCCACAGTTTCGCGCGACGATCCGGAGCTGGTCGACCGCGAGCCGTTCGAGCGCTGGATCCCTACGCTACAGCGCTTGTATCCGCAGACGTTTTCCGCCTGCGAGCTCACCCGCATCGATGAGTTCGGCATCCTCCTACGCTGGCCGGGCGAGGACGCATCGCTCGATCCCATCGTGCTCATGGCGCATCACGACGTGGTGCCGGTCGAGGGGCAAACGTGGGAGCACGATCCTTTTGGAGCCGAGATCGTCGACGGCGAGATCTGGGCGCGCGGTTCCTTGGATACCAAGTGCATCGTGGGCGGCTTTTTCGAGGCGGCGGAGTATCTGATCGGGCGCGGCTACGTGCCTCCGCGCGACGTGTGGTACTTCTCGTCGAATGCCGAGGAGACGAGCGGGCCGGCCGCGCGCGATGCGGTCGCATGGCTGCGCGATCACGATATCCATCCGTGCCTGGTGCTCGACGAGGGCGGAGCGGTCGCCACCGATACGCCGCTTGGCGTGAAGGTGCCGGTCGCCATGGTAGGTGTGTCGGAGAAGGGGCACGTGGACCTTACGGTGACGGCCACGGCGGATGGCGGGCACGCCTCGACGCCGCAGGCAAACGATGCTCCGCGGCTGCTTGCGCGTGCATGCGAGCGCATCGGCGCGAACCCGGGCATGCCATGCTTCACGGAGGCGCTCGATGCCATGCTCGCGGAGCTCGCGAGCCACAGCAGCCTTCTCTACAAGGTCGTGTTCTCGAACCTCTGGCTCACGCGCCCACTGGTGGCAAAGATCATGGCGGGAAACACCGAGACCGCTGCCATGCTTCGCTCAACCTATGCGCTCACGCAGCTTGAGGGCTCGCCGGCGCACAACGTGCTGCCGCCCGTGGCGCGCGCCAACTTCAACGTGCGCATCGCCCCCTTCGAATCCGTTGCCGATGCCACGGAGCGCGCCCGCACCCAGGCGCTTGCCGAGGCGGCCGCGTCGGGCGTGGGAGCGTCGCAGGTGACCGTTGAGGTCAACGATTCGGTTCCCTATACCGAGCCCGCGCCGGTGAGCCCCTTTGGCGACGATCCGGCCTTCGATTATCTGCATCGCTGCGTAAAGGGCGTGTACCCGACGGCCGGGTTCGCGCCGTACGTACAGAGCTCCTGCAGCGATTCGCGTGAGTTCAATGCGATTTGCGACCGCGTATACCGCTTCTGCGGCTTCGTGTATTCCGGGGAGGCGCGGTCGCTCATCCATACGGCGAACGAGCGCATTGGCGTAGACGTGTACAAGAAGGGCATCGAGTTCTACGTCTCGTTCCTCGCGCATCTCGACCAACTCGAAAGCTGACGCCAGAATGAAGCGCAGACACCGGGTGTTGGCGCTTCATTTGGTTCGTGGACACCGGGTGTCTGTGATTCATCCGGTACGTATCACCAAGGAGAGGGGATAGCCATGGCATCACAGGATAAGATGGCGGTGAAGCGCGCCTCAAAGCTCGATTACGCGAGCGTTGCCTTCGCCGCGCTGCCCTTTATGGGCATGATTAGCTTCTGGCAGGTGTTCGACGGCATCGTGCCGCTCATGCTCACGAATACGTTTAACTTGGACAATGCCGCAACGGGCGTGGTCATGGCGCTCGACAACATCTTCGGTCTCTTCCTGCTGCCGCTCTTCGGCATCCTTTCGGACCGTTGCGCGAGCAAGCTCGGCCGGCGCACACCGTTCATCATGGCGGGCTCGGTAGTCGCGGCCATCGCGGTGCCGCTCATCGCCGTGGCGAACAACATGCGGAGCTTCCCGCTGCTCATTGCCATGATTCTGCTTACGCTGCTTGCCATCTGCTCGTATCGCACCATGACGGTGGCGGTGGTTGCCGATATCACGCCGCGCCCGCTTCGTACCAAGGCGGACTCCATCGAGAAGATCGTCGGCTACGCGGGCACGGGCGTCATGCTCGTGGCCATCACGCTGCTCGTGCCCGACGTCGAGCATCCGGACTATCTGCCGCTCTTCGGCTTGCAGGCAGCGTTCATCTTGGGTTCGGCGCTCCTGTACTTCTGGCGCATCCGCGAGCCCCAGCTTGTTGAGCGCATGCACGAGAAGAGCCTCGAGATGGGCATCGAGGAGGCCCAGATCGACACCGACGACTCGCCCGAGGCGGGCGGCAAGCAGCGCATCCAGGACCCGTCGGTGCGCCTCTCCATCGCCATGATCTTGGCCGCGACGTTCTTCTACTACATGAGCTACAACGCCATGACCACGAACATCTCGCGCTATGCCGACATGTTCTTTGGCATGGCGGGCGGCAGCTATGCCATCATCAACATCGTGACCATCGCGGGCGGCCTGCTCTCGTATGTGCCCATCGCCAACCTGTCGCTCAAATACGGGCGCAAGCGCATGGCGGTCATCACGTCGCTCGTGATGGTGGCGGGCTCGGCGATCATCTGGCTTGCTCCGGGGTTCTCGCCGGCATTCTACGTGGTGTTCCTGTTCATGGGCGCTGCCCTTGGCGGCGTGGACCTGTGCGTGTATCCCATGCTGCTTGAGCTTTGCGATGCCAACAGCGTGGGGCGGTATTCCGGCTATTACTACACGGTGTCGATGGCGGCACAGGTGGTGACGCCAATCCTTTCGGGCGTGGTCATGGACGCCGCCCCCACCATGCTCTTCGCCTACATCACGCTCATGGCGGTGTTCATGCTGGTTACGGTGGTCGCGTCGAAGCATGGCGATACGATTCTGATCGACGAGGTCGCCCGCCGCGAGGAGGCGTACGAAGAACAGCGCTAAGAGCGCTTGCAGATGAGAGATTCGCCACGTGTTGGCAATGAGCATTCAACTTTTGGGCACTTCAAGCGCATCACCCGAAGTAGACCCCAGTTCGCGCCATGCGTGAACTGGGGTTTTGTCAGCCTGGAACGCCCTTTACTGACGAAGTCGCGCTTGAAGTGCCCAAAAGTTGAAATCGGGTCGGACCGGCCCGGCCAATCGAGCGGATCGCCCCCCGTATGTGAGTTGGGGGCATATCCGCTTGGGCTTGGGGCGCAGGACAAATCGGCGTGATATCGAGTGAGCGTTTTGCGGTGGCGCGTCGTGTCCGGGCGGGCAGGTATACTATGTTGGCTCCAGAACGGGCGCGACTTCGGTTGTCGCTTTGGCCGTAGCTGCCATTTCGGTATTGGCCATCGCTTCGGCCTCAGCCGTCGCCCGCGTATCATCGCCGACACGCCGGAGGAACGCATGCCCTACGCGGTAGACATCGACTCGCTCAACCCCGCCCAGAAGGAGGCGGTCCTTACTACCGAGGGCCCGCTGCTCGTACTCGCTGGCGCCGGCTCGGGCAAGACGCGCGTGCTCACATACCGTATCGCACACCTCGTGGCAGACCTTGGCATAGCTCCCTGGCGCATCCTCGCCATCACCTTCACCAACAAGGCGGCGGCCGAGATGCGCGAGCGCTTGGGGGCGCTCCTGCCCGACGGCACGCGCGGCATGTGGGTGTGCACCTTCCACGCCATGTGCGTGCGCATGCTCCGCGAGGACGCCGATCTGCTCGGCTATACGGGGCAGTTCACCATCTACGATGACGACGACTCGCGTCGCATGGTGCGCGATATCATGCAGGCGCTCGGTATCGAGCAGAAGCAGTACCCGCTCAATATGATTCGCTCGAAGATCAGTGCTGCGAAGAACGCCATGATCGATCCCGACGAGTTCAGCCGGCGCGCATCGACCCCACCCGAGCAGAAGGCCGCACAGGTTTACCTCGAACTTGAGCGGCGCCTGCGCGCGGCAAACGCCATGGATTTTGATGACCTCCTCGTGCGCGCGCTCGAGCTTTTGCGCACGCGCCCGGAGGTGCTCGAGAAGTACCAAGAGCGCTTCCGCTACATCAGCGTGGACGAATACCAGGACACGAACCACGTGCAGTACGAGATCGCGAACCTCTTGGCTGGCCGCTACCAGAATCTTATGGTCGTGGGCGATGACGACCAGTCCATCTACTCCTGGCGCGGCGCGGACATCTCAAACATCCTCGACTTCGAGCAGGATTTCCCTGCAGCGCACGTGGTCAAGCTTGAGCAGAATTACCGCTCCACGGGGCACATTCTCTCCGCGGCCAACGCGGTGGTGCGCCACAACAGCCAGCGCAAGGAGAAGCGCCTGTTCACGGCGGCGGGCGATGGCGAGAAGATCCAGGCCTACCAGGCGAGCGACGAGCGCGACGAGGGCCGTTGGATCGCAAGCGAGATCGAGAAGCTCCGCGCGGGCGGCATGAGCTACGACGACATCGCCGTGTTCTACCGCACCAACGCGCAGTCGCGCATCCTCGAAGATATGTTCCTGCGCGCCGGCGTGCCGTACAAGATCGTGGGCGGCACGCGCTTCTTCGACCGAGCGGAAATCCGCGACGTCATGGCGTATCTCAAGATGATTGTGAACCCTGCCGACGAGATGAGCGTCAAGCGCGTGATCAACACGCCGCGCCGCGGCATAGGGTCGACCTCTATCGCCAAGATCGAGGAGCTCGCGCGGGAGAACCGATGCAGCTTCTTCCAGGCATGCGAGATCGCGACTGCCGAGACCGGGCGCTTTTCCGCGAAGGTGCGCGCGGCGCTCGGTGACTTCGTGGCGATTGTGCGCGAGGGGCGCCGCATGGACGGTGAGCTGCAGCGCGTGGTCGAGGCCATTGTGGAGCAGAGCGGCCTTATGCAGGCGCTTCGTGCTGAGGGGACGCCCGAGGCCGAAGGCCGTGTGGAGAACATCCAGGAATTCCTGGGCGTAGCGGCCGAGTTCGAGGAGAGTCACGACGATATCGAGGGTACGCTCGAGAGCCTTGAGGAGCTCCGTGCGGCTGGGCTGACCGTAGGAGCAGAGGAGGTCGCCGCTCCGCAGCCGCCTGCGCCCGTTGCGGCCGCCGCGGCCCAGACGGCCGATGAGATCGACCGCACCTATGGAGCCCTTGCCTGCAAGGCGCTCCCGGCGCTGCTCGAGTGGCTCGCGCTCCGCAGCGACCTCGACGCGCTCGCGGGTGAGACGCGCGCCATCACCATGATGACCGTGCATTCGGCAAAGGGCTTGGAGTTCCCCGCGGTCTTCGTGGCCGGTTTGGAAGAGGGCATCTTCCCGCACGTCGCCGGCTTCACCGACGACCCTGCAAAGCTCGAGGAGGAGCGCCGCTTGGCCTACGTGGCCATCACGCGCGCTCGCAAGCGCCTGTTCCTCACGTACGCCGCCACGCGCCGCACGTACGGTTCCACGCAGGCCAATCCGCGCAGCCGCTTTGTGGGCGAGATTCCCGCAGCGGATATCGAGTTCTCCGGCGTGGGCTCATCCGGGTTCGAGGGCACCGGTTGGGAGAAGCGCGGCGACCGGCGCGGCACCTTCGGTTCCGGCGTGGGGTCCGACATGTACGGCGGGCGCGTCTTCGGCTCTTACACGCGTTCGACCGGCGGCGCGGTGCGCCATACCAGCATCAGCCCCGACGCCGGAAGGAAGCCGTCGACATTCGGCAGCGGCACCTCGCATCGCCAGCGCTCCGCGGCACCTGCCCCTAAGGTGGAGCAGCGCCGTCCGGATGCGGCGAAAGCGGCGGAGGTGTTCGCGCCGGGCGACACCGTGCGGCACAAGACGTTCGGTACGGGCACGGTCATCACCGCCTCGGGCGATATGATCGAAGTTAAGTTTGAGAAGACCGGGCAGGTCAAGAAGCTCATGAAGGGCTTTGCGCCCATTGTGAAGGTCGACTAGGGCATCGCTGGGGGAGTAGTGCAACCACGGGCCGATCCGAGCAACACTGGCCACGTGGGACGACGCTGACCGACCGACGTGTCGCTGGACACGTGGGGTAACGCTGGCCGACCCTGGCAACACTGACCCATTAGGGGAAGCTGTCCCAACTGAGCGACGCTTCCTACCGCCCTGCTGCCGCGCTTTGCTACGCCGCCGTCGCGTGGTCTTGGGAAGTGCCCGGTGCATAGACGAGCTCAAAGAGCTCATTGAGGTCGATGGGCTCGTCTTGCTGCTCCTCGGCGGAATTCACGGGTTGCGTCTCCGTGCTCTCCTCATTGGGCGATTCCGCATCGAAGGCAAGGCGGATAAGCTCGTTGATGTTCAAGGACTCTGCGTGGGACATGACGTTCGACATGGTGCCTCCCAACGGTAGTAGATGACCTTATCTTTTCCCGTGTTGGGCTGGGGATTACCGCGCGTTGGCACATGTCACAGGCTGTTATTCAACATGAAACCAACTGTCAACATGAGGTCGTGCCGCATTTTATTGCGCGTGGGGGCGTGCGCCTACCGATGCGTGGGGGCTGTTCGCCAAAGTGTGGTGCGCGGCGATAGGGTCCCGCCGTATACTGTGCGCCTATGCAGGCAGCATGCCGGCCCGCGCCTCGAGACCTCGACGTCTTGCGACGCCGATGCCGGATTCAACGCACGGAAAGGAATCGACATGACAGAGTCCCAGAAACTGTACGTAGGCCTCGATGTGGGCGGCACGTCCGTCAAGGTCGGCCTGTTCTTGCAGGATGGCACCTTGGTTGGCAAGGGTAGCGTGCCGACACCTCCCATCGTGGACGAGGCCGGTTATAACGCGGTAACGAATGGCATCGGCCAGGTGCTTGCCGAGGTCGATGCGACCACGGCCGAGGTGCTCGGCATCGGGCTTGCCATTCCCTGCCCCGTTCCTGCCGATGGCATCATCCGCATGCAGGCGAACATTCAGATCGACGCGCCCGGCCTGGAGGCCGCGCTGCACGCATTCTGCCCGCAAGCTGCGGTGAAGTTCGTGAACGACGCGAACGCTGCGGCGATGGGCGAACTCTGGACCGGCGCGGCGAAGGGGCGCACGAGCCTCGTGTTCGTGACTATCGGTACGGGCGTTGGCGGCGGCGTGGTCATCGACGGCAAGGTCGTTGCCGGAGCCTTTGGCGCGGGTGGCGAGATCGGCCACCTGTGCATGAACCCAAGCGAGGAGCGTGCCTGCGGCTGCGGCGGCAAGGGCCATCTCGAGCAGTACGCCTCGGCAACCGGTGTTGTTTCCAATTATCTGGCTGAGTGCGAGGCGCGCGGTGTCGAGCCCATCGAGCTCACCGGACCGAGCGATTCCAAGGACGTGTTCCAAGCGTGCCGCGAGGGTGATGAGGTGGCGCTTGTCGCCATGCGCACCATGGCCGATTACCTGGGGCGTGCGCTTTCGCTCATTGCCAACGTGGTCGATCCGGAGCTCTTCCTCTTGGGCGGCGGTGCGTCGGCCTCTGCCGATGTCTATCTCGAGACGCTCGTTGAGCGGTATCGCGCATACGCCATCAACGTGAATGCCGATACTCCGATCGAGGTCGCATCACTCGGCAACGATGCGGGCATCTACGGTGCCGCCTACGTGGCGTTGCAGGCCGCCGAAGCGTAGGTGAACTTGCGCTCCGCCCGGGCGAGCGATGCGCATAGCGTGCTAGGATAGGGAGCAGCTGGGAAACTCGCGGGGCGCCCGCCCCGCCCTGTGCGAAGGGAAGCATACACATGAGCAAGGTTCTCGTCTTCGGACACCAGAATCCCGATAACGATGCCGTTATGTCCGCCGTGGTGTTGGCTCAGCTGCTGAACCAGGTTGAGTTCAACGGGTGCACGTACGAGGCTCGCGCGCTCGGCCCGCTGCCGGCTGAGTCCGCGAAGCTCCTCGCCGACGCCGGCCTGCCCGAGCCGATGCTGCTCGACGCCATCGAGCCCGCGGCAGAGGGCGAGGACCCGCAGCAGGTCATCCTCACCGACCACAACGAGCCCGGACAGAGTGTTGCCGGTTTGGCGAACGCCCAGATCGTGGGCGTCGTGGACCATCACCGCTTCGGCGACTTCACCACTGCCGCACCGCTGACCATCGTGGCCATGCCGTGGGGCTCCAGCTGCACCGTCGTGGCCAAGCTCTTCGAGGTGCTGGGCCAGGAGCTCACCGATACGCAGGCCAAGCTTCTGCTCTCGGCCATGATGACCGACACGCTCATGCTCAAGAGCCCCACCACCACCGATGTTGACCGTGCCACCGCCGCCAAGCTCGGCGAGCAGCTGGGCGTCGACCCGGTGAAGTTCGGCATGGAGGTCTTCCTCTCCCGCCCGTCCGGTTCCTTCGCGCCCGAGCAGATGGTCGGCAACGACATCAAGCTCTTCGAGGTTGCTGGCAAGCAGCTGCTCATCGGCCAGTACGAGACGGTCGATAAGACCCGCGCCCTCGGCATGATCCCCGAGATCCGCGAGGCGATGCGCGCCTACCAGGCCCAGAAGGGCGCCGACGGCATCGTGTTGTGCATCACCGACATCATGGAGGAGGGCTCGCAGGTGCTGCTGGAGGGCGACACGGCTGCCGCTCAGAAGGGCCTTAAGATCGAGGACGTGGCCGACGGCGTTTGGTGCCCCGGCGTCCTCTCCCGCAAGAAGCAGGTGGCTGCACCCATCCTCGCTGCCAACTAAGCGGAGATAGCGCTTCTCGGTACGCAGCCGAGCGGTCCAAGGCGCGCGTCGCGCGGCGACGCAGTCGAACGGATTGAGTGCGGGCCGCCCGATTATGCGATCAGGCAATTCGAGGGGCGAGCTGCGCGCCCGCGCAGGCCCTTTCGAGGCGCTATCGCGGAGGTGCTGTGGATTCACGCGGCGGATGCTGTGGAAAAGCCCGTATTCCGGGGACAATAGAAACGATATCGGCGAGGTGCCCGATTGGCGCCTCGCCTTTTTTGGGCAACGTGCGCCGGGCAGAGAGAGCCCCTGGCGGCTACCTGCAACGAACGAGAGCATGGAGGATGCTATGGCGACGGGTCATAACAGCTCCTTGCGTTTGACCATGAGGGCTGGTGAGCGCAAGGCGATTGTTGCATAGGGACGACTGGTGTTCGGCGCATGCGCCGGGCCCACCTGCGTCCCCAGCTCAAGCCCTTGCTCGCTGCTGCGTCCGCCGCGTGTTCCCGTGGCGGTTGGGAGGTCCTCATGCCCTATGTCGTTGAATTCGCTTTCATCCTAATAGGTTTTGTCCTGCTCGTTGTTGGTGCCGATAAGCTCGTGGAGTCGGCGAGCAGCATCGCAGCGCGCTTCGGCATGCCCGAGCGCGTTATCGGGCTGACCATCGTTGCCGTGGGCACGTCGCTGCCCGAGCTGGTGGTGAGCGTGACGTCTGGTGCGGGCGGTCACGCCGACATGGTGTTCGGCAACGTGGTGGGCAGCTGTTTGGCAAACATCCTGCTCATCTTGGGCATCTCGTCGCTCATCTCGCCTATCCCGCTGGCCCGAAGCACGCGGCGTTTCGAAATTCCCGCGAGTATCGCCTCGGTGGTGCTGCTCTTGGTGTTCGCCAATACCGGGGGCCAGATTACCGTGGTCGAGGGTGCGGTGATGCTCGCGCTCTTCGCCGCGTTCATGGTGCGTTCTGCCGTGGTCGGCACGCGGGCTAAGCGTGCGGAGGACATGAGCGATGTCGAGCCGCTTGCACTTGCCGCCACGCCGGTCGCAGATTCAACGGGTGCGCTCGAGCAGGGCCCGATGGCCTCTGTTGCGCCCGCTGCCGGCTCGGTCGCTGGGTTCGCGCAGGGTTCGGCTGCAGCGCCCGCTGCTGGATCGGCCACAGGTACGGCAGCGGTCAAGCTAAGGCAGCAGCATCTGCTGATTGATGTGCTCGTCATCGCGGTGAGCATCGTGCTGCTCAAATTCGGAGCGGACTTTGTGGTCGACAACTCGGTAACCGTGGCGGGTGGACTCGGCGTGAGCGAGCGCGTCATCGGAATCACGGTCGTGGCGCTCGGCACGTGCCTACCAGAGCTGGTAACTGGCGTAGTTGCTGCGCTTAAGGGCAATACCGAGATTGCCGTGGGCAACGTGATCGGTTCGAACGTGGCGAACGTGCTGCTGGTGATCGGCGCACCGGCCCTGTTCTCAGCGGTTCCCTACGATGCGGCGTACAATGTCGATTTCATACTGCAGATCGTTTTCACCGCCGCGCTGCTCGCGTGCGCCTTCCATAGGCCGCGCAACCGTGTAGGGCGTATCGACGGGATCGCGTTCACGTTTTTCTATGTGGCGTATATCGTTGCCTCCCTGCTGCGATAGCGCGGCAGATGGCAAGACTGAGGAGAAGGAGACGCTCGATGAGTGGGCAGAAGAGCAAGCAGGGCGCTGCGGCGAAGCAGGCGCCGTTGATCAGTAGCAGGCAGCGTCGCCGCCTTGAGCGGAGGAGCGTGCTCGAACGCATCACCTCAAACGGAACCATCGCGGCGGCGGTCATGATCGTGGCCGCGGTTGCGGCGGTGGTGTGCGCCAACACGGAGCTCTACGAGCCGCTGCACGAATGGTTCGCGCGCCCGGTCGTCATTGGCATAGGCGGTTGGGAGTTCTCGCTCACCTTCGAGCTTTTCGTCAACGACTTTCTCATGGCGATTTTCTTCCTGCTCGTGGGCATCGAGCTCAAATACGAGATGACCGTGGGCGAGCTGCGCCGGCCCCGGCAGGCCATGCTGCCCATGCTTGCCGCCGTGGGCGGCGTGGTGGTTCCCGCGTGCATCTACGCGGTCATCAACCGCGGCGGCGCCATCTACGGGTGGGCCATTCCCATGGCGACAGACATCGCGTTCGCGCTCGGCGTGCTCTCGCTTCTGGGCAGCCGTGTGCCGCCAGCGATCAAGGTGTTCTTCTCAACGCTCGCCATCGCAGACGACCTCCTTGCCATTCTTGCCATCGCGCTCTTCTACGGGCATGCCCCGAGCGCGATCTGGCTTCTTGCAGCCTCTGCCGTCACGCTAGCGCTGGCGATGCTCAACCGGCGTCGGCACTTCGGGCTCGCGCCGTACGTGACGCTCGGTCTCGTGCTGTGGTTCTGCCTCTTCCAGTCCGGAATCCATGCGACGCTCGCCGGCGTGATCTTGGCGTTTGCCATCCCTGCCCGTTCCGACATCAACGCCGGCGGGCTTGTGGGCTGGCTCGAGGGAAAGCTGCCCGAGCTTGACGACACGTTCGACGACGAGGCACATATCCTAGGGCAGCACGATTTCACCCATGCCGTCTACGGCGTTGAGCGCGTCATGCACCGCGTGACGCCGCCGCTTCAGCGCCTGGAGCACCGCATCTCGACGCCGGTCAATTTCATCATCCTGCCCATCTTCGCGTTCGTGAATGCTCAGGTGCGGCTCGTGGGCGTCGACCTGGGCGCGCTCGTGGTGGATCCCGTCGCGGTGGGCACGTACCTGGGCATGCTGCTCGGGAAGCCGATCGGCATCTTTGGCATGACGTTCCTCATGGTGAAGACCGGGCTCGCGCAGCTGCCCGAAGGCGTGCAGTGGAAGCACATCGCGGGGATCGGCATTTTGGGCGGCATCGGCTTCACGATGTCCATCCTCATCGCGGGCCTGGCGTTCACGGAGATTCCGGCGGAGCTGCTCGCGTCGAAGACGGCCATCCTTGCCGGCTCGGTATCGGCCGCAATCATCGGCCTCATCTACATGGGCATTGCGTGTCGCGAGAGGCGCTGACGGTCGTGCTGTGCGCAGCGCTGCGCGCCTATAGCGGCGTTGCGCGCCGATGCTCAGGCTTGCGAGGCGCTTCAGCTCGTCGTGGCGCTGGCGGCCTCTGTGGCGCTGACGACTGCTATGGCTCTATAGCCTGCCGTTGAGCGCCTCGCGCACGGCCTCGACCTGCTGGATCGCCGCGGCCACCTGCTGGCGGGCCTCGCTGATCTGCATCTGGACGTACATATCGAGGAACGCGTTGTCGAAGAACATGTCGGCGAACGACATGAAGCCGCCGGTGTCGATCTGGATGCCCGAGGCCCCTTCCACGTCATGTAGCTCTTTCACGAAGATGCGCAGGGCCTCGCGGGCCGCATCGATTTCCGTCTGCGCTTCCTGCATCTTGCTCCGTTTGATATAGGAGCTGATCGCTCCTCCGGCGAAGATGTCGAACAGGCCCCAGTTTCCTGCGGAGCCGAGGAGCTCCTGGGCTCGGTACAGGTGCGCCAACGCTACGTCGGCGGCTTCGATAGCCTCGTTGTATTCGCGCTGGATGTCGTTCATGGTTGCCTTTCTGTGGGAGAGCTCGCGCTGCGATGGCGGGGCGTTCAAACCGGCTTCGGGATGGCGGACATACAATCCGGCTCTGCGATTGTTTATTCCACGGTGCCGTATACGCCGCCCCAGCCGTGAGCGGCGATTGCGGAGTTGAGCTGGTCGCAGAGCCGCTGGCGCTCATATGAGCCGGGAGGGAGCAGCGAGACGATTTCCTGGAGGTCGGCATCGAGGTCGAGGACCTCGGCTTGCATCACGAGGTCGAGCCGGTCGACGACGGTGCGCGTGGCATAGAGCCCGTCGACGAGGCTCTGCAGCTCGCCGTAGGATTCTGCCCGAAACGACGCCATGTCCATGGAATCCTCCTCATTCGTTGGTGGGCCCATTGTCCCCGTTTGCCGTGCGCCGCGCAAGATGCGGCACGGCTGCGCCCGCGGTGTTTTCGGGCGAGATTCAGGCGCGGGGGGCGTTTTCGGGCATGATCCGGACGCCGGGCGCATTCGGGCGAGATTTGGACACTCGATCCGTTTTCGGGCGATAATTCGCCATCTGGGAGGCTCTGAGCGTCCAAATCTCGCCCGAAAACGCCCGTGATGTCCAGATCTCGCCCGAGAACGTCGGAGCATGCGTCGCTGCGCTGGACGGCCGGGGTGCTGGCTCCCTCTTTGGCGGTGGAACGGATATTGTGTTTCGATACGCTGGCAAGCAGCGCGTTCCTCCAAGAACTCGGTATACTGTCCCGGGATAACGCAACGAATATGCGTCACGACCCGGCAAACGGGGAGACGCGGGGTGGAGGAGCGCATGCAAAACGCATACCAGAAGATGGATACCGCAGAACTCAAGGCGGCAATTGCCGAGCTCGAGCGCGAGGTCGAGGAGACGCGTGCCAAGGAGCTCAAGCTCGATATGGCGCGCGGCAAGCCGTCCCCCGAGCAGGTGAACATCTCTCGCCCCATGCTCGACATCCTGACGAGCGATGCGGATCTCATGGACGAAGGTGTCGATTGCAGCAACTACGGCTGCTTTGAGGGCATCCCCTCGGCTCGCCGCCTGGCAGGAGAGTTCATCGGCGTGCCGCCCGAGCAGACCATCGTGCTGGGTTCCTCGAGCTTGAACATCATGCAGTCCATCCTCATCCATTATTGGGAGAAGGGCGTGCCCGGCTACACGCCGTGGAGCAAGCTCGATCACGTGAAGTTCCTGTGCCCCGCCCCCGGCTACGACCGTCACTTCGGCATCACGCAGGACCTCGGCATCGAGAACGTGCCCGTGCGCATGACCGAGACGGGTCCGGACATGGACGAGGTCGAACGCCTGCTGGCCGAGGACGATTCCATCAAGGGCATGTTCTGCGTGCCCAAGTACTCCAATCCCACCGGCGTCACCTACTCTGAGGAGACGGTGCGTCGCCTGGCCACGTGCAAGGCAGCCCCGGACTTCCGCATCGTGTGGGACAACGCCTATGCCGTGCACGATCTCACCGACGATGGCGACAAGCTCGCGAATATCTTCGACATCGCGCGCGAGGCGGGTAACGAGGACCGCATCCTGGGCGTGGCGTCTACCTCCAAGATCACCTTCCCGGGTGCGGGCATTGCGTTCTTCGGGTCCAGCCCTGCGAACGTGGTGGAAGTTGCCAACACCCTCAAGGTGGGTCTCATCAGCGCGAACAAGCTCAACCAGCTCATGCACACGCGTTTCCTGCCCGATCTGGATGCCGTTCACGAGCACATGCGCAAGCACGCGGAGTTCCTGCGTCCGCGTTTCGATGCGGTGGAGCGCAAGCTCTCCGAGGGGCTCGGCGGTACGGGCTGCGCCACGTGGACGCACCCCAACGGCGGCTACTTTGTCTCGTTCGATGGCCCCGAGGGCTCGGCGAAGCGCATCGCGGCGCTCTGTGCGGAACTGGGTGTCAAGCTCACGCCGGCGGGTGCCACGTGGCCATATGGCAACGATCCGCACGATACGAACATCCGCATCGCTCCGACGTACCCGAGCGTGGATGAGCTCGAGGCCGCCCTCGACGTGCTCGTGCTCGCGACCAAGCTCGTGTCTGCGCAGCTCGCTCTCGAGGAGCGGTAGGAGCGGGGCTTCCCGCTCGCCCGTCCGGCATGCGAAAGATTTGATATTCCGTTTGCAGCGGCTCGGGTACGCCGTATCGTCGGTACAATGAAAGATGCTGCATAGGTGCTGCGGCACGAGCTGCTGCCATCCGTGCGGATGCATTGACTCGACCTGGCATGCGCCAGAACGTTGGGAGCTACCATGGACCTGACCATCACCACGAACGCCTCGCCCGAGCGCTACACCATCGGCGTTACCGGCGAAGTGGACATCTCGAACGCCTCCAAGCTGCGCGATGCGATCGATCTTGCGCTCGAGCAGCCCACCGAGGCCATCCAGCTCGATTTTGAGCACGTTGCCTACATCGACTCGACCGGCGTGGGCGTGCTCGTGGGCGCGGCGCATCATGCGGCTGAGCGCGGCCGCGGCTTCTCGGTCGTGAACGCCCAGCCGGGGGTCATGCGCGTGGCCCAGCTGCTCGGCGTTGACGCGGAGATTTCTATTACCGCTCTGTAAGGGCTTTGTTCGGAGCCGCCTTCCTGGGGAGGGCGGCGCTATACTTTTGCGGTTATGCGCCGCGGTGCCGTGCATGGCGGGGCGCCAGCTTGCCATGCGCCGCTATGAATCGAAATCCAGGAGGTTCTTGTGTTCGGAATCGGGCAGACCGAGCTCATCATCATCGTGGTCTTCGCCTTCCTGCTCTTCGGGCCGGATAAGCTTCCGCAGATGGGCCGTACCATCGGGCGTGCTCTCCGCCAGTTCCGGGAGACGCAGGAGAAGGTGACGTCCGTCGTCCAGTCCGAGGTCATCGACCCCATGGCGGCCGCCGCCAACGCGCCCGCCACGTCGAAGAAGGCTGCAACGGCCGACGAGGACGCCGATGCCGACGCTCCTGCCGCCAGCGATAGCGCCGACCTCGCAACGGCTAAGGCCGCCGAGGCGCGGAAGGAGACGTTCGCGGAGCGCCGTGCCCGCCTAGCTGCCGAGAAGGCCGCTCGCGAGGCCGAGGCAGCAGATGCCGAGGGTTCCGCGGCCACCGCAGAGTCGGGCGCCAGCGCGGAGGGCGCGGTTTCTGGATCTTCGGCCGAGCTTGCGGGCGATGCCTCGAGCGATCGCGCTGAGGCGGGCGAGCGCAGCGCTGCGGACGGCCAGTCTGCCGACGCGGTGGCAGAAGAGGACCCCCAGGACACCGTCGCGAGCCTGTATGCTCGCCGTCCGCGCAAGCATAGGGCTGCCGAGGCCGAGGACGCCCCGGGTGACGAGGCCCCCACGGCGAGCGACGAGGCCCCTGCAGCAGCTTCCGCCGCATCGACCGAGACCGAGAAGGGAGGCGAGCAGTAATGCCCGTCGGACCCGCACGCATGCCGCTTCTCGACCATCTGGGAGAGCTGCGGCGTCGTCTGACCATCGTGATCGTAACCATCATCGTGGCGACCGTGGTGTTCTACTTCGCCGCGCCCACGGTGATCGACGTGCTCACCGACCCGATCGCCCCCTTCGTAGACGGCGAGTTCTATGTCATGAGCGCGCTCGGCGGCTTCTCGCTGCGCTTCTCCATCGCGCTCAAGACCGCCTGTGTGGTCTGCGTGCCCATGATTTTGTGGCAGATTCTCGGCTTCTTCCTCCCTGCGCTCAAGCCCAACGAGCGCAAATGGGTCGTCCCGACGCTTTTCATCGCTACGGCGCTGTTCTTCGTGGGCGCGGTGTTCTGCTACTTCTTCATCGTGCCGCCCGGATTCGAATGGCTCATCAACGAGACGAACTCCATCGCTACGGCGTTCGCGGATCTTGAGAACTACCTCAATATCGAGGTGCTCCTCATGATCGGTTTCGGCGTGGCGTTCGAGCTGCCGCTCTTCGTCTTCTACCTCGCCGTGTTCCACATCGTCCCGTACGTGACCTTCCGTGCGGCCTGGCGCTACATCTACGTTGCCATGGCCGTGATCGCGGCAACGGTCACGCCGGACGCCAACCCCGTCACCATGATCTTCATGTATGCGGTGCTGCTCTCGCTCTACGAGCTTTCGCTCTTCGTGACGAGGTTCGTCATCATCGCGCGCGAGGGCAAGGCGGGGCTCAAGGGCAGCCGCGTGGGCTTCTTCTCCGACGAGGATGACGAGGAGTAGCGAGACGCCATGCACGAGCTGGGCATCGTCTCGGGCATATTGGAAACGGTCACAGCCGCCGCGCGCGAGGCAGGCGCTTCGCGGGTGGTGGCTGTCTCGCTTCGCATAGGCGACCTGCGCGAGGTGGTGCCCGAGTCGCTCGATTTTGCCTGGGAGGTCTTGACCGAGGAAGACCCGGTAACCTGTGGCTGCAAGCTTGAGGTCGAGGAGGTTCACCCTCGGAGCCGGTGCCTGGCTTGCGGCGAGGAGTTCGACCACGATCGCTTCCATGTTCGCTGCCCGTCATGCGGCGGCCGCGATACCCACCTGCTGCGCGGTCGTGAGCTCGATCTGGTATCTATGGAGGTTGAGAGCTAGCTAGATGAGACAGTTTGACCCGGTACAACTGTCTCATTCGATAAGGAGCGATGATATGGCAGAGCAGACGATTGCCTTGGAGCAGCCCATCCTCTCGCGCAACGAGCGGCTCGCCACCGAGCTGCGTGATCGGTTCGCGCGCACGGGTACGTACGTGGTCAACGTGCTCTCGAGTCCCGGATCGGGTAAGACGAGCACCATTCTTGCCACGAACGAGCGCTTGGCGGCCCGCGGGCTGCGCTGCGCCGTCATCGAGGGCGATATCGCCTCCGACGTGGACGCCGTGCGCATGAAAGAGGCCGGCATGCCCGCCATCCAGATCAACACGGGCGGCCTTTGCCATCTCGAGGGAAACATGATCGGCCAAGCGGTCGATGCGTTCGACGATGCCGTGGGGCTCGATGCCATCGACGTTATCTTTATCGAGAACGTGGGAAATCTTGTGTGCCCGGTCGACTTCGATTTGGGCGAGAACCTCTCTATCATGATCCTCTCGGTACCGGAGGGCGATGACAAGCCGCTCAAGTACCCGGGTATCTTTCAGCACGCGGGGGCATTGCTGCTTAACAAGGTCGACGTGGCCCCTGCCTTCGATTTTGACTTCGATGCCTACGGCTCGACGCTCGACGACCTTAATCCAACTGCGCCGCGGTTCGAGGTGAGCGCAACGCGGGGGCAGGGCATGGACGCTTGGTGCGACTGGCTTGCCGGAAAGATCGAGGCCGCGCGCACGCCGCAGGCGTGATCCTGCCCGAGGGAGGCGTGTGCCGTGGCGCAACGCGGCGCCGCTAACCGAGGCTGCTTTCCGTATGAAAAGAATTAAAATGGCAGTTCAGGGGCATCGCAACTAAAAGTTGCGTAAATTCCTACCAGACTTTCTGGCGTGCGACCGCCGTCTTTCGTACGGTGGGGTCAACGGTACCGGTGCCGGGAAGGTCAGGCGTTCGCAACACGAGGTTGGAGAACCATGAATGTCAAGATAGCCCAGCGTCTAGCGGAGCTCAGGCGCGCAAGGGGGTACAGCCAGGAGTCGCTTGCGCGCGAACTCGGCTTGTCGCGGCAGGCCGTTTCCAAGTGGGAGCGCGCGGAGAGCTCGCCCGATACCGAGAACCTGATTGCCTTGGCGCGCCTTTACGGCGTGAGCCTTGATGAGCTGCTTCGGGTGGACGAAGAGATCGAGGACGACGTTGCCTTCGAGCGCGCGGAACGTTCAAGTGAGGGGCGTGCGGAAGAAGAGCTCGGCGCGCAGCGCGCACGTGCAGAACAGGCAACACAGGCGGCCACCGCTGCGGCGGAGGCGAGCAGGGCGGCTGCCGAGGCGGCGCAGGCGGCCACGCGTGCGAGTGAGCGCGTGGCGCAGGCTGCCGAGGGCACGGGCCGCGGGCACGCTAAAGGGGCGTGGCGTTCGTTCCCGTACGGCATCCTCATGATCCCCCTCTGGTTCGTGCTCACCATCATGGGAGCCGCGCCCTTCTCGTTCTTGGTGTTCTTTACCATCCCGCTCTATCGCTGGATCGCGAACATCATGGACGCCGCAGAGCAGCGTGAGCGCCTGCACGGTGAAGACGAAGGGAGGAGGTAGGCATGAAGAGCTTCGATCGCCTCACGAAAGCCGAGAAGGCCAAGGTCATCGCGGCGGCTGTTGTGATTGCACTGCTCATTGGGTTCCCGCTCATGGTCGCGCTTGCCCGGAGGACATCTTCCAGCCGCCTGCCCTCTATCGATCTTCCGGTCATCGGATCGGGCAACGGGGAAACCACGGTGCTCGATGAGCCCATCGACGAGCGTGCGTCGTTCGACGGCGACAAGGTAAAGGGGCTCGATGTAACGTGGAATGGAGGAGAGGTGAGGCTGGTTCGCGGAGCGGGCGATGATGTCGTGGTGCGGGCGCGGCTCGGTGCGGGCACGTACGACATGGATCCGCGCCATTCCTCCATCTCGCTCGACGAGAGCACAGGTACGCTCATCGTTGACGACGGGCTCCCCGAAAGCAACAACGGGCTCGAGTACCCGGCATTTGCACTCACGATTGAGATTCCCGAGGGGCTTTCGCTCTCGTCGGTCGATCTTTCGGGCACGTCGGCCAGCATGGGGATCGACCAAGTCGTTTGCGACCATCTCATCGTATCTACCGTAAGCACAGACATCACGGTGCAAGGGCTCGATGCCGGCCGTGCTGAGATTGCCTCGATCAGCGGGTCGGTTTCGTTCGATGGAGCGGTGACGACCGATCTTTCCGTTACGAGCGTTTCGGGGGCACTCGATGTGACGCTTGCTGGTGCTTTGCCGCCGCAGACGGCGCTTGATTCAACGAGCGGGTCTATAACGCTGGACGTTCCGGATGACGCCGGCTTCACGCTCACGAGCGATCGCGTGTCGGGCGGGTTCGTGTGCGAGCTTGGGGAGTTGGCGGAACGTGACGAGCCGGGCTCGCTCAGCGCGCGGGTGGTCAACGGTGATGGTTCGGCGCAGATTACGGCCGACTCCATCAGCGGCTCCGTGCGCGTGAAGTAGGTTGGCAACAGCAGTTGGCAGAGCCCGAAAAGAGTATTCGCGATGGCGGATGACGAGACGGAAAAAATGAAGTGGGCTAGCAGCAACTAGCCCACAACAACCGTAGCGCCGCCCGTAGGTAGGTACGGGCTCCGCCGCTAGTGGTAGTGTACCCGTTGCGAAGGCTTGTGTATGAACAGCTTGCGAATATTTCCTGCGGGAATGGCACCATGTGCGGTGTGCGATTTTTGCCGTTTCAACTTCCTGTTTACGGGCAGATTATTCTGCCGCGCTCTCTTCGTTCACGGGCGCGCTCTCTCGGTGTGCCTCCATCGTCCACGGGCAGGTTTTGCAAAAGAGAGGGGGTAAAAAACGAGATTCATCGAAATCATGCCCGTTTTCGAAGGGCGTCTCTTGATTGGGCAGGCTGCTGCCAGGTAGCTCCGCGCGCTCTCAGTGCCGCTCGCCGGTGAGGTTTTCGTAAACTCAGGGCAACTCGCGTATACTGTCCCGCTAGAACAGGCAAAACCGAGGTGCGGTGCGCGCACCGCGTATTCCGCTGCGCCCGCGCCGTCGCAACCACGTAACTACAAGAGGTCCGACCTTGAAACTCGTCATCGCAGAGAAGAACATCGCCGCCCAAAAGATCGCCCAGCTTCTGGCCGATGGAAAGCCAAAGACCGACAAGGTATATAACACGCAGGTGTACCGCTTTACCGTGCAGGGCGAGGACTGGGTTTCCATGGGCCTCGCCGGTCACATTCTTGCCCCCGACTTCCCCGATGAGGTTCTTTTCGATAAGAAGCAAGGCTGGTACAGCGTAACGGAAGACGGGGAGGTCCTCCCCGCCGATGTACCCGACGGGCTCGCGCGCCCGCCGTACGACACCAAGCGCAAGCCGTTCCTTGCCAACGGCATCAACATCAAGGGCTGGAAGGTCGAGAGCTTACCGTATCTCACGTGGGCGCCCATTATCAAAAAGCCCGCGGAGAAGGAGATTATCCGTGTGCTCAAAAACCTTGCAAAAAAGGCCGATCACGTAATCATCGCCACAGACTTCGACCGCGAGGGCGAGCTCATCGGTTCGGATGCCCTCAACTGCGTGCGCGAGGTGGCGCCCGATGTTCCCACGAGTCGCGCCCGCTATTCCGCCCTCATCAAGGGCGAGGTCACGGCGGCCTTCGATAACCTGGTGAGCTTGGACCAAGATCTTGCCGATGCGGGCGAGAGCCGTCAATACATCGACCTCATCTGGGGTGCGGTGCTCACCCGCTATCTCACGCTCGCGCGCTTCGGGGGCTTTGGCAACGTGCGCAGCGCCGGTCGCGTGCAGACCCCCACGCTTGCCCTCGTGGTAGAGCGCGAGCGCGAGCGCATGGCTTTCGTACCCGAGGACTACTGGCAAATCCGGGGTGTCGGCGCGGCGCAGGGCCAGCCCGAGACCGCGTTCAAGATGAGCCACGCCACGGCGCGCTTTACCGATAAGGCTGCTGCCGAGACCGCGTTCTCGCATGTCGATGGTGCAACGACGGGGACCATCACGGCCGTATCAAAGCGCTCTCGCAAGCAACAGCCACCCACGCCCTTCAACACCACGAGCCTTCAGGCTGCCGCTGCTGCCGAGGGCATCAGCCCTGCGCGTACCATGCGTATCGCCGAGAGCCTCTACATGGCGGGCTTCATCAGCTATCCGCGCGTAGACAACACCGTCTATCCGCGTACGCTCGACATCGCCGGCATCGTGGGCGGCCTCTCGTCTAACAGCCCGGCGCTGCGCCCGGTGTGCCAGAAGGTGCTTGCCGGCCCCATGAAGCCCACGCGCGGCAAGACCGAGACCACCGACCATCCCCCCATCCACCCCACGGGCCAAGGCGACCCCGAGACGCTCGACGGCGGGCAGAAGAAGCTCTACATGCTTATCGCGAGGCGCTTCCTCGCCACGCTTATGGGGCCGGCGACCATCGAGAACACGAAGCTTTCCATCGATGTGTCGGGCGAGCCCTTCACGGCTTCGGGCGATGTTCTGGTGGATGCAGGCTTCCGCGAGGCATACCCGTACGGCCTCAAGCGCGACGAGCAGTTGCCGCCGCTTGCAGAGGGCGACGCGATTGATGTCTCTGATATCAAGCTCGAGGCCAAGCAGACCGAGCCGCCCGCTCGCTACAGCCAGGGTAGGCTCGTGCAGGAGATGGAGAAGCGCGGCCTTGGCACCAAATCGACCCGTGCGAGCATCATCGAGCGCCTCTACCAGGTGCGCTACCTCAAGAACGATCCCATCGAGCCCAGCCAGCTCGGCATGGCCATCGTGGACGCGCTCCACGAGTTCGCTCCCCGCATCACCACGCCCGAGATGACCTCGGAGCTCGAAGACGACATGACACACGTTGCCGCGGGCGCCGACACTCAAGAGCACGTGGTCGAGCATTCGCGCGCGCTGCTCGCCGGCATGCTCGATACGCTCATCGCGCACAAGGACGATCTGGGCGAGGCCATCGCCGACGCGGTGACGGCCGACGCGAAGGTGGGCTCGTGCCCCAAGTGCGGCAAGGACCTTGTGATGAAAACGAGCGCCAAGACGCGCGGGAGCTTCATCGGGTGCATGGGCTGGCCGGAGTGCGACGTGACCTATCCGGTACCGAGCGGTGTGAAGGTCTCGCCGATCGAAGGCGAGGGGGCGGTGTGTCCCGAGTGCGGTGCTCCGCGCATCAAGTGCCAGCCGTTCAGGCAGAAGGCCTATGAGGTCTGCGTGAACCCCAAGTGCCCCACCAATTTCGAGCCCGATCTGGTAGTGGGGGAGTGCCGCGTATGCGCCGAGGCCGGTCGCCACGGAGAGCTGGTCGCGCATAAGAGCGAGCGATCTGGCAAGCGATTCATCCGCTGCACGAACTACGACGAATGTGGCGTGAGCTACCCGCTGCCGGCGCGCGGCAAGCTTGAGGCCACGGGCGAGGTGTGCGAGCACTGCGGTGCACCCGTCGTCGTGGTTCAGACGGCACGCGGCCCATGGCGTATCTGCGTGAACATGGACTGCCCGGGCAAGGAGAAGAAGCCGGCGCGCGGTCGCGGGGCACGCGGCGCGGCCAAGGGCGGTTCTGCCAAGGGCGGTACGCGCAAGAGCGCGGCCAAGCCGGGTGCCAAGAAGACGGCGGCGAAGAAAACAACCAAATAGCAGGGGCTGCGCATAGCACCGAAACGGTGCTGCCAATCGGAGCCCTTTTGGTGCGGCTGCGCCAAGGCTCCCCGTGCCGTGGTTCGCGTATCATGTACGTATCTTGCGAATAACGGCGGGAGGGTGCGATGTTCTGCACGAATTGCGGCAGCAAATTGCCGGACGATGTGAAGTTTTGCACGCAATGCGGTGCCCCGGTGACGAAGGTGATTCCCCGGAGCGAACTCGAGAAGCAACAGGCAGAGCAGGCAGATGAGCCCGTGCAACCGGCGGAGGAGCCGGCGGCTGGTACGGAGGCTGCATCGGCTGTGGGGGCCGCACCTGCAAACCAGGCTGCGCCGGCCGAGCAGGCCGTGCCCACCGCGTCCGCCGCGCAGGCTGCGCCAATCGAGTCTGCTGCGCCGGTCACGCCTGCCGATGCCGCCAGCGAGGACGAGACGAGCGCATTCGTTATCGACGATGATGCCAGCGAGGATGAGACGACGGTGCTCACGACCGATGCTGCCACCACGGAGGGCACCGCGAGCGAGCTGCCGACG
>ENA-OPSZ01000196-OPSZ01000196.1-human-gut-metagenome-genome-assembly--contig:-NODE-196-length-51121-cov-3.194689_pt1 | contig 51121 bp, 53 predicted proteins | sample MGYA00241814_ERZ501919 | MGnify/ENA primary metagenome ERZ501919 (study PRJEB25962, sample SAMEA2042440) | human gut metagenome | biome: human gut; feature: human-associated habitat; material: faeces... | reverse complement strand
GTCTTATTATATCACTTCTGGCAGTATCGCGCCTACTTTTCTGTGCGGTATTGCCTTAGATTTTATCTGCCAGAGCGGCTGCCTGCTGACATCCATCGGTGTTGTCTACATCGCCGGGCTGCAGGACGCCGGGTACCAGAACCTCTCCCACCATGGTCCACTTGTTCAAAGCGGCAGTCCGTTCCATGGGCACGCGTACGCCGTCCAAAACGGACATGTCTTTCTCCTCACAGCAGGCAATCAAAGCGCACTCTTTTCCGGCGATGTCTTTTCCGCCCACCACCAGGGAGTAGATTCTGTCGATAACGCCTTTGATCTGAGCCGGAATGGAGTACCAATACACCGGCATGGTAAAGACGATGGCGTCTGCCTTCAAGATCTCGGGGGCGATCAGGTTGAAATCGTCATCAAACGAACAGGCTTTTCCTGTCTTGAAGCAAGTCTCACAGGCGCGGCAGCCACCGATCTTCATGAGAGCAGCGTCAAACCGAACCACCGAGTGGCCTTTGGCCTCTGCCGCTTTGATAAAACTGTCGGTCATAGCAAAGCTGTTGCCGTTTTTTCTGGGGCTTCCCGTAATGACTACAATGTTTTTACCCATGTTGAAATCCTCCTTGTTGTGTCGATTGACTTCTGGGATAAGTGACAGTATAATCATAGCTAGAATATAAGAAAAAACAAGTACGCACATAAAAGTGCGATACTATCAGCCCAGTGTAATACTAACCTAAAGGAAAGTGGTTTTTGATGGAGAAAGAAGCCTACCAAGTATGCATTTCCAACGCCAATCTTGCAGATACCGGATTCAGCTACACCTTGTCCTTGATTAACGGAAAGTACAAAATGACTATCCTGTATACGCTCATGTGTTTTGGGGTGGTACGGTTTAACGAGATGAAGAAGTATATTGGGGGAATCTCTTACAAGACCCTCAGTTCTACTTTGAAGGAATTGGAAGCAGATCAGTTGATACATAGAGAGGAGTACCCCCAAATCCCACCCAAAGTGGAATACAGTCTGACAGAGCGGGGGAGATCCTTGATTCCCATTTTGGACCAGATGTGCGACTGGGGCGAAAATAATAGATTGTAATCCACAGACAGCTTTGGAGTCCATCCTCGAAAAGTATTGTGGGGAATCGACGGAAGGGAACGGAAATAAAATGGGGAAAGCAACTGATAAGGGGATGTTGACGGTGAACCCACAGGAAAAAGTTGGTTTGGTGGTAGAAGGGGGCGGCATGAAATGCGCCTACAATGCCGGAATTCTGGATGCCTTTCTCGATGCACATATAACCTTTGATTACTGCATCGGCGCGTCCGCTGGATCGGGCAATTTGGCCTCTTACCTGGCTGGACAGAAGGAGCGAAACCTTCGCTTTTTCACCGATCATATCCACTCTTCCAACTATTTTGGATTCAAAAGTCTTTTGAAAACAGGCGACCTGTTTGGCCTAAAGTATATTTACGGAGATCTGACCCGTGCCGACGGGGAAGACCCCTTGGATTTTCCTGCTTTGATGAAGAACCCTACAGAGTATCAAGTGGTGGTGACAAACGCTTTGACGGGAAAGCCGGAATACTTCGGCAGGGAGATGATGAAACAGGACGACTACCGGCTGATTATGGCTTCCAGCGCCATTCCCGTCGTATGTCATCCGGTGGAGTTAAATGGGACGCCCTATTTCGATGGAGGCTTGACCGACGCCATTCCGGTTCGCCACGCCTTGGAGCAGGGATGCAAAAAACTGGTGGTGATTTTGTCCAAGAACCGGGATTATGTTCGAAAACCCCAGAGTATGCGGCCACTGTACCACCGGGCTTGCCGCGCCTATCCCAACATTGTGGAGGCCATTGACCGAAGGCATATGGTGTACAACGCCAACATGAAAGATGTGTTTTCCCTGGAGCGGGAGGGTGTTGCTTTTGTTTTTGCTGCCAGTGAGCCCCTTCATGTGGGGACCTATACTATGAAAGAGGAATCGGAACGAGAGCTTTATCAGCTTGGGCTGCGAGATTTTGCTGCCAGAAAGGATGAATTGATGCAGTTCCTTTCCGCTTGAACCAACCAGAGTAGGGCAAGTCTAGTCACCGACGGCGAGGCGATCCTTGAGGGAAAAGCCTATGAGGTCAGAGTGAATAAACTGCACCCCACTAGATAGAAGTGGGGTGCAGTTTTTGGCAGGAAAATGAGATTTCACTCACAGCTCGGTAAAGGTTTCCTTCAGCTTTTTCAGCAGCAAAGCGGCGGCAGGAGGGAAGACTTGATACTTTTTCCAGATGATGTACATGGAAGAAGTGAGAGTGGGTTCCAAGGGGCGGAAGCAGAGATCGCTATCCGGGCCTGTGTTCACCAAACCGTCAAATCCCAGCACATAGCCGAAATTTTCCCGGACCATCACAGAGGTATTGAAAAGCAGGTCATAAGTTGCCACAATATTCAATTTGTCCTGTGCGTCTCCGAACCAGCGGGGCATTTCCTCTCGCATGGCCTGTCGTGACAGAATCAGGGGAATGTGGAGCAGGTCTTCCAGGCGGATGGAGTTGTGCTGGGAGAGGGGAGAGTCCTTTCTCATGATCAACCCCCAGTGATCCAAAGAGGGCATTTTCAAGCAGTTGTACTTGGATAAATCCACTTCCTCGATCACAATGGCAAAGTCCAGCAGGCCTTGGTCCAACCGCTCGTTTACCGCCTCAATGCCGCTGGAATAAAAATGGTACCGAATACGTGGATAGCGCGCCTGCAAGGACTGGATCACCCGAATAAAGGGGGCGATGCCATTGGACTCTGCGCAGCCAATGTGAATGTCGCCGCCGTTGATCTCGTCCAGAGATTTGAACTCGGCCAAGGTCTTGTCGGCCATTTCCAGGATATCCTCCGCCCGTTTTCGAAGAAGCATCCCTTCCTCTGTCAGTTTCACATTGGAACTGCTTCGGATGAAGAGCTTTTTGCCCAGTTCTTCTTCCAGCTCTTTGATTTGGCGGGATAACGTAGGCTGAGAAACGTGGAGCCGCTGGGCAGCGTGGGTGACATTTTCCTCTCGGGCCACCTCCAAAAAATAACGCAAAACGCGCAATTCCATACAGATTCCTCCTTGAGAAAAGTATACCATAGGGCAACTATACCCGTAAAGCATGACAAGAGATGACTTCTTGATAATTTACATTTCCCAAGGAGGCGGCTTTGGCGGGTCCGATAAAAATATTGGCATTGGCTGTGCCGATGGACGGATCGGCAAGGCCATGATCCACACGACGCCTGGGTCCAACAACATGTGGAATATCCAAAAAGAAGAGTTTATGGAGCGCATGACAGAGTCCTCCAAAGCGGTGGTGGATTATTTTGGGAAGCATATTGCGTTTCTCAATGTGTTGCGGAACATGTCCGTCTCCTTGGCATGGGCAACGACTGCTACGATTTGATCGACATTGACCGGGAAGATAGAGCGATTTCTCCGGATGAAGCCGTCCAAGACGTGAAACCCTTCGAGTCGGAGGCCTGATGGCGTCCTTCCTTTAAATAGCGTGTTTGCGATTATGCCCGTTTGAAGCAGAGCTTACCACCCGTTCGAGGGGAAGGCTCTGCTTTTGCATAGGGATATGCCCTGTTTCATCACGATAGCAAAAAGGTATGACAGCTGATACAACCTAAGTATTTGCCAGGAAGATCATTTCGCGGTAAACTAGGATAGGGAGTCGTCTGGCCGGTCACTTTTGGCCCTAGATGTGACGATCCCTCAGAGCCTTTTTGGAAAGGGGATTTGGCAGAAGGTGCGGCGACATAGCAGAATTTGGATGTTGGGCTGGATCATTTGTTTGTTGGCTTTCCTAACCGCCTGCCAACCCAGACAGGCCTCAGAGGGGGAAAGCAGTGTTTTGGTTTCCAGTAAATCCCCGGCAGGGAATCCTTCCCAGGAGGTGGAAGATTCAGAAGAGGAGATGGGAGAGATGAAAATGAAAGTGGAAGTGGCGGGAACAGTGTTTACAGCCACTTTGGAAGACAATAAAGCAGTAAAGGCTCTAGTCGCCCTGATGGAGGAAGAGCCAGTCACCATTGCAATGGATGACTACGCTGGTTTTGAAAAAGTTGGATCTCTGGGTGCGAACCTTCCGGCCAGTGACCGGCAAACGACTACAAATCCGGGGGACATTGTGTTGTACCAGGGAAACAAGATTGTCATGTTTTACGGCCACAATTCCTGGAGCTATACCCGCCTTGGGAAGATTGACGATCTGACCGGTTGGGAAAAGGCTCTGGGCAGCGGAAGCGTTACAGTGACATTTTCCATAGAGTAGTCGTGAGTACACTAAGCAGAAGCAGTAAATCTTAGAAAGAGAATACAAAGAAAGGATGAGCAAACATGAAAAAACTCGGTTTTGGCCTGATGCGTCTTCCCCAGTTGGACAAGAATGATCCCAGCAAGGTAGACCTGGAGCAGCTCAAGGAGATGGTAGACCTGTTTTTGGAGAAGGGGTTTACTTACTTTGACACGGCTTGGATGTACAATGCGTTTGCCAGCGAGAGCGCTGTCAAGGAAGCTTTGGTAAACCGTCATCCTCGGGAAAGCTTCACTTTGGCCACCAAGCTTCATTCCGGCTTTTTCAACTCTCTGGAGGACCGGGACAAGATTTTCCAGGCTCAGCTGGAAAAGACCGGCGCAGGCTACTTCGATTATTATCTGCTTCACGGCATTGAGGCGGGCAGCTATCCCAAATATGAGCAGTTTGACTGCTTCCAATGGCTGTTGGAGAAAAAGGCCCAAGGACTTGTGCGCCATGCAGGGTTCTCTTACCACGACAATCCCCAGCTGCTGGATGAGATCCTGACCAAATATCCGGAGATGGAATTTGTGCAGCTGCAGATCAACTATCTGGATTGGGAGAGTCCCTGGATCCAGGCCCGTGATTGCTATGAGGTGGCCATGAAACACAATGTGCCGATCATTGTCATGGAGCCTGTCAAGGGAGGTACCCTTGCCCATGTTCCCCAGGCAGTGGAGAAGTTGTTCCAGGAGCTTGACCCCAATCTTTCTGTGGCGTCCTGGGCGGTTCGATTTGCAGCCTCTCTGCCCGGCGTAATGATGGTACTTTCCGGTATGAGCGATCTTGCCCAAATGCGGGATAACCTGAGCTATATGGAAGAGTTCCAGCCTCTCACCCAGGAAGAGATGGCCATGTGTCAGCAGGCAGCGGAGCTGATCAACGCGCAGATTGCCATTCCCTGCACAGGCTGTTCCTATTGCACGGAAGGATGTCCTCAGCACATTGCCATTCCCCAGTATTTCTCTCTGTACAATGAAGATATGCGGGAAGTGGAAACCAAGGGTTGGACAGTCAACTTTACCAATTACAGCGCCCTGACCAAAAACTTTGGGGCTGCCAAGGACTGTATCGAATGTGGTCAGTGTGAGGCGGTATGTCCTCAGCACCTGCCCATTATTGAGCATCTGAAAAAGGTTTCTCAGCGGTATGACAATCGCTGATTCGTCCTTGGCGGCGGAGTGGATGGCCCTGATTTTGGCTGTTTGGTTCCTGTTCCTAAAGCGAAAGCAGTGTCATGAATGAGCATTTTTTTCACGAAGCTGAAAAGGCGGACAACTGACAAGTTGTCCGCCTTTTGTTTATGTGGGTATTTCTGAAAGATTTCTTTTTCTAGATGAGAAAACAGAAAATCTAGGAGAGAATTTCCGTGTATGATAGTAGTAATAGAACAGGTAAAAAGGTGTTTGGTATGGGATATTTTCGGAAAAATAAGGTAATATACTATATTGGAAAGGAAGTGTTATAAATGAATGAACGGAAGGTTACCAAAGAAAATCTGGACGATTTTGTAAGATGTCTCCAGGAGGATGAACGCAGTCCCGGCACGATAGAAAACTATGTGCGTCATGTCAGGGAGTTTGGTGCATGGATAGGCGAAAGTCCTATTTCAAAAGAGCAGGTAGCCGGTTGGAAGGAGTATCTTCTTTCTCAAGGGTACTGTCCCGGAACCGTCAATACGATGATTGTATCGGTCAATCGGTTCTTTCATTGTATGGGGTGGGAGGATTGTAAAGTGAAAACCTTGCGAATTCAACGGAAGATGTTCCGGGAGGATAGCAGGGAGTTGACCCAGGTGGAATACAGCAGGTTGGTTGCCGCTGCAGAAGAGATGGGCCGGGAGAGACTGGTTCTTCTCATGGAAACCATATGCTCTACGGGGATTCGCGTCAGCGAGGTTAAATATATCACGGTAGAGGCCCTGCAAAAAGGCCGGACAGACATTTCTCTCAAGGGAAAAATCCGCACAATATTGATTCCGGGAAAACTTTGTCGGAAGCTGATGAAATATTGCAAAAAACAAAAGACCGTTTCTGGAGAGGTATTTCTCACCAGAAGCGGTCACAGCATTTCAAGGAAACAAATATGGGCGGAGATGAAATCGGTCTGTGCCAAGGCGAAGGTGTCCGCCTCAAAAGTTTTTCCTCACAATTTGCGCCACCTTTTTGCGCGGGAGTTTTACCGAGTGTGTAAGGATGTGACAAAATTAGCCGATGTATTAGGCCACGCCAGCATTGAAACCACAAGAATTTATCTGATTTCCACAGGAATAGAACACGCCCATACACTGGCGCGCCTAGGTTTAGTTTTGTAGCGAACAAAATAAAGAAATTGTCTTATAATTTGCCTCATGGCCACTTGTTATCTACATAAATTACCTTGTTATTCTAACATATCCTGTCTAAATGAGCAAGTATTATTTTTTTAATGGCATAACAAAAAAGCCGAGAGAAGATATATTAAAATCTATCGGCTTTGTTTCTATGCCTTTTTTTATTTTTAGAAATATATAGGATTTTTTATTACAATTTTGAGCTGTTAATGCAAAAACAGAAATTTATTTAGGACATTATCTTTATTTCGTAACTATTCTTGGGAGCGGTGAACTTGATGGATACGATAAATCGAATGGAGTCGGATCCTGGGAGAGAAACTCTTTCCCGGGAGAGAATCCAGGCCTATTTGGAGTATCTTATGGAGCGAGGCTGCACCCAGGGCACCATTGATGGATACCGGCGAAATCTGGAGAAGTTTCTTGCTTGGCTGCCTGAGAGTCAAAAGATCCAAAAGGAAAGTTTGACAGAATTTCGTGCTTTTCTTTTAGAACAAGGGTATATGCCAAGAACTGTCAACATGTTCTGTTCCTCGATAAACAGTTATTTGGGGTTTATGGGTCTTACCAAGTATCAATTGGCGGATCAAATTCCCTATGACCGGGAAGAAATGAAGCCGGAGCTTTCACGAAAGGAATATCTTCGCTTGATTTTCACCGCCAAAGTTTCGGGAAAGACCAGAACCTATTTGTTGGTCAAGGTATTTGCCACTACAGGGATCACGGTATTGGAATTGCCCCGGTTCACTGTAGAGGCGGTGAAAGCGGGGAAGGTTGTTACCTATCCCAATGGCACCCGTCAGGAAATCCGTATTCCTCCCTGTGTCCGGGGAGAACTGATCGAGTACATTCACAAGCAGAATCTCAAATGCGGTCCTGTTTTTGTAACCAGAACCGGAAAAACCATCAGCCGTACTGTAGTCACGGGAATGATCCAAAGTCTCTCTGAAGACGCCGGTATAGACCCGGAAAAGTGCAACCCAAGATGTTTGCGAAAGCTCTATCTATCCACTCGGGAAAAAGTACTGGATCAGGTTTGGAACCTATTTGAGGTCAATTACGATCACCTGTTGGAACAGGAGCAAATCATCTATGGTTGGGAAGAAGGAAGACTGTTTGGGTAACCCATGACAGAATCTTCCTTTTTCATCATGAAATTGGTTCGGCAGCAATCAGAGCAAATGAAAGAAAAAAGGTGTAGGAGAATATGGCCAAACATGAAAAACCTCGGGAAACAACATTGACGCTACCGGCAAAAAGCGGCGCAGTGGTGACCGCTATTCTTTTGGTGGTTCTTCTGGTTTTCTGGGGATTTTTAATCAGTACCCAGTTGGCTCCGCCGCTCTATCTGGGGTTGGGGATCCTTGCATCTCTTGGTTTGACGGGATGTGTGCTTCTATTGACCTGGAAGCTGTCCCACAGAGTCCGGCGGGTGGTGGGCTTTGTCTTAGCAGGAATTCTCCTGGTAGGTTGTGTATTGGGAGGATTGGCCTTGTGGCGGTTTGTCCATACCGTCCGCCAGGTAACGGACACTTCTGTGGAGCGATCTGTACTTGCTTTTTATGTGGAAGAAGATTCTTCCGTTACGAGCTTGAATGAGTTGGATGGGAAAGCATTGGGTATTCTGACAGAATTGGATCGTCCCAACACAGACGAAACCCTGCAGAAAGTGGAGGAGGACCACAATTTATCTTTTTCCCTGGAGGAATACGAGGGACTAGCTCAGTTGGCAGACGGCCTTCGAAAGGGTCAGGTGGTGGGGATTCTCCTCAATCAGGCTTTCCTGCCCTTGTATGAAGAGTTGTCCGGGTATGAAGATTTTTCTCAGGAGCTTCGTGAAATTTCCGTTCAAGAAGTGGAGCATGTTATGGAGCATACGGCTGCCGGTGTTCCAGAGTCGGAAGAGACAGAACAGGAATCCTCACAGGAGCCTTTAGAGAATCCTGTTGTCACTGTGCTCATCAGTGGAAGTGATACCCGTGGAAGTGTAATCGATCAGCGAGGCCGCAGCGATGTGAACATCATAGCCCGGATCAATCGGGAGACCCATAAGATCCTTCTCGTTTCCACCCCTCGGGATTTTTATGTACCTCTTGCATTTTCTTGGGGCAATCCGGAGGATAAGCTGACCCATGCAGGAATTTACGGCATGGATGTGCTCATGGGCACGCTGGAAAATCTGTACGATACCCAAATAGATTACTACTTCCGGATCAACTTTACTGGATTCACGGAGATTATCGATGCGTTGGGTGGGATTGAGGTCACTTCCGATTACGACTTTACTGCGGGAGGAAATGAGTATCATGTCGGTACAAACTATCTCAATGGGGAAGAGGCATTGGCCTTTGCCCGGGAGAGGTATTCCTTCTCAGATGGAGACAGGCAGCGTGGAAGAAACCAGATGGCAGTTATTGAAGGGGTTGTACAAAAGGCCATGAGCCCCAGCATATTGACAGGCTATTTGGGAATTTTGGAAAGCGTCCAGGATTGCGTCGATACCAGTGTTCCTTACGATTTGATCGCCGAGATGGTACGTTTGCAGCTTTCGGAAAATGCCCAGTGGGAAATTGAAAGCTATAGTGTCAATGGCAGTGATGCCAGTGGGTATACCTATTCTATGACCCAGAAACTATACGTAATGATGCCGGACCAAGCTACAGTCCAGACGGCCAAAGAGAAGTTGGCTGGGATCAGTTCCAGCGAGGCGTAATGGCAGCAGGAAAGGAGGAAGGTACCGTGAGCCTTGTACAGGGTGAAAACTTCATAGCGATTCTCCGGACTGCTTGCGGTAACGGGAAACTTCCTCTAGAGAATCCAGACTGGGACTGTTTAGCAGATTGGGCAAGAAGCCAGTCTCTGGCGGCGCTTTTCTATACAGGAGCAACCCAATATCAGGAGTTTTTCAGTTGGGAGAAAAAGGGCCAACAGCGTTTACAGCAGGAGACCATTGCCACGGTCGTGAGTCAATCTACTCGCACGCAGCTTTTTTTGGAGTTATATCAGCAGCTTTTGGAAGCGAAGCTGCATCCGGTGGTTTTGAAGGGAATTTTAGTACGTCGGCTTTACGGGTCTCTTGCCGATTATCGGCCTTCCTGTGATGAAGATTTGTATGTTCTTCCGGAAGAAGCGGCACGTTGTAGGAATGTACTTGAAAAGAATGGGTTTCAGGTAACAACGCCTGTGGATCTCCAGCAGCTTTCTGATCCCCATCAGGAAGTTTCCATGGATGGGGGAGACGGACTGCTCCACTTGGAACTCCATCCTCAGTTTTTTGAACAAAGCCGAGAAGATCTCAAGTTGTCCGATGGATACTTTCGCGACAGCCATGAACAAAAAATTTCTGTAGAGGTGGGAGGGGTGCCACTCTGGACGTTGGACGAAACCCGGCATTACCTCTATCTCTTTCTCCACTTGGCAAAGCATTTTAAAGGAGCAGGTGTGGGAATCCGCCAAGTGATGGATCTGATGATGTTTGATCGTGTTTGCGGAGAGAAAATTGATTGGAATGTCATTCGGCAAGCGGCCGAAGAGCTCCATTGTGGGTCTTTGTACGGGGACGTGGCGGCCTTGGGAAAGAAACTTGGTTTTAGCCCTACAGAGTTGTTCCCCTCATATAATCCTGAATTGTTGTTGGCGGACAGTTTGGAGGGGGGAGTCTATGGCCACAGCAGTGCCGCCCGATCTTATGGCTCCATTGTTACGGGGTCTGCCCTTAATGGCGATGGGAAGGAGAGACTGTTGAGAACGATCTTCCCCACTTTCGAATACATGACTCGAAGCTGGCCCGTTTTGAAACAGCGGCCGTGGCTGCTGCCCATAGGATACGGGCGAAGATTTTATAAGTTCTTTATCCAACGGCGTCATGGATTAGTGGCCTTGCCCGCCATTCAAAAAGGAAAGGAACGTAGCAATTTGCTTCGATCCTATGGAATTCTTCCGGGCCGGAACAAGGGAAGGAGGTGAGTCCGTTGAAACTGAAAGATCAATTGATACTCCGGGAAGTTGCCGGGCAATATGTGATTGTACCCACGGGAAAACGGGTGCGGGAGGTTACCTCCATCGTGTACATATCCGCCTCAGCGGCGTACCTGTGGGAGTATATGAAGGATCACGAGTTTACCAAGGAAGATTTGGTGGCTCGGATAATGGACCACTACACCGGCGTGACAGAAGAAAAAGCCGCTGAGGACATCGACCAGTTTTTGAAGATCCTGGCGGACAACAATATTCTGGACGACGGTGTCAAGCGCGGCCGGGCCTTTGTCCGAGTACCCCAGGAGGTTCTCAACAAGTTGTGGCCTCCGGAGGGGCTGAAAGGGTCCAAAAAACGGGGAGGTGGTGGCCCGTGAGCGAGGATTTTGAGCCCGCCTGCCGGAGGATGGAGTGGTTAGATCCTTTCTACAAGCAGGTATGGGAAAAAGCCTTTGCCGAGAAAATTCCCATCTCAGGCACCTTCGAGCTGACGCCTCGGTGCAATTTCAACTGCAAGATGTGCTACGTCCATCTGCAGCCGGAAGAGATTCCCCGAAACGGGGTTGAACTGACGGCCAAAGAGTGGCTTCGCATCGCAGAAGAAGCCAAGGCAGCAGGTACCACCTGGTTATGTGTCACCGGCGGAGAGCCTTTGCTGCATCCAGAGTTTCCTCAGATTTGGGAAAGACTCTCGGAAATGGGATTTTTCCTCACTCTCCAGACCAACGCATCCCTGATTCGAGGGAAAGTGCTTGATCTCCTAGAACGCTGTCCGCCCCGACAGGTGAAGATTACGCTTTACGGCTCCGACGATGACGTCTACAGGGCGGTGTGCGGTGTGGAGAAGGGCTTTACCCAGGTCAATGAGGGTATTCACAATCTCATGAGTTTGGGGATTCCCATTACGTTGGTGAGCACTATCATCCGACAGAATGAGTCGGACGTAAAGCGCATGGCCTTTTATGCCTACCGGCACCGGTTACCCTGGCTTGCTACGGGAGGCATCAAGCCGTCTCTCCGGGGAGCCAGCACCGATGCTCTTTCCGTGGCTGTCACAGAAAAGCTGGAGGAGCAAAAACAGAAAGAAATCGAAGCGCGCCTTCGGGAAGGCAGATTTTTTGACCCCAACCGGAAGCCGGCTTCCTATTGCAGGGACTACCGCCTGGGCTATTGGGTGGTGTGGAACGGCATGATGCGCTTTTGCAGCTTTATGAACGAGCCCAACATTCCGGTCCGGGACCTGCCCTTCAAGGAAGCTTGGAGCCAGCTGCTGGACTTCGAGGAAGCCCTGGACTGGCCGGAAGAGTGCAAAACCTGTGAAGCGGCCAAGGTGTGCCAAAGGTGCGCGGCAAGCCTTGTAACAGGGTCAGCCAATTGCTCCGTGTTGCGGGAAACCGCCATGTTTTGGACCGGTAAATTACAACAAAAGAAAGGATTCTATTGAAATGGCTATTTATGGAGATAATGATGTTTATGCAAACAGTCCTGTGGCGGCATACAGTGTAGGTACACGGGATGGAGGAATTATTTCCGGAGGTAACGGAGGTCATGTGACGACAACTCGAGGTGTGAACTTTGAATGGGTGTATGATCCCAATACACCGGAAGCCAACCCCTCTGGGTTTACAGGGCAAGGTTGGTTCGCCGATACAGAGGGTTCGCCAATTTGGTATAGTATTCAAAATTGTGGCCTGACCTTGCAGGGAATTCTGGGAGAATTTGCAGACGGAACCAGAGGGAACCTGGACGATGTGTTTAAAAATTGGCAAAACTACGTGGACGCACTGGGTTTTCAGGGTACTGACGCTGTTCAGCAGTTTCAGCAAAAACTAGGTTGGATATGCTGGAGCAATCTTACTGGCATCGCGTAAAGAAAATGCAATATAGTGTTGCCGGGCTTCGCTTTCAGGTGGAGGGGCTGTGTCATTTCAGGCCGTGGGCTTCCTTTGAAAGCGTGCTTTCGCCAGAGGCTGTTGTTTTTTCTTTGCGTGCCCAGACAGTTCAAACAGTCAATCGGGACCTCTCCTATTTTCACCTTCCGGACGTCGCGCATTTTTTCTCCGCCCAGGGAAGCATAGTGGCGGCCAGCGAGGACTACACCCGTTTCTACACGTTGCGTGCGGAGCAGGGGATGGAGGAGGTGTTGTTGGCATACCTCTTCTACACCCACGCCGTGCGTCGGCAGATGATCCAGCTCCACTGCGCTACCATTGAGGACCAAGGACGGGGCATCCTGTTCCTGGGGCCCTCGGGCATTGGGAAAACCACTCAGGCGGAGCGGTGGGCGGAGTTTCGCGGTTCCTCCATTATCAATGGGGACGTGGGCTTTGTACAGCGGACGGAGCGAGAGTATATTGCCTGGGGCACACCCTGGCACGGGTCCTCGCCCTATTGCCTCAATACCTCTGTGCCAGTGAAGGCTTTGGTGGTGTTAAAACAGGCTCAGGAAAATAAACTTCGGGAGCTGACAGGCTTTGAAAAGGTGGCAGAGGTGTCCGGAAGCGTGTTTTACCCCACCTGGCTGGAAGACGGCATGGACCTTTGTACGGACACCTTAAATCACCTGCTGACAGACTTGCCGGTTTACCGCCTGGACAACCGGGCAGATCGAGAAGCTGTAGAATTACTTGCCAGGGAGCTGGACCGCATTTCATGAAATATCTCATTGCGTACCTACAAAAAGTGGTTCGTCGGATCCGGGAGGGAAGACTCAAGGAGTTGTTTGCCCAGTGGATCTGGATGGGCCGGTATGTTAAGAAATTTTGGCTGCTCATTGGCGGCTACGCCCTTCTGAACATGACCGGATCCGTCCTGGGCCTGGGGACATCTATGGTTTCCAGAACACTGGTGGACAGCGTTACAGGCCACAACAGTGGAATGCTGGGTATTGCCGCGGCGGCTTATGTAGGGGTTGGCGTGGGACAAATCTTTATTTCCGCCATTCGCAGCCGTGTTTCCCTGAGGATCAACCTGCATATTTCCAATCAGATCCGTTTGGATATCTTTGACCAGATCATTCAAACCGACTGGGAAGCCCTTTCAGACTTTTCTCCCGGGGACCTGCAATACCGGCTCAATGGAGACGTGATGGTAATCATTAACAACATCCTCACTTTCATTCCCAGCCTCTGTTCCATGTTGGTCAGTTTTGGAGGAGCGTTGGTGGTGATGATGCAGAACGATCCCACCATGGCCGCTATTGCGCTGTGTGGCGCGCCTATTTCTCTTTTGGTTTCCCGGTACAACATCGTAAAGATGCGGGAATTTGAAAAAAAGAACCAGGAGTTTGCCAGTTCCAATGTGTCCTTCAACCAGGAAATTTTCCAGAATATGCAGACGATCAAGGCGTTCGGATTGGTGGACACCTTTACCCAGCGTTATGAAGAGCGGCAAAGGGAATCGGTGCGCATTCAATTGGATCGGAACAAATACCAGCAGTTGGGCAGCATCGTCACTTCCTTGGTGGGACAAGCCATAGGGTATGCCTGCTATGGATTTGCCATTTTTCGTCTGTGGAAGGGAGATATTTCCTACGGTACCATGACCATGTTGGTGGGGATGGCTGGTTCCCTGCGGGGATCTTTTAGCTCCGTGGTGAACCTGGTGCCCACCGCCATTCGAGCTTGTATCAGCGCCGGCAGGATCATGGAAGTGACAGGCCTTCCCCGGGAAGCTCCAGCGGATACCCCCAAACTCCGCCGGATGTTTGCAGGTGTTTCTGAAACCGGGGTAGAAGTGAAGATGAACCAGGTTGCGGCGGGATATCCCGGAAACGAGCCTATTTACCGGAACGCCTGGTTTCGGGCTTCACCGGGGGAAATAATCGGCCTGGTAGGTCCTTCCGGATTGGGAAAAACCACCACCCTGAAACTTTTGCTTGGATTGCTCCATGCCCGGGAAGGTCAGGTGACGGTAACATGTGGCGGGGAAGCTCCAGAGCCCGTTTCGGCTTCCACACGGCGGCTGTTCAGTTACATACCCCAGGACAATACCCTGTTTTCGGGCACCATAGCAGATAACGTTCGTCTGATGCGGCCTGAAGCTTCCGAGGAAGAGGTGAGCCGCGCTTTACAGGCGGCCTGCGCTTGGGAGTTTGTTCAGCAGTTGCCCGATGGCCTTCTTACGGACACCCGGGATAATGGCCAACGTTTTTCCGAGGGTCAGAAACAGCGTATTTCCATTGCCAGAGCCATTTTAGCGGATGCGCCGGTGCTGCTTTTAGATGAGGCGACCAGTGCATTGGATGTGGCCACGGAGCGCAGGGTACTTTCCAACATAATCCGTCACGATCCCCGGAGGACAGTGATTGTGACGGCCCACCGTCCCAGCGTATTTGCCCAATGCACCCGGGTATATCTGGTGGGCAACGGCAAATTTGAAGAGATCGATGAAGAGCGGCTCCAGCGATTTCTTGACGGGACGGATGCAAGCCAACTGGAAAACAATTTTTCCACAGGAGGTGAACAAAGCCCATGATGCGGGCACTGAAAATTCTCTCCGTTCTGATCGCGGCAATTGCAGCGGTTTTGTTTGCCACATCTCTTGTGGTAGAGTATCTGGGCAGGGATAACACGCTTCCCCAGATCACTGCCTCCAGCAATACGCTGGAGATTTCCTGTAATTACACCCAGGAACAGCTTTTGGAGGGGGTGACGGCCAAGGACGAAAAGGATGGTGACCTTACCGGGCAGATTTTGGTAGGGGATTTTTCCAGGTTTATCGAACCCGGCGTTTGCGATTTGAACTATGTGGTGTTCGATTCCTCTGAGCATATGGCCACTCTGACCTTTACGGATTACCATTCCCCTCGCTTTGGGCTGTCTCAACCTCTCTGTTTCGAGGAGGGAAGCACCAACAATACGGAAGTGAGAAGTCTTTTTACCGCCAACGATTTGTTGGATGGAGACTTGACGGATTGGATCACCTATGTGGAGACCGATGCCTCCTACAGTACGCCGGGAGAATACACCATCACAATGGAAGTGCGGAATTCCTTCGGCGATACGGTGTCCTATACTTTTCCCATTCACATCTTGGAAGAGAATACCCAAACGGTGGAGATCGTTTTGACCCAGGGATTGGTATATGTGGATCAAGGCGGAACTCTGAACCCTACCTCTTATGTGGATTCTGTGGTGGGAGAAGAGGGAACAAACTACGGGATAAATCAGCTGAAAGTAGATTCCCAAGTGGATACGGCAACCCCCGGACTGTATGAAGTTCACTATGAATTTCAGGGAGAGGACGGAGCCTATGGGCAAACTTGGCTTACCGTAATTGTACAGGGGGTGACCGAATGAAGGGGCAAACGTTACTGCTGGATCAAGCCTCCCTGCGGGGGGCAGGAATCCAAATTCTGAAAAATTGGTGGGTGGTCCTGTGCTGGATGCTTGCCGTTTTTTGGGGCGCTACTGGGGTGGGAAAACTGATGTATGTGCCGGAATATACTGCCTCTTCAACCCTTGTGATTCGCATGATGGGAACTGACGCGTACACGTCTCTGACCCAGACCACTCAAATGACGGCTGTTTACGGGGAAATCTTTCAAAGTGACGCTTTGAGAAACCTGGTTTCCGAGAGCATTGGAGAACCGGTGGAAGGGACCATTTCCTGTTCCCAAATTTCTGAGACCAACCTCCTGGTTCTCAGCGTCACTTCGCCCACGCCCCGGCAGGCGTTTTTGTTTATCCAGGCTGCCCTGCGAAATTACCAGCAGGTAGCGGGGTATGTGTTTACAGACGCCGCCTTAGAGGTGGTACAGGAGCCCTCCGTACCCGAGACGCCATCGAATACTTCTCTGCTGATTTCCCGACGGTGGGAGTTGACGTTGCTGGCAGGTCTTGTGGCCGCCGGGTTGATTGGGGCCATTTACCTGTTACGGCAAACGGTGAAGTCGTCGGGGAACGCTGCCAACCTTCTGGATGGTCCCGTGTTGGGGACAGTGCCCTTTGAAAAGAAACAAGTGCTGTGGAAACGGGGAAGAAAAGCCACCAAAAAGAAAGTTCCCGCCTTGGTGCTCCAATCGCCTTTGGTCAGTATGGGGTTTGCGGAGGCAACCAGACGGGCCGCCACTCGTCTGGAAGCCCATATGGTGCGCAAAAAGTTTCAGATCCTATTGGTTTGCAGTGTGGAGGAAAACGAAGGAAAATCCACCATTGCAGCCAATATTGCCACTTCTTTGGCAGAACACGGAGAAAGGGTCCTGCTGCTGGATGGAGATTTGAGAAAGCCTGCCCAGAGTAAGATTTTTGACAAGTCAGGGGAGAAACACCCCTCTTTTTCAGAGGTGTTGACTGGAGAAGTGCCCTGGCAAAAGGCCGTTTTCCGAGACGATAAAACGGGATTCTGGGAACTGTTTCAGTATAAACAGGCGGAACAACCCGGAAAGCTGCTCACTGGAAATCAACTGTCCCAGCTTTTAACGCAACTACGGGAAAACATGTCTTATATCGTGGTGGACTGTTCCCCGGTAGCCGCTGCCGCAGACGCTGAGATCTGGATGCAGTATGTGGACACAGCGGTATTGGTGGTTCGGCAGGATATGGCTGATCTTCGAGTTATCAATGATACAGTAGACCTTATCTGGAAAAGCACCGGAGATTTTGCCGGATTTATTCTCAATGCTTTTCGGAAAGAAGAGTTCCGTCCTTCGAGGCGGAATGATTACGGGAACTAAGGGCAGGAGCCGGGAAGGAGGAGCGAGATGGAAGAACAGAAAACCCCGGTCAATGCCACCGGGGAAGACGTGATGGAGATTGACCTGATCCAATTGGCAATAGATTTCTTTCGGGTGGCCCAAAAACGGTGGTGGCTGTTTTGTGTTTTGGTGGTAGCGGGAATTGGAATTGCCTGCGGGGTCAGCTTGTTTCGTTACAGTCCCCTTTATCGGTGTGAAGCCACTTTTACCGTATCCACCGGGGAAAACAGCGGATTCTATTACTCTGCCAACGCAGCGGATCAGATGTCAAAGACCTTTCCGTATATTCTGGACAGCAGCTATTTTCGCAGTGTATTGTTGGACGCCATGGGACAGGACGCGTTAAACGGTACTATTACCGCCCAGACTATTGAAAACTCCAACATGGTCACCATGGCGGTCAGTAGTCCTTCCGGAGAGGATGCCCGTGCTATTCTGGAAGCGGCATTGGAGGTTTATCCGGAGGTGTCCCGGTTTGTGCTGGGAGAGATCGAACTGAATTTGATCGATGAAATTCAGACACCCACGGAGCCTTACAACATTCCCAGCAGAAAGCGTCTGTTGTTCCTGGGCGGTTTTGGAGGGCTTGTACTGGCTTGCGGAATCGTGTTTCTCATAGCTTTTCTAAACAATACCCTGAAGACCACAGAGGATATGGAGCGCTTTTCCAGTTTGGACTGTTTGGGAGCACTTCCCGAGGTCAAACAGAAAGCCAGGAAGAAAAGTGTGGCAAGCCATTATATTTCCGTGCTGGATCCCCGCACTCCCTACGGATTTCGAGAGAGCATGAGCTCTTTGACGGTCCGCTTGAGAACTGCCCTGCGGGAGCAGGGAGGAAAAGTCCTTTTAGTGACCAGCAGCATGGCCGGAGAAGGCAAATCCACGGTAGCCATCAACCTGGCCCAGCAATTGGCCCGGGAGGGTAAGCGGGTGATCTTAGTGGATCTGGATCTGCGCGAGCAAGGAGATGGGGAGTTGTTGGGAATTCCCAGCGGGGTAACCGTAGGGGAGGTGCTCCGGAATCCTCAGCTACAGGAAGGCACTTTCATGTGTTTTTCCAAACGGTTGGGAATTTATTTTTGGGGAGGAAAGAAAAAGGAAAGTAACCCTGCCTCTTTGTTAAAGAGCCCTGTGCTGCGAAAGATTCTACAGCGTTTAAAGTCCCAGGTGGATTACATCATTTTGGATACGCCCCCTTGCGGGATGTTCCAGGACGCAGCTGTTTTAGCTGACTGTGCGGATGCCTCTTTGTTGGTGGTTCGATATGACGCGGTCACCGGAGGAAATGTGACAGAAGCTCACTCCCTTAGTGGGGTATGTATTTAACTCCTATCCGCAGACGACGAGCCACTACGGATATGGCAGATACGGCTACGGCCGGTATGGATACGGAAAATACGGATATGGCAAATCGGGTTACGGCTATGGAGCAGACCAAGGCCACCGGGAAATTCCCTCTCCGGCCAGCGGAAAAAGGACAGCTGGATGAAGCCTATCACAGATCTTCATTGTCACCTTTTGCCGGGTTTGGACGACGGGGCGGATACCTGGGATCAGGCCTGGAACATGGCTCTGGATGGATTTTCTACCGGTACGAGGAGAATAGTCTGTACCCCTCACTGTACCACCGGCGATCCGCACCTCCAGCAGCGTACCGAAAGAATCCTGGATGGGATAACGAAAATGAATCGCCTTTTAGAAGCGGAGCAGTTACCTATGCAGGTGGATGCGGGAATGGAATTGCTGTGTGGGGAGAGAGTGGGTGAGACGCTGTTCAGAGGACCACTGCTTTCCTTGGCAGGTTCTCGCTATCTTCTGATCGAATTTCCTTTTCAGGAGCGGCTGTCAAGGATGGAATGGGTGATTCACCAAGTATTTCTCTCCGGAAAGATTCCCGTTTTGGCCCATCCGGAACGATATCCAGCAGTTCAACGGGATCCCGGATGCCTGGGGGATTGGTTTGAGGCAGGCTGCGTTCTCCAACTGGATAAGGGAAGCGTTCTGGGGGATTTTGGATCCTCTAATTGTCGCACGGCTTTGTGGGCTTTGGAAAGAGGGACGGTCCATGTGGTGGCAAGCGATGCCCACAACACCACCACTCGTACCGCTAGTTTTCGCAGGCTGGAACGGTTTTTTGCCCAGCATTTTTCCGTTTCCTATGGAGATTTGCTTCTGAGACACAATCCCAACCGGATAGTTTCCGATCGGCCTCTGGTGGGCATGGAGAGGGAAGAAATGGAATGAGAAAAAGCTCCCGCCCAAAATTCCGTTGGGATTTTTGGGGTGAGGAGCTTTTTTGGAGAAGTGCCCGTTTTACTGGGGGATCAGCCCCAAACTTCCTGGGCAATTTCTTTTACCAGAGCCAGTTTTGCCCACTGCTCTTCCTCGGTCAGCTTGTTGCCGATTTCACAGGAAGCAAATCCGCATTGGGGGCTCAAGCACAAACGGTCCAGAGGCACATAGGCAGCCGCTTGACGAATTCGAGCAATCACGGTGGTCTTGTCTTCCAGCTGGGGATTCTTTGTGGTGATCAAACCAAGCACCACTTTTTTGTCGGGAGACACCTGATTTAAACATTGGAAGCCGCCGGAACGTTCATCGTCAAATTCCAGGTAGAGTGCGTCCACTGCTTCCTGGGCAAACACCAGGTGGGCGATTTTGTCGTAAGCGCCGGAGCATGCCCAGGTGGAGTGGAAGTTTCCCCGGCAGATATGGGTGGTCACCGTAAGGTCTTCAGGCTTGTTCTGGAGAGCGAGATTGTTGACCAGCAAGAACTCCTGCTGGAGCTGTTCCAGGCCGGCTTCGTCGGTGCCGAAGAACAGACTGGCTCTGGGGTCAATGAAGCAGCCCCAGGTGCAGTCGTCCAGTTGAAGATTCCGGCATCCTGCCTCGTACAGGTCTGCAATGACCTTCTGATACCCGGCTACCAGGTCGGTGATTAGCTGGTCATGGGAAGGATAAATGCGGCGGGTGCTCTCCTGGTTCATGGGCATAATCAATTGCTCCAGAAACTGGGCAGGAGCAGGGATGGTCTGCTTGGCCACGGTATTTTCGTCTTCCAGTGCTTTGACGAACCGGAAATGCTCCACGAAGGGATGCGTTTCCACAGAGAGCTTTCCCGTCAAGTAAGTGTCGTCAATTTTGGCGTCTTCGTGGTGGAAGGGAAGCCCCTTTTCAGTGGGGGAGTGGCCGATGCCCTGGAACCCCCACATGAAGTCCAGATGCCAGGTGGCCCGGCGAAATTCTCCATCGGTGATCACCGGGAATCCTGCCTTCTTCTGACGGTTGACCAAGTCTACAATGGCTTGATCTTCCACAGCTTTTCGTTGGGCTTCTGTGATGGCCCCGGATTCAAAATCGGTCCGGGCTTTTTTCAATGCTTCGGGACGCAGAAAGCTTCCCACGTAGTCGTAACGGAACGGGCTATGTAATTTACTCATTTGATCATTCTCCTTTGTGTCTCGCGAACAGTATTGTAACGCAAAGGAGGCGTTCCGTAAAATAGAAAAGAAAAGGGGTTTGCCATAGTTTCAGCCTATGGCGAACCTCTTGAGCTCCTCGATATAATGCTCTGCAAACGGACTGAGCACCAGCTTTCTGTGGGTGATGTATCCGATTTCCATGGAGTCTTCCACCTGCAAAGGAACAGCTACAATGTGCTTGCCGTTGAGCTCCTCGTTGATGACCCCACTGCAAATGGTATACCCATTGAGGCCCACCAGCAGATTGAAAAGGGTAGCCCGGTCACGAACCATGATGTCCTTTTTGCTTTCCAACGTGCTCAGGATTTCTTCGGAGAAGTAAAAAGCATTGTGATCTCCCTGTTCGTAGGAAAGACGGGGATAGGGTGCCAGGTCCTCCAAGGTGACAAATGGCTTTTTGGCCAAAGGATTCTCCGAACCTACAAAGACATGGGGTTTTGCCACAAAAAGCCGCTTAAATACCAGATCAAATTCTCGAAAGGTCTTGCGCAGAACGGTTTCGTTGAAGTTGTTTACATATAGAACGCCCACCTCACTTTTCAGCTTGGCCACATCCTCCAATATTTCATAGGTCTGGGTTTCGCGGATCCGGAAATCGTATTCTTCCCCGCCATATTCCTTCAGCAGTGCCACGAAGGCTTCTACCGCAAAGGAATAGTGCTGTGTGGAGACACAGAACTGATGGCGGACGGGAGCGTTTCCGCAGTAGCGTTCTTCGATGAGTTTTGTTTGGCTGATCACCTGCCGGGCATAGCCCAGAAATTCTTCACCTTCCGTAGTCAAGATCACGCCTTTATTGGTTCGGTTAAAAATGGTGATTCCCAGTTCATTTTCCATTTCCTTCACAGAGGCTGTAAGACTGGGTTGGGCGATATAAAGATTTTCCGCGGCTTTGCTGACAGTTCCAGCAGAAGCCACTTCCACCACATATTTCAATTGCATTAGGGTCATGGTATCCACTCCTTTTCAGCCCAATGGCTGGGGGAAGCACTTGGACGGCAGCTTCTCTGGGGGCCTTCCTGCTCTGAAAAGATTTTACCTGTTATTGTATCTGGATTCAATTGAAATATTTAATATTATGAAAGCTGTCATTCTCTATATGGATCATAGAAAAGATAGCTGGTATGCCGGGAGAAGTTTCAAGGGGAAAGAACTTTTTCTTGACGAATGGCATAAGATACGGTATAGTATTCATACTCTTTGCACTGCATTACATCCTTTCGGGGGTGCGAGATCAACAGTACAAACTGAGCAGGCGATGCCCGAAGAGGGCGTGGGGCCGGGCCGCAGAACGTGGCAGCAGATGAATGAACGCATCTGTGGGACAGTTGTATGTTACACGGATGCTTTTTTTATAGCATTTTTTGGAACAGACTATCTCGATGGGGTGCTCATAAGAGAAAAATCAATGCCATGCCGATTGGCACGAACAGGAGGATTCTTTTATGGCAACTGAAAAAGAAAAACAAATCCAAGCTACCACACAGAAGGCAAACCTTGACGAACGGATCGTGATCCGAAAATTGTCCTTAGTCAGTGTGATTGGCAACGCAATCCTATCGGGATTCAAGCTGTTTGCCGGAATAGCCGGCAATTCCAGCGCCATGATCTCTGACGCAATCCACTCTTTTTCCGATGTACTGACCACGTTGATTGCATGGATTGGCGTGAAAGTGTCCAAGAAAGAGTCGGATTCCGGCCATCCCTATGGCCATGAACGGCTGGAATGTATCGCTTCCTTGTTCTTGGGGGCGGTCCTGCTGATAACAGGACTGGGGATTGGAAAAGTAGGCGTGGAGACCATCTTGTCGGGCAGATATGAAACGTTGGCTGTTCCCAGTGCCATTGCTTTGCTTGCGGCTGTGATTTCCATTGTAGGCAAGGAGGCCATGTACTGGTACACTCGGTATTACGCCAAGCTGATCAATTCCAGTGCGTTCCTGGCAGATGCGTGGCATCATCGTTCGGACGCATTTTCCTCGGTGGGTTCCCTGATCGGCATTGGAGGCGCCATGTTGGGGTTCCCTGTATTGGATTCTGTGGCCAGTGTGGTGATTTGCCTGTTCATTGTGAAGGTTTCCTACGATATTTTGAAAGACTCGGTCACCAAGCTGCTGGATACTTCCTGTGGGGAGGATTATGAGCGCCGGTTAAGCGACTATGTGTCCGCCCAGAACGGCGTAGTCTGCGTGGACCTGTTGCGTTCCCGAATGTTTGGAAACAAGGTCTACATTGATTTGGAAATTCAGGTAGACGGAGAGAAACCGCTGCGGGAGGCTCATGAAATAGCCGAGCAGGTTCATGAGGGTGTGGAACAGGAATTCCCCGATGTGAAACACATTATGATTCATGTAAACCCCGCCCAGAGTTTGGGGTAAGAAAGGGTTTCAAAACTGAATAAGGCCTTGCAGAAAAACCGCCGCGGGACTGGCTCCTGGGGCGGTTTGATGGTCTTGTTCCGTTGGGGCGAGAAAATGGTTCCTGTGTGGAAGCTTCGTTTTTATGAAAAAATTCTGTAGGTGGGAAAACTTTAAATTCACCGCCTCGTTCCAGCCGGCAAGAGAAAAACGGAAATGAAGAAAGAAAAAACTATTGACAAATTTCGATATGATGTGTATACTCATACCAGAGTTCCAAAAAAGGAGGCGAGAAAATGGAGTTGGATGCCAGACGGACTGCTATCATTTTCAAAGCCTTTTGCGATGAAAACAGGATTCGGATTCTGCAATTGTTGACCACAGGAGAAAAATGCGCCTGTAAGCTTCTGGAAGAGGTGAATGTGTCACAGCCCACCTTATCGCACCACATGAAGATTCTATGCGAATCCGGTATTGTAGTGGGACGGAAGGAAGGAAAATGGATGTATTACTCCATTTCTCCCCAGGGCAGAGAGAAAGCCTTTCGCTGCTTAGAAGAGTTGACCCAAGCCCAAAGACCTGAACTGAGAAATTCGTGCTGCGATCATTGAGTCCCAAGGATTGTGGCACATTTTTTCGGTCAAATACATAGATATATTTGAATATAACTATCTATAGGAGGCGTTACTGTGAGTGCATGGAAAGCAGGCTGGGATTTTTTTCAAAATGAGCTATTGGGAATGGGATGGCTAAACCGAGGAATTGGGTGGTTGCTTTCCCAATTAGGGCTGGATCTATCCAGCAAAGTGGGAGGAAGTATCCAGTTTTTCCTCTACGATGTGATCAAGATCATGATCTTGTTGGGCGTTTTGATTCTGCTTATTTCCTATATCCAGAGTTATTTCCCTCCAGAGCGGACCAAACGTATCTTAGGCGGTTTTCACGGAGTGGGGGCCAACGCAGTGGCTGCTTTGTTGGGAACGGTGACGCCTTTCTGCTCCTGTTCTTCGATTCCCTTGTTTATCGGTTTTACCAGCGCAGGTTTACCTCTGGGTGTGACATTTTCCTTTCTCATCTCTTCTCCCATGGTCGATTTGGGATCGTTGGTGTTGTTGATGAGTATTTTCGGATGGAAGGTGGCAGTGGTATATGTTTTTGTGGGGCTTGTGATTGCAGTGGCTGGAGGCACCTTGATTGAAAAACTGCATATGGAGGATCAGGTAGAAGGTTTTATGGCCCAGCGTTCTTCTCTGGAACTTTCCCAAGAGAAACTAACAGTGAAGGAACGGTTGTCATTTGCCTGTGAGCAGGTCCTGTTAACGGGGAAAAAAGTAGCGCCGTATATCTTGGTAGGTGTAGGGATAGGGGCAGTGATTCACAATTGGATTCCCCAGGAATTGATCGTCAAGGCATTGGGAAATGGAAACCCTCTGGGAGTTGTGTTGGCTACAGTGTGCGGTGTTCCCATGTACGCCGATATTTTTGGAACCATCCCCATTGCAGAGGCGTTGCTCTCCAAAGGAGCTTTGTTAGGTGTGGTGCTATCTTTTATGATGGCAATCACCACATTGTCTCTGCCATCTCTTATCATGTTGCGGAAGGTGGTAAAACCCAAATTGCTGGGTATTTTCGTGGGAATTTGTACGGTGGGAATCATACTGGTAGGATACTTTTTCAATGCAGTGGAGTCTCTGCTCCTCTAACAGCAGGAGTAAAACATATTTTGATAACCTGGACTCTCATAAAATGAAACTGGAGGAATTTACGATGGCAATTTTTGGTTTTGGAAAAAAGAAAGCTGTGGAGCAAGAAAAATCCACTTGCGGATGTCCTTGCGGGCATTCTGTGGAAGCGAAGGCAGGACAAAATGTTCCGTGTGGGGGAGTAGGAGAAAAAATCCATACAGTAGCCGTGCTGGGATCAGGATGCTCCTCCTGCCATGCTTTGTGGGAGAATACGAAAGAGGCGGTGAAGGCCTTGGCACTTCCAGTAGAAGTAGGGTATGTGACAGACTTGTCCCAGATCGCGGCATATGGCGTGATGCAGCTACCGGCTTTGGTGGTCAATGACCAGGTGGTTTCCGCAGGGCGAGTGTTAAAAAGCGAAGATGTGGAAAAGCTCCTTCAGAAATGGACGCGGAAATGACAGGGTTTGCCCCAGTGGCTGGGTGGTTAGGTTGACCGGAGTCATTCCTGGGTACCCGGCGGATCATGTACCTTAAAATAGCGATGAAAGCGATTCCAAAACAAAAATGCCTCGGTTTATCCGAGGCATTTTGCTTTCACCCGAGCAGGGGGCCATAAAGCGCTGAGACATCGAAAACACGTCAAGAGAAGATGATATCAAACATCTGTCTCAAGTACTCTTTTTGATCGTACTTACCGTGACAACTGCTCCAGTCCAGCGCCATGCCCATAAGAATGGCGTTATATGTGGTGATTAGCAGATTGGGATCCTGATCGGACCGAATAACTCCTTCCGATTGTCCTTGCTGCACAAGCTCTTGAATCAAGCGCAGCTGGATTTGATGGGACTCACTGGCTTGACTGCAGCGCAAGGCGGAGAAATACCCGGATCCATTTTGGGTATCAGCCACGATCATAGCGTTGAGCAAAGGAGCGGTCAATTTGATCGTGTTGTCGATGCTGTACTCGTAGATTTTCCAGAGTTTCTGTTTGGTATCTTTGATCACCAGAAGTTCCGGCATGATGGTCAGGATATTTTGATATAGCATTTCATAATAGCGAAAAATAAGGTCGCTCTTTTCATTGAAATGATAATAAAAGGTTCCTTTGGTCACACCACAGGCATTGCAGATGACGTTGATAGAAGTTTCGTTATAGCCATGTTTTTGAAACAGCGAAATAGCGGTTTCCACAATGTTTTTTTCAATATCGTTCAAAAAAACATACCCTCCTGTCCTTGCGGTTTAAAAAATTATACCACGGTATGGAAAATTGGACAAGTTGTAAAAAAATGACAAAAAACCGGAAACGCTTTCATTGAATCTTCTAAAAAGAGTTGTTAGAATGAAGATAAATTCAGTGAAAACCGAAGCGCTGTTAACAAAGGAGTATTGTCACATGGGTAAATACGATTGTCTTTTTGAGCCGTTGCGTGTGGGATCCCTTCAGCTAAAAAACAGAATTGTGCTGGAACCGATGGGAATTCACAGTCACCGTCTTGTCAACGAAGACGGCAGCTTTACGGAAGATGGAATCACATTTTACGAAACTATTGCAAAGGGTGGCACCGGTCTGATTATCACCAGCGCCATGCCTGTAAACTCTACCTTTGACTTGGCAAAGGGGAGCAAGGCGTCTATGGACCTGGCTGGCGAGGCGTTTGTGGAAAACACAAAAAGCTTTACGCAACGCATTCACCAATACGGAGCGAAAGTCTTTATGCAGCTTTCTGCAGGGGCAGGCCGTGTGCAGCCCCGATTTATTGCAGACGGCGAGCCGATAGCGCCTAGCGACGGTCTGCCCAATTTCTGGAATCCCTCCATTCTCCATCGGGCGCTGACCAAGGAGGAGATCGAGCAGTATATCCGTTGCTTTGGTCAGGCTGCTCGGAAAGCCAAGGAAGGCGGTGTGGATGGCGTAGAGATCCATGCTGTGCACGAAGGGTATCTGTTGGATCAATTTACCCTGGCATTCTGCAACAAGCGAACCGATGAATATGGCGGGAGCCTGGAAGGCCGTTTTCTGTTTGCCAAAAGGATTGTGGAAGCGATCAAGGAGTCCTGTGGGCAGGATTATCCCGTTTCCATTCGCTACAGTGTGCGTTCCATGATGAAGGGCTTCAACAGCGGCGCATTGCCGGGAGAGGTATTTACGGAAGTGGGACGCGATTTAGACGAAGGCATTGCCGCCGCCCAATTATTGGAGTCCTATGGTTACGACATGCTCAACGCCGACAACGGAACCTATGATTCCTGGTGGTATCCCCATCCTCCGGTGTATATGCCGGAAGGCTGCAACCTGCCGGAGTCTGTTGCAATCAAGAAGTATGTGCACATTCCTGTGGTGTGTGCAGGCAGGATGGACAACCCGGAGCTTGCCCTGAAGGCAATTCAGGAAAAGCAAATCGATGGCATTGGCCTGGCACGTCAGCTTTTGGCGGATCCTGAATGGCCCAATAAGCTTATGCACGGCGAATCGGAGGAAATCCGTCCCTGTATTGCCTGTCATGCTGGGTGTCTCAACCGCATCTTCAAGGGTCAAGATCTTTGCTGTGCTCTGAATCCCGCAGTGGCGCGGGAAAAGGAATATGCCCTTCTTCCCGCTGAAAAGAAGAAGCATGTTGTGGTTGTGGGCGGAGGCATTGGAGGTATGGAAGCTGCCCGTGTATGTGCTCTCCGCGGCCATGAGGTAGATCTGTATGAAAAGACCGACAAAATGGGCGGTATGTTTATCCCTGCTTCGGCCATGTCTTTCAAAGAGTCGGACAAGCGTCTGATTGCCTGGTATGAGCATCAGATGAATAGGTTAGGTGTACATCTTCACATGAATACTACGGTGACCAAAGAAATGCTGGAGGAGCTCCGTGCGGATGAAGTCTTTGTGGCTACCGGTTCCAGCACTCGTACCTTGTCTCTGGAGGGCTTTGATGACAGTCGTGTCCTGACGGCTGTGGATGCGCTGATGAATCCGGAAAAGGTCCAAGGGGATATCGTGGTCATTGGCGGCGGCCTGACCGGTATTGAAATCGCCTACGAGTACGCGCGCAAGGGATCCAAGGTAACCGTTTTGGAAGCCATGGACAAGTACCTCAATGTGGATCTGGCGGCCGCAAATAAGAATTTCCTGCTTTCTGCGGTGGATTTGTATCAGATTGACGTGCATGTAAACGCCAAGGTCAGCGCCTATGTCGACGGCAGTGTTGCTTATAGCGATCCTGCCGGAGAGCACAAGGTCAAAGCCGACACTGTCATTGTCAGCATCGGATACAACAGTGATAAGTCTTTGGCGGAAAAGCTGGGGACAGACCATGTGCATGTGATTGGGGATGCAAACCACGTCTCCAACTTGATGGGAGCCATTTGGCAGGCTTATGAAACGGCAATGAAGCTGTGATTTTCCTGAGGACCTGGAGAAAGGTCCTTTGGCAATAAAAAAAGAAAAAAGAAACCGACACTTGTTTGAGCGTATCTGGCTCGAAAGTGTCGGTTTCTTACGTTTTAAGGAAAATAGCGGGAAAAAGAAGATGCTGTATTTCCGGCAAAGAAGGTCATCTGGGGAAGAAAGGCCATCAGACAAAAGTGACATCACCATTTTTTCTCCCGGACGATTTCCGGCGTATAGGCAGAGCGGGGGCGATTGGTGCTGGCTTCATAAATCCATTTTCCATAGACTGCGAAAGATTCTTGAATAAAGGTGGCAAATTCGTCGGGGGAAGTGGTTGGTTCCTCCTGAATCCAATGTTCCACCAGTTCGAACAGCATATCGATACTGTGGGCCACAAAGAAGTTAAACATGACATCTCCGTGGACATTGGAAGGATAGTCTTTTTTCATATAGGGGGTGAGTATCTTCCGCGCTTCTTCCCAGAATCCGTTTTGTCCCTTTACCTCAAAGGCATGACGGAAAAATTCCTTTTCTCCGTAGACCTGCTGACAGATCTGCTTGAATAGGTCCCAGAAAAGGCTGTCAGGTGCCAGCTGGATTTTGGAGAAGAAACTTTCCTGGTAGGTGGCGGCCAATAGAGAGTATTTGTCGGGAAAATAGCGGTAAAAGCTCCGGCGGCTGATGTGAGCTAACTCGCAGAGCTCTCCAATGGTGATTTTGGAAAAAGGCTGCTGCCGAAGCAGCTTTCGCATGCATTTGACCAATGTAAAACGGGTCGCGTTAGAAGCCATGGAATTTTCCCTCCTTTTTTCTATTATACACTGGCTCCCAAGAAGATTGCAACAGACCTCCGTGGCCAGTCATTCGGTGTCACATTTTCGACAAAGTGTGACAGAATGGCGCATCCAGTCAAAACTGTGTTGCGGAGAAATCTGGGAAGCTTGCTATAATGATTGACAGAATCATAACAGGGGAAAAGAAGGTGGTATCGGGGAGAAACCATGGTGAAACTATACCATCCATATTTTCACACAAGGGAGTGAAGCTTTGCATGGGCCAGTGGAAAAAAACCAGCTGTTACAACTGTGGTGTTTGCTGCGGTTTGGAAGTGGAAATCGAAAACAATCAAGTGGTAAATGTGCGGCCTGATAAAGCCAGTATGCGTTCTTTGGGAGGATATTGTTGCAGGAAAGGCAGATCTCTGCAATATTTTCAGGAAAACAAGAATCGTCTCAATCATCCGCTGAAGAGAGTGGGGGACGATTTTGTAGAGATCACCTGGGAGCAGGCCCTCAGTGAAATTGGCGCAAAAATCAAAGACCTGCGTTCCCAGTATGGTCCGAAGGCTTTCGGCGTCTATGGCGTGGGCTTGGCAGTAGACCAGGTAGAAATGTATCCCCTGCACGATTTGGGAAACTTTCTGGGAACCCAATGGTGGTTTAACCCTCTGTCTGTAGAATTTATGGCTCCTTGGTGGAGCAACGGCAAATTTTTGGGCAGGCAGTTCCCCCCTATTGAAGGGGAGACCTCCGGCAACGATGTGTTTATGGTCTGGGGCGCCAATACCTATGTGAGTCACAATGTGGGCAATGCCCGCCAGGTGATCCGTGAGGCTTCTGAAGATCCCAACCGCATGTTTATTGTGGTGGATCCCTGCCTGTCGGAAACGGCCCGGATGGCGGATTTGCACATCATGCCCAAACCTGGTTCCGATGCCCTGCTGCTGCGGGCTCTCATTGCCATTATTTTGGAAAAGGGATGGCAGGACCAGGAGTTTCTGGATCAGTATACGGTGGGCTGGGAAAAAGCCAAGACGTGGTTTGAAAACTTTGACGTTGAGGGAGCTCTGAAGGTATGCGGAGTGCCTCGGGATCAGGCGGAGTATTTTGCGGAGATCCTCAGCACGAAAAAGTGGGGCGTCCATGTGGATTTGGGCATTTTCTTCGGCAGACACAGCACCCTCAGCTGCTATCTGATCAATATGTTGGCGGCAGTGACAGGCTGCCTCATGCGACCGGGAACGAATGTGGTGGCGAACGGTTACATGAGTTGGGGCCCTTACACCGACGAGAATACCCCTGACCGGTGGAGAACCTGGAAGACAAACAGCTTTCCTACCATTGGCTACTATCCTGGTGGATGTCTTCAGGAATGTATGGAAGATCCCAACGAAGAGAACCGGTTGCGTTGCCTCTTCGTTACGGCAGGGAACCCCGCTCGTTCCTACCCCGATTCCACCACTTTGATCCGAGACTTCAAGAACCTGGATCTTCTTGTTGTAGTGGATATCGCCATGACAGAAACATGCCGCTGCGCCGACTATGTTTTGCCCGGCACTACTGGGTATGAACGCTTTGGCGCCACCATTTTTACTGGCGGCTATCCTTATTCCACCTTGACAGTGAAACAGAAGCTGCTGGAGCCTGTGGGGGAGAGAAGGGACGATTCGGAAATCTGGGTGGACATTATAGAAGCCGCTGGATTTTTGCCGGAAATTCCCCAGTCGCTGTATGATAAGGCCCAGGAAGCCGTTGAGGCCGACGACAGAATGGCCATCTTAAAGCCCGTTCAGGACTACCTGGCGGAAATTCACCGGGAAGATTGCCTGATGCCGGTGCTGTATAAAGTGATGGGTAAAGCCATGGGTTCTGTGGGCAAAGCGGTGTTTTGGGCCCAGTTTATCTTTGGTGAGCTGAATATGCAGAACGCCATGCGGGTGGGGTACACCTTCCCTCACAAGCATCCCGAGCTGGAATACGATCCCGAGACGGCGCCTCTTGTCATCCGCGATCAAGTGTTCGGTGTGGTAGATCGGAGCCCCAGTGGCATGGTGATTGCAGGCGCAGATGGTACCATAGAGGGTGCCTTGCAGGATCAGGTCTGCTATCCGGATAAAAAGATTCACCTCTTTGACGAAACGGTGGACCGGTACATCGGCTGTATCAATCCTCAGGAGGAGGGGGAGAAACTTGCTCTTACCCCAGAGTATCCCTTCCTGGTTTCCGCCGGTACCCACAGCGAAGAGGGCGTGAACACCGTCATGCGCAATCCCGCTTCCTACCGCTACCGTCAGCCCTATGTGTTCCGGATGAATCCGGAAGATGCCAAAGAGATGAACATAGCCAACGGCCAGTGGGTGAAGGTGACTTCTAAAGCAGGTTCGATCAAGGTTCCCGTGGAGTATTCCCGGTATTCTGCCAGAGGCTACGGTTCCATTCCCCACCATTTCGGCCTTTACGATGAGAATAAGAAAGCATACGGCGAAGCAGTGAACATTCTTACCTCCGGAGAGGACCATGATGAAATTACCGGTGACCCCACTTACCGGTATGTTCCCTGCCGCGTTGAACCACTGAAGGAAGGAGAAAGCCATGATTTCTGGAACTATGGAAAGTAATGCTACAAGTTTGTTGGATATGGCCCTCGCGCTGCAACAAGAAAAAGGCTGGATCTCCGACAGCGATGTGGCTTCCCTTGCGGAACAGAGAAAGATGCCTGTTTCCCAAGTGTATGAGGCTCTCAGTTTCTACTCCATGATTTGTCTGGAGAAGCTCGCCAAGGTTAACATTCAGGTGTGTCGTGGGACAAGCTGCTACACGGCGAAAGGGGCGGACATTCTCAAGGAGATTGAGCGGATCACCCACTGCTCCATTGGCCAGACTTCTCCGGACGGCCTGTACCGGGTGGATTATGTAGAGTGTATCGGCCACTGTGAGACAGCGCCCAATGTACTTATCAATGGGAAGCTGTACCAGTCGGTGACAGCAGAAAGCATACAAACCATTTTAAAGGAGGCGGCTCTGTAATGGCAGTACAGGAAATGCGGTTAGCTCTCCGCAATCTGGGAAAGATCGATCCGGAATCCATAGACGATTATTTGGCCGCTGGTGGATACAAGGCCCTGGAGAAGGCCAAGACCATGGATCGAAACACCTTGATTGCTGAAGTGGAAAACGCTTCTAAACTCCGCGGACGTGGGGGCGCAGGGTTCAATACCGGTTTTAAGTGATCTGGCGCCAAGGCAAGTGCCGGGGACGTGAAATACGTGGTGTGCAACGCCGACGAGGGGGAGCCCGGCACTTTTAAAGACCGGATCATCCTGGAAAGCGATCCCCATACCGTATTGGAAGGGGTTTTGATTGCAGCCTATGCAATCGGTGCCACCGAGGCCATCATTTATTGCCGCGGTGAATATGAGCGACAGATCTACCTGCTGCGCCACGCGGTGGAGCAGGCCCAGAAACGGGGTTTCACAGCAGGTGTTCATGTGCAGGTTTACTCTGGGGCCGGTTCCTATGTGTGCGGCGAAGAGACCGCGTTGCTCAATTCCATTGAGGGTCGCAGGGCGGAGCCCCGGATGAAGCCGCCTTATCCCACCGTGGCAGGAGCTTTCGGAAAGCCCACCGTAGTCAATAACGTGGAGACCTTCGCCAATGTTCCGGTGATCGTAGAGAGAGGTGCCCAGTGGTATTCCCAGATCGGTGCCCCGGATTACCCCGGTACCAAAGTGTTCTCCATCTCTGGCGATGTCCAGAATCCCGGATGTTACGAGGTGGCAACGAACTCTTCTTTGAACGATGTCATTGCTTTGGCTGGAGGTACCCAAGAAGGCCACACTATCAAGGCGGTACAGCTGGGAGGTTCTTCCTGTGGATATATCAAGGGTTCCGAGTTGAACCAGTCGGTGGATTTTGATTCCCTGCGCCGTAATGGCAAATCATTGGGATCCGGCGCTGTATTGGTTCTCAACGAGACTCACAGCATGGTAGATCAGGTCCAGCAGATTCTCCACTTCCTCCGCCACGAGTCCTGCGGCAAGTGTACTCCTTGCCGGGAGGGGCTGTATCAGGCAAGCCTGCTGATGGACAAGTTTGCCCAATCTCAGGCCACCCAAGAAGACTTAGAGATGCTGCAATCTCTGTATGCCCTCATGTCCAAAGATTGCTTCTGCGCTCTGGGGCAGGGAGCTCTCACCGCGTTTGTCAGCGCCTATGAAAACTTCCCGGAAGATTTTGCTGAAAGGATGGTGAAGTAAAATGGCGAATATTCATTTAACCATTGACGATCGAGAACTGGAAGTGGCGGAAGGCCTCACCATTTTGGAAGCTGCCCGGCAAAACGGGATCCAAATTCCCACCCTGTGCTATTTGAAAGAATTGGACCCCCACGCCTCTTGCCGGATTTGTGTGGTAGAGGTGGAAGGAATGCGGACGTTCCAGCCTTCCTGTTCCACCAAAGTCCGGGACGGCATGGTGGTTCACACCAACACGGAGGCCGTTCGCGCCAATCGGAAGCTGACGCTGCAGATGATCATGGCGCACCATGCAGTGGACTGCCATCACTGTCTGCGGATTGGAAACAGCAAAGAGGAAGATTTGGATCCCAAGTTCTGTGAGATGTGCTTTTTCTGTGACTGTGTCCGGGATGGCATTTGCGAGCTCCAGGCCTTGAACCGGGAATACCATGTGGACAAGCTGCCCTTTCCCATTGATGGATACCGCTACACAGAGGACGTTTCCCTGCACTCTGTCAATCGCAACGCCAATAAGTGCGTCAAGTGCCGCCGGTGCGTGGACGTGTGCCAGGGTGTGCAGACCGTCCACAACCTGGCCCTTTACGGCAGAGGCCAGGAGTATCGGGTAACTCCGTCCATGAACAAGCCCATGAGTGAAAGTCCCTGCGTGCGCTGTGGCCGCTGCGTGGATGTGTGCCCTACCGGTGCCGTGTACATGGAAGAGTCCATCGACAACATGCTGGCAGACGCTCATGCTTACGGGGTGAAGACTGTGGGTATGGTGTCCTCCACAGTGTTGCCGGAGCTGGAAAAGCTGAACAAGATGGAGCCGGGGACTCTGGATATCCACAAAGTGATTGCCGGGATGAAAAAAGAGGGCATTGACTGTGTGGTTAGCGAGGAACAGGTGATCGACCAAAACCAGGCTCTGGCGGAGAAGCTTATCAAAACCGCCCAGGGACCGGTGATCCTCAGCAACAGCTTTGCCGTGAAGAACTTTGTGCAGGAGTTTTTCCCGGAACTGGAGCATCAAGTGACTTTTTATCCCTCCTTGCAGCAGACCTTCTCCCAGCTGGTAAACGAACAGCTGATCCCCCAGTTTGGTTGGGAATCCAATCAGGTGAAGACTGTGGTGTTTACCGCAAACAATGAAAATGGTGCCGAGGCAAAGGAGCAAGCCACTGCGGATTACTCCATGAATCCTCGGGAGATCTACAGGACATTCCTGCGCACTGGCGTGGACCTTCATCGAATCAGGCCTACGGATGCCTTGAAGCAGAACCCCGACGCCGCATATCTCTATGGCCCGGCTACTGGCCCGGTCACTTTCAATTATGAAAAAGAGCCAGAGATCATGCGGGTGGCAGGCAAAAAGATCGCCATTGCCCACAACCTAGGTCAGTGCAGAAAATTGCTGGAGGAGATCGCAGGCGGTACTTGTTCTTACGATATCGTCCGTCTGTGTGCTTAAGAATCTGTTGGTAACAAAAGAATATTCACTTTCGAGCGGCAGTATCTACGGGGAAACCTATGAGACTGTCGCCGCAGGCCCAAATGCGAGCCTGCCGAGTAAGTGTGGAAACGCACTTGCTTTCCGTGTTTGAGAAGAGAGTGGTTCCAATCCCCCCTTGTGGGGGGAGAAGGCGTACTTTGTCTTTTCAGGCCAAGTGCGCCTTTTTTGTGTATTCTCCTCTTTCTTCTTGTTGTCTTATGAGATCAAGGAGTGGTAACTTGTGCGAAAAATTCCCTTAAAGACCCTTTTATTTTTGACTCTGTGCTGTGATCTGGGCCTGTTTGCCAAACGGCTGATCAATCCGCTGGCCAATCTCTTTACGGATGCACTACATATTCCGGGGGGAATTGGCACCAGCTTTTCCCTGATGTTTTTGGTGATAGCTGCGGCGGTAGTTCCCATGTTTGGATGTGGAACCATAATGGGAGCGGTGCAGAGTGTGCTGGCCTTGGCCTTTGGCATGGTAGGCAGTATGGGTGCACTGTCACCCATCGGATATATTTTGCCGGGCATCGCCATTGACCTGTTGACCTGGACACTGGGCCGCACACGTCTCAGTGACCCCAGCAAGCTGGCTTTGATCAATTCCTGTGCAGGGGTGGTGGCTTCCTTAACGGCATGTGCCATTGTTTTTCGCCTGCAAGGACCGGTATTGCTGCTGTATCTCTGTGTATCCGCCACTTCAGGAGCTGTGTGCGGCACCCTGGGGGCCGAGATCGTAAGGCGGATACGTCCTCTTTTGAAAACGGTATCCACAAAAAACAAAATTCATTCAAATGAACAAACAGGGAGTGAAAACAAATGAAGAAAAATCGTTTTTTGATCCTCTTTCTCATTGTACTTGTGGTTGTATCTGCGGGTGTGGCTATATGGCACAACACCACCCGTGTCACCGCACCGGAAGGAACATTGCGTATTGAATATGGAGAGGCCGTCACCCAGTTGCCGCTGGACCAGCTGACGCTGACCTCTGTTCAGGGCACGCTGGTCAACGGAAAGGGGGAGGAGAGGACCATTGATGGCCAGGGCATTCTTCTTTCCCAAGTGCTGAACCAAGCGGGTATCTCAGAATATGGGCAGGTGGAGGCCGTAGCAGATGACGAATACAGCGCCATTGTCACGAAGGAAGAAATTGACCAGCCGGATCAGGTTTATCTGTTACTGGAACAAGAGGAACGGCCCCAGTTGGTGGTGTTTGGGGATGAAAACAGCAAGCGCAATGTCAGCGGCGTGATTCGCTTGGTGGTCACATGATCCCTTTTGCCAGCAAACGCAACCAGGTATATCCCGTCCTGCTTCAGGGAAAAGCATCTGTCGGAAAATGGTTTACCTATTTGGAAGATTGGCAGCGGGAGACAGACCTTTACCGGGATTTGTCCGGAAAGCTTTCTGTTCTCCATGTGCGAAAAGAGATTCCCGGAGTGTTGGTGACCGACTATTGTCCCCAGCCTACGCTTCTCCATGTGTTGGAGGAACAAGAGCGCTACGGTTTTTCTCCAGATCCCTGGATCGGCTTAGGTCTTTGGCTGGAGAGATGCCACGCCTTATGTGGGAAGCTTCCTTTGGAAGGCAATCTGCGGAACTTTCTTTGGGATCCTTTCCAGGAGGAAGTGATAGGCTTGGACCTGGAAAGCTTTCTTCCCAGCACTCTTGTGGCCTGCGGGGCCCAGATGATCGCTGGAATCTTGACTTATGCTCCGGAGAGATCCGCTGTCAAAAAGCAGGCAGCCGACCTGTTGAGGGCCCAGTTGAAGGTGTCGGAGGAAGAGGTGATCAGGGCGGAGAGACAGAGGAAGGCTCGCCGTCAAACCCGTGCTTTGGCTCCTGTCAGCGGGATCGTATTAGCAGGGGGAAAGTCCAGCCGCATGGGGCAGGACAAGGGAAGATTGAAACTTTTTGGAAAAACCTTCTTACAGAGGCAGGTGGAAAAGCTTCAAACATTGGGCGTTCAAGATATTTTAATTTCCGGAGGTCAAGGACCTGTAATCCCCGGAACGCTCAGAGTGGCGGATCAGTTTCCTCATCGGGGTCCTTTAGGAGGATTACATGCCTGTTTGCAGAGGGCGCAAAATTCCCGCTGCCTGGTGTTGACTGTGGATACGCCCTTGGTGCCAGCTGCTGCTTTGGACCATTTACGGCGTACCCACAGAGAAGGCGTTACAGTGTTGTGTCACGGGGAGAAAGAGGAACCCCTGATCTCTGTCATGGACCGAGAGGTGGCAAAAACAATCCAAACGCTGATTTCTCAGAAGAGTGCCCCGGTGAAAGCCCTGAAATCCCATGTTTCCTGGAGCCGTTGGGAGTATCGGGGACCGGAAGAGTTTTTGCAAAACTGCAATACTCCGGACGATTATGAAGCCGTAAAATCCCTTGCGGAGATTTATACGGCTGGTGGAATTCCCCTGTGAAGTGTCTAACCCATGGTTTTAGCTGTGAAAAGCTCAATTTCCGGTCAAGTGTACTAAACGATCCTATAGTTGCATTTCAGCTTATAGGGAAGTTGTGGTATAATATCCTCAGAGATCCAGCATAGCGCCGTTGACACAGAGTGTACAAATCCTTTTGGCAAGCTAAATTCGGAGGGGGAAGTGCCTCTTGAGCAGCAAAATTTTGATTGTTGAAGATGAAGCCAAGCTGTGGGACGTGCGCTGCGATTCTTTCAGCAACAAAAGGAAACATTCCACTGGGACCCCAAACGAAGTGCAGGCTCTTTCTATGGCTCTGAGCAAAGGGGATCAGCGGAAGGTTCTTGCGGCGGACGGAATGGAGTCCGGGGAAGTCACCCTGGAGCACTCTACCCACAGGGTGTTTGTAGGAAAACGAGAGGTACCCTTGAACCTTAAGGAGTTTTCTCTGTATTCCCAAAGTACAGCTTGGCCAATCATGGAAAACGCAGGTTTTGCCTTGTAGATATAGATAGGCAAGCAAAGTTTGAGGTGCATGGAATGGATTACAGTATTCGGGATGTATCGGATTTTCTCCACCTTTCCCGGGAGATGATACGGTATTATGAAAAATGGGGCGTTCTAACTCCGAAGCGAAATGAGCAGAACAACTATCGCAGCTATACCATTTTAGATGTATTCATGTTGCTGGACGCCATTCAGTATAAAAGCTGGGGGATTCCTGTGAAAGACATGGGACGCCTGCGAAAAGGAGAATTTCTGGAGGAGGTCCGCGGCCACCTGACGCGGTACCAGCAGGAGTTGGAGCAGGAAGCCGCCTATAAAGTTCTGCTGTCCGAACGGATTCGATTTGTGGCGGACCGCTCCCGGACAGCTCACCTGAATCTGCAAAGCTACTGGGTTAAGGTGGTGCCGGAACACTATTTTATTCCACTCGTTCAAGGTGATGGGGACAGCTACGGCTCCCTGCAATTGGGGGAACAGGCCGCAGCGGTTCTCTTTTCTGAACGGGTGGCCCCTTTTTGGAATCCATGCTTTGAGGAAGTAGGGGATCATCAGCTGTGGGGGTTTACACTGGAGAAACGGTATTATGAAGCCCTGAACCTGCCGCCTTTGGAAGATATGCGGCTTCGGCCGGAGAAAACCTGCCTGTGCGCCATCATAGATTTGGGTTCTGTGGGCTGTTTTAATGGGGAATACGCGGAACCTGCTATAGAGCATCTGTGCCGTGCGGGTTTTGAACAGGCGGGAACCATTGACGCCACATTGCTGGGCCGGGGCGTGGAGGACGGGAAAGACATCCGTCTGATGGAACTGCACATTCCTTTACGGGAAAAAACCTTGTAACTGTTACAGCCTGCCAGTCTGAAATACCTCTATGGCTTTTCGGAAAAAACCTTCCGGACAGTGTTTAAAGGGAAATGGAGCTTGCTTTTTTGACAAAAAAGGGCAGGCTCCTTTTTCTGTTGACCTTGTAATCCTTACAGGCGTTACAATAATGCCGAAAGAAAAAAGCCCCAACGGGCCATGTTACGGGAGGCAAATAAAAGATGCTGGATACACTGTTTTCACCTAAAAAAATCGGCAGCTGCCAGATTCCCAACCGGCTGGTAGTACCTGCCATGGTAACCAACTTCTGCACGGAGGACGGTTTGATTACGGACCGGTTTATCAAGTACATCGAGGAGAAAGCCAAGGGCGGCTGGGGCCTTATCATCACAGAGGACTATGCCGTCAACGAGAATGCCAAGGGCTACCGGTTCATTCCCGGCCTGTACAATGACGGTCAGATTGAGGGCAATAAAAAGCTGACAGAAACCGTACACCAATACGGCTCCAAGATCTTTTGCCAGATTTATCATCCTGGCCGGCAGTCTACCCACTTTGTCAACGGCGGCGTTCAGCCCATTGCACCTTCCGCTACTATGGATCCCCTGCTGCAGGAAATGCCTCGGGAGATCACAGTGGAGGAGATCCATCAGATTGTCAAAGACTTTGGGGAATGTGCCCGCCGCGCCAAGGAGTCCGGGTTTGACGGCATTGAGATCCACGCGGCCCATGGTTATCTCATTTCCGAGTTTCTGTCCCCCTACACCAACAAACGGGTAGATGAATATGGGGGCTGCTTTGATAACCGGGCCCGGTTCTTGGACGAGGTCTATACGGCTGTGCGGGAAGCGGTTGGCGGGGATTTCCCGGTAATCGTCCGCATTTCCGTCAATGAATATTTGCTGGGAGGCCGCACCGAGGCCGAAAGCTTTGTGCTGGCCCGTCACTGTGAGGAGCTGGGTTTTGATGGGGTCCATATCTCCAACGGCATGTATGCCAGTCCTGCCCTCCGGCAGATCATCGCTCCCATGTTTACTGAGCATGCTTTCAATATGCAGGGTGCCCAGCAGGTAAAGGAATTGCTGACTGTACCGGTCATCCTGACAAACCGTATCAACGATCCCCGCATGGCGGATACATTGATCAAAATGGGCAAAGCCGATTTTATCGGTATGGGCCGTGGCTCTCTGGCGGATCCCTATCTGCCTGTCAAGGCCCAGAACGGCCAGTTTGGGGAGATTCGCTACTGCATTGGCTGCCTGCAGGGCTGCGAGCAAAAGCTGTTTGAGGGGACCAGCATCACTTGCCTGGTGAATCCCCGTATCGGTCGTGAATATGAAAACGACTTGCATCCTACCCAATCCCCGAAAAAGGTAATGGTGATCGGTGGAGGCCCGGGTGGCCTGATGGCGGCGGAAACAGCGGCCAAGGTAGGGCATCATGTTGCACTCTATGAGAAGAACAGTGACCTGGGAGGTCAATTCAAGAGCGCAGCGTATCCCATCGGAAAAGGGGAATTGGCCACTGTGGTTTCTTCCCTGCGTCAGAGCTTACAAGACCTGCAGGTGCCGATCCACCTGAATACGGAGGTTACTGACAAACTGTTGGAAGCGGAACAACCCGACGCGGTGATTCTTGCCACAGGTGCCACGCCTCTTGTGCCCAAGATCCCTGGTATCGATAGCGCCAATGTGTTCACTGCAGAAGAGGTCCTCTTGGGAAAGATCCAAGTAAAGCCCGGACCGGTGGTAGTCTGCGGCGGCGGTGAAGTGGGCGGTGAGGTAGCCCAGTTCATAGCGGAATCCCATCCCGACGTAACCATCCTGGAAATGCAGGACGACATTCTCAACGACATGATGGTCTTTACCCGCCGTTGTCTGGTCCAGTATCTGCAGGACGCCCATGTGAAAGTGCGGACCCGCGCCAAGGTGGAAAATATCGGTGAGGAGGGCGTGACCTATTCGGATGAGTCCGGGGAAAAGGTCACTATCCCCGCCACCACGGTGATCTCTGCCTTTGGCTATCGGGCGTACAATCCTCTGGAAGATACGGCAAAGAATGTGTGCGATCATGTTACGGTGATTGGCGGAGCCGTCAAGGCCGGAAATGCCTTAACTGCCATGGCTGAGGGGTATAAAGCGGCGTTGAACCTGTAAATAGAATGGAAGAGAATGGAAGGCAGAGGGCTGACGAGGCACTCTGCTTTCTTTCGCTTTGTGGACCCTGCTTGTTCTTCTCTAACTGGAGCATGAGGTGAAAGAGCGTATCAGGTCAATTGGCGAGGATTTGATTTCAGAATAGGCAAGTAACGTCCTTGCCCTTCAGGTGACTTTTCCTTATAATAGGGGAAAGACAGGGGGCGCTTCCCTTGTTCTTCCAATACAGGGCCTCAGTCTCAGGAACCAGCTTCCGTTCCCTGAAAGGACATCAGTTTTTGGGAGCCATGGGCCGGGAATCCAATGGCCAAATGAAAGGGTATAAGCATGAGAGACAATGAAAAACAGATGACAAATTGCCCTTCCTCTGTCAAAAAGAAAAAGCGGCTGACGGTACTTTGTGGGATCGCCCTATTGCTGGTCCTTTTGATCCTGTGGATTGCGTGGGGAAATACCGCCCTGGAGATTTCGGAGTTTGTTGTGTCCAGTGAGAAATTGCCGGAAAGTTTTTCCGGGTACCGTATTGCTCAAATCTCCGACCTCCACAACGCTCAGTTTGGGGAGGGGAATTTCCAGCTGCTGGAGTTACTGAAAAGTGCGGAACCGGATTGCATCGTTCTCACCGGGGATCTGGTGGATTCTCGTAGAACCAACGTGAAAATCGCCCTTTCTTTTGCAGAACAGGCAGTCCAAATCGCGCCAGTCTATTATGTAAATGGAAATCATGAAGCCCGTTTGGAGGAATATGAGGATTTAAAAGCTGGGTTGGAAAAGGCAGGCGTCACAGTATTGGAGAATCAGGTAGTTCAGTTGGAGCGTTCCAGCCAACGAATCTATCTGGCAGGCGTGAATGACCCCAGTTTCCAAACAGATGATCTTTTTGATGAGCCGGAACAAGTCCTTGGGTGGGAGTTGGAACAGGCCGGTGTACAGGAGAAAAAGGGAGAGGATTACTGGATTTTACTTTCCCATCGCCCAGAATATTTTGATCTTTATGGGGAATCTGAAATAGATCTGGTTTTTACCGGTCACGCTCATGGGGGACAAATCCGTCTGCCGTTCATTGGGGGCATTGTGGCCCCTGGACAGGGTTTCTTTCCCAAGTACGACAGCGGGCTCTACACAGAAGGCAGCACCAGCATGCTGGTCAGCCGGGGATTGGGGAACAGTTTGTTTCCCTTTCGGGTAAACAACCGGCCAGAAATCGTTGTGGCAGAGCTCCAAACCGTCTAAAGGAATCTTCCAAGGGCGATGCCGCAGAAAATCCATACGGAGATATAGGGTCTGTGAAGATCCGGATTTTTCAGAGCCACAAAACGGTGGCGATCCTGACAGCGTCAGAGAGCATAGCAATCTATGTTTTCTGGCGCTTTTTCTAGTAAAAAGGGTTTCATCCCTGTAGGCAGCGGCCATGAGGGCTTTTGCGGAGATAAAAGCAGTTTCCTTGAATTGGACCTTGCACTTTTCGAAACTATGTTCTATAATACTTGTGTAAGAAATCGAACATACATTTGCAACTGCGAGGTGATTTCATGCCAGGCCCGCTCAGACAGTATGCCTGTATCGACTTGAAAAGCTACTATGCTTCTGTAGAATGTGTAGATCGAGGCCTGGATCCCCTCACTACCAACCTGGTAGTGGCAGATGAATCCCGATCTGATGGCACCATTTGCTTGGCAGTGTCTCCCAGTCTGAAGGCTTTGGGGGTGCCCGGGCGTCCTCGACTCTTTGAGGTGAAGGAACGGTTGGCCCAGATTCAGGCATTGACCGGAAAAACCGTGGAGTACATTACCGCTATGCCTCGGATGGCCCGGTATCTGGAGGTTTCTTCCCAGATTTACGGTATCTACTTGAAGTATCTGGCGGCCCAGGATATCCATGTTTACTCCATCGATGAGGCATTTATGGATTTGACCCATTATCTGAGTTTATACGGTATGACAGCTCACGACCTGGTGGTGACTATGATCCGGGATGTGTTGGCCAAGGTGGGTATCACCGCCACGGGAGGGATTGGAACCAATCTGTACTTGGCGAAGATTGCCATGGACATCACCGCCAAGAAGATGCCTGCTGACAAAGACGGGGTGCGGGTAGCGGAGCTGGATGAACTGAGTTTCCGGGAAAAGCTGTGGGCACATCAGCCTCTCACCGATTTCTGGCAGGTTGGACCGGGAATTGCAGAGCGTCTCTTGAAGATGGGGATTCACACCATGGGGGATTTGGCCCGGCTGAGCCTACAGAATGAAGAGGTGTTCTTCCGGGAATTTGGCGTGGACGCGGAGATCCTCATTGACCATGCCTGGGGCATAGAACCCTGTGGGATGGAGCAGATCAAAAGCTACAAGCCGGCTACCAAATCCCTTGCCTCAGGACAGGTGCTGCCCCGAGCCTATACTTGGGAGGAAGGGCGCCTGGTAGTGCAGGAAATGGCGGAACAAGTGGCGTTGGACTTGTTGGATAAAGGATTTGTAGCAGAGGGAGTGACCTTATATGTGGGGTATCAAATTCTCACGGAGGAGGGAGCTTCTGCCTACCATGGACCCATAAAAATCAACTATTATGGAAGGCGGGTTCCCGCCTCAGTCCATGGTACGGGCAAATTGGGGACACCTACCGCATCCCAGTCCCGGATCGTGAAAGGGGTGCTGGACCTGTACGACAAGTTGGTAGACAGAGAACTGGAGGTTCGGCGTATGAGCGTGGCGGCAATTCGGCTGTCACGGGAGGAAGAAGTGCCGGCACAGATTGACTTTTTTGAGGATTACCGGAAGGTGCAGCGAGAGACAGCTCTGCTGAAAACAACTTTAGGCCTGCACAAACGGTTTGGAAAAAACGCGGTGGTCAAAGGACACGATTTGATGGAAGCCGCCACCACCATGGAGCGAAACGGCCAGATAGGAGGACATCGAAAATGACTGGCTATCAGGATATTTTACATCTTTCTCGTCCTTTTTCCCGTCATCCCAAAATGAGCGTAGAGAATCGCGCCAAACTTTTTGCGCCTTTTGCAGCCCTTCGCGGGTTTGACATCGAAATTCTCACAATGGAACAAGACCGGCTGTTGGTGCCCAGGGTCAGTTTATGTCAGGATCAGAGGGAACTGATCCGTCAGGAACTGGAAGCATTGCGGCCGGGAGATCAAGTGGTGGTGACGTATTTTGTACCGGTCAAAGAAGTGGACGGATGGGACCTGGGGGAGTACGTGACGGAAACGGGAAGCGTCCGCAAGCGAGAAGATCTCACCCAGAGGCTTCTGCTAGAAAGGGGGCCCATCGATTATAGGGATCTTCGGGAACTGGTCAAAATACAGGAGAAAAAGGAGGAATCCGCATGAGAGGGCAAGCGAAGCGAAAACAATATGTGGAAGTAGTGGCCACCCATTACATTGATGGTAGTGTGAGCCCCCAAAAGATTATCTTGGCCACAGGAAGGGTATATGAGATCGAGGATTCCAGGGAGACTGCAGCTTCTGCTGCTGGAGAATCCGCAAAACGCTATGTGGTAAAAATTCGAGGCAAAGAGACGTATCTCTACGAGACGCAGGGGCGATGGTTTGTAGAGATGCGGGAATAAAAGGATCCCCCTGCTCTCCAAAATGTAGTGCGAAGACATGTTTTTATGATATAATAAGGGAAATCGTTGGCGGTGATAAACTCCATAGAAGAGTACTGTCCCAGTAATCGGATGAGAGGCGAAAGTGAATCATGAAGGTGTTGAGCAAGCAAAGTAACAGCAGAATGTGCTTTATCTGTGGGATGGACAATCCCATCGGGTTAAAGGCGCAGTTTTACAACATGGAAGACGGGAGCGTCATGACGCTTTTTCGGTACAAAAAGGAGCATCAGAGTTTTCCTCAACGGGTTCACGGCGGATTGATCGCCACTATGCTGGATGAATTGGGCCTTCGTGCCATGTGGGCGAAGGATACGGAAAAGGTGTTTGGCGTTACCATCTCCATGGAGGTCAAATACCGGAAGCCGGTTCCTTATGACCACGAGCTGATCGGACGTGGCATTGTGGAGAAAGAGACAGCCCATTTTGTTTTGATCCGCACGGAAATCTATGACGAAGACTGCACATTGCTGGCAAATGGGGAGCTAAAGTATATAAAGCTGCCCCCTGAGCAAATAGCCCAGGGAGTAGATCCCCACGAGGAAATGTGCTATCAGTTGGATGACGACCGGAAGGAAATTCCGTTTCTCCGCAGTTCCTCATAACTCAGGAAAGGTCTGCTTCAATACATGGGAAAAAAAGGGAAGGCGCCTGTTTAAAAGGCGCCTTCCCTTTAGTATATGTTATTTTACTTGGCAATTTTAGCGGTTCGTTTTGTAAGGTGATGGAAAAGAAATGTGTACAACTTGATAATATTGCCCACTACAATTGCGGCAATGATGCTGCCCTCGCGCACGCCATCCAACTTGCCAAAAAAAATGAAACAGATCACCGCAGCTACGACGATGTACAGAACATCGAAAAAGATTTTGACATTTTCATATCTCTTTCCGGTTACCTGGCTGATGGTACGGTTCATAGCTTCGCCGGGTAACATGGCAACGCCGCCTTTCAATTGGATCCAGATGCCCAAAGCCAGCACAAAGCAGCTCAAAGCCATCAGAGAAAACTGGGTGATGTAGTTGTTCACTTGAATGCTGTTGATCAGCATGCACGAGAAATCCGTCAGGTATCCATAGACGAAAGCCAGTACGGTTTGAATGATGATTTCTGCCGGCTTACACTTGCTGTGAAGCAGGAGAATCTGGACAATAATCTGGGCGAGGCTCCACAGATTGAGCCACCAGCCAAATGTCAGCCCGTGATTCACAAGGGAGACAGAATACGGGACAGAGGCTACCGGAGAGGTTCCCAGCCCGGCTTTTGTTGACAGTGCCACACCCATGGAGGCAATAAAAAGTCCGATGAGAAATAACGTGTAATTTTTAATGGTTTGTTTCATGGTTCACCCTTCCTCTATTCATTGCAGAAACTATTATAGCATATTTTCAGGAAGGAATAAATGACCTGTGGGTATATGTCCAAAACTGGCTGCCGGCGTGGATCCTGGGATCATGCTGGACACAACAAAAAGAGAGGATGCCATTTCGGTGAGACGGCGTCCTCTCGTTAGGAAATATACAGCAGAGCGCTGAAACGTTTACAAAATGTTCTCGTGGGTCGAGGCGTTGGGGGAGGGTGATTCCTGGCAGGTAAAATATAAGCCGTCCTCTGAAATGTGCACCGTACAATGCTTGGCCTCATAAAACTTTCGAATGCATTCCAGAGCGGTTTTCTGGTTGTCTTCCGTCAAACAGCAAGAGCCGGGAGGCTCAATGCAGCCGGTGGTTTCATTTTTATAACTGACATGAAACCGTGTGTTGTGTTTTTTCAATTCGCTGTTGATCAGGATAAGATCAAGGTATTCGATATTCATGAAAAAGGTCCTTTCCACTGAATCCAGAGAGGCTAGATAAACTTCCCCTCAATGGCCATCATTACGAATGGATGCTCTTGGCTGCTTCTTCCAGACTGGGAAGCAGGGATTTGAGAATCTGGGCATATCCGTTTCCGTAGATGTGCATTCCCTCGATGGTATACTCGGCCTTTAAATTTCCCTGTTCGTCTGTGATCCCGCCATTGCAATCCAGAAAAGAGGCACCCAGTCGTTGGGCCAAAGCCTCTACTGCCTTGTTGGCCAGGCGTATGGTTTCGTTGTTTCGATAGGATAAAATATTTTTCATGTAAGGATCTTGTGCCATAACGGGTTCGCACAGGGGATAGTAGGCAAGCAGCGTCAGTTTGGCCTGGGGAAGATGCTCTTGAATGGAACGGAGAATCTTCTCGTAGCGGTCCACCAGACAGGATAAGGTGTAGTCCGGTGTATTCATATCGTTGGTGCCGATGTTGATAAAGATATGGCTGGGGTTCAGATCGTAGACGCAGACGTCCAGCACCTGAGCCAATTCCTGAGTGGTAAACCCGCCGATTCCCCGATTATAAATTGTATAGGGAAGGTCCCAATCCATGAGCAGTTCCTGAATGGGGAATTGTTCCATCAAGCTGGATCCCACAAACAAGATTTGTCCCGGCTTGACAAGTTGATTTAACCGACGGTACCGTTCCACTTTCTGCTTCTTTTCCCGTTGGCCCATTTCATCCAAGATGAGGGTAAGATCGGGCGAATTGTTTTCATTCATGGTAGAGGGACTCCTTTCCAGGTAATAGGCCGGCTGTGTGCCGGATTGCATCCATGTTTTTCCTTGTCTTGTAAGGCAAGGTGAGTTACGCTTCCAAATTCCATCCCCAATCGTTGTGGTAGATCATTTGATGAGTCATACCTCCATCGATGCAGATGTTTTCCCCGGTGATAAACCCGGCCTGGTCTGAACAAAGAAACAGCGCCATATGAGCGATATCCAGGGGATTACCCACCCGTCCTACAGGCTGCTGTGTGGAGTCTGGTCCCTGATAGGAGGTGTAGTCCGTGTCGATCCACCCAGGAGAAATGGAATTTACCCTGGCTTTTTCCCGGAGAGTGACGGCCAGGGCATGGGTTAAGGCAGAAATGCCTCCTTTGGCGGCCGTATAGCTTTCCGTTTGAGGTTGACTCATTCTGTCCCGGGAGGAGGAAATATTCACCACTGCGGCGCCGGGCCCAAAATAAGGGGCAAAGAGTTTGGTCAGGTAAAATGCCGCCGTTACCCCAACGCGAAGGGCATAATTGAACTCCTCATAGGTACACTCGTCCAAACCCTTCATCAAAGGCGGAGCATTGTTGATCAGGTAATCTACCCGTCCGTACTCATCGAGAACTTTCCTGGCGAAAGTTTCCAAAACGGTCTTATCTCCCAAATCCCCTACAAAATAATCATTGGGGAGCAGGTCAATGATGCACACATGGGCTCCCGCTTTTTGGAATTCCTGGGCGATTGCCTGGCCGATTCCGTGAGCGCCACCGGTGATCACCGCCACTCGATTTTCAAACATGGCATTCTCTCCTCACTTTGCCTCTTCCTCCAAGGCTTCAATCAAAAAAGTTACAGGGCGAAAGCCGTCGTTACAGGAAATCATGGCGGACTTGGGATTTTTCATCCAACCCTCATATAGGTCTTGCGCACCATGACTCAGTGCCAAAACAAAGGGGGAAAGGGTATCCCAGGCGCTTTGACAGAATCCCTCCGGCTTTTCCCAGCCGTTAGCTGTAAAAACCTGCCCTATTTCCATGTCGCAGGCATGGGAGATGGGGTTCTCAAACTGGGCCATGAGATCCTCATACTGGGTAATGCGCATAACGGTGATTCTGCATTGTTTCAAAGAAATCGCTCCTGTCTCCATTTCATCAGAATCCCTTGGCGGCAGCCGGTTCCCTTCCAAAAGGAGGGGGGCTCCGCCCGAACTTATGAAAGAATCGCTGGGCTGGAATTCGGTAAATTCATTATACATGGTTTTGAAAAAAGGGGCAAGATGAGATCCTGGGGAAGGACAAAACCTTTTCGGAAATCCAGTACCTTTTTTGTGATAGAGAGTAGTTGCTTATGAAAAAACGGAAAGCACGCTGAATTTCAAAGTCGAACCCGGAACCGGATGGTTTGATAATCCAGTTTCTGAGCGCAGATTTCTCCCCGGTGTTTTTCCACAATGCCCTTTGCGATGGACAAGCCAATTCCGAATCCGCTGCCATAGGTCCTGGCAGGATCGGCCCTGTAAAACCGGTCAAACAGCCGGGAGAGGGGCAGCGACTCCACGTTCTTGCAGGTGTTGTCTACAGTGAGTATGGGATGGCGTCCTGAGGCGAGCGTAACTTGGATGACACCACCGGGATCGCAATATTTGACCGCGTTATCCAGCAGAATGGACAATAGCTGCCGGATAGCCCCTTCGTTGCCCTTGTAGGAAAGAGAATCGGGTGTTTGGAGCCTTAGCTGAATGTGGGAGTTTTCTGCGGAAGCGGAGAAAAGGGAGGCGGTGTCACAGACGGCCCGAGTCAGATCGAAGGATTCCATGGGAGGACGTTGCTGCTCTTCGTCCATTTTTGCCAGAGAGACCAGCCGATTTACCAGCTGGGACATCAGCTCTGTTTCATCTCGGATGTCGGAGAGCCACTCATTGGGTCCTGATTCCGACTCCAGAATTTCCAGGTTGGTTTGGATCAGGGTGAGAGGCGTTTTCAATTCGTGGTTGGCATCGGTGACAAACTGTTTTTGCCGCTGGTAGCTTTCGGCCATAGGTCCTACCGCACGTTTTGAAAAAAGGATGACCAACAGTAAAACCACCAAACTGCCCCCTACAAAGACAAGGCAGGCGGTTGTGAGGAAAGAGCGGTTGATGTCCATTGTAGCGCCGCCGCTGACACAGACCACTGCCTTTCCGGTATCCGTGGGATAGACCTTATAACGGTATCCCTTTACCCAGCCTCGTTCCCGGTTCTGATCCAATGCCTGGGTTCCATAGTGAATTGCCTCTTCCTGAGTGACACTGGCAATGGACCCCACATCTGCTGAAAGGGAATTTCCCTGGCTGTCAAACTGGACCGTAAAAAAGCGGGTGGTAAAAGGGGCTTCCGGATTGCGTTCCGCCGGGCGAAGATGGTTTTCTCCCAGAGGAGACGACTCTTGGAACGAGGGAAAGTGCCCATCGTTTTCCGCAACGATGTCGGCTAACTCGTCCAGCGACTGAACCGTTTGTATATAGGTGACCAGATAGGTGGTCAAAAACAGAACAGCAGCTACAGCTACGAAAGAAAGGGTGCAGATTTTGATGAACTTTTTACGCAGACGGTAAATCATTCTGCTGCCTCCAGAACGTAGCCTGCGCCGCGAAGAAAGCGGATTTCTGCCGGACATCCCAATGCAGCCAATTTCTTGCGGATATTGGAGATATGGACCCACACCACACTCACATCCACTTCACTGTTCCATCCCCAAACGTGGGAGAGAAATTGGTCGGTAGAAACCACGCAACCCGGCTGCTGAATCAGCATCTCCATAATTTGAAATTCTTTTCCGCTGAGCGCCCGAGTTTGGCCCCCGTAAACCAACTCGTAGGTGGAACGGTTCAAGGTGAGGGAACCCAGGGTCAGCAGATCCGGAATAAAGCTGTCTCTTCGGCGCAGCATGGCGCGAACCCTGGCTAAGAGCTCTGCTGTGACGAAGGGTTTGGGAAGATAATCGTCTGCCCCCGCATCCAAACCTTCCACCCGTTGGCTGGGTTCGGTTTTGGCGGTGAGAAACAGAGCAGGAGTGGAAATGTGCTGCCTGCGAAGACTTTTTAAGATTTCTATGCCATCTAGCCCCGGCATCATGATGTCTAAGACCAGGCCGTCGTATTCTCCCGTTTCAGCATAGGCCAAAGCGTCTTCCCCGTTGGAAACAGGGTCTGTCAAGTAGCCGTTGCGTTGGAAAATATAGTTGAGGGATTTGAGCAGTTTCGGGTCGTCTTCCGCAATCAATAGCCGCATGGCTTTGTTCATCCTTTCCGGTGTTTTTTCTCAGTGTACCACCTGATTCTTATGGAAATCTAAAGGAAAAACGAATTTTCTGTGAGCCTTTAGCCTCTCTTTAGCCTGACGGGCTATAATGCTTCGAGATCAATGACGGGAGGCATTTCCTATGGATCAGGAACTGTATAACGGAATCAAAAAGAAAAAACGCGGGGCCTTGGGGGTCCTTTGCCAGGAGCATCTCAATCGCTCCTGGTTTTTATGTTGGAAGGTGACAGAGGATACTGCTCTTGCGGTTCCTTTGATGGTTTCCGCCTGGAAGGCTGCCCTGGAAGAAGTGGGAAAATGTCCAGATGCCCTTTCAGTCAATTTTCAGTCCTTGCTCTCCCAGGCAATCCTTTCCCGAAAGGAACAGGGATTGGAGCCGGATACGGAATTTGCATCCCTGCCGTCTCCCAAAATTGGCAAGCAATTCCGCCTGTTGGAAAAAGAAGCGGACCAGCTGCCCGCATCCTGTAGAAATCTCTATTGGTTGGGGACCTATGGGGGTTTACAGCCGGAGGAGCTGGCACGAGCCAGCGGACTTTCGTGCGAGGAGGTGGAAGAGCGGCTTCACGAAGCTGCCTCTTTGGTGGAGCAAGGCCGGAAAAAGTGGACGATGGCCCAGCGTGTGGCAGGCATTCAGCTTTCCACTCTGTTGAAGGATGCTGCGGGAAACGGATTTTCTGGGGTCGAGGTGCCTATATCTCTGCGGGAAGCACTTTGGAAAGAGATCGGTCTGCCTGTGAGAAAACGTGTAAAAAAGCCCTTGACCAGGAAAAAAGCCATTGCCCTGGGAGTGGGAATTGCGGCGGCTGTTCTGCTTGTGACGGCGTTGGTGGTGTGGCTATGTTGGAACTTCCCCACAGGTGAGCAGTAAGACACCCGAGATGGAATGTTCAAAAAAGGTTCATTTCTTGTTCACCGGAAAATTTAGGCAGACTTAAGTAAAATCCTCTATGATTGAACCATCGGCCGGTGAAACCTGGCAGATCTAT
>ENA-OPSZ01000183-OPSZ01000183.1-human-gut-metagenome-genome-assembly--contig:-NODE-183-length-53552-cov-8.242481_pt1 | contig 53552 bp, 50 predicted proteins | sample MGYA00241814_ERZ501919 | MGnify/ENA primary metagenome ERZ501919 (study PRJEB25962, sample SAMEA2042440) | human gut metagenome | biome: human gut; feature: human-associated habitat; material: faeces... | reverse complement strand
TCTCTGTCTGGACGCTATTCCGCTGTCAAAGTGCGCAAGAAATTGTACGTTACCCCCTGGACGAGTCCCTCCAAGCGACGTATCGAGAGCGCCCTTTCGAATCCTCGCCTGTTCGACGCCCATATAAAAGAACCGCCCCGCAGGATTGCCTGTGGGGCGGAATGAAACTCGTAAAGCACTTTTGGCAAAACCTAGATGCGAGACCTCCTCAGAGCGAACACCCCTGTTGCGATAGAGGCGACGGCAAGGATAGAAAGCGCTGTTATTGGCAGCATGGAGTCGTCGCCGGTCTTGGCGAGCGATTCCTTGTCACCGTCGTTGTCGGCCTTATCGTTCGCAGATTCATCATCGGCCGGCTGCTTCTCTGCCGCGACGACGGTGAACTCGGTCTCGGCAGTGCCGGTATCGGAGACGATTGCCAGCGTATGCTTGCCTACAGACAGGGCTTCAAGATAGGAGGGCTTCAAGGTGACGACAGTGCTGCCCTCCTTTACCGCGTAGCTGGAAGCGTCAAGGTCTTTTCCGTCTACCTGTACCTTTAAGAAGTCAGCGAAGGCGGCGTTTGAGGTGAAGGACAGCACATCCTCGCTACCCTTTTGCCACTTTCCGTTCGCGCCTTCAATGATCATTGCCTTGAAGGCGGGGTCGACCGCGCTGCAAACGGTGCATTTGCCGTTCTCGTAGCTGTGGCCGGTGGCCGGGATGTCTGCCACATCTTTCGTATCCGTGTATGTCTTGCCGTTAAATTCGACAGTTGCTGTATAAGTGGTTACGCCTGCTTCCGTGCAGGTAGCTGATGTTTTCACTGCTGATGTAACCGTTACCGCCGGAGTTTCCTTATGGGTTTCATCATTCTGACAGGTAAAAGTCACGGTGCAGGTTTTCCCATCTTCCGACCAGTTCCAGACAGGATATCCCCATGTATGGACGTGCTCATTGACTGTCAAGGAAACTGCATCACTTATGATGCTTCCTGCGCTGTTGCTCACCACACAACGGTATTGAGTGCCGCTCATGTCCATTGTGGTTTTCCCTGTGGTATAGGTGTCACTGGTCGCACTGTCAATGTTTGTCCAGCTACCTCCTTTGTCGGTGCTTTGCTGCCACTGATAGGACAACGGCTCGGTGCCGGTGACTTTCACGGTAAAGGTGGCAGTTTCATTTTCTTTTACTTCCACATCTTGTGGTTGGGTGGTAATAGTGGGGGCGATTTTGAGCGTGCCATTGCCGGTCGTTGTGCCTTCCAGCTTGCCGCCGCTCTCTACAGTGATTGTGCCATCGTTGGTCAAAGTCTTTCCATCCGGGACAGTCAGGCTGGCGTCCTTCCCGACGGTCAGGGTTTGGCCCTCGTTGATGGTGAGGTCGTCCTGCAATTCCACCTTGCCGTACACAGTGCCGCTCTTGCCGTCAAAGACGATACCGCCGTTGCCATCACTACCTGCACTAACCTGAACTTCACTTGCTTGTGAAGCAATCAATATTTTACTGTCTCTGGTATCCACCACTGCGTTGCCGCTGACGGTCAGGCTGGAAGTACCGCTGTCAGTGGGGTTAGTCCATCGATAGTAAATTCCTATACCGCCACTGCCGCCGGCGGTCAGTTTTCCATTATTCACCACAGCAGCAGCTTTGAACCCATCACCAGCGTGTAAATCAACTCCGTAATAATACGCAGCTAAAGTCTTAACATCCGCACCGTCTATGTTAAGGTTCACATTCTTTGAGCCAATAAGCGTAATTCCTGAATCGTTCCTATCCACATTGACTTCTAAGCTGCCAGGACCTGAGATAGACAAGGAGGCATCGCCAGCCTTAGACATCACACGAATTCCGCCGGTTCCCGTTATGTTACTCGTTCCTTGGGATACTACTATTTTGAGAGAAACATCAGCAGACTGACTAAAAGCGATCACACTACCGGGATACGTGAAACCTCCTCCAACAGTCACATCTTGATAGTTAACAATCTCTGCCTGATTCAGCGTAAGAGTGAAGGTGGCGGCGTCATAATAAAACTGACCGTTGGCAGGTTCTGTACCGTCAACCTTTGTCCAAGTTCCATTTTGGTTTTCATAGCAGCCGCTTTCTGTAATTCGTTGACCGGCTACGTACAGCTCGATTCCGTCTGCCGCCAGCGCCGTGGCGGGCATCAGGCCCAGGCAGAGAGTCAGTGCGCAGAGCAGGCTTAAAAATCTTTTCTTCATGACGGCTCTCCTCGCCTTATGAATAACCTGTTATTCAATTATCCCATAAAAAGAATGTTTCCGCCTTCCGCTCTTGATAGAAGGCAGGGAGGAAGCCTCCGAGGGCACATGGTTTGCATCCCCCGATTGCCGTATCAGAGACGGCGTGCGCGCCCGTTGAGCACCACCTACAGCCACTCCCCTTCGTAAATATGGGATTAGTCGCCAGGGAATTAGTCGCGAATCGGGCAGAACAGGGGCCGAAAGCGCGTTTTGCAATCTCCTCGCCTGATCGCAGAATGATTCGCCCTGCAGAGAGCTCCTTGAAAAAGAAGCAGCGAGACGGCATAGGACAGCACGTATTTTAGATTCGTTGCTATTGAGTGGGAGTAGGAAATCCATCAGTTATCGGGGTAAGAACTTCCGTTCTCGCTAAAGATGTCCCGATAAACCTGTTAATTATCATGTCGGCTCCAACCGAGAGGATGGGGCCGGCGTGCGTTTGTTCGAGCGTGAGGGCTGATTTGAGAGGGGCCGCGGCCTCTATTGCAGCAGGAGCGTGATCAGGTCATTACCAGGGTTTTCCAGCGTGGCAAGTCATATTCTGGCGAGCCATCATCAGGAAGTTCGATTCTTGGAACATCGCGGAGCGGGGTGCCTCCTCGGGCGATCCGCCGGCTTCGGACCCCGCTGTCGAGGGTCGCATCGGGCGCATGATAGAATTTACCTGCACGGTTGCTGCTGGCGAACGTCAGCGCCTCACATTTTGGAGGGACGTACATGGACCACGATTTCTACGAGTGGGCGTCCGATGCTCCGCTGCGTGCGCCCGACGGGTTTTCAGAGACGGCGACTGCGGCGGGGGTTGCCGCCTCGGCTGCGGAGCGTAACGAGATGCTGGCTTATGCGCTCCAGACCTTCAGCCGCGGCCACGCGCAGCTGCTTGGGCGTATTCTCTCTGGATACGAAAAAGCGAAGAAGCTGCAAATCCGCGGGATGATCGGCTATGCGGCGGCTGCAGTGCTGGCCCTGGTAATCCTTCTGGCACTTCCGCTCTCCATGGATATGGAGCTCAGGGTTCTTGTGTGGCTCTCGTTTGCCGGGCTGCTCTTCATCCCGTTCATTCCCCTGTGGATTCTGCTCTGCAATCACATTCTCGCGCCCGATTGGAATACCTATGCGACGTGGTACCGCCGTCGGGACCGTAAGGAGCTCGGTTTCGAGGATCTCTATCGCGCCATGGGTATGACGCGCCCGTAAGGGCAGGGAGAAAAGAAGCTGCGCCGGCACTCATCCGCTACGAAAGCGAGAACGCTGAAGACAGCTCCCGCTTTCCGGTCGCAGCAATATCCGCCTGATGTTCTCTGGCAATGGAGTATTTCGGCCCTGTTTTCTCCAAGTAACGCGAAAACAGGGCCGTGATCATTGAAGAGGCGGGGGAAATCGGAAGCGTAGGCTGGCGCGCGGCAAGCTCTCGCCGCGCGCCGTGCCCGTCCCCGTTAGATCGCCTCGAACTCCTTCAACACCTTCTCGATGTCCGTTCCCCTGACCTTCTTGAGCGCTTCCTTGAGCGCGAATCGCTCGACCAAACCGAGCTTCATGTCGGTGATCGGCTTGCCATCGCGCAGTTTCACACTTGCCATGAGCAGGTCGCGCACGTCAAAGACGCTTCCCCATACCTCGGGCACGCCGCGGTCAACATCGCAGAGTGTGTAGACGGCCTCCATGCCCGTGCGCATGGAGTATTCCGTGGTGAAGATGGTGTCGCGCGGTGTCTCGGCAAACTGGCCGATGAAGGCGAAGTTGACCGCACCGTCGGGCACCACGTCGGGGCGGTCGCCTGCGGCGCGCGGCATGAAGAACGCCGTGATGTAGGGCATCATGACGGGCACCGTGTTGGCATGGTTCGCGGCGAGCTCGGCGATGCGCGCCTCCGGAACGCCCATGTGATAGAGCCACTCCTGGCAGATCTCCTCGCCGGTGCAGTCGCACATGGGCTTTTTCACGTAGTTGCCGGGCTCGTCGGGGAAAAGTCCGTACACCCACACGCACAGCTCGTTCTTGGGCTGGTCGCGGAACTGCTGCTGGCGGTTGAGCGTCCAGCTCAGGAGCCAGTTTGAGTCGGTACAGGTCACGATGCCGCCGGTGACCACATGGCCGGTGAAGGGGTCGCGCTTGCAGATCGCCTGGATGTAGGGCGGGATCTCGCCGTCGAGGGTCGTGACCGTAGCGCTCATCCACTTGGTCTTCTCGGGGTTGCCGCAGAAGGTGTCGGGATGACCGAAGCTGGGGTCCTGTTCCGCGATGCGGCGCCACATATCCCAGCCGCCGCCAGGGGCAAGCTCGGGCTTCCATGCAGCGGGCCTGTCCTGCGCGCCCATGGTGGAGTTTTCGACGCAGCCGCCGTTGGTGATGAAGACGAGGTCGTTCTCGGTGAGGTCTATGACCGTGGTCGCGCCGGCCTCGGCCCCGTCGCCTGCCGCCGTCCGGCTCAGCACGATGCGCGTCGCCACCTTCTTCGCGGGCGAGCTGTAGGGGTTGCGCGGGAAGGCCTCCTGCTGGATGCGCTGGATGGTGTCCTGGCCGGTGCCGGTGTGCGGGCGCACCGGGCCCGCGCCGCCTCCGATGGAGAACCTTATGTCCTCGACCCTCGTGTTGAAGTGGAACTGCACGCCTGCTGCCTTAAGGTATTCGATGAGGGGCAAGATCATCGACTCGTACTGGTTGTACCTGGTGAAGCGCAGGGCCGAGAAGTCCGGCAGCCCGGCGATATGGTGGATGTAGCGCTTGATATAGAGCTTCATCTCGAGTGCGGAGTGCCAGTTCTCGAACGCGAACATGGTGCGCCAGTACATCCAGAAGTTGGAGGAGAGCACCTCGTCGTCAAAGAAGTCGGTGATGGGACGGTCGTAGAGCTTCTCGTCGGGTGTGAAGAAGAGCTCCATGATCTCCATAGCCGCCTTGTCCGAGAGGCCGAACTTCCCGGCGCATCCCGCGTCTTGCCCGCGGTTCTTCGTTGCGCGGCAGAGCGAGTAGTTGGGGTCTTCCTTGTTGAGCCAGTAATACTCGTCCAAAACGGAAACGCCGGGGGTCTCGATGGAGGGGATGGAGCGGAAGAGGTCCCACATCACCTCGAAGTGGTTGTCCATCTCTCGTCCGCCGCGCATGACGTAGCCGAGGCCGGGAATGTCGAGGCCGTCGCATGCGCCGCCGGGCACGCTGTCTTTCTCGAAGATGTGGATGTTCTTGCCCGGCATCTGGGCGTCGCGAACGAGGTAGCACGCCGCGGAGAGCGCCGCGAGGCCCGTGCCCACGATGTAGGCGCTCTTGTGATCGATGCCCGCGGGTTTCTTAGGACGAGCAAATGCTTCGTAGTTGCCGCTTGAATAGTACATGACAGCACCTTTCTAACGTGCGCATCGGGCGTGTCCCGTGCGTCTCATTCCATGGTGGAGCCGCGATGGGCGGCGCACCATAGACAGTGCCGTGCCTCTGTACGGTTTCTTATCAATACGGCCGGATTGTACAGATGGGCGAGCAAGGCGGGCGAGGTGCCCGTATCGCGTTCCTACGGAGCGGCAGACCCTTCCGGAACGCTCCCCTCGCTTCCGGCGATGTAGCCGCCGGGAATCTCGAGCCGGTCAAGCGCGGTTTCGATGGCGCCGTCTGCGATGGTAGCCACGCGCTGCACCAGCTGCTGCGGGTCGTCGCGCATGTCTCGGGCGATCCAGTCCAGAACCGTCCCGATGAGCGCATGGGCGAAGAATCGTGCGATGAAGTCCCTGTCCTGCTCGCGCACATGCCTTCGTGCTGCGTGCTCGTCGACCACGCTTTTCACCAGGTCGCTCACCACAGGGACGAGAAACCGTTCAACCTGTTCACGGCTCATGTCGTGATAAATGCTCGCGATGAAGGGCTTGTTCTTGCGTAGGGCGAGAAAGGTGTCCAGAAGGCCGGTCTGCCAGGTGTCGGCGGTCTTGTTGCCGGCGATGGCTCGTGCGGCGTCCTCTTCGCACGCCCATTCGACCAGGTCGTAGATGTCCTGGAAATGGTAGTAGAACGTCATGCGGCTGATGCCGCAGTCGTTGGTGATGTCTGCGATGGTGATCTTGCCCAGAGGTTTCTCGAGCAAAAGGCGCTTGAGCGACTCCTCGAGCGCGCGTTTAGTGAGCTGACTCGGCATGTGTCCTCCCGGTGGTCGTTTCTCTCCGTATACCCGTGCGCGTGAGAGGGATTCGCGGACAACGGTGATGGCGCAAACGGAGTTGGCCGTATCGGATGGCGGACACGCTAGTTTGGGCAGGAATCCTGGAGCCTAGAAAAGGCTCGTTTGAAATCGCTCCCCACATACTGCTTGGGAGAAAAATGGGAATACGGCGTCGGCGTAAAGTTTCTGTTGGTTTGATGCGGGCGCGGAGCGTCCCTCTTCGGATGCAGGTGTCTGCCGCGCGTAGACCGACCGCGCACTCAACTTCGCTTACGTCTCAAGTTTCACGAGTCTGCGCTGGCACACGTCTCGTATGAACGCTGCGGCGTTGCTGCCGAGGAGCGCCCTCCCAACCTATTTCAGCAGCCAATCAACGAGGCTGCGCTGCTCAATGCCGTTATGGTCCGTCGCGCCGATGCGGTCCAGGGTGAGCAGCGTCTTGGGATAGGCGTCCCCCAGCAGCTCGAGCGGACGCAGCTCGCGACGCAGCGTCGCCTCGTCCAGTACGGACAGCGCGACCTGATAGTAATGCGGCTTGCCCTCTCGCTCGGCAACGAAGTCGATCTCCAGATCTCCCACACGCCCCACGCGCACCGTGTGATAGCGCCGCAGCAGCTCTAGATACACGACGTTTTCCACGCGATGCCCGAGGTCGCTGCCGTCGCGTCCGAGCAGCAGGTGTCTGAAGCCAAGGTCGCCGAGGTAGTACTTGCCCCCCTGCTGCAGCAGGCGCCGACCCTTGGCGTCATAGGGGTCGGCCTTGAAGATGAGGTAGCACTCCATGAGCGCGTTGAGGTACTCGCTGACGGTGGTCGGGGAGACTTTTGAGCCGTTGGCCGTCAGCGTGTCCGCGACCGTTTTGAGCGAGAAGCGATTCCCCACGTTATCGGCGAGAAAGGCGAGAAGCGCGCGCAAGACCGGCATGCTGATGCGGGGGTGCCGCGTCGCCACGTCTTTGACGAGGATGGTGTTGAGCACACCGTCAAGGTACTCGGACACGTCCTCGGCGGGCAGTAGGGAGGCGTACGGCATGCCCCCCAGCGAGAGGTAGCGGTTGAGCAGCTCGGTATCGTCCGCGTCGTCCGTAAAGGCGGAGCGGGCGCCACGATACTCCGCGAACGAGAGTGGCAGGAGTCGGAACTCAACATAACGGCCGGTAAGCAGCGTGGCAAGCTCGCTCGAGAGCAGATCGGAGTTCGAGCCGGTGACGTAGACGTCGCAGTCTTCGCGCGCATACAGCGCGTCGACTGCTCGCTCAAAGCCCTTGACGCGCTGGGGCTCGTCGATAAACACGTAGCAGCTCGGGGAGCTGATGCGGGCGACGACGTAATCGTAGAGTTCTTGCGGCGTGGTGGGGGCGGCAAAGCCCAGGCGCTCAAGATCAACCGAGACGATTGACTCCTCGTTCACGCCGGATTCGACAAGGGCTCGCTGGGCCAGTTTGAGCGCGGTCGACTTACCGCAACGCCTCAGGCCGGTCATCACTTTGATGACGTCACGGTCCTTCCAGCGGAGAAGCCAATCAGTTGCCTGAGGGCGCGGGACGATGACCGGCTGGTTTGTCATAGGTGAGTCCAATCTGTCCAACCAAATGGATAAACAAAGGAAATATCTTAATTCTATCCATTTATCTAGATGGATATCGGTGAATTGGTAAATCTATCCAATAAACTGGATGTATTGAGGCATGGAATCAGCTTTGCGGTGCATCACACATCACCTGCGTGTCGCGGCCGCGGAAGAACTCGTCCCTCATATGGCCGAAGATCTGCCCGGTCGCCCCGTTGTCCAGGCAGTCCCTTTCTCGACATGCTCTGGGTGAACCCGTTCTCAGCGAGCGTCCTGACGTACGCCGCATGCTGGTGCTGCCAGCCCATGTCGTCGACCGCATGGGCTGCGTCCCCGCGCGCTACGCCCACGTGGCAGCCTCCCATGAGCCCATGCGCATCGACTACGCGTGTTTTCGGGCACTTACCTGACGACCAAAGGAGCTCCGGCGTGTGCTGGGCAGGCGCTTGTGCGCTGCCGAACGTCTCGGCGGCGCCCTTTACGCCATTCGACATGGCCAACGGGCTTGTCTTTGCAGGGGCTCGGATCGCTTGGAGCGGGGGCAACAGGCATGTCCGGCCTTCCGCCCGACGAGGATGTCTTAGCTGGGATTGGAGCGGGGCTGCCGTGGGCCATTTGCGGACGCGCGTTCACATCCCCGAAACACGGGGCATGTACATTAAACTCTTAGGCCGCGCTGTCTGCGCGCTGCCGCCAAGAGGCCTATCGAGGGGAAATCCATGCTTGACCAGATTATGTCCATGCTGGCCGCACTGAATAACAACGTGCTATGGGGCATTCCCATGGTCGTGCTGATGATCGGGACGGGCGTGTTCCTGCTCATCGTTACCAAAGGAGCCGTGTTCACGCGTTTCAACGTCGTGATGCGCTACACCACCAAGACGCTCTTCAACCGCCCCAACAAATCCGAGCTAGAGCATGGCGCCATCTCGCCGTTCCAAGCGGTATGCACCGCGCTTGCCGCCACGCTCGGCACGGGCAACATCGTGGGCGTGGCGCTTGCCGTGGCGACGGGCGGTCCGGGCGCTATCTTCTGGCTGTGGTTGAGCGCGCTCGCGGGCATGGTCATCAAATACTGCGAGGTCACCTTGTCGGTGGCCTACCGCACCCGCAACGAGCGCGGCGAGATCGTCGGCGGCCCCATGTACTACATCTCGCGCGGCTTAGGCGTTTCCTGGCTCGCGGTGCTCTTTGCCATCTTCGGCTTCTTGGCATCGTTCGGCATCGGTGCGAGCGTGCAGGCTAACTCGCTTGCCACCAGCGTGAATGCGACCTTTGGCATTCCGCTTCCCGCTATCGGGGCCGTTGTGGCGGCGCTCGCCGGGCTCGTTCTCATCGGCGGCATCAAGCGCATCTCGCAGATCACCGAGGTGCTGGTCCCCTTTGCTGCTGTGTTCTACCTTATCGCAGCCTTCGTGGTGCTCGTCATCAACGCGGCCGAGATTCCGGCGGCCATCGGCATGATCTTCCGCGACGCCTTCACGGGCACGGCGGCGACGGGCGGTTTTGTGGGCGCGACGGTCATGTACGCCTGCCGCGTCGGCATGTCGCGCGGCGTGTTCACCCACGAGGCGGGCATGGGTTCGGCACCTATCGCACACGCTTCCGCCGACACCGACCATCCCGCCCGTCAGGGCCTATGGGGCACGTTCGAGGTGTTCTTCGACAGCATCGTCATGTGCACCATCACCGGGCTCGTGATCATCACTTCCGGGCTCTGGTGCGCAGACCCCATGATGTCCGAGGGCGCCATGAGCTCGGCGGCGTTCGGGCAGAGCATTCCGGGTGGTCAGTACGTGGTGACGGTGGGCCTCATGCTCTTCGCCTTCGCGACGCTCATCGCGTGGTACTACTACGGCGAGAAGTGTGTGGAGTACCTGTTCCGCGCGCGCCGGGGTGCCCGTGTGGCAATCCGCATCTACCAGGTGGCCTATGTGGCCATGGTATTCGCGGGCTGCGTGGCGAACCTCGATGCCGTATGGGAGTTCGCCGACTGCTTCAACGGCCTCATGGCGATCCCCAACCTCATCGCGCTCATCGCGCTCGCGCCCGTGATCAGGCGGCTCTCGCAGGATTTCTTCCGCGACCCCGACCTGCGGCGCCCGCGCAACACGGATTACGACGGGCTGCTGGTGTTTAGGGACAAGTAATGAGTTGATTGGGGACGGGTTCGTTTCATCCCCTTCGGACGCGAGGAATGCCTGCACACCAATGGCGAGCGCCTACCGATACAGCTCCTCCAGCCCGATGAGCGCCGTGCGCTCGTCTGCCTGCGCCTCAAACCCGGAGCGCGAGAAGAACCCGTACCGGTGGCACGTGAGCCCCGTCCGCTGTACCTGCTCGATCTCATCCTCGATCATCCGTTGTGTGATGGGTGTCGTGCGGAATTTCGCCTCGTAGAAGGAGTATCCGAGCGGGTCTTTGGTTACAACGTCGAACTCTCCGTTCGTCCTTGTCACCGGATCGTCGTAGGAATACGTGCCTATCAGGTCGAAGGGTGGCTCGCTATTACCCATGCGGTTCTGTCGTACGAGGTACTGGCGGCACACCTCCTCGAAGGCGCGGGGGACAAACTGGGTCTCAAAGTCGTCGTTCACGTAGCGGTCGTAGAAGACCTCGGGGTCAAGGACGCTGCGCTGCGACAGGTACCTGAAGACGTAGCGGTAGTAGAACTTGGAGAGTCCATCGGAAATAACGTACGAGGTACGCTTCTTGTTGTTGGGATCGTTGATGGGCGAGCGCCGCTGGACAAGCTGCATCCCGATCAGCCTGTTGAGCACGTTGACCAGCGTCGCGCCGCTGGAGACGTGCGACTGGGCCAGGATGTCTCTGTAGCGGGCATGCCCGTCGACGAGCGCGGAGAAGATCTCGTGGGCGTTGCCGATCTTTGAGATCTCAGAGAGCAGGTAGGAGGGCACCTCGTCCTCAAGCCGCGCATCCGGCTCGAGAATCAGGTGAATGAGGTTCTCCCGAACCGATGCGTTCTTGTCAATGAGGCGGTTGTAGTACGGAATGCCGCCGAACACGCTGAAGAGACGAACCTTGTCCTCGCAGGAACGCTCCGGATAGAACTGCGCGGACTCGTAGTAGTCCATCGGCTGGAGGTTGATTTTGAGGTCGATGCGCCCATAGAGCGGGTTGTCTCGCTCCAGCAGGGACTTCATGACCTCTACGTACGATCCGCAGAGGATAAGCGAGAGGTGCGAGCGGTCGCGATACTCGTCGAGAAGAACCTGGAGGATGCTGTCCATTCCCTTCACGACGTCGCGGAGGTAGGGATACTCGTCGATGGCGAGCGCGATCTTCTCGCTGAGTGCCCGGTCGAAGACGAAGCGCAGGGCGGCCTCGATGTCGGAGAAGGCGAGCGGCGGCATATCGAAGGCCTCCGCGATGACCTCGGAGAGGTTTCTCGTGTTGTTCTCAGCGGTGGTCTGACGGCATTCGTAATAGATGGATCGAATGCCGCACGCCTGCCGCATGGTGTGGAGGATGAGTTCGCTCTTGCCAACGCGGCGTCTGCCATAGAGGAGTGCTGCGTTTTGGGTGGGGGAGGAAAGCTGAGCCAGGAGCTTTTCCTGCTCTTTCGTTCGGCCGATGAATGTCATTTCTGCTCACCTCAGTTTACTCAAAAAAGTTGAGTCAAAATTTTTGAGTAAAGTATAACAGATTAGCTTGGTAGGGGTTGCTTGGGGACGGGTTCGTTTCATCCTCCCAGGCACGAGGATTACCGAAGCTGACGCGCTCGACTCCGAGCTCGCCGCCCCCCCCAGGCACAGGGCGCTACGGCTTACTCCCGCTGCGAATATGCGCCGTTCAGGTAACTATCCGTCAAGTTCGGCGAGCAGCTCGAGCCCTTCCTCGGCGGTAATGCAGAAATCGCCTACGTGCCGTCTGAGCGTGTCGTCGTGCGTCATGAGGAAGTTCGCATCGACGGCGTCGAGCGCGGCGAGGACGAGGTCATCCTCGAAGTCGTCGTGGATGCGCTTGTAGGTGAAGGCGCCGAGCACCTCCGTATGGCCGATGGGCGCGACGAGGGCTTTTTCGAGAACGCTGCGCACACAGCCCCAGGAAACCTCGCGCGCGGCAGCAGCGATATCGGGCGTAATGTCCTTTCCGGCACGTCGGGCGTCGAGCTTCATGAGGCTCGCCAGTTGGTACGCGAGGTCCTTAAGCGAGAGCGATGGAACATAGAGCGCGATGTCCTCGCGTCCGTAGGTCTTCGCTATAAACGTGCTCACCGCATGGTGATGCACGCCGCGCGCGAGGAAATAGTCAAGCCAGATGTTGGTGTCGACGAGGATCTTGATGGGGAGACGAGCGCCTTCGCGCGGGGATTTCGTCATGCGAGTCCCCATTTCTCGAGCTGCTCAGTTGCGGCAAGCTCGCGGAGCTCGTCGTAATCGACGGCGCCATCCACGGGCTCTTCGATGCCGACTTTCTGGTAGAAGGACGAGACGATCGCGGCGCCTTCGGATGCGCGGCCGGGAGTGTCGCTGTCCGCTGCGCCAGCAGCTTGATCGCCGTGTAGCAAATGCGTCAAGGCGGGCGGGAGCGTGCCCTGCACGGTAGCGAATTCCCACAGCGCGCGCACGACCTGCGACGGTGTGTACCCAAGCTCAGCGATGACGGCGTTGCCGGATGCCTTGAGGGCGGAGTCCATGCGGATGTTCATCTGTGCGGCGGCCATGGCAACCTCCTGCTATACGAACTCTGTAATAAGTATAGCAAACGGGTTGCTTGGGGACGGTTTCGTTTCATCCCCCTTGGGCGCGGGAGCGCTGTGCTGCGTTCCCGCTTCGATCTTGCAAAGCGAAGCCACACCAAGCTAAAGATTATTCTAGATAGAATTATTCTGCGGAGAATAATCTTGCTCTTGGAACGGAATGCGCACGTCGAAGATAAGCTGGTTGCAGTAGCTGCGCTCGAGCATCCGTTTTCGATGCAGCTCCTGCACGACAATACAGGGGACATCGCCCTTCTGTCGCGCCTTCGCTTCGATGTCGCGGGCACGGTTCATGCCCCGATACTCATCCACGCCTCCGCCGAATAGCCAAGCACGAGCAAATTGGTTTGCAGCCACCTCTTCGCTTTTTCGCTTGCTGGATGACGTATTGAATTCGAGCTGCGTTGTGGGGGTTTCATCATTAAGGATGTGGCCGAGCTCATGGAAGAGCGTCCAGATTACATGGTTGTTTTTCTTGCGGCGACCGGTGAGCTGAATTACGGGCACACCGTTGCGCGTCCAAATGACAATGCCGTAGATGGGGAACTTTTCGGGCGGCTCGATGAACTGGAATATTACCCCAACGCTATCGAGCAGCTGAATTATGTCATCGAGCATAGTGTCGTCGGCAGACAGAACGCGTTCCTTGAGCTGGGGGAGGAGCTTTTCCAGCCCATTTCGATCGTATCTGAGGCAGTGGGCGCGTTTGTATGCGGCAGTATGCTCCCCGGCTGCGAGCCAGGTCATCATGAGCGCTTCGTCGTATGTAGCGCTGGACTCGCGGAGCGTCGAAAGCGCCGCGCCGAGCTTAATGGAGCAACCAGCAGAGAAGGATTCAAAGGTGCCGTAGCCGGTAAAGCTGAGCAGATCCGATAGAACCTGTGTCTTATCCCGCATGGTCGCCGTGGTGGCTCCCAACTTACGCAGGTATGCGCCAAGCTGAGGCGTGACAATGCCTTCATGCTGCTTCAGCTGCTGATCGTTTCGCAGGCGAGCACAATCATTCTGATACTGTGCTTCGTAGCGAAGCCATGCGTCACTTGGAATCGAGGTGACGCGGCCTAGCCTGATCGCGGTGTCTGGCGTAATCGAGGCTTTTCCGTTAATAATCTCGTTAACAAGTTTCCTAGACACATCGAGCTGCTGCGCAAGTTCTGCCTGGGTGATGCCGTTGCCTTCCTCCTCAATCCATTCCTGGAGGAACTCACCCGGCGCTACGGCATAGTTGGTAGGCATGAGTTATCATCTCCTCTTCCAGTGTTTAATTTTCAGGTATCGTTTTTTAGCTCGCCTTGCTTACTCTTCGTGATAATCGATTATTTCGACAACGCGCGCCTCGGTCGACCGCCTTTCCTTCTCGATATCGATAATCCGGACGCCATCTTTGAGCGGCTCGATGATGATTCGTTCGTTAGACGAGACGCCACCTGACCACTGACCCTTCCTGTTTTCCTTGAGCCGATGCCATTTTCCTAACGGGTCGTTCACCTCTAGTTGCGCGATGCTGTCGCTTGCTTTAAGCGCGGCGATTCGAAGCCTTAGTTTTCGCTCGATGTCTGGTCGCCGCTTATGCATCTCGCGCTCGTCCTCGCAAAGCTTCTGGAGCTTCTTGGTTTGAAACGAGACTTTCATTGATCGCTGCCCATGAGGAGGGGATGATTGTGTGTCATGTTTACGCCACTCCTTTCATGTAACCTGATTAGTTACATGTAGTATAGGCGCTTTGCTTGTACATGTCTATTATGATGTAACGAAATAGGTTACTCATCTTATATGACGTGCATTGGAGGAAATCCTCTACTCAACAGAAGTGCCGGAATGCCTTAGCGCGGCCATATCCTCCTTGCTCAAAAGCCAAAGCCGCGAGGGAGCTTCTGAGATTCCGTCGGCGTCGAAGACGACCTTATCGTTGTAGAACACGCCCGCTTTCGCCGCGCCATCGCATTGGCTGAATCCCGCCGGTTCGGCGGGACGCATATACCGCGTTACGTACAGGCCGCCGTCGTCAAAGAGGATGACGCGTCCGCATTTGTTGCAAAGCCAGATTTCCGCTTTTTCGCCCTTTCGCGTACTCAATGTGCCTGCTGTTTACTCATTCCAGATGACTCAAAAAAGTTGACTCAAAATTCTTAAGTAAAGTATTACGGGTTCGTGCATGTCAAGCATCGTTGCCGCAGACGCAGTGATCGCTATCTCGCTCGTGTCTGACGCATCCCCAAAGTCGAAACCGCCCGACGTACAGTTTTGTCTGCACAAGAAATTACTCTCTGTATGAGGTTGGATTCTCTGCTGAGGGACGATCCAGAACAAGAGGCCTATCTATGAGCGGTAGCTACGAACACGGACCGTACATTCCTGCGGAGCACGAGCAATACGACCTGCTTCCCCATTGCCGGGCGGAAGGTGGCGAGGTGTTCTCGTTCCCGAGCATGCTGGACGACGTGGACGCGTGCATTAGGGCGTGGGAAGCGGAGCGACCCGGCACGGAAGAGCACCATGGGCAAGAACGGCAGGACGACAACGGCATGCTGATTATGCCGTATGGCATGAAGAGCTACGCGGAGTACTATGGCATGCTTGAGCGCTACGCTGCGGACATCAAGCCGGATGACCTGCAGCTCGCACGAGATATTCGCATCCTCGAGAACCTCATGAAGCTCATGAACGTGAAAGAAGAATGGTCGATTGTTCGTTACGTGGGAGACCAGTTTGACGAGGTGCGTGGACTGAGTCTTACCAAGGGGCGCTGCTACTACTGGCCGTGCTCGGAGTCGTGCCCGGAGTACGAGGGCGTCATCGACGACGAGGAATTCACGTCGTATCTCTATCCGTGCGACCCCAATAGCTGGGAGATCGTGCTCGATCCTACCGGCATGGCAGCGTGGGCGCTGGCGGGCGAGGCAGATACGGTGGATGCGTGGTTCATCGAAGAGGCGCGCGCGGATCCGGATTCCTTACAGGCATGGGCTTTGGCGAATGGCGTGGTGACGAAGGAGAAGTCTGCGCCGGGGTATGGGTTCGAAGAGACTAGCCTGTGGAGGCAGTCTGAACGCGATACCGTCGTGCTTTCTTGCCCGGCGTGCGGCACGAAGTTCGAGTTCGCCGCATGGACGTTGCTCAACGTAGACGAGAGCCCGGAGGCGGCAGAGCTGCTGCGCGACGGCAAGCTTTCTGAGTTCACATGCCCGGATTGCGGATACACGACATCGCTCGTTCACCCGTGCCTGTGCTTGATGCCGTCGCAGCGGACGGTGATCTATCAGGTTGATTATGAGGAGATGCGCGATGGTTGCGTTGAGATGTTCGACAACCTTAAGCGTGACGCCTTCCCCTGCGACCGGTATCGCATCGTGAGCGACCGCCACGAGCTGCGCGAGAAGTTCTTGCTTTTCGAAGCGGGACTGGATGATCGTGCTCTTGAGTGTTTGAAGATCGGTGTGACCGGGCAGGCGAAGATGGACGGCCTTGTGCCTGCAGGCGCGGAATGTCGCGTGGTGCTTCGCGGTATTGGAGACGACGGGTGCCTCCATCTTGCGCTCGAGGTAGAGGAGGAATCCTATCGCTCCGATATGCCGGTGGATGCGCTTAAGCTCTTCAGCGAACCGCTCGCAGCGTCTTCAATTGCGGCTGAGCAGCCATACGTGGTCAATCGCGTGTGGGCGGAGCACGCGTATGACGTGCTGGATGCGGAGGGGTTGCTAACATAGGAAGCGATTGGATCTAGGAATGGCTTGAGAACGTGAGGGTTACCATCATGAAAACCTGCAGTACACCAGGATGCAAGAATCTAGCGGCGTATCGCACAAGGAGCAAACCTGCGTATTGCCTAGAATGCATTGACCGCATTATGGACAAAGCGGGGTTGGTACGTCTTGAGCCGTTTAGCGGCCCACGTGACTGGATGCTTACACGCTGCAAGAAATGCGGCACCGAAGCCCATTACCGGTTCGAATATATCCTGCATAAGCAGGAGATCGGTGAGCCCGTATGTCGTGCGTGCTATTGGAAGCAGTGGTACCGGGACAGCTGGACTAAGTACGGCGTTGGGCAGGGATTAAAAGGGGAGATTCCGGAGGCCGTACTGCTCGATGTGATCGACGCCTGCGGCTACGAGCTCCTCGACGTGATTCCCGGAGACAGGCGAGGAGAGGAGCTCTATCGCGTGCGTTGCTGCTCATGCGGGCGAATCAGCGTCGAACGTCTGGGCGACATTGTATGGGGGTGCACATGCTCCAAGACCACACGTCCGCAGCGTGAGTCGTGTTGGAGGAAGCTGGACAAGTACGTGGATCAGGAGTGGGAGGGCTGTTAGTTTTATAATGTGCAGTGTTTAACAAGTTGCTAATGATAATTGGAGAGCAATAGTGCGGGGAGAAGCCATGATGATTGACAGAAAGCTGTTCTTGGCGATAGCTAGCACGACTGTTGTGGGATTGATTGGGTGTTCAAATGAAGACACCGAGAAGAAATCGGCGCAAGAATCCCAAGATTCAACAGTAGATTAGCCCACGCCTTCTGATAATAATCTTGATGTTTCACAAACTGCTGAAGTCGGCGAAGAAGTGACGTATCAATCTATTCGCGAAGATGGCGAATTTATTGTCACTGTTGAAGGGCTCGAGCGCAGCGAGAGTATGACGGTGGATTTTCAGGGTTACGGTGACGTGATGGATGGTTACTCCGCATGTTTGCTGCTGCTTATGATCGAAGATGTAGACGTCGAAATTCCGGGGTCGTTTACTACTTTAGCCAACATGTGGCTTGAAGATTCCGATGGCGTTACCGTCAATCCTCTCAATTCTGGGTTTGATTATGGTGAGTACGCCTCGGCGCCTGGCGGTGCTTTTGAGATCTCTGAAGGGCAAAAGGTTCGTATTGCGATACCCTATCAACTTCCTGATGGGAAAACTGAATACACCGTTGTTATCGACGGCACTCGCGTTCCGGTTAGTCTAGTGGAGGGTAATCGCTCTTTGTCTTAATGTTGACGGCATATACTCGTTGCTTATTACCCCTTAAACACCACGTCGTTGTGATACTCGATGAACTCGAGCGCGGGACGGTGCGCCTTTGGCGGCCGAATTGTCTCGCCGTCAAACTGCCACAGGAAGCGGTTTGACTGCTCGCTGTGCTTTACATGACTGGAAATACGTACGCGCAGTTTAGCGTCAATCGTCATGAGCCCCTGGTCGAAGGCGCGGTCGTGTAAGGCATTAAGCAAAAGGCCGTTGCTTGCCGCGAGCCGTTCGGTATTCGGGTCGCAGGCCGACCACGGCTTGATATGGCTCGCTATGAGCAGCTCGGGAACTCCCAAGCCAGTGAGACAACAATGCCCCTCGTAGGTTTCCATAAGCGTATGGCGGAAATATTGCTGGTTGATGCGTACGCGGACGAATGTTCTCTGTTCCCGTCCTTCAGGGATGTACTCAAGTTCCTGAGTAACCGAGGCTAAAGATTCATATCCGCTATCTTTGTGCTGAACGGTATTCTCGAGCTCTCGAATTGCGTTATCAAGAAAAGCGTCGCGATCCCGCTCGTAATCAAGCCAGATGTCGCGATCGAGCTTAGCGGAGTTTCGCAGACCGACTTTTCCCGTCGACACGTGATTCTTGTCATTTGCGGCGATGTTGCAAAGCTTCATAGCAACGGCATCAGGCGTCCTGCCGAGTGCTTGGGCAAGCCGTTTGACATCGGAGTTCCGCTTGTCGGCCTTGCTTGCACCGATGAGGAAGTAGAGCGCGAACGCCATGCGTGTTTCCTCATAGCTCCATTTTGTTCCTCTGGGCATACTGTTGCTCCTAGTGGTTTTGACATGACTATACATGCGAATAATGCCAGGATAGCGCAGGAGGGGGATAGACACTACTGGACATCAAGCTTGACTGCGCGTGTTGTGTCATTAAGGCTGACGCTTGCTGCGTGCGTGGCGAGGGCGATGTAGATTACCATATCGAGCCCGAAGAGGTTTTTCGGTTCGCTTGGGGGTGGCCTAGGGATTACAGACGCGGTGAAAGAGCGTAAAGGAGAAGACGGCTTATAAAGGCGAGTTCACGTCTATGCTCGAGACGATGTCGGCAGCGGATGAAAAGAGGGCGGTTGCTATAATATTCTTGGTTGTCTGGCATTGCTTTTAGGAAGGAGAACGGATGCTAAAGAAGATTGGGGCATTTGTGTTGTGCGTGGCCTTGGGTGCCGTTCTCGTATTGGGTTTCCAGCATTTCCAGAATGCCAACGTGGCGCATCCCGAGGGGAGAACCGATATCGATCTCACGGTGCTCAAAGAGTCTATGGAGAAAAATAGCGAGCTTTCAACCGCTAAGTACCTCTATACCAGTTCGGTATCTGTTACCGATCAGAACACAATGGAGGTATTTGGAGTTGAAGTTGTGCTCCCCTTTACTGACGCTACCTACATTTTTGAGTTTGACGGGGAAATCAAAGCGGGTTATAAACTCGAGAACGTGAAACCTTTCATTGAAAACGGCAATACAGTAGTTATTGAGCTCCCGCCTGCAGAGATCCTCTCCCACGAGACCAGCGATGTGACGTGTATGTACGAGCAGCAGAACATCGCAAACCCCCTCAAGGCTGGCGAAGAGTCAAAGTGGATTGAGGGTCAAAAAACCGCTATGGCTGAACGAGCGGAATCTTTGGGACTTTACAATGAAGCACAACAGAACGCGAAGGTTGTCTTTGAGTCTCTTTTCGAAGAAGCAATACCCGAAGGTGCTACTCTTGAAATCAGGTTTCAATAGGAGGGTTGGTTCATATGGGTAAAAACAATGGCGGCGATGGGGGTGGAGTGGCGATCGCGGTGGCTGTGATTGCAGTACTCGCGATTGCATACATCCTAATTAATAGAATGTTCTTTGCATAGTAATAGGTAAACAAAAACTTGGGGCACTTTTGCAAAAAAGTGCCCTTCTTTTGGGGTTATAGGACAAAAAGTGTGTCCGAATCAGGGGCATCGGCGCAGGTCGACGCCCCTTTTCCATGCGTTTAAATCTGCTGGGCGATTTTAAGCGCCCGGACAGAAAGTGTGTCTGAATCAGATGCGTCCGCGCAGGTAGATGGCGGAAAATCAGGCCGTTAAAATCCCGATTACCAAGGAGCTGGGGATGAAGGCGGTCAGGTGCCCCTCCTGCGGGGCGGAGATGAAGAGGAACGGGAAGACGAGCGCCGGCGCGCAGAGGCGGAGGTGCAGGGCGTGCGGCGCCTCGACCACGGTCTTCTACGACGACACGGCGGCGCGGCTCGACGAGTTCCTGGCGTGGCTGCTCTCGAAGGCGACGCAGGCGGACATGCCCGGGCAGGGGCGCACGTTCAGGAGGCTCGCCGCGGCCTTCTGGCCGATCTGGCCCATGCCGGAGTCCACGGGCGAGGCGCGCCGCGTGCTCTTCGTCGACGGGATCCGGCTCGCCCGCGACCTCGTCGTGCTGATAGCCTACGACGGGGAGCACGTGGTCTCGTGGTACATGGCCGAGTCGGAGACGAGCAGGGCGTGGGAGGCGCTGATGGCGCCCATACCGGCCCCGGACGTGGCGGTGTGCGACGGCGGGACGGGCTTCGAGAGGGCGAGGCGCCGGGCATGGCCGCGCGCGAGGGCGCAGAGGTGCCTCTTCCACGCGTTCTCGCAGGTGAGGCGCTACACCACCTCGCGCCCGAGGCTCCAGGCGGGCAGGGAGCCCTGCGCGCTGTCCATCGAGCTCATGCACCTCGACACCCTCCGCCGGGCCGACTGGTGGGTGGAGCGCTACCCGCGGTGGTGCTCGTTCTGGGCGGACGTCCTCGAGGACGCGGGCGTGGTCGACGGCCGCCGCCAGTACACCCACGAGCGGCTCAGGAGGGCGCGCTCGTCGCTCTCGCGCCTGGTGAGCAGGGGGACCCTCTTCACCTACCTCGACCCGGCGCTCGCGGCGGAGGGGCCGCTGCCGCGCACCAACAACCCGATCGAGGGAGCGGCACACGCGCAGCTCCGGGACATGCTCAAAAACCACCGCGGCATGTCGTCCACGCGGCGCGTGAAGGCCGTCTTCTGGTGGTGCTACCTGCATACCGAGTCGCCGCGGCGCGCATCCGACATGCTCTCATCCATGCCCACCGACGACGACATCGACCTCCTGTACAGGGTCTACTCGGCGTCGCCCAAGCGCGAGGACGGCGGGCCGGAGTGGGGCGACCGGGCCGTGTGGGAGGAGCTGCACCGCAAGGACCCGTACCCCTTCTGGCTGGACTAGGACATGTGTTCTATCGGGACACACTTTTTGTCCTATAACCCGGAAACGCCTTCAGATTTGGGAAGCGCGGAGGCATACAATCACCTATGGGTAGTTGTAGACCCCCCGCGACCGCTCATTTCAAGCACCTCAGGGGGCGCGAGTAGAGAGATCCAGACATTTATATTGTACCTGCACTTTGTAATGTGACCTGAGGTTATATCGTTAGGGAGCTTGCGGATGTTCGCGAAGGATAGTATTAGCGCGTTTGTCTGGAATGAGCATGCACCCTTTTACCGAGTTGTCTCTGACTAGAATAGGGAGGGCAGTTTATGTCAAGTTCGCAGCTATAGTTTGAAAGATTGGCTCACGCTATACTTGCGAGCAGCATGCTGTTAGCTTGTCGGGAGGAAACCATGTCTAAGCTCAGTATCGAACAGAAGACTATTCGAGAGTTGCTCACCGATAAACATGCCGACTTCCTTATTCCTGATTATCAGCGTCCCTACGCATGGGGCGAGGATGAGTGTGCGACCCTATGGGATGACCTCTTCGCCTTCGCCTTCCCCAACGACGATTACGAACAGTTCGATAGCAAGTCCGACGAGTACTTCCTCGGCCCCATCGTTACCTTCAAGAACGACGACGGGAAGCTCGAGATCATCGACGGTCAGCAGCGCCTTACGACCATCATGCTTCTTCTCCGGGCCTTCTATGACAAGTTTGCCAACATGAAGGATAAGCAGTCTGTGAAGACTCGCGCCACCATTGCCGAGTGCGTGTGGAAGACCGACGAGTTTGATGAACCGGACACCGATCGTCTCAAGATTGATTCTGAGGTTGCCTCCGACAATGACAAAGGCGAATTCCTTGCCATCCTTCGCACCGGCGACGTAGAGAAGAGCTGGAGAAGCGCTTACGCTTGCAACTTCGCCTTCTTCCAAAGGAAGATTTCCGAGCTCGTTAACGAGTGGCCGACCTATACCGTTTACCTTGCTACCCGTGTTCTCAACAATGTGATTCTGCTTCCCATCGAGGCTGAAAGTCAGGACACGGCGCTTAGGATCTTCTCGACCCTCAATGACCGTGGTCTGCCTCTCTCGGATGCCGACATCTTCAAGAGCCAGTTCTACAAGTACTTTTCTGACCTTGGACGTAAAGACGAGTTCATTAGTCGTTGGAAGCGCATTGAAGAACGTGCAGGAAAGATCTTCTCGCCCCTGCACGGCACACCCATGGACGAGCTCTTTACCCGCTACATGTACTACGAACGTGCTCGCGAGGGAAATCGCAGCACCACGACTCAGGGTTTGCGCGACTATTATGGCCGCAACGGCTATGCTCTTCTTAAGAACGAGGGGACGCTTAATAATCTTGAAGCCCTTGCGGATTTCTGGAGCCGCGTAGATTCCCAGGAAGGTTTCTCGAAGCGCGTCCTTAGGCAACTCCTTATTCTGCGCTACGCTCCGAACGGCATGTGGACTTACCTTGTAAGCGTATGGTTCCTCTCGAAGCGCAACGAAAGTGGCGAGCTCGATGACAACGAGTTCTGTGAGTTCTTGCGAAGGATTACTGGTTTCATTTTTGCTTATGCCATTGAGCGCCCGGGTGTGAACGCTCTGCGCTCGCCAGTGTATCCTGAGCTCATTAACATTGTCGAAGGGCGTGAGGTCACGTTTTCAGACTATCGCTTCGACTCCGCTGACATTCGTTCGCGCTTCTTGTCCTATGCTTTCACGAACCAGCGCCCCATTACGCGCTCCATACTCGTATGGTGGGCATTTCGCGATCCGGAGCAGGAGCTCTTTGATTCCGATACCGTGCTCGAGGTGGAGCACATCTACGCTCGCAGGCGCAACGAGTTCGAGCCACTGCGCAATCGAGCGAATCTTGAGGCGCTTGGCAATAAGGCGATGCTCGAGAAAAGTGTGAACATTCGTGCGGCGGATTTCCGATTTGAGGACAAGAGGAAGTACTATCTTGGGTTCAAGGATGGCCGCGGACAGGAGAAGGCGGGCACGAAGATCCATGAACTCGCCGAGATGGCACGTGCTTCTGACGACTTCACTGAAACAGACATTGAAACGCGGACTGTAAAAATAATCGGCTCTTTCGTGGACTATCTGGGTGAGGTTGACCTGCTGAGGGACTAGGGAGACTGAGGCGGGGCTTTCTCGTTTAAAAACGGCTCTCCGCTGTTTCGGGGGTGGTACAGGCAGATATCTGCCGAGCTACCCGCCAGAAACACCAAAGAGCTTGGAGGCTGTACGTTACTTGTACGAAGACTTGATTTTGTCTGGTCGGTGTGAAGGAGTCGCATAGAAAGGGATTGCGGTTGGAGTGATTTGCTATGCCAAGGAACCCCTTAGTTGAACTTGACAACGCTAACAGTGCGATGGAGCGCTATCTTGCCTCGGGATCTCTTAGGGCTGAGGCGGCGCAAGACTGCCTCGCAAACATTAGAAACCTGGTAGAGCATCTTGCTATGGCGCTGTTTTATGGAGGTCGATTCAGCGAACCAGACTACTATAAAGCCATCAAGCCAGCTCTGGATGGGGCAAAACGTAATAAGGAAACACGTTTTCTACAAGAGTTCCATGCCATGCTTCAGAAGTCTGTGTCGCATTACACAGCGAGCCTCGACGGTTCCGATAGGCTTTTTCTCAAGTACCGTGAATATCTCTATCGCTGTAGGGATATCGCGTCAAAAAGACTGAGGGTCAAGATTCTTTCGGGTCTGGACAATGTCGACTGGGATACGGATCCTGGCCTGCAGGAGTATTACGACTCAATCGCCCAAGAAGTGGATTATCTCTGCGCAACCACTGCGGTGACGGTCGTGGGCAAGAGATACTACGTCTACTCTCGAAAGCCGTTCTACTCCTACGGTCGGGTTTACTACGAGTACTCTCTTACCTTAGCGACGGACTTCGTCAGCAAGTTCGACCACGTCATAGCGTTCTCGCCGCATCGCATTCCAGCGAACTACGCGGTCTCGCTCTCTTGCGCGAAAGGCAATGTTCGGGCAATGGGTTCGAGCCTTCAAATTATGGTCATTAACGGTTGGCGCGTTTCGATTCGTCCCTGCGAGATTAACAAGCTCCTGAGAATGCTCGGGTGCACTGAGGCGGTCACCGGAAAGCTAAACAGCTATCGACGACTTATGGAAATTCTCACTGCCGGTGAGTTGAACCTATTAGATCTCTGTGCTTTTTCTGATGAAGACTTCAATCGTTTGATTGGGAACCTTGTCATATCTGGCAAAAACACGGGGATTACGGAGCTTCTCACAAGATCACGCGTGTTTCTATCTGGGGGCACTGCGGGCTGTAATGTCCTTAGGTATCTCTTGTACCGACCTAGGAATAGGGTTTTAGGCGACCAAATTGACCAAGCGCCAAACAACCTCTTGGGTGGCATTTGGCTCAAGAATGGCTGCATTCCCTTCGATAAAAACCCGTTTTGTACGTCCTTGATAGGGCATTCCCCGTCGTTTTTCGATTTGCTTGGGTGCATCGATCCAGAGCCGTATGAGGACAACATGCTCGCCCGCACAATCAGGGAGAAAGAGGAGGAGCGCCGGGCGGTCTATATAGCCGAATCCGATTTCGAATCCTTTCCCGATATAGACGCACTTGCCACGCACTTCAATTCAAGACTTTATTACAGACATCAAGGAAGAGAGATTCGACACGAGATGGGCCAGTGCTTCATTAGGGAGGCCGAAGACAATCTTGCGTCAATCATCAAGGAGCTTCTACGACTTTCAAGGCACGGGGTCGCGGGATATCAGACCTCCACAACAGCAAAACTCAACAGCATGGTTCCCGTGATAGACGACCCGGACAAACAGGCCATTGTGGAGTCATTGTTCGAACACAGCAGCGTTGCCTTGCTCTATGGGTCCGCAGGGACTGGAAAAACGACGCTGATAAATATCGTCTGCGACGTGCTGTTAAGTTCGGGGAAGATTGCCATCGCCAATACAAATCCTGCAGTTGATAATCTTCGAAGGAGAGTCAGCGCAAGCAACTGTGAGTTTATGACGATTGCGAAATACTTGCACCGAAGCAGAGAGCAAGCAACAGATCTTCTCATCGTTGACGAATGCAGTACCGTAAGTAACGCCGATATGAAGAGCATCTTAGATCGCGGCGGGTTCAAGCTTCTGCTGCTTGTGGGAGACACGTACCAGATTGAGGCAATCAGGCTGGGGACTTGGTTTGAAGTTGCAAGGCACTTTCTTGACGATAAATGCCTCTTTACGCTGGAAAGGCCGTGGAGAACCGCAAGCCCCGACCTCAAAGCCCTCTGGGATTCAGTGAGGCAGATAAGTAATGATATATCTGAGCGCCTGGTGACAATGGGTGTATCGAAGCCCCTGTCGGATGAAATCTATCGGCCGAACGCTGATGACGAGATAATACTATGCCTGAACTACGACGGTCTATATGGAATCAACAACATCAACCGAATGCTGCAGGCCGCGAATCCGAGTACGCCCATTTCATGGGAGTTACACACTTTCAAAGTAGGAGATCCCGTTCTCTTCAATGAGTCAAATAGATTCGCTCCTGTCCTTTATAACAATTTGAAGGGCAAAATTAGCTCACTAAAAAAGACAATATCAGGCGCACTTGAAGTTGAAGTGGAAGTGGATGCGCCCTTAAACGCTATAGAAGTCAGCGCAGTTCAGGGGCTTGAGTATATCGATAGTTTGCCGGGAGGGATGACAAGGCTGCGCTTTGAAATCACTGAGTATGGTGAGGATGAGAATGGTGATTATTCGAAAACGAGTGTCGTCCCATTTCAAGTTGCCTATGCTGTCTCAATTCATAAAGCACAGGGTCTCGAGTATGAATCGGTAAAGATTGTCGTTACTAAAGATGTCGAGACAAGAATCTCGCATAGTATTTTCTACACAGCGATTACCAGGGCAAGAAATTCATTGACCATCTATTGGAGCCCCGAAACTCAGGAGAAGGTAATCGAGGGGCTGAGCCATGTTGACTATGGCAGAGATTGTCAGCTGCTTGCGAATAGGCACAGTATGAATTTGCTCCGGTAGTGATGTATTGAGTGCCTATGGTGAGCTAGGCGTGGCAGGCTTCAAAATCAAACATGGAAATAGAGGTTTCTTGACCAAACGCAATCGATGGAATCATTGGCTTGGTATCAGATTTGAAATGGAGACCTTGATGCTCGAATATAATCGTGGGTACCGTCTAGCAGTCGATGGCGGTGTAGCGGCGCGAACCGTGTGCATAACGGAGCGGAGGCTGACAGGCTGCTGTCGACCCTTGAGGGATAGCGGGCAGCGGTGGCGGCACCCCGGGGTGGCGGTGGAGCAGACACTGTCATTTATAGCTCTAGAGTTTTGATTCTAAATGGTGTCTAACAAATCAGGGTCTTGGTTGAGCGTCATCTTCATCGCCGATGCGACTGAGCAAGCAACTGCGTAGGCCATTTTGGGTGGGACGGCGTTTCCGATTTGGCGATAGCGGGAGCTCTGCGATCCGTGCCAAGGCATGTTCTTGGGGAATGACTGGATGACAGCTGCCTCCTGCACGGAAATCCTGCGCAGGCGGCTTGGAACCGTATCGACTACTTTTCCGCCATTCATCAGCGAGGAGTGATAGTGCACGACCCACTGCTCCGAACCGCCCTCAAGTGTTTCCTGATCAACGATGGGTGTGCGGTTGCCACCCATTGACGCCGGTAGCGTGGGAGCGGGGCGGTTCATGTCCATCGGGCGTCCCTGTCCGTTAAATAGCATTCCGGCAAAGGGGGACTGGCGGAGCACCGGCTCCTTGGCGGTTGTGACCTTTGCTTTGCAGATCTGGTCGTTTCCCGGCTCTCCGAGGGGAGGTAGGCTGCGCAGCGCCTGCGCGACTCCGACGTGCTCGCTGACAGTTGGTTCAGGATACTCGTACTCGACTTCGTGGTCGCGGAATCCGATGAGGAACATGCGCTCCCGCGTCTGCGCTACTCCGTAGTCCGCGCTGTTGAGTACATCCAGGTAGGTCTTGTAGCCGATCTCCTCGGCCTTTTTGCGAATGTCTAAAATCGTGCCAGCCCATCGGCGGTTCTTCGCGAGCGCCTTGACGTTCTCCATGACGAAGGCCTTGGGCTGGACCCGCTCCACCATCCCGAGGAAGTCGAAGACGTGCCGAGAGCGTGGGTCGTTCGGGTCCATCTTTCCCGCCACTGAGAACCCCTGGCAGGGTGGTCCGCCTATCACGAGATCGGCGCACCCTCTCTCGGGCAGGTCCTCCACCTGGCGGATGTCGTTGGTGACCACCCTGTGATCGAAGTGCCTTCCCGTTCGCTCGGCGATCATGTCCATCGCGGCAGAGTAGGTCTCCATTGCGTCGGCGTTGATGTCGTTCGAGAAGACCGGGCTGAATCCCGCGGCGATGAAGCCGAGGTCAAGGCCGCCGGCACCTGAGTAAAGGCTTACGAACTTAGGCATCTCCGCGCTCCCTTTTCATTCTATATTGGAATGAGCCCGTCGCATGATATCATATCGCAGAGGATTCGGCCACGAGGTTGCGGAGCAGATATGGATGAGGCAGGTTGCAGGCTCGGCGAGCTCGTCTCGAGCTGGCGGAGGGACGCCGGCCTTTCGCAGGCCTCCCTTGCCGAGGCACTCGGGATCCAGCAGGCGGCGATCTCAAAGCTAGAATCTGGTTCCAGCAAGCTTACGGTGCTCCAGCTGCTCGCGATACTCGATGCGTGCGGGCTGGCGCTCTCGGACGTCTCTCGGGACATCGAGTCGGCGGCGAGAGCAGGCGGCATTCCGATCTGGGAGAGGGTCAATGAGTGAAGAAGCCATCCGGGACGTCTCCGAGGCGCTGCTGAGCGCCTCCCTCCCCATCGACCAGAGCCTGTCAGATTCCGCGGCGGAGCGGGCAATCCGATTCTACATGGACGCTCCGGAGGGCGTGGCGCTTCCGGAGGAGGAGGTCTCTCCTCGCTTTTCCGAGATGTGGAGCCTCTGGTTCTCTGGCTCATCCCAGCCCTCGAGGGAGCTGAGGGATGTGGTCCGCGAGGCCATCTCCGTGGATCCTGGCATGGAGAGGCTGGCGGGAGAGTACTTCAGGCTGGTGGACAAGTTGATGGAGCAGGCATACATGAGTCGCGAGTACGCAGTCGCGCTCGTTGGCTGCGCCCCGCTGATCCGCACGCTCGTCTCCGAGCAGCACCTTGGCCTCGACCGGATCAGGTCGGTCCTCAATGTGCCCGGAGCGACGTTCGATGCCATCAAGAGTGTGCTTTCGTCCATCGGAATTCCCGCCGCCTTCAACGTGGACGACATCATCTCGATCAGCACCTCGGACGCCGATGGTGTCGCCGGGTACTTCGGCGACACCATTCCTGACGAGGCCGACGAGACCTTCAGGGGGCTTCTCGGGAAGTTCCCCAGGAGCGAGGAGTTCTACGACAACGTGACCGAACTCGTCTACATCGGATTCGAGCCCTACCTCTTCATCCTCTACTACGAGCTGCTCACGCTCGAGACCACGGATAGGTTTCCCGGAAGGGCAGTCTACGAGTGCGTTCCGAGAAGCTCGAAGGTCAAGGCGCTCTGGAATCGGATGTACCACCCCACTCAGGAGAACCCCTACCTCAACAACGCGAAGTCCGTGTACTCGCTCGACGAGGCCTGGGCCGAGACAAAGCTCTCCCTTCAGACCCAAAACGGCTCCGTGCTCCTCGCTGGAATCTTCGATGTGATGTCGGAACTCCCCTACAGCATGCGCAGGCGAATCGCGCACGTCACGCGGTGCTTCCTCGTCCTGAAGGCGAGCGTATCTCAGAAGTCGACCCCCATCGCGCCCGCAGGCGCTGCGGAGATCGAGGCGTTCGTCAACCGCGTGTCGGCCTCGAACAGCCTCACGAAGGGCGTCCTCGACCAGCGCCTCGTGGACTTCCTCACAATGTGCGTGCACGACGAGAACCACTGGGTCGCCCGCGGCCTCGGATCCTCGGTAAACGAGAGCAACGCCGCTGGGCGGAAGTTCGGCGACGTCGAGTATCTCGACATGGAGACCAGAACGCATATCAAGGCATACGAGGCTCACGGAGGCGGTCTTCGCGACGAGTACGTTGAGGACCACATCCGCTCTCTGGACGGAACGGTTGCATACTATCTAAACGCAGCGGCTGATCGCGGTGAGGAGTATCGCCGGGACGTCGAGGTGACTTATGTCGCTCACGATGTTTCAAGGCTCGTGAAGTATCGCAGCGGGCACGAGGAGATAATTCGAGGAGTCCGATTCACCTTCAACTTCGTTACATTCAATCAACTTCTTGAAGTTGCGGGTGGTATCGAGTGCGTATCCGACATGGGGTCCATCTATGATGAACTTGTCCATAGGAGAATCTCGCGCCTTCCGGACTCCTACTCGCTGAAGAGGCGCTATCTGGAGATTATCGCTCGGTAGTGGGGGTGGCGAGCATGAGGTGCAATTATTCAGTCAAACTGATGGATAGATGCCGATAGATTCCAATGCAAGACCTTCGAGGTTGCTTAAGATTGGTTAGGTGGGTATGGCTAGCGGGCGAAGCGGATTCGATATCTCGCGTGTTGTCATTACGGGCTTCAAGTGTATTCGAGAGCCGCTGTCAGTTGACCTTGAACGAGACCTCAACATACTCGTGGGAGACAACGGCGTTGGGAAGAGCACCATACTTGAGGCACTTCACCTCGCGCTAACTGGTCAGTATCGTGGTGAGCCTATCAGAAGAGCCCTATCGCAGTCGTTGTTCAACATAGATAACGTTGGGAAGTTCATCGCGGACGTCGGTAACGGAAATCTCGCGACTCTGCCAAGGATCAGCATCGAAGTCTTTCTGGAAAGTAACAATCAAAGTGACGAAAGCGAGCTTTCTGGTGGCGTGAACTCACTGCGCCAAAGGCGCTGTGGATTTACCTTCTCTATCGAATTCGACGAGAGTTTTCGAGAAGAGCTCGAGTCTCTTCCTTTGGGGAGTCTCAAGAGTCTTCCCATTGAATACTACGATGTCCGATGGATGACATTCGCGGATGCCCAGATTACTCCAAGGTCAATCCCCGTCCGTTCGGTCATGATAAATCCTGCTGGGGAGTGGCGCGGCAGCGTTGATGAGCGTGTCTCACGCACGCTTCTCGACGGATTAGACACGAAGCACCAAATGGCGCTTGCTCAGAGTGCTCGCACGATGTTCGATTCTTGGAATGCAGAGGAATCCCTTCTCGCAGCAAGCGGATCGCTTCCTGCAATAGGTATTGAAGATATTGGCGAGGTTGACCTCGTGGCCAATCCCGGAACCATGGAATCGTGGAAGCGTAACCTTGTGATTCGCCTCAAGAGGATTCCCTATGGGCATATAGGCGCTGGATCTCAGAGTATGATGCAAGCCGGCATGGAACTAGATAAGAAGCGGCCGGAGAAGACTACGCTGCTGCTATTCGAAGAGCCGGAGAACCATCTCTCCCATACCAACCTTAACAAGTTGGTCCGGCTTATCGCAGGAGGAGCCGACGGTCGCAAAATCGTCCTGACCACGCATTCGAGCTATGTCGCCAATGTGCTCGGGCTAGATAACCTCCAAATCGTTGGGTCATCCGACGGTCTTACCGTGTGCGCGCCCTTGCGCGAGCTTAGTAGTGATACTTTCGATTACTTCAGAAAGCTGCCGGGTTACGACACCTTGCGGCTTGTTCTCGCTGGCTCGGCCATCCTAGTAGAAGGCCCCTCTGATGAGCTCGTTGTCCAGCTTGCGTATCGCCAAACCCACGATGGCAAGCTTCCTATCGAGAAAGGGATAGACGTCATTTCCGTCGGCAGCGGTTTTCTTCGATTCCTCGAACTTGCGTCATGCATTAATAGGCGCGTGCTCGTTCTGACGGACAACGACAAGGATCCAGGTGCACTTCACAAAAAGTACCAAGCTTTCTCTGACTGTGATCATATTAAGGTTAATTTTGTTGAGGAGGTTTATCCCCCTAACGATCCTAACGATGTTGATCCCGAGAGAAAGCTCAACTGGAATACTCTTGAGGCAGAGGTTCTGAGGGCAAACGGACTCGATGCCATCAACTCCATTTTGGGCAAGAGCTATCGAGACGACGCAAGTATTCTGAAATATATGGAAGGAAACAAGACCGAAGTTGCGCTCGTTCTTTTCGAGACATATGAGGCAGTGAAGGTTCCAAAATACATTACTAAAGGCCTGGAGTGGCTTGATGGCAAGTGCTGACTCATTGAAGAGAATTTACGTTGCTGGAGCTGGAACCGGCAAAACGAGCATGCTGCGCGATATTGCTCTTGAGAGGTGTCTCGACCAGAAAGTTCTGTATCTAACTTATACGGATGCGAATGCGGAGGAATTCCGCTCTGCAATCGTAGGCAGAGTCGGGCACGTCCCCCCTAGCATCAAAGTCATGACATGGTTCTCCTTTCTCCTGGCCCATGGGGTAAGGCCTTTTCCCGCTGAGGGCTTCTCTCATCGCATAAATCGGATGCTGTTCAATAACCGAGAACCCAAAAATCCCAGGGGCGTCACGCGCGGAGACGAGCGGTACTACTGCCCAAGCGCTGGAGTCGCGTACAGACCAGACTTTCTGATCTCGCTGCACTGTGTAACGAGCAATGGAGTGGCGAAGTTGTTCGTAGGGTGAGCGATATCTACGGGATTATTCTGGTCGACGAGGCACAGGATTTTGCGGGATACGACTATGATCTCCTTCTTGCCTTAATGGACCAGTCGCAAGAGATGGTGGTTGTTGGAGATCCAAGGCAGCAGACCTACCGTACCGGAGCAAAAGCGAAGAATAGAAATAACCCCAACGTTTTCGACTTTTTCGCTAAGAAGTCTCAGTATGTAATCGATAGCACTACGCTATCTGTCACCCACAGATGCTCCGGTGAAGTGATTTCTCTCGCCAATCGGTTGTACCCTGAGTATCCTCCTGTCGAACCAAGTGCCGAGCGCTTACTTGATTCGAGGGGCGCAGTCGGCAATGTAAGGAAGTCGGATTTTGAGATGTGGGTTGCGCCGCGCAATAATATTGTGACCGCGCTAATCTGGGACGCGCGTACGAAAGTCCCGGCTGGCTGCAGAGTCATGAACATGGGTGAGTCCAAAGGGCTTACGCTGGAAGATGTCGCGATTTTCCCGACGAAAGACATGAGAAAGTGGCTTGAGGGAGAGCCTGTCATTTTCGAAGATACGACTAAGGCGAAGTTCTATGTTGCCATCACGCGCGCCAGGGGCGATCTCTTCTTCGTTCTCTAATCTCCAACTGGCGGCTATTCTTCAATGCTCTTGTTACGCTACCGATTTTTGTTATGCGCCAATAACCTTTACCCATAGTTTGAGTGTGGGCTATTTTCTTTTCCGCTTTACCGAGAGGACGGGTGCGCAGATGGCGTGCAGAACGAAGGGACAAAAGGCGACAAGACCTCGACGCGGCAAGACTCCGCGTGCAGGAAACGCAGGCGCAGATAGCTGGGACCGAGTCTGATGCAGGATTGGCCACGAGGCGCTGCTCGCGGCGTTCGAGAGTCAGTTCCTCGAGACCGTGGAGGGTGCGAAGGTTCTGCGTAAGGAGGTAGATGAGTTTCGCCGGAGGGGCGACGAGGAGCGTATCGGTTTCGAGCTGCAGCTTGTAGGCGCACACAATGCCAAGGTCGACCGCGCCTTTCTCGCCGATTACGATGACGACATCGAGAAGCTTAGATCCGCTAAGCCGTAGCTATTCTCGGCGTCTTCCACACCTGCGTCGACGGGCGCGACGGGGCTGCCGAGCACCGGGACGGCCGGAGCCGACGAGTCCACGCAGGTGAGTCGCCGGTGCGAGATCTCTGGCCTTCCTGAGAGTGAGGAAGAGCAGATGGCCAGCGGCATCGCGTACACCAAGAACGACACCGTAGTCCTGGATGAGGTCTACAAGAGAGCCGTGTGCTCGTCGCGCTTGAACTCGCCGCACCGCGTGGCGCGCACAGGGCGCAACGCCAAGGAGATTATGGGCTCCAAGATCGAGGCCACGTGGTTTGGCGACTGTACGCGCAACGTGGGCTACAAGACGGGTGTGCTCACTCGCAAGTTTGAGTGGAACAAATATGGTCATTACAGGTGAGCTTCCTGTTCAGAGACCTGTAGAATTACAGATTGCTGAGAGGAGAGAGATGAATGACTTTATAGATGGCTTGCTTAATCAAAAGCCCCATTACGATGAAGAGATTCTTGGTCTTAAGAATGAGATTGCAGACATTCTTCTGCGCCTTGATCCTCTCGATGTCATGCTGCATTCGATGTGGTATGCACGAAGGCTTTGCTTTCTGTTTTACGCACAATGCGAGGGCCCGAGCGAGGGAGATTCCGAGTCGGAGCCTCTCGCTGAACTAGAGCTAAACAATGCACTAATTGTTCCGGAGTACCTGCAGTCGATGTTGACGGCACTTCCGCGAGACAAGGTCGCTCGGCTGGACGATAGCAAAGCTATTGAGAAGGCTCACGTGCGCTTGTTTGACAAATGCGAGGAGCTCATTCGTCTATGCCATTTTCATAAGATTATTGAGTTCGCACAGATAGAGGCATCTTCAATCAGTTCTCAAAATGAATTTGAAGCTGCTATCAAAGCGTTTCAAGAGGAGGCCAGCTCATATCAAGCGCTGCGCGGAAAAAGATACCAACTTCTCGAAGAGGAGTACCTAAGTTATTTGCTGTCGGGTCAAGACAAACTAATACATGAAATACACGGCGTGAGTTTCTCTGACGTTGTAAAGGGGGTAATTGCTCTTCGAAATTCAATATGCCTTGGTTGGGGCAATGTGATGAATCGCTTTGATGAGGCGTTCGAAGAGTGGCAGCGTATCGATCAAAGCGATCCGGATTCCATGCACGCTCTACGAGAGAAGTTCAATGCGCGGGATATATCAGAAAACCTGTTCGGTTCAGGTCTATATGATGTACAGAAGATAACTGGCTGGCCCGCAGAATTAATCCAAGATCTTTCCATGCTTTCGTTTCCAGAGTCCGGCAGTGAGGGCTTGGCTTACGCAATAAATCCGGTCGGCATCATGCCCATACGGAACTATCCGTTTATCACAATAGGAGAAAAGGCATACTGCTTCTGCTACGCAAACCTTATGGATAACTTCTACAGGGCATTTTATTCGGCCATGCGCCATCGTAATGATTTGCAGACAGTTAAAACTGAAGAGGCTTTTATCAGCGAGTGGAAAGAGAATCAGGCGGAGTCCTCAGAGAGCGCGGTTGCCGCATTATTTGGAAAGCTTCTGCCCGGAGCAGGCATCTATCGGAATGTATTTCACCCAAAAGAAGGCGTTACGTTCAGTAGGCGGAAGGCGTCTCAAGAGAGTGACATAGTGGTCGTATTTGACGACTGCGTCCTAGCAGTTGAGGTGAAAGCGGGTGCGTATTGTCCGACTGATCCTATGGATGATCCGGAGGGCCACATTAATGCCTTCAAGTCACTAATCGAAAAGGCATCCAAACAGGCGGCAGCGACGATTGATTATCTTTGCCGCTGCGACCCTAAAGCAAATTTGTACGACAAGGATGGGCATGCTGTTGCATCAATCGACATGTCTTCAATTCGTGAGTGCTTTAGAATCTGCGTTACAGTTGACGACATAAATGAGTTTGCAACTCGCGCCGAGAAGCTGCTCTTTATCGATGTTGAGCCGGGCACTATTGCCATTTCAATCGATGATCTTCTCGTATTCAATCGCTATTTCGATAATCCCCTTGTATTCCTGCATTTTCTCATGCAGCGCCGCAGGGCTTCTGAACATAAGAGAATCGCGTTCAATGACGAACTCGATCATCTGGGAATGTATATCGAGAACAATTGCTACTCGGTAACTATTGACGACATATTTAATGAGCATGAATCCAAGTACGAGCAGCTCAATATGGTTGTGTATGACGGCTGTAGAGACGAGCTGAACAAATGGTTTGATGACCTTTTTGCGGGCGTCAAAGGGGAAAAGCCAGTTCAGTCTAGCCCTGAGGAGTTCTATCAACTAGTAGATGCCCTTGGTAACAGCAGGATTCCAAATCGTCGACTTGTTGCTTGCAGTCTGCTTGATTTGGGAAGTGAAGAAAGGTCAATGGTTGCCGAATCAATGCGCGTGCGAGCGCTCGGTCTTACGCCGCTGAATTGCATTCTTTGTTTACCGGGGGAGAGTTCGGAGGGCGTGACTAAGATTTGTCTGTTCGGATGTCTACAAGAGAGACCTAATGATGAAAGCGTGCTGAGGGCAAAAACAGCAGCTGCGCTGCTATCTAGCACAAGTCCAGATGCTATAGCGGTGAACTTCGTCTATCGCAATCATAGGGAAATTGCGGACGTCACATCGTTCCATCTTCGGAGATCTGACCTTACAGACAGAGAGCGCGGGGAGGCAGAGAGATATATCGCGACAGTGGCTCGCGCGCAGTCTAATGCATATCGAAAGAAGTACGGTCACAAGCCAGGGCGTAACGATCCATGCCCGTGCGGCAGCGGGAAGAAGTTTAAAAAAATGCTGTCTCGGTAGAGGCTTATATGATTAATCGGCTGCTGAATGTTGTTACATATGCTATATATGGCAGAATCTCTCGTCGATCAAACGATAATGCAAGAATTGGGTTCCGCGAGGCAAGGGGCAGTTTACCCCCCCGCCGTGCCGAGCGTCCAAGTCGAATCAAGATTGCGGAATAGCATCCGTGCGGCAAATGCAGCCGTTGGGATATTGGCCTAAACCGGGTACTTGTCGTTGGTGTAAACGCTGTTCTCGTTGTCGGCGGCTGACGGCTTCCCGCACTGGGGCTTTTCTAATGAGGATTCGTCCCATTCGTCATTCTCGTATATGGCGCCTCGCACGTCGGCTTCCGCTTCGGTCAGCCCGATCTTTTCTAAAAGCTCTTTATCGTTCATGGTCAGCCTTCCGTCCCTACCTATACATCACCAGCGTATGGAACCCTTCCATGCTGCCGGTGAGCCCCTGACCTTGGATCGAATTGAACTTTACGTCCAAGATTTCATAGCCGTCGTCTTGCATGGCGCTGATGATCGCGTCGATCTGTCCGGTGTACTTGTTCTCGCACTCGAACGTCTGGTTCAGGAACTTCGAGAAGCTGTTCAGCAACACGACGTGTACCTTGCCGTCTTTGGGCGCGAGGCTTGCGCGCACGGTCTCGGCGTATTGGAACATGCCGTCACTCCGGTACTGCTGCGCCTTGTTTTCGAGCTTTTCTTCACGCGAGCCGAAGATTCCCATGATGTGTCCTTTCAAACGCCGGGCGGTGGCGAGCTTGCGTCTTTAGGACATCGTATCGCATGGGGACGACTGCGGTCTTTGAGCACATGGGTGAGCGGTCTGCAAGTTGGGAGACAAACAGGCGCACAGCTCATCCTGCTTCTGTGCTACTATCACTACAGTGATACTTCAGATACAGAAGCGAAGGCGGTGGCGCCATGATCCTCTGGCACGGGGCGTCCGAAATCGTTAAGCAACCGCGCTTGGAGCTGTGCCGTCCATACAACGACTACGGCGCGGGCTTCTATTGTACCGAGCATGAAGACCTTGCAAAGGAATGGGCGTGTCCTGGTGAAGCGGATGGGTTTGCGAATCGCTATGAGCTTGCTACGGACAAGCTCGCCATCCTCGACCTTTCTAGTTCGGAATATTCGGTGCTCGCTTGGCTCGCTTTGTTGCTCGCAAATCGCCGCGTCGACCTCTCGAATGCCATCGCTCGCACCGCTCGCGACTACCTGCTCGATCGCTTTCTCATCGATACGTCGGGTTTCGATATCATCCGCGGATACCGTGCAGACGATTCGTACTTTTCGTTCGCGCGGGCGTTTTTGAACAACACGATTTCCGTAGCGCAGCTTTCCGAGGCTATGCGGTTGGGAAATCTGGGCGAGCAGGTTGCGCTTACCAGTGCGAAGGCGTTCGAGCGCATCCGATGTACCGGCTATGAACTTGCGTCTTGCGAGATCTATCACGCGCGTAGGGCCGAACGCGATCGCCGTGCGCGGAGCCAGTACCAATCTCTTTGCGCGCAGCTCGATCGCACCGGGCTGTATGTTCGCGATATCCTGCTCGAGGAGGTCGATCCCCATGACCCACGTCTCTTCTAAAGGCCGCGACGTCGCTGCCCGCGCGTACGACGTCCTCTACCTAGAAGACGCCATGTCCTGCCTTGCATGCTTCTTCGACTACGCGGTCTGGGACTACGGTGCCGAAGGATTTGAGGTTGCGAACCTTTTTGCGTCGAGTCGGCTTGCCCGGCAGTTCGAAACGGGGGCACCGTGGGTGGTTTCTGGGCGGTCGGGCATCGAGCTCTTCTGGGACATGTGCGGCGAGCTTGGTTACGACGATGAACGGGCGATGATCGAGCAGGGCTTTCGACCAGACAGGACGCCTGAGTATTGGGCGGGCTGGATCGCCGCGTACGTCCAATGGCGGTTTGCGCTTACGTTCCGCACGGTTTTCGATGTGTTGCCGTTCGATGTGCTTGTCGACTTGTACGACCCGTGGCACGAAGCATCCGAAGAGCGCATGGCTCAGCTATTTGCGGAGCGGATGACAAGCTATCGGGGGCAGACGAACCTCGCGCGCATGCGGAGTGCCTGTGGGTACACGCAGCGTGAACTCGCCGAGCTATCTGGCGTTTCGCTGCGGTCGATACAGATGTATGAGCAGCGCAACAAGGATATCAACCGGGCGCAAGCTTCCGCCGTGGCGCAGATCGCTCGCGTGCTTCACTGCCGGGTAGAGGATCTGCTCGAAGCGGTTGTTGCGGTGGCGTAGCCCGGTATGGGGCGTTGGCGGGGCGTAGCGTCCTACCGCTCAACTTTCCGCACGACTTCGATCCCGGGCGCGACCTCGGCGGCGAACTCGTCGAAGTTCTCCTGCACGCCCACGATGCTGCCGTAATGAATGGGTACCACAGTCTTCGGGTGCAGCGCGTTCACGAACGCCGCGGCCTGATGCGGGTCGCACGTGTACGTCCCGCCGATGGGCACGAGCGCCACGTCGCGCGTCACCTGCTCGTTATCCGGGTTCTGGTCGGTGTCGCCCGCCGCGTAGTAGCGCACGCCGTCGACGGTGAGCACATAGCCCAGCCAGCCGTGCGTCTGCGGGTGCATCCCCAGGCGCTCCGGCTCCACGTTGTATGCAGGCACGGCCTCGACGGCAACGCCGGGCAGCTCGAGCCGCCCGCCCGCTTGCAGCAGGTGCACCGCCGTCGCCCCAATCTCATCCGCCACACTGGCCACCTCGGCACCCATGCTTGCCGGCGCCACGAGCTCGGTATGGTCACCCGCCACGCGTACGATGTCTTCCGGCGAGAAGTGGTCGTAATGCGCGTGGGTTATGAACACGTAGTCCGCGTCGTGCGCCGCCTCGGCATCCGTGAGGCTGAAGGGATCGAGGTAGATGACCACGCCGTCCTTGTTCTGGATGCGGATGGCGCTCTGCGTGAACACGCGGATGTTCTCAAGGCTGGTCATGGGTGCTCCTCCTTGGGTTGTTCTGCGCCCGGAATATCCCGTTCATACCCCATTTGCGCGCTCAGAGCCGCGGCAGATTCTCTCAGCTTTTTCTCAGGTTCCTTCGGCATTATGACCATGCGCCCAGAGGAAGGCGCACGGATTAGCGAAAACCGCTCGAAGCGGAACGCAAGAGAAGGAGGACACCATGAAGAAGCTCGACCTCGCCAACCCCAAGCTCGCCCTCGTCCCCCTGTGCATGATCGGCCTGTGCGGCATGCTCTTCCTGACCGGCTGCGATACGTCGGCGGCAAGCGCTCTGGTTTCAGGCGCGGCGAAGGGACAGAGTGTGGTAGCAAGTGGCGACGACGCGAATGGCGCGAACCAGGCTCCGGCGACCACGCAGGCTCCCGCCCCAGGCGCTACGGACTACGACGATGGCAACACCAACTACGACGACGGCGCCACGGACTACGACGGAGCCACAGACTACGACGGCAACAGCGTGTACGAATCGGGCGACAGCCTCTACGACGATTCTTGGGATGACGGAAACAGCGGCTACGATGACGGCGCTTCTGCCTACGTCGCACCCGCGCCCGCCCCTGCGGCTTCGGCACCCGCGGTCTCTGCTCCCGCTACGGGCAACAGCGGCTACAGCAACTACGACTCCGACAGCGGCTACGACGACTAGCGCGGCGATGTTAAAACCCCTGGGGTTATTTTACATGCTGTAAGGAAACGGTAAGGCTTTTCGGATAGAGCTACCACTTGCCGAAGGAGGGGCGCTACGCTGCAAGGGCGGGCGCCCTTCTCCGTAGAATCGACTTGCACGGTGCGCTCGGAGCGGAATGGATGGGATTCATATGCGCGTCTTGGTCGTTGAAGACGAGGAGAACATCGTCGCGTACCTCAAGGCGAGCTTGGAAGACGAGGGCTTCACCGTCGATATCGCCTGCGACGGCAACACGGGTCTGGAGATGGCGCTCACCGAGGCGTACGACGTCATCACCCTCGACATCATGCTCCCCGGCATGAACGGCTACAACGTGTGCGGCGAGCTGCGAGGCGCGGGCATCACGACGCCGGTGCTCATGCTCACTGCCAAGGATGGCGAGTACGACGAGGCGGATGCGCTCGATATTGGTGCCGACGACTTTCTTCGGAAACCCTTTTCGCTTGTGGTGCTGGTAGCGCGCCTGCGAGCGCTGCTGCGGCGCGGGGCGAGCAAGGGTTCGGCGAAGCTGCAGGTGGGTGACCTCACGCTCGATCCGGCTTCCAAGGCCGTCGAACGCGGCGGCACGGCGATCGAGCTCACGCCGCGCGAGTTCGCCTTGCTGGAATACCTCATGTACAACGCGGGGCAGGTGCTCACCAAGACGCAGATCCTCGACCACGTGTGGTCGCCGGGGTACATGGGCGGCGACAACGTCGTCGAGGTGTACGTGGGCTACCTGCGGAAGAAAGTTGACGCGGCGTTTGGGCAGCGTCTCATCCACACCGTGCGTGGGGTGGGGTATCGGATGTCCGAGCCGGCGTAGGGCGACGCAACGCCGGAGTCTGGTACGGGTGATGCCGCTGGGACCTGCTGCCACGTGGAAACGCGATGTCGCACGGGCGCGCCAGCGCGCATGACACCGCGGGGCGCATCGGCCAGAAACCAGGGAGAGACCATGCATCTTTTCAAAAGCATTCGAGGGAAGGTTTCGGTAATCACCGTCGCGGTGTGCGCGGCTGCCATGGTCGCCATTACTGCCGCCGTTGCGCTGGCGACGGGTTGGGCGATCAGCGCCACCATCTCGGGCAGTCTTGATCAGCGCCTCGACGAGATCGAAGCGCAGGTCGCTGCCGGCCAGATGCCCGACGAACTGCGCGGGACCGGCGCCGATCTTGTACAGATTATCGATGAGTCTGGAAACGTGGTGGCGTCGAGCGATTGGGCGAGCGACGTGGCGCCCATCTCGGAGGGTGGCCTGGCGCCGGGAGAGGAGCGCCGCGGCGAGCGTGAGCGCGTCTCTCTGACGTTTGATATGGCTGATGAGCAGCCTGCCGAAGACGATGCCGACGACGTGGTGCCGCAGGCAGAGGAGCGCGAGCAGGCGGATCCCTCGGCAACGCCGCAAAGTAGCCCGTCACGTCCGCAAGCTTCCGCGCCGGCAGCCTCTTCGAACTATAACAGCGGGTATTCGTCTGCTCCCGCTCCGTCGCAGCCGCAACAAGCTGCCTCGAATTACGACGACGGAGGTGCTTCCGGCTACGACGACGGAGGTGCTTCCGGCTACGACGACGGAGGCGCTTCCGGCTACGACGACGGGGGCGACTCCGGCTACGACGGCGACGCCTCGGCGCGCGGCCGCATCCATGCACATGCACTCCATTTCGTGCAGCAGCGGCTTCCCTTCGTGGCGGAGCAGGCGGGCACATCGTCTGCCCAGGAAGTTTCGGTATCGGTCGAGGAGATGCACATCGACGCCACTACGGCGCTCGGTATCGAAGGGCCGATCCTCGTGGTGGAGCGCGGCGTCCAGACGCCCGATGGCGTGGTCACCATCGCCGCGCTGACGTCGCTCGCTCCCGCGCGCGAGGCAATGAGGACGGTCGCCATCGTGCTCGCCATCGCCATGCTTGGCTCCCTGTGCGCAGTCGCGGTGCTCTCGTGGTTCGCCGTTGCGCGCACGCTCGCGCCGGTCGAGCGCATGCGCGCGGAGGCCGCGACGATATCCATCGGCGACTTGAGCCGCCGCTTGCCCGTGCCGGAGCACGATCGCGACCTGGAACCGCTGGCAACCACGTTCAATGATATGCTCGCGCGCCTCGAGGCTGCCGTTGCGGAGCAGCGCCGTTTCGTCTCCGATGCATCGCACGAGCTCAAGAGCCCGGTGGCGGCTATTCGCGTCATGCTCGAGACCATGCGCGACCATCCGGACGCGGTTGACGCGGATACGCTTGCAAACGACCTGCTCTCTGAAAACGAGCGTCTGGGCGGTATTGTGAGCAACCTGCTATTGCTCGCGCGCCAGGATGAGGGCGTGTCGCGTTTGGACAAGCAGCAACTCGATCTGTGCGACCTGCTCTATGAAGAGGCCTCGTCTTTGAAAGCGAGGGCGTCGTGCGAGGTCGATGTTTCCGGTGTGGAGCCGGTGGTGTGCACGGCAGATCACGAGGCGCTTTCGCATGCGGTGCGCAACGTGCTCGACAACGCAGCGCGCTATGCACGAAGTCGTGTGGCGATCTCGTGCCGCAATGTTGAGAACGCGGACGGCGAATTCGTCGAGATCGTTGTGAGCGATGATGGGCCGGGTATCCCGGAACAGGATCGCGAGCGCGTGTTCGGTCGGTTCGTACGCCTGGAAGAGGGTCGTTCGCGCAAGAACGGCAGTACCGGGCTGGGTCTTTCTGTGGTGCGGACGATCGCGCGGCAGCATGGTGGCGATGCGCGCTTTATCGACCCCGAACTCGGCGGCGCGAGCATCGCGATTCGCATCGAGGCGTAACCGAGAGCCCCTTCGACGCCTCCTCTCTATCTGTTTTGAACTGCGCCACCAAAGCTGACATTGAGAAGCATAACTTACAGGAATTTGACCTACATCGACGATAAACGGGGATGTAGAGCGAATCTGTGCATGCGAATCGTGCGATAATCGACGCATTCGACGTTGCCGGCGCGGGTGCGCCGTCCGCGCTGCATGTCAGTCGAATCCCAGCAGAAGAAGGGGGACACCATGCTCATCGAATCTATCTATGACGAATCATTCCGCAACTATGGTCGCGTGTGGGCAGATGTTCCTGTCGCGTTCACCGAGCCCGTGGTCCACGCGCTCGCTGAGTACGCACCTTGCCCGGAGGACGGCACGAAGTACGAGGCCAGCGCCACCGCACTCGAAGAGCTCGAGGTCGCGCCTGCGTTCAAGGGGCTTCTCTTCGGCGGTCGTCCCACTCAACTGGGTTGGTGCTGCGGCCATAACACGCGTCTCAACGCCTTGGAGTACCACCGCTCCAGCGAGTTCAACCTCGGTTCGAACGACTTCATCCTGCTCCTTGCAAAGCAGCACCAGATAGAGGGGATGGGCGTCGACGCCACGCTCGACATGTCGCTCGCGCGCGCGTTCCGCGTGCCCGCCGGTGTGCTCGTCGAAGTCTTTGCCGACACCCTGCACTACGCGCCTTGTCAGACAGGCGATGAGGGCTTCCGCACGCTCGTCGCGTTGCCCCAGGGCACGAACGGCCCTCTACCGGAGCTCGATTCTGCGCTTGCCAACGCCGGCGATGCCCCGCTCCTGTGGGCTGCCGATAAATGGCTCATCGTGCACGCGGAGAGCAACAAGGCTGCCGCCGGCGCCCACGTGGGTCTTCTGGGCGAGAGCATCGATATCGCGGAGGATATCGCGTAGTAGCCAAGTAGCATAAGGTACGGGTGCGGGCGCAAAAGCGAAGTGCCTGCAAGAAGAAAGAGGGCAACCTCATGAAGATCGCTATTCCAACCATGGGTGCGGGCGGGCTCGAGTGCGATCGCTCGGGTCATTTTGGCCACTGCGACTGCTTTACCGTGGTGACGGTCGAAGACGGCACGATTACCGCGACGGAGGTCATCGACAACCTGCCGCACGAAGAAGGCGGCTGCATGCGACCCGTCTCCCTGCTTGCCGAGCACGGCGCCGACGCGATCGTTGCCGCAGGCATGGGTATGCGTCCCTTGATGGGGTTCGCTCAGGCGGGCATTACGGTTTACTTCGAGAGCGAGACCCCGAATGTGGGCGAGGTCGCGAACATGGCCGCCGCAGGCACCCTGTCCGTCATGGACGAGGAGCACGCCTGTCACCACTAGCCTGCAAACTGTACGGTTAGGCGAATAGAATCAACGCCCTTCCTGTGCCATAGTGTTCGCAATAACGAACGGTTTGCGCGCGTGGCGAACGAACCCCGCGCCCAGGGACAGCAGGGAGGGCTTGCCGTGGAATACATGACGGTGAAGGATGCCGCCCAGCGGTGGAATGTGACGGAGCGGCTCGTGCAGCGGCTCTGCGCCGCGAAGGCGTTCATCGCCCAGGCCGCGAGCGTGCTTCTGCATCTGCCTGCGCCCGAGGGACTGCCTCATGCGCAGGACGTGCTGCCGCCCGGGCTGCGGGCGTTCGCGTGATGCGAACGGGCATTTCTCCGGCTGGACGCAGAACGGTGCTGCGGTGGGCTCCTTCGACGATCCCTCCGCAGCTCAGACCACCTTCACGATGCCGGCGGGTGCCGTCGAGCTCACTGCGAACTACGATGCGCATAGTCTGGCGCACCACGACGGACAGGATCCCACCTGCACCGACCCTGGCTGGGCTGCCTATGACGAGTGCGCCTGCGGCTACTCGACCTATCAGGAGATCCCTGCTGCCGGCCATAGCTTCGTAGGCGGCGTCTGCACCGTGTGCGGCGAGAAGGAGTCGAGTCAGGATCCGGACCAGACGACCCCCGTCAATCCTGAGCGCCCGGCTGAACCCAGCGAGCCCGGCTCGTCTGAAGGGCTGGAGCAGGATGCGGCCGCCATTCCGGCTACGGGTGATATGAGCATGCTCGCGGTGGCTGCGGCGGCGGCTGTTGGCGCTGCGGTGCTCGCAGGCGGGCTGCTCGCAAGGCGGCGCAGGAGCTAACGCGACGGTACGACAACCTTTATCTAGATGAGACTTTAGGGCGGATGCTTAGGTAACGGGCATCCGCCCTTATCGTCTGCCGTGCGCTGCATGCCAAGTCTCACTTCAAGACTCTCCGCAAGACGCTCCATCGTGCCTCTCTATGCTGGGCCATTGAACCGGTTTCGGTTTAGGCAAGGCGGCGAGCGCTTCTTCGCCGTATGCAGTCCGCGCTACAATGTCTCCATTTGATGGTAGCCGCCCTCGATGCGGCTTAGGTGCCGCGGCAGGAGGGAAAGGGGAGCCGACGCCGATGATATTCTCGCTTGCCCCCATGGAGGGGATCACGGGAAGCGTATTTCGCAGGGTCCACGCGGAGTGCTTCGGCGCCCTCGACCGCTACTACACTCCGTTCCTCGCTCCGCCGCAGGTAGGCTCTTCGTTTGGCGGCAAGGCGTATAAAGAGGTCGACCCGGAGCGCAACCAAGGTCTCGACGTAGTTCCGCAGCTGCTCACCAACGATGCAGACAAGTTCGTGTGGGCGACGCAGGTGCTTGCCGATATGGGCTATGCGGAGGTGAACTTGAACCTGGGGTGCCCTTCCGGGACGGTCGTTGCCAAGGGGAGGGGTGCCGGCTTTCTCAGAAACCTCGGGGAACTCGAAGGGTTCCTGCAGGAGGTATGCGACCGGTCGCGTCTTCCGATCTCGGTCAAGACGCGGGTCGGTGTGCTGGAAGACGCTGAATACGAGAAGATCCTCGAGCTGTACTGCCGCTTCCCGCTCCAGGAGCTCATCGTCCATCCTCGTGTTCAGAAAGATCGCTACCAGGGCGTTCCGCGCCTGGAGCTCTACGGCGAGACGCTCAGACGGGCGCCGTTTCCCGTGGCGTATAACGGGGACATCTTTGGGACCGATGACATGGCGGCGTTACTCGAGGCGTATCCGGAGACGCGCCACGTGATGCTCGGCCGCGGCATCCTCTCCAACCCCGCGCTGGCGCGCATGCTCAACGGCGGGCAGGCTGCCACAGCAGCCGAGCTCAAGCACTTCCACGACAAGCTCTTCTGCGCCTATGAGGAAGAGATCGGCGGCAATGCGGTGTTTCGCATGAAGGAATGGTGGTCCTACGCCAAATATTCCTTCGCAGACCCGCAGGTCGTGCATCGCGCGGTGCGGAAAGCTCGCAAGGTGGGGGAGTACGAGGAAGCGGTCGAGCGCGTGTTCCAGACGCAGGGGCTGAGCGCGGAGCCGCGCTTCGGGGGGGTTCTAGGCGGATGCTTCCTGCCGGGCATCCCGGCGACCGGTCCCGTCCGGTTGCCCCTGTCCGCGTGGGCGGGTATCCTAGTCACTCCAACATCGAATGGTCTGGAGTCATTGCATGGACATAACCCTCACGCTCGCAGAAGAGCTGAACCTCAAGCCCGCCGCCGTTCAGGCGGCCATCGACCTCATCGATGAGGGCAACACGATTCCCTTCATCGCGCGCTACCGCAAGGAAGCCACGGGCGGTATGGACGACGTCGCGCTCCGCACGCTGGGCGACCGCCTCACCTACCTGCGCAATCTCGAGCAGCGCAAAGAGGACGTGATCATCCTCATCAACGCCCAGGGCAAGCTCACGCCCGAGCTCGAGGCCGAGATTCGCTCCGCTACGCAGCTCCAGCGCGTCGAGGACCTCTACAAGCCCTACCGCAAGAAGCGACAGACGCGCGCGCAGAAGGCTCGCGAGGCGGGGCTCGAGCCGCTCGCCAACATGATCATCATGCAGGTCACGCCCAAGGGCGGTGAGACGCCGCTCGATGCGGCCGCCGCATACGTTACCGCCGAGGCGGTCGAGGCCGGCTACGACACGCCCGAAAAGGCCCTTGCGGGTGCTCAGGACATCGTGGCCGAGACGGTTGCCGAGGACCCGGAGAACGTCGCCGACCTGCGCTCCTTCACCGAGGGCACGGGCGAGATCGTCGCAGCTGCGGTGGATGCGGACGAGAAGACGCCGTACGAGCCCTACTACGATTTCTCCGAGCCCGCGCGCAAGATTCCCAACCATCGCATTCTCGCCATCGACCGCGGCGAGCGCGAGGGCAAGCTCCGCGTGCGCGTGGGCGTGGACACGCAAGCTGCCGTTACGCGCCTCGGTTCCCGCTGGCCGCGCCGTCAGGGCCCCTTCGCCCCGGTGCTCGACGCCGCCATCGCCGACGGCTACAAGCGCCTTATGGCGCCTTCGCTCGAGCGCGAGCTCCGCGCTAAGCTCACGGTCCGCGCGCAGACGGATGCTATCAAGGTCTTCGGCAAGAACCTCGAGAGCCTGCTCTCGGCCCGTCCGGTGCGCGGCGCGCGCGTGATCGCGCTTGACCCGGGCTTCCGCACGGGCTGCAAGGTCGCAGTGCTGGACGAGACGGGCAAGCTGCTCGATCACGGCGTCGTCTACCCCACCAAGCCGCGTCACGACGTGGCGGGTACCAAGCGCGAGCTGGCGCGTCTGGTGAAGAAGCACCATATCAACACCATCGTGATCGGCAACGGTACGGCGAGCCGCGAGACCGAGGAGGTCGTGTCGGAGTTCATCGCCGAGCAGGCGCCCGATCTGCGCTATACCATCGTGAACGAGGCCGGCGCGTCCGTGTATTCGGCGAGCGAGCTGGCGAGTGCGGAGTATCCGGAGCTCGATGTGACCACGCGCGGTGCCATGAGTCTGGGCCGACGCCTGCAAGACCCGCTGGCCGAGCTCGTGAAGATTCCGCCGCAGTCCATCGGCGTGGGCCAGTACCAGCACGACCTTGACCAGGCCGAGCTCTCGCGCACGCTTGGCAACGTGGTGGAGGACGTGGTGAACCGCGTGGGCGTGGACGTGAATACAGCGAGCGCGAGCCTCTTGAGCTACGTTTCCGGCATCACGCAGCCGGTTGCGAAGAACATCGTGGCGTACCGCGAGGAGAACGGCGTGTTCACCGACCGCAACCAGCTCAAGAAGGTGCCCAAGCTTGGGCCGAAGGCCTTCGAGCAGTGCGCGGGCTTTTTGCGCATCTCGGGCGGTAAGAACCCGCTCGATGCGACGAGCGTGCACCCGGAGAGCTACGCGGTTGCCACGCAGGTGCTCGAGCGTGCCGGCGTGACGGCGGCGGACCTCGCGGCGGGCGGCATCCCGGACATCGATAAGCGCGTGGGCAACGTGGCCGCGCTCGCGGGCGAGCTGGGCTGCGGCTTCATGACGCTCATCGATATCATCGACGAGCTCAAAAAGCCCGGCCGCGACCCGCGCGACGATGCGCCCGAGGTGGTGTTCAGCCGCGCGGCGCTCTCTATCGACGACCTGCAGCCGGGCATGGAGCTTACCGGCACCGTGCGCAATGTGGTCGACTTCGGAGCCTTCGTGGATGTGGGCGTGCACCAGGACGGCCTCGTGCACATCTCCAAGCTGGCGAAGCGCTTCGTGAAGCACCCGAGCGACGTGGTGGCCGTGGGCGACACCGTGAAGGTGTGGGTGGAAAAGGTCGATCGCGACCGCGGCAAGATCTCGCTCACCATGGTGCAGGGGAAGTAGCAGCTGGGCAGCAGAGTGATAAAACGGGTCAATATGGGACGGGTCCAAATTGACCACTTTCGGTCAAAACGGGCACGTCCCCAAATTGGAATTGAGGAGATGGAGGATGAACTGGCGTGATTATGCGAAATACGCTCAGCAGAGTATCGACGAGCTTGCGCGGGACTGCGAGGTGCAGGTGTTTCGGTCGAAGGGCCCGGGCGGCCAGGGTGTGAACACCACGGATTCCGCGGTGCGCATGACGCATGTACCCACGGGCATCACCGTGACCGCGCGCGAGACGCGGAGTCAGCTTCAGAACCGTCAGCTCTGCCTGCAAAAGATTGCGTCGATCCTCAAGCGCCGCGCCCAGCCGCCGCGCGTGCGCAAGAAGACCAAGGTGCCCAAGGCCGCACGCGAACGCCGGCTGGCGGATAAGCGCCATCGGTCCCAGTTGAAGCGGCAGCGCGGTCGTGCCGGGGATGAGTGGTAGGAGCGGGTTTGCGAGCCCGGGGTGCTGTGTTCGCTCGACAGTCGTAGCGTTCCGGGCGGCGTGTGCCCCTCGGAATACGGTTTCAGACCTCCGAGATTACTCAATGAGTGCCTCGACTGCCGGGAGTTTGCCTTCATCGAAGGACTTAATCTGGTATGTCGTTTCCAAGTTGAGCCAGAACTCCGGCGTAGTTCCGAGCGCGCGGGAGAGGAGCCAGGCCATCTCGACGGAAATGGCGCGGCGCCCGTGGACGATGTCCGAGATTGCGGACTGTGGCTTGTTGATCGCCTTGGCGAGGCGATATTGCGAAATACCCAGGGGCTGAAGGAACTCCTCGAGTAGGATCTCGCCGGGCGTGGAAATGAGGCTGTTAATGGTAGTCACAAAACTCAACCCCTTTTGGTTCTCCGTTTGACCAGGTGAAGCAAAGTCTCCATTGGTCATTTACGCGAATGCTATATTGCCCAAACCGATCGCCTTGAAGGCGCTTGAGCCTGTTATTGGGAGGAATCCGAAGGTCCTGTATCGCGTGTGCAGCGTCGAGCATTTGCAGCTTGCGAAACAGCACTTTTCTGCAATCCGAAGGGATGCGCCTAGGGCATGTCCCTCCGTTGCTTTCCCAGAATTGCTGAAGATCTTTGTCGGCAAATTCCATGGCGACTCCAATACTTCTGTTTAACAGTAGTATAGGTGCTCAGACATTCCATTTCAATAATGAAAAGGTGGATGAGCTGATCGGGTATATGCCTAGGAGCGGTTTGGCACTATCCAGCAACGCTAGTACACTTGGATCGCGATGCGGCTATGGAGGCATTTGCGGGATTCCTGAATGATCAGAGCTTGAATGAACAGCAGATTTCATTCGTGAAGCGTGTGGTCAACTATGTGGTTGATAACGGCTATATGGAACCGCAGGCATTGACGCAGCCCCCGTTCGATCGTCCGAAATCGTTTGTCAGGATTTTCTCAACGCAGCAGCAGATGGATTTGTTAACGGCAATTAGAAACATCAGGGAGAATGCGACCCGACCGGCTGCGTAGGAGGAGTAGAAAAATGACCCCGCCTGGTGCGCTTCATCGTTTCCGAGAGAGGCGTGCGGGGTACTGTTGCCAGATAGTTTACCGTGATGGCTGCTCATCAACGGAACTCATTCCGACCTATTTTTCAAGGACTTCCAAATCGTCGCCTGACCATTGAAATACTTCAAGCAGTTCGGCTGCTTCAAGATTCAGAGAGAGGGCAAGGTCCTTAGGGTTGTGAAATTGCTTCCAATCGCGTTCATCGCGGAATGCGAGCACAAGCTTGGTGACTTCTTCGAAGGTCAAGTAAATCCCTCCTCCGGAAAATGCGGCACGGCAAATCTCTCGGTTTAGCCAAAGCCTGCGTTTGCATCCATCATAGCCCACCTCCTAATAATTAGCTTCTAGATTGAATCAGCGGCGGGTATCGCACCTTTTGTAATGAATGGAGGAGGAATGTACGGTGATGTGGCACTGCTGCGCGATTTACTCTCTTCGGCAGACTCTTTATATTGCCCCTCGTGCGCGCCTCCTGCTTCGCTCTTCTGAGGCGCCGTTTGCGCGTTCATTTCACTTCTGGGAATATCTTTTCCAACGATACGGAGTGCGGCGTATTGAACGCAGGAAAACCGCAGGATTTTGGAAACGTTGGCATGCGGCAAGGCGACCGCGGCAAAAAGATGTTCCCAAAACTGGAACGAGTGGTTTTGGCAGTCTTGTTTGGGGAAGAGCAAGTGTTCGAAGGGGATGCCGGGCGAGCATTTTCCGCTAGCAGCGCCTCGAATCGGGCGCGTCGAGCGACCCGCCAGGGCCCAGCGAGAGGGGAGTGATGCCGTGGCCACCTCATATGCATCGATAGCCAGCAAGGCGGACCTTCTTGCTGCCGACGCGGCGCGGGACGTTGCCCTGTGCGGCCGTTCGCTTCACGTGGACGCTCAGGTCCGCGCGGACCTGGCATCCGCCGGCGTGCACGAACCCACTCCGACGCCGTATTTCGTGCTGGAAGAGCTGCTTGGCAAGCTTGGTCTCACGGCGAACGATCACCTGCTCGATGTAGGCTGCGGAGCGGGCAGGGTTCTCGCCTATGCGGCCTCGCAGCTTCCATGCCGGGCAACGGGCGTGGAGTTGGATGCCCGTCTCGCTAACATCGCCTCATCGTGGGCAGCATCGTCTCCTCAGCTCAACGTTATCGCTGGCAGCGTGCTCGACATCTCGCTTGCGCCCTATACCTGCTTCTACCTGTTCAATCCGTTCGATACGGCGGTGCTCACGCGCTTCCTCGACAAGGCCGAGCGCGAGGCGGCGCGGCCCTTCGCGCTCGTCCACATGTCCGATAACGGAGAATCGTTCGCCTATCTGGGCCGTCCTGGTTGGCGGCTCGTCCGTTCGGGCAGCATTCAGATGTTCCAAACGGCTTCTGGTAGAAGCATCAAGTTCTACGAGTTTCCGCAGCATTATTCCGTCTGGCGCTTTGAGGGCGTGAAGTAGATTCGTCGCTGCGCCCTAGAACAAGCAGCGCTCGATCACGTTCTTTCCACGCAGCGCGTCGAGCCACTCGGCGGGAATCCCCTCAATGCCGTATACGATGCCCGCCAGCGCGCCGGCTACGGCGGCGGTGGTGTCGGTATCGTCGCCGAGATTGACGGCGGCGAGCGTGCAGTCTCGGTAGCTGTTCGTTGTGAGCAGACACCAGAGGGCCGCCTCCAGCGTGTCGCGCACGAAGCCTCCGGAGCGCACCTCACGTACAGGGCGCTCGGCGAGCGCAGCATGCGGGCCCGTGGCTTCTCGCATCGGGACGCCTGCCGCCAACCGCCGGGCGATCGCTACGAGCTCTACGCATGCTTTGGTCGAGGTGCGGTGCGCGTGTGTGATGGCCGAGACCGCCTCGATGTCCTCGTCGCGCGCATCGGTGAATGCCAAGGGGACCGTGCGCATGAGCGAGCCGTTGCCGTTGTCCCATTCGTCTGCGCAGCCAAAGCCCTGGTCGAGCGCTCGAGCCGTCGCTCCGCCGATGTCGAACAGGCCGTCCACGGTATAGGTGCCCTCGCGGTACCAGCGGCAAAACCGCGTGCGGATGTCGTCTGCGTCCACACGACCCAGCTCGCGGTAGCTGTCGCAGATGGCAAGCGCCATCGATGTGTCGTCCGACCACGTTCCCGCGGGTTGGTTGTGCGAGCCGTGGCCCACCATGCCCGTGCAGCGAAACGTCCCCCGCAGGCGAAACTCGTACGGCACGCCGAGCGCATCGGCCACTGCCTGTCCGTAGATGCAATCGCGCAGCGTTCCCGCCATGGCGCCTCCCAGCTCGTTGTCTCTGCTCGATAGTCAACCATATCACGCGCGCGGTTTGAGCGGGCATCTTGCGAGCGGGCAAACGAAGGCGGGCTCCGAGCGCTGTGCCCGGAGCCCGCATGGTCCTATGGTGTTTGTGCGTGCTGTGGTCTCCACCTGCAGTCCGCAGCAGTGTTCGGGTGCCGCTCGCTAATCTCTCTTGCGGCGTATGCGCGCGGCGATTGCAGCGCCTGCAAAGGCGAGCGCGCTTCCTGCAGCGGCGACTATCATGGGCAGCGAGAGCGCGTCGCCGGTGGCGGCGAGCTTGCCGCCGTCCTCTTCCGCACGGGATGTATCGGCGTCTTCGCTGGCCCCGGGGCGGTTTCCGTCCTCGCCGGCGCCTTCACCGGAGTCGCTATCGCCTTGCGGGGGAGTGGTCTGGTTTCCGTCCGATGATCCGTTGCCGGGATTATCGCTACCGGGCTCTTCGCCTTCTGAACCGTCGTTCTCGCCCGAGTCCTCTCCGTCTTCGCCTGCCGGCGGCTGCTCGCCGCTCCCAGAGTCCTCGCCGGATCCACCTTCGCCTCCATCGCCGCCGGGCTTCTGACCGCTTCCGTCGCCGTCACCCGACCCATCGCCCGGTTCCTGGCCACCGCCTTCGGGCGGGGTCACCTCGCCGCCGGAGCCATCACCAGGCTCCTCGCCTTCCGAGCCACCGCCCTCTTCGCCGCCTCCAGGCTCCTCGCCGGCATCGTCGCCGGCAAGTTCAGTATGCGGATTCAACCGCACGTCGTAGGCCACCACGCTAAAGGACGCCGGGTCGCCGTCGCCCACGTCGCCGGTGAGCTCGAACGCCCCGTCGCGCGAGAAGCCCACGAGCTGCCCGTCGCGGTAGAGCTCCCACGCCGTCGTGGCGCGTGTGAGCTCGTCGCTCGGCATCGAGGCCGTCACGCGCAGCGCGTCGCCCACGATCTCGACCGTAAGCTCGGGCTCAACCGTGCCGTCTGCGCCCACGATCTCCTCGTACGTCTTCGCTCCGTTGATGATCTGCGCATCGGTGTTCAGCGAGAAGTATTTCACCTTGCGCGGCATCGAGGGGTACTGCGCGCACCATTCCAGCACCTCGGGCGCTAGGTCGCGCTCGCCGAGCTCGTAGAGGTACTCGGCGAAGTTGTAACCCGTTCCCATGGTGAAGGCCACGGCCATGCGGTTGTACTTAACACCCGTGGTGGCGTTGCTCGCCAGGTCCTCGATGGTCTTCACGGCAGCCGGGTTGCCGCGCAGGATGCGCAGGGTCGCCCCGTAGGCGCCGTACGTCTCCACATCCGCTGCGATCTCTTCGGTGTAGGGGCTCGCGGAGAAGTCGTAGTCCGCGTAATCCCAGTCGTCGAAGAAATGCAGACCGTTCCACCACGTGGTCACATGCGTCCAGATATAGGTGCCCCAAACGTTGCCGTTCATCCAGTCGGGCACGTAGTTCGGGTCGGCGGCCATCTGCGCAAGCTCGGCATCGCGGCGCTTGGTGGCGTTCATGGCGTTCACGTGGTAGTACGCCGAGGGGTTGAACGCCGTTCCCGCCGCGCGCGACGCCTCGATGCCGCCGTGGCGCGAGCCGGCGATGGAGTACAGGTTGTTCGTCTCCTCGGCAACCGCGATCACGTTGTTGTCGAGCATGTGGCCGTACTCGTGCGACATGCCCCAGCCGTACATGTCGTCGCCCGCGAGGAACGATGCGGCCGTGCTCTCCGGCATGTGGAAGTAGCGCCCGTAGGCGTACATGGTTGAGGGGCTCGAGACCGTGCGGGTGAACGCCGTGTGCACGCGTGCGGTGGTGATGGCGTTGGGGCCGCTTGCCTGGTCCGAGTCGAACCCGTCGAACGCCCAATAGAACTCAAGCCGGTTCTGGATGGCGGTGTTCGATTTCTCGATATAGGCGATGGCCTCGGCCTCGGACGAGATGCCGGAGTACGCCTTCACCATGGCGGTCGCGCTCACGGCGAACTGTGCGCTGCCCCGGTCGCCCATCTGGATGAGCGTCATGTCGGCCACCTGGCCCGCCTGTGCTCGCGCGGAGTATGCGCGGATGTCCTGCACAAAGGTCCAGAAGCGCTCGGGGTGGGCGGGATCGTGCTCGTAGAAGGGGTGCTCGCCCAGGCTCGTGCCCAGGGCGGGGCTGCCGCCGGCCTCGGTACCGGCCGGGGTGTCTGCGCTGGCCGCACTGCCGGCCTCGGTGCCGCCCG
>ENA-OPSZ01000167-OPSZ01000167.1-human-gut-metagenome-genome-assembly--contig:-NODE-167-length-57606-cov-3.145471_pt1 | contig 57606 bp, 52 predicted proteins | sample MGYA00241814_ERZ501919 | MGnify/ENA primary metagenome ERZ501919 (study PRJEB25962, sample SAMEA2042440) | human gut metagenome | biome: human gut; feature: human-associated habitat; material: faeces... | reverse complement strand
TGGCCCATTTTTCGGGATTCTTAGACCCCTTTGCCCGGTTGTTTGGCCTGGATGGGGTGATCTTGCTGGCTTTTATCTTGGCGCTTCCTGCTAACGAGCTGGTGTTGCCCCTGCTTCTCATGACCTATCTGTCCCAGGGCTCCTTGGTAGAGATGAATGACCTTGCGGCTCTCCATACCCTGTTGCAGCAAAATGGCTGGACCTGGGTGACCGCCTTGTGCGTCATGGTATTTTCCCTGTTCCATTGGCCCTGTTCCACCACTTGCTGGACCATCTGGAAGGAAACCAAAAGTTTGCGGTGGACGGTGTTTTCCTTTTTGCTTCCCACCGCTTTTGGATTGGGGATCTGCTTCCTGATCGCCACAGTGGCCAGAGGGTTTGGCATGGCGTAAATGCGGGAAAGAACTGGCGGAAGAACGGTTTTCGATTGACAAACGAAAAAGACTGGGGTATGATAGGGCCCGTTGGGACTCCGGGTGTCCGCGGGCTGACCCCGCGGCCGAACACAGGAACAGGGGTGAAATTCCCCGGCGAACCCGTCGCCGTGAGAGCGGAGCGAAGTTTCAGGAAGGCTGCTCGTCTTCTTAGCTGCCACTGGCCCGAGAGGGTTGGGAAGGTGAAACCTCGTGCTGGACGCTTGAGCCGGAAGACTTGCCCGGAAAGGCCGTACAAAAGCCACGGGTTCTTGGCGCATTGTACAGGAAGGGCTGGGAGATATTCCCGGCCGGTTTTTCCTGCCCATTTCTTCCGGATACCGGCGCCAGGGTTTCGGGAAAATGAGCTGCCGTCCCTCAAATCTAACATTTTAGAAATGAGGTTACAGAAATGAAACACACCAAACACATTCTCCGCACAGGCGGTGCCCTTTTGTTGAGCTTACTGCTGGTTCTTTCCACCTTGGCCGGATGCTCTGACAGCGGAAACAATTCTTCTTCTACGGTTTCGGTTTCCTCTACGGTGAAAGAGACTTCCAGTTTGGCCTCCGAAACCAGTGAGGTTTCTGCGGAGCCTTCTTCTCAGAGCAGCGGCGTGGACAGTGAGTCTTCCCAGGAAGCCGAGACCAAAGAGATCACCTTGAAGGTGGTTCACGGAGACGGCTCTGAGAAGGACTTCACCATTTCCACCAGCGCGGAAACTCTGGGCGAAGCGTTGGAAGAGGAAGGATTGATCGAAGGGGAACAGAGCAGCTACGGGCTGTTTATCACCACTGTGGACGGAGAGACTGCCGACGATTCCAAGCAGGAGTGGTGGTTCCTGAGCAAAGATGGCGAAGCCAGCACCACCGGCGCTGACTCTACGGAGATCAGTGACGGGGAAACCTATGAGCTCACTTTGACGGTGGGATACTGATGAGACGCCGTCTCACTGACCTGTGCCTGATGGCCATGATGGGCGTGCTGCTGGTGATCTCCAAAGAGGTGCTGGCCTTTCTGCCCAACGTGGAATTGGTAAGCCTGTTGACCATCTTGTTCACCCTGGTCTTTCGAAAACGGGTGATCGGGGCGCTGGGGGTATTTCTTCTGTTGGAAGGGGTGCTCTACGGCTTTGGCCTTTGGTGGCTGATGTACCTGTACATTTGGCCTTTGCTGGCCTTGTTGACCTGGTTCTTCCGCTGGATGAAGCACAGTTGGCAGTGGGCGCTGTTTTCCGGGATCTATGGGCTGGCATTTGGATCTCTCTGTGCTCTGGTGTACTTGCCCATGGGCGGTTTTTCCATGATGATCGCCTGGATCATCAGCGGCTTGACCTTTGACCTGTTTCACGCAGGGGGGAATTTTCTTCTGGCGCTTTTGCTCTATTATCCCCTGCGCAAGGCATTGGACGCATTGGACCGTCGTCTTCCCGTTTCATAAAAAGCATAAAATCCCCGCAGGCGTGCAGATTATGCCTGTGGGGATTTTTTGTTTCGCAGAGCAAAATTTTAGGCGGGAAGAGGGTTGAGCAGCCACACTCCGGCATTGAGATATCCGGCAAAAGCCACCCAAAGCAGATAGGGGACCATGAGCCAACCGGCAATGGTATCCTCTTTGAAAAATCGCAAGGTGGTCAGAAGGATCAGAATCCACAGGGCCAAAAGCCAGAAGAAAGCCAAGGCGTAGTTGCCCATGTTAAAGAAAATCAAGGTCCAGAAAAAGTTAAAAGCCAACTGGATCCCGTAGAGAATCAGCGCTCCATTGCGGCCGGTCCCATCCTCCATCCAGACCCGGTAGGCGGCAATGCCCATCAGCAAAAACAGTATGGACCAGACCACCGGGAAAAGCCATCCAGGTGGGGAAAGAGGCGGTTGTTTCAGCGCCCCATACTGTTCCATGGAATCTTTGGTCAGCAGGGCGGAAAGACCACCTACCCCCAAGCTGATCAACAAACTGAGCAGCAGCGGTTTTAACTTGATCATGGAAAAACTCATCCTTTCTGGCTGGGATCCGATCTCAGTATATGCGGGACCGGGTGAAAACATACGGCCCTCTTACAGATAGGGTTGGACCTCTTGGGCCAGGTGTTCTTCCAGGCCAATCAAACGTTTGGCAATATCCTTGGCTTTTTCCTCGGCGGCCTCATACTGGTTTAAATATCGTCCCAGGGATTTGACGCCCATGTTGCACCCATCGGTGATCAAATCCGCCACGGTTTTGTCGCTTTTCTCCAGGCCGAGTTTCACGTTGGTCTTCATCCAGGACATGCCTTTGGCCACAGGGCTGGGCTCTTTTCCCTCGTCTCCGTAGTGGGCCAGCATGGAATGGGTTTCGTCGCCCAGCTTACTGTGGGCGGAGCGGCTTTTTTCCAGGGAGGTCCGAAGCTGGGGACTGGTCACCTTGGGAAGGACCTCGTCGATGGAGCTTACCCCCATTTTGATTCCGGAATTGCATTCCCGCAGCAATTTGATGGTATCTTCTTCGATCATGACAGATTCCCCTTTGCAAAGATTTTCTTGGTTTAGTATGGCCGTGTTTTGGGGGATCATTCTGAGAGAAGCCTGTTGACAAGGAAAAATGGTTCAGCTATAATGCTTGGGAAAACGGCGGCGACTGAGCGAAAAAAGGGAGTAGATTCATGGAAAAATATGTGAGGGACTCTTACACGGAACAGGTACAAATTCTGTCCCAATCCAGTTTGAACGGATATAAACGATTGTTTGGCGGAAGATTGATGGAGTGGATCGATGTGGTGGCAGGAGTCGTGGCCCGCCGGCATTCCAACCGGAACGTGACCACTGCTTCGGTGGACAATCTCCGCTTTGAAGGGCCGGCTTATGGCAATGAGACCATCGTGCTGTGCGGCTGTATCACCTATACGGGACGCACCTCTATGGAAGTGTGCGTCAGAACGTATGTGGAGGAGCTCAGTGGGAAAAAACGGCTGATCAATGTGGCATATCTGGTTATGGTAGCCCTGGACGAAAACGAGCATCCTGTAGAGGTGCCCCGGCTGGTATTGACCACAGAAGAGGAGAAGCGGGAATGGGATGCTGCCCAAGCCCGGTATGAGTACCGGAAAAAATGCCGCCGTGCAGAGCGGGAAGCCCTGAAGAAAACGCAATGAAAAAAGAGGGAGATTCTCCCTCTTTTTTCATATTCCCAGGATTCTGGCCAGAGAAGCCAGCACAAAACAAAGTGTCACCCCCCACAGGGTAGGGAGAAGAAACGCCACCCCAGTCCATTTAAGGCTTTTTGTCTCTTTCCAGACCGTAAGACAAGTGGTGGAGCAAGGCCAATGAAACAGAGAAAAGATCATGACGCACAATGCCGTGACCCAAGTCCATCCGTTTTGCACCAGTAGGCCGTGGAGGGCAGTCAGATCTCCCGTATCCACCAAGGTGCCTTGGGACAAGTAAGTCATAAGGATCAAAGGGAGAACCAATTCGTTGGCGGGAAGGGCCAAAAGGAACGCCAGAAGGATCACTCCGTCCAGACCGATGACTCTGGCAAAGGGGTCTAAAAAGCTGGCGCAGTGGGAAAGAAGGCTTTCACCGTTCCATACCAGATTTCCCAAACACCAGATCACCACTCCGGCAGGAGCGGCCACGGAGGCTGCCCGAGCCAGAACGTGAAGAGTGCGATCTAAAATGGAACGCACCAGAACCTGCCCCACCTGAGGTTTCCGGTAAGGGGGAAGTTCCAGAGTAAAGGAGGAAGGCACGCCGCGCAAAAGAGTGTTGGAAAGGAGCCGAGACGCTGCCAGACTCATGGCGATGGAGAGAAGAATCAAGCAAGTCAGCAGGAGTACGCCCAGCCCTGACGCCCACCCTACTGCAAAGAAGAGGGAGATTAAGGTGACCAGCAAGGGCAGACGCCCATTGCAGGGGATAAAGCTGTTGGTGAGCAGGGCAATCAGCCGTTCTCTGGGAGAGTCAATAATCCGGCACCCTACCACGCCGGCCGCGTTGCATCCAAATCCCATGCAGGTGGTCAACGCCTGCTTTCCACAGGCGCCGCAGCTCTGAAAGCACCGGTCCAAATTAAAGGCTACCCGGGGCAGGTAACCCAGATCTTCCAGGAGTGTAAACAGGGGGAAGAAGATGGCCATGGGTGGAAGCATAACAGCTACCACCCAGGCCAAGGTGGTGTAGGCTCCATCCACCAACACTCCGGTAAGCCAATCGGGAGCATTCCAGGAAAGGAACCATTCCCGCAGCCGGTCTCCCACCCAAAATAGTCCGTCACTGAGCTGCTGGGAGGGGACATTGGCTCCGGTCATGGTCAACCAAAGAATGAATAGCAACAGCAGCCCCATGACGGGAAACGCTGTCCATCGCCCGGTCAAAATCCGGTCCAGTTTCCTGTCTCGGGAACTGTATCCCTTGCCCAGTCCTGTAACAGTACGCCGGCTGACAGTTTCTATGGTTTCTCCCAAGGTTTCCGCAATCTGGTCGGAGATGGCTTGGGAAGATTGCTCTTTCCAGGCCTCCTCTAAGATGCCTTGAATGGATGTATCTTCCCAGGGGGATTCTCCTAAACCGGAGCACAAAGCCTCTCGGGCAGCAGGGTCGCCTCCTTCCAAAAGGCGCAGGGAGAGCCAACGGCTTTGCACTTGGTCTCCCCAGCGTTTTTCCACCAGAGGGCAAAGCCGGTCCAAGACAGCCTCAATGGCCTGGGGATAGTGCAGGGGAGGGGGCAATCTGGGAGTTTCCCCGGCGGCCACTTTGGCGGCTGTGGCCATGAGGGACGAGAGGCCTTTCCCACGGCGGGCAGAAGCCCCCACAACCGGCACTCCCAGGATCCGGGATAATTTTTCTAAGTCCACCTGAATTCCCCGTGCTTCCGCTTCATCCAGCAGGTTGACGCATACCACGGTTCGGGAAGTGATCTCCAGAACCTGCAGCACCAAGCCCAAACCCCGTTCCAAACAGGTGGCGTCACAAACCACGATGACAGCGTCCGCTCCCCCAAAGGAAAGAAAGTCTCTGGCAGCTTCTTCCTCCGGCGAGTGGGACAACAGAGAGTAGCATCCCGGAAGGTCCACCAGCCGGTATATTTCCCCCTGAAATTGGCAATATCCTTGGGCATTGGCCACGGTTTTGCCTGCCCAGTTTCCCGTATGTTGATGGAGACCAGTCAAACCGTTAAAAACGGTGCTTTTTCCCACATTGGGGTTTCCGGCCAGGGCAATGGTCCATCCGGGTTCCCGGTGGATGGTATGTTCAAAAAGTCCCACGGTATCACACTCCCTGAAAGAAAGATGGAAAAAGCGCCCGCTCCGGGCGGCCCCGAAGTCGGGCGCGAACGCGCGATCAATAGAGCAAAACAGCCTGGGCATCCCTGCGGCGGAGAGCAATGACCGCTCCGCGAACCCGATAGGCGGCGGGATCCCCCAGAGGACTGATTCCCACACACTCCACGAAAGCTCCGGGTACCATTCCCAAGTCTTGGAGACGGCGGCGCATGGAGCTTGTGGTGGTCAATCCCTGCACTTGCCCCTGCTGCCCTGCCCGAAGCTGGGCCAAGCTTGGTTCTTCCTCCACTTTAGTCCCTCCTTTTTCCCAAGGGGTGGAACCCCTTTACCATCACAGTATTCGCCAGTAATGCCACTTGTGACAGGTGAAAAGGAGGGACGCAGAAAAAGTCCTTTGTGGAATCAGTAGAAAGACGGTTTCAAATAATTGAAAGAGTTGGAATCTACAGGAGAAAATGGGGGAAACTGGCCAAAGAAACAGGGGAAAATTGGCAGGTTTTATTATTGACATATGTCCAAAACAAGGGTATTATTAGGGCAACGGGACTGTTGGAAAGGAGGGTGCGCATTTGGCCAGACCCAGTAAATGCCGTTGCATATGTTCCATGCCCCAGGTGACAGAATTTCTGCCGAAGGGGGTCAAGGGAGCGGAGCCTGTAATTTTGGGGCTGGACGCCTATGAGGTGATTCGCCTTTTGGACTACAGGCACTACACTCAGGAAGAGTGCGCGGTCCGGATGAACATTTCCCGCACCACAGTCACTCGGATTTACGAGGAAGCCCGGGGAAAAGTGGCGGAGGCCCTTGTAACAGGCAGGCCTCTGGTGATCCAGGGCGGTGACGTGATGGTTTGCACAGCCCCACGGCCGGAATGTGCCGGGGAACCTTATTGCTGCCACAGGCAGGGAAAGGAAGGATAACATGAAAATTCTGGTGATCGGCGGCGTAGCCGCTGGGACGAAAACCGCAGCCAAATGTAAGCGGGAGGACCGTTCCGCCCAGGTGACATTGATCACCAAGGGCGCAGACATCTCCTATGCAGGCTGTGGACTGCCCTATTATGTAGGCGGGTCCATTGAGGACAAGAGCGAACTGATTGTGAATACCCCGGAAAAATTCCAGGGACTCACCCAGGTGGAGGTTCGCACCCTGCGGGAAGCTGTTGCGGTAGATCCCCAGGCGCAGAAGGTGACGGCCAAGAATCTGGAAACCGGAGAGACGGAAGTTTACGAGTACGATGAACTGGTCATTGCAGTGGGGGCGTCTGCGGTACTGCCTCCTCTGGAGGGAACAAACCTGTTTGGCGTATTCCGGATGCGCACCCCGGACGACGCCATCTCCATGCGGGATTACCTGGAAGCTCAGGGAGTCAAGCGTGCCGTGGTAGTAGGCGGCGGCTTTATTGGCCTGGAGCTGACGGAAAATCTGCTGGACCGTGGGATCGCCGTCACGGTGGTGGAAGCGGAAAACCAGCTGATGCCCGGTGTTCTGGATTCTGAGATGAGCGCCTTTGTTAAGCGGAAGCTTCAGGAGCGGGGAGTACGAGTCCTGACCGGCACCAAAGCGGAAGCCGTTCTGGGAGAAGGCTCCGTTTCCGGTCTGCGCACCACTGCTGGCCAGATCTCCTGCGGGGCAGTTGTGTTCTCCGTGGGCATCCGTCCCAACACGGGATTCCTGCAGGATACCGGATTGGAAATGGTGAAGGGTACCCTGGTAGTGGACGAAAAGCTCCACACCAACCTGCCCCACATCTACGCTGCTGGCGACTGCGCCCTGGTGAAGAACCGCCTTACTGGGAAGCCTCAGTGGTCCCCCATGGGTTCCTCTGCCAACCTGGAAGGCCGTACTCTGGCCCAGGCAGTGACCGGTAAAGAGGTCAACTATCCTGGCGTGTTGGGTACCGGTGTGGTGAAACTGCCCGGACTCAACTGTGGCCGGACCGGTTTGACGGAAGCAGCTGCCCGGGAAGCCGGTTATCAGGTAATCACCGCTCTGTCGGTCTGCGATGATAAGGCCCATTACTATCCGGGAGCCGATTCTTTTGTGACGAAGCTCATCGCCGATCAGGAGACCCACCGGCTTTTGGGTATTCAGGTACTGGGTGCCGGTGCGGTGGATAAGATGGTGGACCTGGCGGTTCTGGGAATTTCCATGGGCGCCAAGGTGGAAGACTACGACAACCTGGACCTGGCCTATGCGCCTCCCTTCTCCACGGCGATTCATCCCTTTGTCCAGGCAGTTTGTGTCCTGGAAAACAAGCTGTGCGGAGATCTGGTCAGCATGACGCCTGCGGAGTATGCAGCGGGCGCTGCGGAAGGTTACACTGTTTTGGATGTAAATCCCCAGCCTACCATTCGGGGTGCGCTGTTTGTGGATCTGGCAAAGGTCAATGGTCCCTTGGAAGGCGTTGCCAAGGACGAAAAGCTTCTGCTGGTCTGCGCCAAGGGCAAGCGTGCCTACTTCCTGCAGAACCGCCTGCGTTACTATGGATACACCAACACCAAGGTGCTGGAAGGCTCCACTTACTTTAACGAGGTGCGGGTCAAGGCAGCTGGTGCCACGGTTTCCCCCGAAGAGGTTACCCGGGTCAAAGGTCTTGGATTCCTGTGGGACAAGAATACGCCCGACTGCTTTAATGGTCGAGTGATCACTCGCAACGGCAAGATCACCGCTGAAGAAATGCGGGCTATCACCGAGGCTGCCGAGCGTTTTGGCAACGGTCAGGTGACGATGACCTCCCGTTTGACCATGGAAATCCAGCATGTGCCCTTCGATAACATTGAGCCCCTGCGTCAGCTTCTGGCTCAGGCTGGCTTGGAGACAGGCGGTACCGGCTCCAAGGTGCGTCCTGTGGTTTCCTGCAAGGGCACTACTTGCCAGTACGGTTTGATCGATACCTTTGCCCTCAGTGAAGAGATTCACGAGCGGTTCTACCATGGTTACAGCGGGGTCAAGCTTCCCCACAAGTTCAAGATTGCCGTAGGCGGTTGTCCCAATAACTGCGTGAAACCCGATTTGAACGATTTGGGCGTCATTGGTCAGAAGGTGCCGGAGATCAATCTGGACAAATGCCGCGGGTGTAAGGTGTGCCAGGTGGTCAACGCATGTCCCATCAACGTGCCTGTGGTCAAGGATGGCAAGGTGGTCATCGATGACAATGCCTGCAACCATTGTGGCCGTTGTGTAGGCAAGTGTCCCTTCAAGGCTGTAGAGGGCTTTACTAGCGGCTACCGCATCTATATTGGCGGTCGTTGGGGTAAGAAGGTGGCCCATGGCCGTTATTTGGACAAGGTGTTCACCGACAAGGAAGAAGTCCTTCAGGTGATTGAGAAAGCCATTCTTCTGTTCCGGGAACAGGGAAATACCGGCGAGCGCTTTGCCGATACCATTGCCCGGCTGGGCTTTGAGAACGTTCAGGAACAGCTTCTCTCCAATGATCTGTTGGAGCGGAAGGAGCAGAACCTGGCCGCTCAGAAGCATTTGAAGGGCGGAGCCACCTGCTAAAGTGAAATCAAAGTAATAAATAGAAGGAGGGGTGCAGTTTCCACTGCATCCCTCTTTTTTGCTCCAAAAAAATTCCCCGGGAAACTTCCCGGGGAACAGATGTGTTAGGATTTGGCAACGGGCTGTGGCTTGGGAGCCAATTCTTGACCAATGTTCAGAATGTGATCTCCGATTCGTTCGAAGTCCGTCAGCATTTCCGAATACAGGGTACAAGCTTCATCGGAACAGGTCCCTTCCCGAAGACGGACCATTTGGTTTTGCCGGAACTGCAAGGTCATGTCATCGATTTTCTGTTCCAAACCATAGACCTTTTCCAAGACGTCCTGGGGCACTCGGCTCATATCACCCAGGATCCGGATGGATTCCAAGCTGGTCTCCCGCATTTGCTGAATCTCTTCCCGGGCCTGGGAGGAGAACCCAATGCGTTTTTCCTGAAGCAGTTTGGTGTACTCACAGATATTCACGGCGTGGTCGCCGATCCGTTCCAGGTTGCTAGAGATTTTGAAGAAACCACTGACTTGTTCAGAGTCACGTTCGTTGTTTTCATAGACGATGATATGGGAGATATACCGGGAGATTTCCTTGTTGAGGTAGTCGATATACTCTTCGGTTTCCTCCACCTTATCCAAGCGGTCGGGAGCCCGTTCCAAAACGGCCCGGAAGCTCTCGTCTACATTTTCCAGGACCATACCTGCCATGCGGGCCAACTCATGCTGAACGCCGTTCAGGGCGATAGCGGAGGTACCGATATGACGCTCCGCAGAAGCTTCTAAAGGTTTGATATACATCAGGCAATGGACACCGCTTTCTGCAGCTTCTGTGGCCCGTTCCGGAAGGATCCGGGTGGAAAGCTTTGCCAGATAAGTGCCAAAGGGCAGCAGCAGCAAGGTGGTGACAATGTTGAAGAGCGTATGGGTGTTGGCAATCTGAGCGGAGGGATTCCCGGGCGTCCAAGAGACAATCAGGTCCGTCAAAGGCGTCAGAGAGAACACAATGGTGAACAGCGTGGTGCCGATCACATTGAACATCAGATGAATGATGGTAGCACGCTTGGCGTTGCGGCTGGTGCCGATGGAGGCAAGTACAGCGGTGATGCAGGTGCCGATATTCTGTCCAAAGAGCACGAACACGGCGCTGTCCAGGCCGATGAGTCCACTGGTAGCCAGGGCCTGCAAAATGCCCACAGAAGCGGAGGAGGACTGGATGACGGCAGTAAACAGGGCGCCGGCCAAAATGCCCAAAATGGGATTCTTGAACTGGGTCATCAGGCTGACAAACGCCTCGGATTCCCGCAAGGGCATCATGGAGGAACTCATCATATCCATGCCGATGAAGAGAATGCCAAGACCGGCGATAATCTGTCCATAATATCGGACAATTGGTTTCTTCAGAAATACAACCAGCACCACACCCGCAAAGGCAAACAAGGGAGCGATTGCACCGGCGTCCAAAGCGATCAGCTGGCCGGTGATGGTGGTGCCGATGTTGGCGCCCATGATGACCCAGACAGCTTGACGCAACGTCATCATGCCGGAGTTGACGAATCCCACCACCATGACCGTGGTGGCAGAGGAGGACTGGATGACGGCGGTAATCACCGCGCCTACCAGAACGCCCAAAATCCGGTTGGAGGTCAACCGTTCCAGAATTCGTTTCATCCGGTTGCCGGCGGCGGCTTCCAGGCCGGAGCTCATCATCTGCATTCCGTATAGGAAGAGAGCCAGGCCGCCCAGCAGAGACAGCACATTTGTAATACTCATAACCTCAATGCCCCTTTTCTCTCAGAATCTTCCCTGGACCTTAACAAAGTACGGAAAAGAGAAAAGCACGGCGGGCACCTGCTGCGAAAGCAATAGGCGCTGTGCCGTGCTCTGTTAAACTTTGAACCATTCTCCTCGATTCCACTGCCCGGTGGCAGTGCGTTTTCCGTCGCGGTCCATGTTCATTCTCCTTGTGACTTCCCACATTTTTAAAATACTACAAAAATATTATAAATGGGACGCCGCAAAAGCACAAGTTCTTTTCTTGTATTTTACGAAAATTTAACACAGTGGTTTTAGCAGTACAAAAATCCGTACACTCTTGGAAAGACGGTTCAAAAGAGCAAATTTGCCAATAAAAGCAAGGCCAACATGGCCACATTGCTGAGGGTGAACCAAAGAAAGTATTTCCGGCGTTCCTTGGGATATTCCTTTGCCAGAAATTTATAGGAAATAAGGCTGGCCATGGAGGCGATCAAAGTGCCCAGGCCACCCAGATTGCAGCCGATAATGAGATCTTCCCATTGGGTGGTAAACCCGGAGAGAAGCAGGGCGGCAGGCACGTTGCTGATCACTTGGCTTGCCAGAACGGAGACCGGTACCACGAATCCGTCCAGGATAGAGGCGAGAAATTGCTGGAAAAAGGGGATAGCAGCCAAATTGCCCGTAAAGATAAAGAAGGCGGCAAAGGTTCCCAAAAGGGAGTAATCCACTGCCTTGAGGACCTTTCTGTCCTTGATCAGAAGAAAGACCAAGACAATGGCCGCGATGATCAATGGGGGAACCAGACCGAAGATTCCCAGAAGGCAAAGACCGAATCCCAAGGCATACAGGTCCAGAGACAGTGGGCTTCCCAGTTGGGCATCCACCTCAACGGGGATCACAGGTTGAGACCGGTAGCAGAGAATCCAGAGAACCAGACACAAGGCGGAGATGACGCTGTAAGGGAGCATAATCAGACAGAGAGTTCCAAAGCCCATGCCGGATTGGGAATACAGATAAAGATTCTGAGGATTTCCCATGGGAGTCAACATGCTGCCCAGGTTGGCAGCCAGGGTTTGCATGGCAACCAAGGGTACCACCAAATGTTCCTGCCGGGCCAGTTTGAGCACCGTGATGCCGAAGGGCACAAAGGTGATTAGGGACACGTCGTTGGTGATGACCATGCTGCAAAAAAAGGGCAAAAAAACGAGAGCTAAAAGCATGGTCCGAGAGGTGGAAGTGCGCTTGAGCAGGGAACTTCCCACAAACTGAAAGAGCCCTTCCTTCTGGAATCCTTTCATCACCGCCATCAGGCTGAACAGCAGAGCCAGGGTATCCCAATCGATGTAAGAGAAATAGTCGAGGCTGGGGGGGACAAAAAAGGCGGAGACCACCGCCAAGACTACGGCTGCGGTGAGCACCACCTCCCCCCGCACAAAAGCGAGGATTTTTTTCATTTGACTCACCGCCTCAGCTGTTTCCCAAGGCAGCCAGTTTTTGGAACAGGTCCGCAAAAAGCTTGTCTCGATGGATGGAGTAAACGTATTTCACAGGATGGCGTGTTCTGTCAAAGCTGTAGTGGTTGTCATACTGGAAGATGGGACGGGGCTCCAACCGATCCTCCATAAAAGCTTTGTTCACCAGCCAACCCACAGCAGTTACATCCCAGATAGGACGGCTCCAGCAAGGGCCCGATCCAGCCGCCCGCTCCGACTCTTCCACAATGGAAACCAGATAGTCGCATAGAGCGTTCTTTCCTTTTAGGTGGAATTCCAATTCGGGACCGGAAGTGTGGAAGGTGGAAACAACTCCTTGGCAGGGAAGCTGAACCACAGCGGCGCCGCAGCCGAAGACCACCCGGTCTGCCGCCACATCCTGCCAGGCGTTGAATTCCTCATTGTGGGGCCAGTGCCAAGCGTGCCCTCCCAGCCAAACCACCACGATCCGGGAGGCAATCTCCGGGTTTAGCAGCAAGGCGGAAGCCACATTGGTGATAGCCCCAATGGCCACCACATACAGAGGATGTTCCGGAGAATATTCCATAGCCCGCTGTGCCAGGTCCTGGGAAGCGGGGGAGGAAACCGGGGTGTTTTCATCGGGAAGATACCCGGTGGCACCTTTGAATACCACCTGACGGTACTGGGTGCAATGGGCCAACTCCAATAAGCGGAGAATTTCCTGGTAACTTTTTTCCATGCCGTCCTGAGGGCCGCTGGAATTGTCGTTGAAGAAGGGAGCGGCGTAAATGGCTTTTGTGTGGAGCTTGTCCGAAGAAGCCAACAAATAGGACAGAGCAAACTGGTCATCGATTTCATTGGCGGTGTCCGTGTCCAGAACCACGTCCACCGGGCCTTCCGGGCGTTCCAGGCGACGAAGCAGAGAAGGCAAGTCTATGGTTTGATCCCACATAAGTATAACACTCCTCAAGTTGATGCTGAGGGCATTGTACCACAATCTGGGAGGCAAGTCCAGCAGGGCGGGACCATTTGCCGGTCTCATGGGGGAGATTTCTGAAGAAACAAAAGCCGGCGGATGATTCCGCCGGCAAAGTGAATGCAATATGTATTTACGGTTGGAAAGCGTCCACAGAGAAAAATTCCGTCAACGGTTTTTTCTCCCTGCGGACAGGATCCCCTTCGGGGTATCCCATGGGGAAAACGCCGGCTACCAGGTAGTCTTCCGGAATTCCCAAAAGTGCTTTGACTTGATCCTGATAGAAGGCTCCAATCCAGCACCCAAAGATTCCCTGTTCTGCGGCTTCCAAACACATGAAAGCCAGGGAGATGGTGCAGTCTGTGCCCCGGGCGGATTGGCCGCAGAGCATAGTCCGTTCCTGGTCGGCGCAGACTACCAGAACCACAGGAGCTTCCCCAATAAAGGTTTGTCCACGACAGGCTTGGCTGCGCACCTGACGATCCTTGACCACTACCACCTTGACCCGCTGCTGATTGCTGGCAGTGGGAGCCAGCCGGCCCGCATCCAGAATTTTCTGAAGCTTTTCCTCTTCCACTTCCCGGGGAGCAAAGCTCCGCAGAGAATACCGGTCCAAAATGGCGTCCATGACGTCCATGAAATCTCCTCCTTTAGGCTCACAGAATTTTCATGATTTCCGACGGCGTTTTCCCCTGGCGGCTCCACTCCATGATTTGCTGTAACCTGGGAGTGGCATAGGAGAAAAAGTGTTTGAGTCCCTGGCACAGGAAGGAGTGGTTGGTTTCTCCGTCCTGAGAGAGGGAAAATCTGTCTTTGGGGCAGTCGCCTCCACAAAATTGATACCAGGGGCATTCTTTGCATTCCCGGGTGAGGGTGGAACATTTTGCTTCCCCAAAAGCCAACTGGCGAGGCGTGTTGGCCAAGTCCCCCAACTTGCCGGTGAGCAGGTCCCCCAACCGGTGTTCCCGGTCCACAAAATGGTCGCAGGCATAGACGCCTCCGTCCTCCTCCACAATCAAAACTCTGCCGCAGGTGGGAGACATCCAGCAGAGACTGGGGGCCCCGCCGGCCAAAATTCTGGCCATTTCCGCGAAGAGCTGGACGTCCAGCTTCCCCAGGTCCTCCCGGACCCAAAGGTCGAATACCCGGCACAGGAAATCACCGTATCCCTGGGGCGTGACGGAGGTGGGGGCCATACTCCCATCGGGCATCCGCACCACAATGGGGATAAATTGGATCCAGCCGCTGCCCAGATCCCGCAATGCCCGATAAACCTCCTCTGGGTTTTTCAGACTTTCACTGTTGACCGTACAGAGCAAATCTGGCCGGATACCTGCGGATTTCAGCCGTTGGGCCGCACGTTTCACCCGATCAAAGGTTGGGGAGCCTGACAAATCCCGGCGGTTGGCGTCGTGGGTCACTTGATCTCCATCCACGCTGAGTCCCACATCAAAGTGATTTTCTTTGAGAAAACGGCACCACTTCTCGTTGAGGAGAAGACCGTTTGTCTGGAGGTTGTTCCATACCTGCCATCCCTTGGGCAGGTATTTTCGTTCCAACTCCAGAGCTTTTTCATAAAACTCCAATCCAGCCAAAGTGGGTTCTCCCCCATGCCAGGTGAAGGAAACCACCGGTCCTGGGTTGGACTCTATGGTCTGGCGGATCAGCCGTTCCAAGAGTCCGAAACTCATGCGGGTCTGCTTCGAGTGGGTGGAAAACTGCCCTTTGTCCAGGTAATAGCAATAAGAGCAGTGCATATTACACCGGGAACCCACAGGTTTTGCCATGATCACGAAGGGGAGAGATTCTTGTGGGGCGGTCATTTCAGGTAACGTTGGAAGAAGTCAAGGACTTTTTCCAGGGAATCCATGGCCTGTTCTTGGCGGTACATGGGCCTGTCGTAGTACCACATGCCGTGTCCTGCCCCGTCATACCGGTGGAATTCGTAATTCTTGCCCAGTTCCTTCAAGCGAGCTTCCAGCCGGTCCACGTCTTCGGGAGTGGGGTTTTTGTCCTCGTTTCCAAAAATACCCAACAAGGGGCAGTTGAGCTGTTCCGCGTAATCCAAAGGCTGGACCGGCCGCTGGGGAGACAGGTCTTCGGGCTTGCAGACTACGCCGCCGCCCCAGCAATCCACTGCCGCGTCGATGCGTTCCAAGGTACAGGCGGCCAAGAAGGTGTGACGTCCGCCGGAGCAGGTGCCGATGACACCCACTTTTCCGTTGGCGTGTGGCTGATTGTGGAGGAACGCCAAAGCAGCGTCACAATCCTCCATCACCGACTGGTCGGAAACGCCTCCCGCCTCCCGGACCCGCTCTGTGACTTCCACCGGATTCCCATGGCCGAAATCCTCGTACAGGTTGGGGCAGATCACACTGTAGCCGTGCTGGGTAAAGCGCCGGGCTGTTTCCCGGTTGAATTCATCCCAGCCGGGCAGGTGGTGAATGAGCAGAATCCCAGGGAAAGGTCCTTCGCCAATGGGGCGGGAATAGTAGGCTTGGATAGGTTTTCCGTCGTGACCGGTTAACCCAATGGTTTCAGCGATCATGCCATCGTAGGCATCTGTTTGAAAACTGTTCCACATCATCTAAAATAGCCTCCTGTTCTATAGAAAAATTTGTATATTTCTATTGTAAATATTCCGGTCTGGGTTGTAAAGTGCATTTTTCAGGGAATCGATTATTTTCCTCCGGCAAAATGGTAGAGCATCTTTTCCTTCAGAACACTCACGTCTTTTCCCAGGACCTCCGCAATTTTATAGGCAAAGGGGAAGGGGGTGGCGGGTCCCTGGCTGGTGATGAGATTTTGATCGGCCACCACCACGTCCTGGAGGAAAATTCCTCCGGGAAGCTTTTCTGCATATCCCGTGTAGCCGGTGAGCTTCTTTCCTTGGATCACGTTGGCTTCGGCCAGCACCAAAGTGCCGGAGCACATGGCAGCCACATATTTTCCGGGCTGGCTGTTGAAATATTGGACCATCCGGATCACATCGGGATTTTCCCGAAGGTTTGCGCCGCCAGGCCGTCCGCCGGGAAGAACCAGGACATCATAAGTTTTCACCTGGTCTCCAAAAGGCTTGTCTGCCTGGATCTTCATCCCGTGCATTCCTGTCACCAAAGGTTCTCCAAAATGGAAGGTGTGACACTCCACGCCTGCCCTGCGCAGGATATCCACAATGGTGAGGGTTTCTCCCTCCTCGTAACCGGTTGCCATTAAAACTGCCACCTTAGCCATGTTACTGCACCTCCTGAAACGCATTTTGATATACCATTCTGTTTTTAACGGCCTGGCTGTCGCCGCCCAGGACATCCACCAAAGCATAGCCGAAGGCGTAGGCAGTGGCGGGACCGCGGCTGGTGAGCAGATTGTGATCCTTCACCACAATGTCTTCTTGAAAGTAGCCGGCCCTGATTTTTTCATCGTATCCCACATAAGCGGTAAACCGTTTTCCGTCCAGCAAGCCGGCTCGTTCCAGGGCAATGGGGGCAGCGCACATGGCGGCAATCCATTTGCCTTGGCGATCCATGTTCCGGAGTATCTCCATGAGCAGGTCGCTGTCCTTCAAGTTGGTGGCGCCGGGCATCCCGCCGGGCAGGACAATCATCTCATAGCCAGGCTGTTCCGGATCCAGGTCTGTAAGGAGCACATCGCTTTGGACCTTGATCCCGTGGGCGCCTTCCACCAAGGGTTCAAATCCCACCAGGTCGCAGACGAATCCGGCGCGCCGGAGAATGTCCGCCAAGGTGAGGGATTCTCCCTCTTCAAATCCGGGAGCCAAAATAACTGCCGCTTGTTTCATACTAGAAACCTCCTTATATTTTGTTTGCAAAGGCAATATCAGGAATGATATTCCTTACGATATGTTTTTTTAGCACCGGCCAGAAGAATCAAGTCCACTACATGAATCCCCAAAGCTACGAAGAGCATGGGCAGGTAACTGCCGGTAAAGTCGTAGAGATAGCCGATCAAGGGCTGGGAAATGGCGCTTCCCATGGTGACCAGCAGGCCGATAACCGAATAGGCGCTGGAATAGTTTTCTGCTCCGAAAAACAACCGGCTCAGCAACGAGAGTCCCACGGCACCCACTGAATAGACAGATCCGTAGAGAAATGCAGCTGTCAGCAACAGGGGGAGACTGCTCCAGGCGCTGGCCAGAAGAAGCAGGCCCAGGGAAACGGCGTTGAGCAGGATCATGGAGACACTGGCTTTGACAGGGCCGAATCGATCGCTGAGGACACCGATGACCAGTTTGGTGCAGATATTGCCCACCATGGCCAAAGACATCATAAATGCCCCTGTTTCCGCAGTCTGGCCGATGCTCTCGGAAAAACCGGTGAAGTGTTGGGCGATCCCCGCAATGGAGGTGTGCAGCAAGGTCAAAGCGCACATAGCCAGGAAGCAGAACGTCCGGTAGGAAAAAGGCGGACGTTTTTGGGACACCGTTTTCGGCTTGACCTGCTCCAGTGTTCCTCCGTAGGGAGGAAGACCTTTTTCCTGAGGCCCCGTCGTGATGGGAGAAAGCAGTGCTGGGACCACCAGAATGGCCATTGCAGCGGCCATAATCAGGTAAGCATGGCGCCAACCAAACTGGGTGATGCACCAGGTCAGCAGAGGAGAACACACTGCGCCTGCCAAACCGCTGAAACTCAGGGTGATACTGGTGGCCAGCCCATGACTTTTGTGAAACCAGTTGGTTAAGATCATGGTGATGGGTACGGTGGAAAACAGGCCCACACCAAGACCCCGAAGGATACCCAGCAGGTAAAACTCCCAGAGCTGGGAAGAAAAGGACATTGCACCGGTGGCAAAGACGGCCAGAATCACTCCCACCAGAAGCAGGGCCTTATAGTGGAACCGGGCCATCAGCCGGGGCAGAAGCAAGGCCATTACGGAAATGGCACCCTGGGAAAGCGTGGCGTGGATGGCAAAGGATCCCCGTAAAATTCCCAGAGAATCGGAGACCGGCGTGTAGAAGATTCCCACGCAGTTGATTCCTACCCCAATGGAGCTTGCGGCCATTCCACAGAGCACCATGGTCAATAGCCAATATGGACGTGCGCTTTGCTGTTTCATCAATCAGCTCCCCTTCCTAATATCTTTAGTATACGGATAGAGAAAGGGGGAAGAAAGCTTTTTTCAAATTCTGGAAAAGGTCGAAAATAGAGCAAAAGAAATTCCTCCACTTGTATCTTTCTTTGCCCCGTGCTATGATGCCTTTAGAGTTTTTTCTCTGAGGGGAAAATGTTTTTGGATTTGCGCGGGGTGGTGGGTCAAGAAAGTGGAGACTGCCCTGGAAAAGAGAGGAAGTTTTCAAATGAAATCAAGGTTCAAAAGAATATTTTTGGTCGTGTTGGACTCTTTGGGCGTAGGGGCCATGCCTGACGCGGCAGATTATGGCGATGGGGGCACAGACACTCTGGGACATTTGGCCCAGGCAGCGGGATCGCTGAATATTCCCCATTTGCAGGCATTGGGCCTGGCCAATCTCCATTCTATTCCCCATGTGGCTCCGATAGAGCATCCCAAGGGGTACTATGGATATTTGCGGGAAGCCAGCAATGGAAAAGATACCATGACAGGCCACTGGGAGATGATGGGGCTGAAGATCACCACTCCCTTCCAGGTGTTCACGGAAACGGGATTTCCGCCGGAGCTGATTGCAGAGCTGGAGAAACGCACCGGCCGGAAGGTGATCGGAAATAAGAGCGCCAGCGGGACGGAAATTCTGGACGAACTGGGGGAGGAACAAAGAAGGGATGGCTCCCTGATTGTCTATACGTCGGCGGATTCCGTACTGCAAATTGCTGCCAGTGAAGAGACCACCGGCCTGGAGGAATTGTATCGTTGCTGCGAGATAGCCCGGGAGTTGACCCTGGAAGACCGTTGGAAGGTGGGGCGGGTCATCGCCAGGCCTTTTGTAGGCAGCGTCAAAGGACAATTTCAGCGCACCTCCCATCGCCGGGATTACGCCTTGCCGCCTTTTGCGAAGACGGACCTGGAGGTGCTGCAGGAAGGAGGAAAGGAAGTAATCGGCGTGGGGAAAATTGGGGACATTTTCTCCTGTAAAGGTCTTACGGAATCCCTCCATTCCGACAGTTCCGTCCAGGGGATGGAACAGACCCGGGAACTGTTGCTTCGGGATTTTTCCGGGTTATGCTTTACCAACCTGGTGGACTTTGACGCTTTGTGGGGGCACAGAAGAAATCCCATTGGTTACGCCAAGGAGCTGGAAAAATTTGATATACAGCTGGGGAAATTTCTTTCGGCCATGGGCTCAGAGGATCTGTTGCTCCTGACCGCCGATCATGGCAACGACCCCACCCATACCGGGACAGATCACACCAGGGAGCAGGTTTTCCTTTTGGCGTACTCACCCTCCTTGGTGGGCAGTGGGATGCTGCCTGTTCAGGATACCTTTGCAGGAATCGGGGCGACTATTCTGGACAATTTTCACCTGCCGGTACCGGAACATTGTATCGGCAGTTCGTTACTTTCTCTGTTGCAATAAGGAAATTTGAGGGGAAAAGCAAACTTTACTAAATGGGAAAATGCGGAGTTAGGTCCGTGAGAGGAGTGGAGAGAACATGGCAAAAGAAAGAGAAAAATTTGGTTCGCGGCTGGGATTTATCCTGATCTCCGCCGGGTGCGCCATCGGGTTGGGCAACGTTTGGCGGTTTCCCTATATCGTTGGGAAATATGGGGGAGCTGCGTTTGTATTGATTTATCTGGTGTTCCTGTGCATTTTGGGTCTTCCCATCATGGTCATGGAATTTTCCGTAGGGCGTGGGAGTCAACAATCGGCGGCTCGTTCTTTCCATGTGCTGGAGCCCAAGGGGTCCAAGTGGCATTTGTACAGTTACGCCGCCATGCTGGGAAATTACTTGCTGATGGCTTTCTACACCACCGTGGGAGGATGGATGCTGGCATACTTTTATAAAATGGTTCGGGGAGTCTTTGTGGGATTAACGCCCCAACAGGTTTCCGGCGTCTTTGACCAGATGCTGGAAAGCCCCGGGTATATGACTTTCTGGATGGTGCTCACGGTGCTGTTTTGCTTTGGGGTTTGCTCCAGGGGATTGAAAAAAGGTGTGGAGAAGGTCAACAAAGTGATGATGTTGGCACTTTTGGCCATTATGGTGGTTTTGGTGGTGCGTTCCCTGACCCTGCAAAATGCGGAGGAAGGGTTGGCATTTTATTTGACGCCCGATTTTTCCAAGTTGTTTGAAGCGGAAGGAGGACTGGGAGAATCCATTTTTGCCGCTATGGGACAGGCCTTTTTCACCCTTTCACTGGGAATTGGGGCCCTTGCGATTTTTGGTTCCTATATCGGAAAAGAGCGTTCTTTGACGGGAGAGGCCATCAGCATTACGCTGCTGGATACGTTCGTGGCATTGATGAGCGGATTGATTATTTTCCCGGCAGCGGCGGCATTTGGGGTAGACGCTGGGGAAGGTCCTTCTCTCATCTTCATCACCTTGCCCAACATTTTCAACCAGATGCCAGGGGGCCGCATTTGGGGCGCGTTGTTCTTTGTGTTTATGGCGTTTGCAGCTTTTTCCACCATCATTGCCGTCTTTGAGAATCTCATCTCCTTTGCAATGGATTTGTGGGGATGGAGCCGGAAAAAAGCAGTTGGAATCAACGTGATCATCGTGCTGGTCATTTCCATGCCCTGTATTTTGGGATTTAACGTGTGGAGCGGATGTACCTTGCCCAAAGTGGGGGATATCCAATCCATTGAGGATTTTGTGATTTCCAACAATCTGCTGCCACTGGGTTCCTTGGTTTATTTACTGTTCTGCACTTCCCGGTACGGCTGGGGGTGGAAAAACTTTTTGCAAGAGGCAGATGCAGGGCAAGGTTTGAAGTTTCCCAAAAGCATGCGGTTTTATTGCAGCTTCATATTGCCTGCCATTGTGCTGATTATTTTTGTGGTGGGATATTTGCAGAAATTCTGGATGTAACATGGAGGGATCTCCCCGAAACAGAAGGGGAGTCCCGGAGATTTCTGAGCAAAGAAAAAGGCCTAGATGCAAATTGCACCTAGGTCTTTTTCTTTGAAGCGGATCTTTTAGACGTTCTCTCGGAGGGGAATACTACCCTTGGAAAAAGAAATCCGAACACAAACCGTGTTCGGATTCAGTCTGGTGGGAGAGAGTGGATTCGAACCACTGAAGTCGTCGACAACAGATTTACAGTCTGCCCCCTTTGGCCACTCGGGAACTCTCCCTTATATGTCCCCACCCGAAAAAGGAAGGGTATGTGAAAGCGCTGTCTGTCAGCTAGTGGAGCTGGTGAACGGATTCGAACCCCTGACCTGCTGATTACAAATCAGCTGCTCTACCAACTGAGCTACACCAGCGGATTTTTTAGCGCTCGTTTATTATAGCCTACCTCCCCCTAAAAGTCAAGCAAAGATTTCAAATTTTTTTAAAAAATATTGAAACCCTTTTGGAACCCCATGTTTTCGGGCGATATCATTGAAAAAAGAAAAAATCTGTGGACTTTTTAGCAGATTATGCTACAATAAGGACACAACCTACTTTTGGGGAAAAGGAGTGGATGCAAATGAAAAGGATCGTTTGTCTGGTGTTGGCATTGTGCTTGGCCGCAATGGTGTTGAGTGGATGTGGCGACAAGGAAAAAGAGGAGAACACCTCCAGCGTTGGATCAGAAGTCTCCAATGTGACATCCACCAGCCCGTCTCCGGAACCGCAGATGGCAAAGGCCTTGCGGGTTACGGCAGATTCTGGCCTGAATGTGCGCAAAGAAGCTTCCACCGACAGCGAAATTCTGGGGTTGGCTGAAAACGGGTCCCGCCTGGCGTTGTTGTTGGAAGACGCCCAAAATGGCTGGTATCAGGTTCAGTATGAGGGACGAGCGGCCTATGTGTCCGCAGATTATGCAGAGGTGATTGAAGTCACCCTGGAAGAGTACAATCAATTAAAGGGCGGAACGCAAACCACAAGCAGTTCCAGCAGTGAGGATGGCAGTTCGGCCACTCCTTCGCCTGCGCCTGGAGAAAATAACAATTCAACCAGTTCTCAAGGGGGTACTTCTTCTTCCCCTTCTAGTGACGTGGACTCTGAGGACGGCGAATAACGCCGTTCTCTTTTCCTGCCCGGAGATTTTGCGGCAGAAGAGAAGACAAGGTTTATTTCGATGCAGAAAAGGTAGCAGGATGCCGGCAATGGGGGCTGGCAGACGAGAAAACGAGAGGAAGACGGTATGAATATCATGATTGTTGGCGGCGGACTGTTGGGCCGCAAAACGGCGGAAACCCTGGATCGAGAAGGGCATGATGTAGTTTTGATTGACTCCAGTACCGAAAATTTGGCTCAGTTGAGTCCTGATTTCAGCGGAGTTACGTCGGTGGGATTTCCCATGGATATCAAGAGCCTGCGTTCCGCGGGCATTGAGGGATGCGACGCGGTAGCGGTGGCCACTCCGGACGACAATTTGAATATTACCGTGGGTCAGATTGCCAAGAACTTTTTTGGCATCCCCAAGGTGATTGCCCGTATTTCCGATCCTTACCGGGAAAATATTTTTGAACGTTTCGGACTGCAGACAGTTTGCCCCACCAATATGGCTGGAGATAAACTGGTGACGGCTTTGACCAGCCCTTGGCAGAGCAGGCAGGTTACATTTGGCACCTCCACCATTTCCCTGGTGGTAATTCCGGTTGAAAAAAACCAAGTGGGAAAGACCACGGATGAATTGGAATTGCAGCAGGGGGACGGATTGTTTGGCGTGATCAAGGATGACGGCACCTTTATATTGAAAGAGCAGAAGGGAGATATTCTCCTGGGTGCCGGGGACTCTTTGGTATGCAGCCGCAAGATAGATTAAAGGAGGGGCAGTTATGCGGATGATCGTTGTGGGTGGCGGCAAAGCAGGTTGGAATCTGACCCGAATTTTGCTGGAACGCCGGCACACAGTCAGCTTGATCGAACGGGACCGTCAAAAGTGTGAAAAGTTGGCAGACGATTTGGATGCCGCTATCTTTCGGGGAGATGGGACCAACATAGCCGTTTTGGAGGCGGCGGGAGCCAAAGACGCCGATTGCTTCATGGCGGTTACAGGCAGCGACCAGGACAATTTGGTAGCCTGCCAGGTGGCTCGGGATCATTTTCACGCCAAAAAAGTGATCAGCCGTGTCAACGATCCCCGGAATATCGAAACATTCCGGGTGTTGGGAATTGAGAACACGGTGAGCAGCACAGAGATCCTCACCAAGATGATCGAGCAGGAAGCCGATTTAGCCCATATGCACCTGATTGCTACATTGAATCAGGGAAAGGCGGGCATCTGTTCCATGACCTTGCCCACCAATACGGCTCTGGATGGGGTAGCGCTGAAGGATATCAGTTTGCCCTCCGGTACCCTGGTGATCTCCTTGATTCGCCGGGGGGTGTTGACGATCCCCAACGGCTCCACCATCTTGCATCGGGGGGACGAATTGGTGGCCGTCAGCGAGGACAAGAGCCAAAAAGCCTTGATGCGGGCTTTAGCGGAAACGCTCCGGTAAAAAAAATCAAAAATAATAACGATTACTACTTTACAAATCGAAAAACATGTGTTATACTAGGCTCACAAGAAAGGGAACAGGGGATTTACGAAAAAGATTCCGGAAACCGATCTTGTAGGAGTACACAGAAAGGAAAGAACTGGGTTGGAGAAGCGAGAGAATTTCAGCAGAAAGCGAATGGCGATCTTAAACGCATTGCAAGAGACCACCGTTCATCCCACAGCGGACTGGGTTTACGCCCGACTGAAACCCCGCTATCCCAACTTGAGCTTGGGTACCGTCTATCGGAACTTGAAAAAATTCTGTGAGACGGGGAAAGCGATCAGTGTAGGCGTCATCAATGGCCAAGAGCATTTTGACGGCCAGGTGGAACCCCACGCTCACTTTGTCTGCAAGCGATGTGGAGCAGTGTTGGATATTCCCGAAGAGTTCTTCCGACAGGAAGATTACGCGGAGATTTCCAATCGCTTCCATTTAAAGGTAGAAGGGGCCAGAGTGTTGTTCGAGGGAATTTGTCCGGCCTGCGAGGCGGAGGAATCTCAACACGCTAGTTGAGCGGTTGCGGTAAATTGTCCAGAAAACACCTACGTGGGAAAAATTCAGAAAGCTAAAGTTTCAATTTTAACTTAACAACTATTTTAAAATGGAGGAATTTCATCATGAAAAAGTTTGTATGTACTGTTTGCGGCTATGTGTACGAAGGCGAAACTGCTCCCGAGAAGTGCCCTGTGTGCGGCGCTCCTGCCGAGAAGTTTGTAGAGCAGGCTGGCGAGATGACCTGGGCTGCTGAGCATGTGGTTGGCGTTGCCAAGGGCGTTGACGAAGAAATTCTCCAGGGCCTGCGCGAGAACTTCCAGGGCGAGTGCACTGAGGTTGGCATGTATCTGGCCATGGCTCGTGTGGCTCATCGGGAAGGCTATCCCGAAATCGGTCTGTATTGGGAAAAGGCTGCCTACGAAGAGGCTGAGCATGCTTCCAAGTTTGCCGAGCTCCTGGGCGAGGTTGTGACCGATTCCACCAAGAAGAACCTGGAGATGCGCGTAGAAGCCGAGAATGGTGCTACTGCTGGTAAGACCGCTCTGGCCAAGAAGGCTAAGGAGCTGAATCTGGATGCGATCCATGACACCGTTCACGAGATGGCTCGTGACGAGGCTCGTCACGGCAAGGCTTTCGCTGGCCTGCTGAAGCGCTACTTCGGCGAGTAAGATTAACGACTATTTGATACGATTAGACCAGCTTCGATATAGCGAAATTCCTAGTGATTTAGCGATTTTCTAGGCTGTAAAATCAAATAGAATCCTGAGATGGGGATAACGAGAAATCGTTATCCCCATTCTTGTTTCTAACCATGTATTTCATTTTTTTGTGGGAAATTGGTGGGAAAAATTGGAGAAAAACCGGATTATTACCTTGATTTTTCATTTTTCCCACGAAAACGCCTGAAATGTGCATAAATACTGGCTTATCAGCGTATCGATGTAGGTCCCTTTGTGGGAAAAATTATGTCATTTTTCCTTAAATGACCTAAGAGGTCCGTCATTTGTTGCCTGCGTGAGTAATTGCTTTTTTCTGTTATCTCTAATTTTTGGAAAAAATGAGAAAAGTAATAGAAAAAATATGAATAAATGATTGCGAACTTTTTGCTAAATTGTTATAATGATACAAAATAGAATTCTTTCTCAGCAATTCTATGCATGTGGGAGGATCTAAAGGGGGACTTGCGAATGTCCAAAACCTGTTCAAATTGTTTTCAACCTTTGCCGGAGGGAACGGAGGTTTGTCCTGCCTGTGGATATGACTTGCGGAAAGACCAAGGAAAATATCCATTGGCGCTGCCAGCAGGGACAGTGCTGAACGGCCAGTACATTTTGGGGCGCGTGTTGGGCCAGGGAGGGTTTGGAATAACCTATGTGGCCCAGGATCACCGTACCGGCATGCTTGTAGCGGTGAAGGAGTATTTTCCTGACACAATGGCTACCCGTTCGCAAGGACCATCTGTTTCTGCCTATACTGGGCAGCGGGAAGAAAACTTTACCTACGGCAAAGAATGTTTTCTCAACGAGGCAAAGACCTTGGCGGAGTTTATTGGCAATCCCAATATTGTTCGGGTGTACAGCTATTTTGAAGAGAACAACACCGCCTATTTTGTCATGGAATACGTGCAGGGTACCAGTTTTCAGGACTATTTAAAGGATCGAGGGAAAATCTCCTGGCAGGAAGCCAAATGGATTCTATTTCCGGTTATGGAAGCCCTTGCTGCGGTGCACCGTAAAGGAATTGTGCATCGAGATGTGACTCCAGACAACATTTATATTACCCGTGACGGCCAGGTAAAATTGTTGGACTTTGGTGCTGCCCGATACAGTCTGGGAGATAAGAGCCGCAGTCTGGATGTGGTGCTCAAACATGGTTTTGCACCGAAGGAACAGTATTCCCGCCATGGACGCCAAGGACCCTTTACCGATGTGTATGCTCTGGGGGCAACTTTCTATTTTGCAATCACGGGTCGAATCCCGCCGGATTCCATTGACCGTCAGGACGAGGATGATCTGATCCTGCCCAGCAGTTTGGGCGTCAAAATCCCAGTGGGGGTAGAAGATGCCTTGTGCAAGGCGCTGGCTGTTTCGGCGCAGGATCGTTTCCAAAATATGGGTGATTTCCAACTGGCTTTGCGCAAAGGGGAAGGAGAGGAAGGCACGGTGGTTCCACCATCTCCGCCTCCTGCCGGTGGCGATGGGGACAACGGGACTCAGCCGTCCCCACCTCCAACTGGCGGCGATGGGAATGGTGGCACTCAACCATTCCCGCCTCATAATGAAGGCGGTGGAAACAACGACAGTAAAATGTCCTCGCTCACTCCTGAAAAGAAAAAGAAGATTTTTATAGGCGGTGGAGTTTTGGCGGCGCTCTTGGTGGTGGTTTCCATTGCTGTTTTTGCCAGCAGTGGGTTCGGGAATTCCCTAAAAGTGGAGCCTGTCAGTGAGGATCCCCCATCTTCCGTAAGCGGCCAATCTAACGCAACCGTAGAGAGCAACTTGCAAGTTGCCTCGGAGGCAGAGGTTACTTTGCTTCCTGAGTCTGGGGAAGAAACGGTTCGTTTGAGAACAGGGATGGTCTCTTACGATGAATCCGGCGCTGTAGAGTATTCCAGAAAGTATGAGTATGACGACTGGGGCAACGAGATCATGCAAGCAGAGTACCAGCCGGATGGATCTTTGGAATCCTACGTGCACTCTGTTTACGACACCAACGGGCGCGAAATCAAAGTGACCTATTTCGCTTCGGATGGGACAATAACCAGTTTTTCTCAAGACATCTATGAGGGAAATACCGGAGAAAGCTATTATTCCGAAGCAGGAGCAGAGCCAATTCTGACGGCAGAGAGCACTTTCGATGACGCCGGCAACGAATTGACCCATGTCAGTTATTATGATGACGGCTCTGTAGATCATCGCTGGGAGTATGAGTACGATGACGCAGGAGTGTTGACAAAAGAAACCAGCTATTCCTACTTGGAAGATGGGTCTCTGGATTATGTGATTGAAGACGAGTACACCTACGACAGCCAGGGAAATGTGATCAAGGAAAACAGTTATCACGACGGCGAATTGACCTATGTGTACGAGCGAGAATTTGATGAGGATGGCAATGAACTGGTGGAATATCATTATGATGACCAGGGTGAGTTGCTGTTTATGACAAAAAAGGAATACGATAGCCAGGGAAATCGAACTTTTTACGGACATTATACCGGTGAGGGAAAACCCCTTTCACTGAATGAGTATAAGTATGACGAACATGGTGAAATGATCTCTGAGTATTCGGATGACGCTCCGGACGATCCCGAGGAGGACGATGAAACACTGCGGACCTACGAAAACGAGTATGATTCCAATGGAAACCTGGTGAAACAGATTGTTTATAAGGATGGAGTGCTTTGGGCCGCCTATGAGTATGAAACCCGCATAGTGCCCACAGACCCTGGTGGTGATCCCAACTTGGTTCCGTCCACGCCGGAAAAATCGATTCCGGGAAGCGCACCAGCTTCTTCCCAGGCAGAAAGCAGCCAACCCACTCAGTCTGAGGAATTTACCGGATCCGAGCATGGCATGACCGGTGCCAAATTCGCCATAGAGGATATCAAGTTGAAAGAGGGGTTCGTAGACCGGTATAGCGGGTTCCCTTGCGGTGGATTGGTAGAGGTGGAAGGCGGTCCCTGGTTCCTGGCCCTGTACGAGCTGAATACCCCGGAGAAAGGCTATGTGGTCTATTATTCGCTGTACGACTTGCGGGGCAATGGCTTGGTGATTCCAGCTTGTGAGGAGCTGTTTGTTCCTGTAGGCGGAAACAACGGGAAAGTGGGAATTTACGAAGATGCAGAGGGCACTTCCTACTTGATGGTGGAAAAAAAGGAAGCGGATGGCCAAACGGTGTATACTTCCTATTCGTTTACACCCATCACAGAGGAGGGCCTCACGCAGAGTGGAAGCTACTTTGCCTCCTCGGAAGTGAACTATGATACCGGAACGGGCGTTTTTATCCTAGGGGATACCAAGACCGATGAAAGCGGGTTACAGGAGTTTCTGGGGAAATTCACCGCTGTGTGTTCCATGGACATCTCTGGAAACTATACGGGCAATGTGATCACCTTTGAAGACTTCGTTCAAAATTATACGTGAGAGGAGAGAAGAACGTTGAAATATACAGAGTGTGCCAACGGCCATGTATACGATTCGGACCAGTACGCTGTGTGCCCCTATTGCAACAATGTGCGCACAGAAATCCGGTTTGGTCCTGGTGACGGGGGAAAGACGGTCGCCCCCTCCGGGTACGGCGTTCCGGACCCTGGGAGGACGGTCAGTCCTGGCGGTGGAAATGGTTCCATCCCAACTGCAGGCGGCAATCCCAATGGTCAGGAAAATGGGGAACGGATCATGCCGGTTTTGCCTGTGGAGGATTCTGGAAAAACCGTTGCCCCGGACGCTTACCGCAAACGGGAAGAGCGATCCAACAAGACGGTGGCAGTGTTTAAGCAGCGGTACGGGCTGGACCCGGTGGTGGGATGGCTGGTGTGTATCGAAGGCCCGGATAAGGGAGCCGATTACCGGCTCTTGGCCAGAATCAATACCATCGGCCGCAGTGAAAGCAACGACGTGTGCATCAAAGGGGATCAGACCATTTCCGGCCACGCTCACGCAAAAATCGCTTATGATGCCCGTCACAACAATTACCAATTGCTTCCAGGAGAAGGTTCCAATCTCAATTATCTCAACGACCAGCCTGTGTACACACCTGTTCCCTTGAAGGCCTATGATCAGCTGGATTTGGGAGAGTCTCGGTTCCTGTTTATTCCCTTGTGTGGAGAGCGGTTCCAATGGGCTGGGAAAGCCAATATCCAGGAGTGAGCCATGGGGATCTTTTCGTGGCTGAAAGGTCGTAAGAACGTAGCACCTGTCCCGGACCCTGTGCGTTCCCCTATGGGGTTTCAGACCGGTTCCCTGCAGGGGCTCGGTAGCCGAGACAGTCAGGAGGACGCTTTCTTTCTTCTCAATGACCGGGATGTGTTGAAAATACAGGAAGAAGGCCTGTTTGCCGTAGTGGCCGATGGTATGGGGGGCATGGCAGATGGACGGGCGGCCAGTTCTGCTGCGGTGTCCAGCTTGGCGGAGAGCTTCTCACTGATGGACTGGAAAAAGGATCCAGCAAGCCAGCTGGAAGACGCCGTCCGTTTAGCGGGAGATAGAGTCTGCCGCCTGCTGGAAGGCCAGGGGGGAAGCACAGCAGTGGCCTGTATGATCCATGATGGGCGCCTGTGGTTTGCCAGTGTGGGGGACAGTGGTTTGTACCTGCTTCGGGATCATCAGCTTAACCGGCTGAACCTGCCCCACAATCTGCGTCATCAGATTTACCTGAGAGAGCTGCGGGCGGGAAATATGGACCCTTCCGCTGGCAAAAACCATTTGGAGACTAACGCCCTCACCTCATTTCTGGGTATGGAGGGGATGGAGGAGGTGGATCTGCTTCGGCGGCCCTTGCTGTTAGCGTCAGGGGATGTTTTGCTGCTCTGCTCTGACGGCATCAGCGGCGCACTGACAGAGGATCTCCTTACTGCTTGCCTGGAGCAGGAAACTCCCCGCTATATATGCACGGCAATGGAACAGGAGATCTTAAAGCGTGCGTTGCCTCATCAGGATAATTACACGGCGGTGGTGATCCGCTGTGTACAATAGGAAGGATGAAACTGTGATGAAAAAGAAAGTTTTGACCTTTTTGCTGATCGTCACCCTTGTGTGGACGGTACCCATAGGCGCTTCCGCGGACTTTGATGTGGAGACCCGCAACAGCGTGGTGGTGGTGAACACCTGCTTGGACTTGGATGGAGGTGTTTTCAGCTTTGGCTGGGGCACTGGATTTTTTGTGGGAGAACCTGGCGAGGATCCCACATACCTGATCACCAACCATCATGTGATCGAGCCCTTCCTGGAAAATGGTGCCGGCGAACTGGTTCAGGCCGAGACTACAACTGGCACCCTTACCGGCCGCAGCAAGATTCGGGTATATTACAGTTCCACGGAATTTGAGGAAGCGTACACCGTTGCCTATGATTCCTCTAAGGACTTGGCCGTGTTGAAATTAGGAGCTCCCACGTCGAAACGGGAACCTCTCACTTTGTGCAGCCCATCCGACAGCATGGTGGGCAGCGAGGTTTATGCTGTGGGATATCCCGGTTTGGCGGAAAATATCTTTGCGGACGCCACCACCACTTGGGGGCCTTCCGATGTGAGTGTTACCAGTGGCAGTGTCAGCCGGTTGCTCACCACGTCCGGTACGGGACAGAGGCTTCTTCAAATTGACTGTGTGATCCGGCCCGGTAACTCTGGGGGACCGGTGGTCAACAGCGACGGCCAGGCCGTTGGGGTAGCGGTGTCCTCTGTCTCCAACGAGGAGGCCGCGGAAGTGTATTACGCGGTGAATATCGATGAGGTGATCCCTTACTTAAAGCAATACGATGTTCCCTATGTGGAGGTTTCCCAAGGATCCACTGTGGAAACGGGGGACACGCTTTCTCAAGATCCCGTTCAAAGTGGCTCTCAAAACGCTGACCAACCCATTGTGGCGGATTCATCGACCAGCGGCAATCAAGGGGTACCCACGGCGCTGTGGATCGTAATTGGCGTTGCGGTAATGGCCGTTGCTGTCGTGGTCATTTTCCTGCTGCTTCGGAAAAACGGGAGGAAGAACGTTTCCCCGCCTGCTCCTATACCGGCACCTCCTACACCCCCTCAAAAGAAACCCATTCTTCGGTCTTTAGCCCAGCAGCATAACGGCATGCGCATTCCCATCCAAGGACGTCAAATCCTGATTGGCACCAGTGAGATGGAGTGTCAAGTAGTGTTTCGGTCTGGGACACCTGGCGTGAGCCGACGCCATTGTTCCCTTTCCTGGGATGGGGCTTCCGGGGATTTCATCCTGACAGACCTGGGGTCCTCCTTTGGCACTTTCCTGGAGAATCACCAAAGGCTGTCTCAGGGCGTTCCCTGCCGCTTACGAGCGGGTGATCAGTTTTACCTGGGATCTCCCGAGAATCTGTTGCGTGTCAGCCTGGAGTAAAGATTTATGGCTGTGTGTGATAGCTTTTTCTATACCAATCCTGGAGGCCGGGATCACAATGAGGACGCTGTGGGTGAAAAGGAGTTTTCCTCAGGCCATCTGTTCCTATTGGCGGACGGACTGGGAGGTCACCAGCGGGGAGAATTGGCTTCCGCCTGTGTGGTAGATGCCATGAAAAATACTCCCGGTCCGGAAGAAGGACAGGAGCTGTCCCAGTGGATGGCACAGCAAGTCCAGCGTGCCAATCAACAGCTGCTTGCTTTGCGGGAATCTACCCATTGTGGGATGAAAAGCACAGTGGTTGCCCTGTTCGTTTCAAAAGAAGGGGCTTTCTGGGCTCATGTAGGTGATTCCCGGCTCTACTATCTTCACCGGGACCGTCTTGTGTCCGTTACCAACGACCACTCGGTTGCCTTTGCCAAGTATAAAAGCGGAGAGATCACTCGGGGACAAATTGGGAAGGACGAAGATCAGTCCAGCCTGCTGCGGGCTTTGGGAAATCCTGAGCGCAATCATCCGGACTTGGGAAACTCACAGGAAGCTCTTCAGCAGGGGGATGGATTTCTTCTGTGTTCCGATGGGGTTTGGGAATACCTTTACGACGGAGAGGTGCTGACAGACTTTCTCAAAACGGAAACAGCCCAAGCGTGGGGAGAACTGCTGTTGCTTCGGGTGATGGAGCGGATTGAGCCTGGGAATGACAACCTTTCTCTCATTACGGTTCGTCTGGTGTAGCCCTGGTGTGAAAGGAGAATATTTTGTGTGGAAAAAGATCTTGACCCTCTGTTTGGCGCTTTTGATGCTGCCCGCTTTGGCCGTTGGCGTCCAAGGAGCTGAGATGCCAGGGGATTTCTGCAAAGTAGCTTCTGCTTATTTTACAGGGGAGGACCTGTATGTGTTTCTGGAGCCTCAGGAAGGAAAAAATTTGCCCTCGGAGATGGGTCTCCTCTTAAATCAAGCCCAGGTGGACACAGCCACTCCGGAGAGCGTGTGGGGATCGGACACTCAGGTGAGCTATCTGTTTTTGATGGACCTTTCTACCTCAATGATCGAATATCAGGAGCAGGTTATCGCTTTTTCTGATGATTTGTTTCGCCAGGAGAAGCAGCCCATGCAGGTGATTCTGGCAGGCTTCGGGGATCGGTTTGAGGTATTGGAGAAAGATCTTACCACGGACAGCGTTGTTCGCCAGGCCATCCGTTCTGTGGCCTACGACCACACTGCTACCGATCTTCCGGGGGGCGTTGCGCAAGCGGCCCAGTATCTTGCCACAGAAATGGTACCACAGGGAGAGGTTGTGAATGTGGTGGTGTTTACCGACGGCATTCCTTGGCCTGAGCAGTCGGAAAGCTGGACGGAGGAAGCTGCTGCCCTGGAAAACACCATAGTGGAAACGCCGGAAATGATTCTTCATTCCGTTGTGTTTGGATCCCAGGGTGATCCAGAGATTCTTGCCGCTCTTGCTACAGGTTCCGGGATGGATGTGGCGGTTCTAAACAGCCAGGATGTTGCCCCTGGAGGTGAGCAGGTGGCGGCTATGGTAGACGGGCTTTCCAAGTTGGTCTTCCAGCCAGGAATGAACATGAATGCCCCACGGTTTGAGGGTCAAATTTTCTTTAACGGTGACGGGGCATCGTCTTTCCTGACGCTGAAGAATGTGCGCAATTACGCCATGGCGCTGCCGGTGGATCATCCTTCTACGGCTCAGCCTCCTGCATCCTATGAGCCGGAACCCACGCCCACCACACAGCCCACTCTCCATCCAGAGAATCCTGTTTCAGAGGCTCCGACGGAAAGCGGACAGGTTCCTTCCAGCTCGGTGGAAGAGGAGCTTCATTCCACCGTAGAGTCCTCCGCGGCGGCTGAGCTTTCCCAACAGCCAGAAGCTGGGGATCTGTCCATTCCGTGGATTTGGATAGCGGCAGGATGTGGGGTTGTGGCGGCTATCCTTGTAATTACTGGCATCGTTCTACGCTCCCGTGCCAAAGAAAAACCAACGGATGGCCATGTTGGGGTAGCTATAAAACTGGAGATTATCTGCGGCCGTCAAAAGGGATCACAGAGAATTTTTTACTTGGACAGTCCCCTGATCATTGGCTCTGGAACATCTTGTCAGTTAATCTGGAAGGATAAAGACATGCCGGCCCAAAGCGCCCGAGTGTTTCTGCAAGATCAAATGGTTTTCATTGAGGGATTGACTTCGGCGGAAGTATATATCGGAGGAATCCGCATTTATTCCTCCAACCGACTCCGCAGTGGTGACGAGGTTACCATTGCCAATACAAAATTCTCTTTCCGATTCTAATACATTAAAAAAAGAACAGCGCTCCACATGTTAATCAACAGGGAATGGTGATGGCATGTGGAGTGCTTTTTTGCGGAGAATTGGACAAGATCGAAAGGGCCCTTCTTGTGGGAATCCTATTATCGAATGGATTTTTCTTTTTTGTCCCACTACAAAACAAGATCGCCCTCCAAAGTGGCCAGATCCATGCTTTGACTTTGATGGTAGACAAAACCTTTGAGGGCTCTTTGCCGGCGTTGCCGCGGCCTTTACCAAGCACCAGAAGATCTCGGATGCGGAGCTGGACGCGATCCAGGAGATGATCAACCGCTACCGAGTGGGAGGCACTCCATGAGTGCGTTTTTCTTAACCATTCTGAACATGAGCATTTCGGCCGGCTAGATTATGCTGGCGGTGCTGCTTTTGCACCTCATTTTCCGAAAAGCTCCCGCCTGGAGCCGGGTACTTCTCTGGGTCTTAGTGGCGGTGCGGCTGATCTGCCCCTTCTCCGTGGAGAGTGTTGTGAGTATCCTTCCCAGCGGGGAGACCATCAGCACCCACATCCTGACCGAGGCGGTGCCAGCCGTCAACACGGGAATCCCTTTTCTGGACGGAGTCATCAACCCTGTCCTTGGGGAGTCCATGGCACCCCATGTGGGGGACAGCGTGAACCCCCTCCAGGTTCTGGTTCCGGTGCTGGCAGTGCTGTGGCTGGTTGGGGTGTTGGCTTTCTTAGCTTACGGTGTGATTCGCTATGTTGCCCTTGCCCGGAAGGTTTCCACGGCGGTGCGGCTGCGGGACTCCATCTATCAGACAGAACAGGTGGGCTTCCCCTTTGTGCTGGGCGTCCGCAAGCCCAAGATCTACCTGCCTTTTTCCATAGACCCCCAGGAGGCGGAGTATGTGATTGCCCATGAGCAAGCTCACATCCGCCGGGGAGATCCCCTGTGGAAACTGCTGGGCTTCCTGCTTCTGGCTTTCTATTGGTTCCATCCCCTGCTGTGGGTGGCCTACGGGCTGTTCTGTCGGGATGTGGAATTCGCCTGTGACGAGAAGGTGGTCAAAGCACTGAATCCCCAGGAGCGGGCAGACTACTCCCAGGCGCTGCTCAATTGCAGTGTTGGCCGGCAGAAGATGGGCGCCGTGCCTCTGGCATTTGGGGAAGTGGGGGTACAGCAGCGGGTGAAGACAATCCTCCGCTACAAGAAGCCCCGGGTGTGGATTGTTGCCGGAGCAGTTGTGGTCCTGGTGGTGGCAGCAGTGTGCCTGCTTACCAATCCCCTTTCCAGGGATATCAGCGACCTGGATGACCAACTCCAGGGGTTCCTGGATATGCAGGTGGCAGAGCACAACCGGTCCCAAAGCCGGGAGGCGGATTTCTCCGCGGTTTCCTACGATGTGATGGACATCCAGAAGTCCGGCGACGAAACCACTCTCTACGCCTGGATCTACTACGTGGAGTACAACGAGGAGGACGGACAGCTGGAAAAGGTCAGTGCCTCCCATGTGCCCACGGTGATCACTGCAGGAAAGAACGACAGTCAGTATGAGCTGGTGGAGTACTGGATCCCAGGGGATGACAGCAAGTTCCAGGAAGATATTCAGGAGAAATTCCCTATGCGCCTGTGGGCCCGGGCCATGGACAGCCAGCGGTCCATCCAGAAGCAGCAGGCGGAGTGTGAGGCCATGGCGGAGGAATGGCTCCAGGATGAGATGGAGAACTCCCAGTGGGATGTAATCCCCATGGTGCAGGTGGATGGGCTCTATTACTATTCCACGGGGAAGGAGGCTGTTTCCGGGGACGGGCCGCCGGAGGGAGAGATCACCTCCACGGTGGACGGTAGCCAGATTCCCACGGAAGACGGCCAGTCCAATTTTGGAGAAGGATTCCCTTACCGGTATGGGGAGGAGGGCACCATTGAGGTCCAGATGGACAGCAAATGGATGGTGTTCCAGCACCGGGAAGGTACTGGGAGCCAGGTGCGATTTGGCGACCGGTGGATCGACGCCGATGGCCTTTCGGAGGAAACCATGGAGTGGCTCTCCTGGTTTAACAGCCTGCCGGAGAAGGAGCAGCTTGCGGTGAGCTATATTCCACCGGAGGTGTATGAGCGGCTGGGATTTGATGAGACCGGAACAGTGGACGCCGATGCACCGACGACAGAGTAACGGGGCTTTTCTAAAAGAAAACAGCATATAAAAAGACGGAGCATATAAAGTGAACTGCCCCGTCTTTTCCTTTATTAACAGGGTTCTCCTATTTTACATAGGAGGGGACAAGGTGAGAAGTTTGCCATCTGCTCTGTGAGACCGGAGAGAAAGGCGATATGAGGCGTTTTAATGGCATAGCTTTCGCGATTATTAATGGCGATGATCATGGCCTGTTTCTCCTAAAAGTTAATCTTTTGCATTACATTAGTGCTGTGTGTTTTTGCGACCCAATGGGCATTTGTTTAGCTTGCTTTATAAATAGAATCGCGCCTGGCTTTCTGCAACAAAATTAACAGAAAAAGCCTCCGGGAAGTGTTGTAAATAAGCTTTCTTTCCGCTATACTGAGGGTAGTTTCCGATAAGGGAGGGATGTTATGGAGACACAGGTCACGGTTGGTATTCTTGCGGGCTGTGTGGCACTGGCTGCGATCTTAACTCTTCTTTCCCTCCACATCTTGCGAAAGGAGCCAAAGTATTTGCGGGAGCGTTCCCAAAACGGGGAGATCTTGCTCTTGACGTTTGAACAAATTATGGCCCTGTACTACGCTGCCCCGGAGAAATGGGACATGCAGGTGGACGGTCCCACCTACTATCCCCACGGGAAAGAGCAGGACGGATTGTTGGTCTATATGCTGCCCAAGGAGCGAAAGCGATACCGGGCGTGGTTTGACTGGCGGCTTTCCCACGGAGAGGACGCAGGTCGGTTCCAAATGACTACCAAGGCGCTGCTCTCCATGCAAGAGGACTTGGCAGGCCATTTGCAAGAACTGGAAGAAAGCAATCAGAAAGCGCTCCAGGAGGCTGTTACAGCGGCTCAGCGGATCTTGGACAAACAGCGGCAGGAAGGGGGCACAAATTCCTAAAATAGGAAATGCTCAATGACATTGTTTTTTCCAAAATAAGTGAAGAAAGAGCAGGTGTTATGTGATGGAATTTCTATTGAACTATCTTCCGATCATCATCCCGGTCTTCGTGATTATTGTTATCTTGCTTCTGGGCTACGTCAAAGCTCCGCCGGACCAGGCATATATCATCTCGGGCCTGCGGAAAAACAGCCGTATCCTGATTGGGCAGGCGGGCATCCGCGTTCCCTTCTTAGAGCGGCTGGACAAATTGTACCTGGGCCAAATGACGGTAGACATCAAGACGGAACAATCCGTCCCTACCAATGACTTCATCAACGTATCGGTAGACGCTGTAGCCAAAGTCCGTATTTCCCCGGAGGAAAAGGGTATCCGGCTGGCAGCAAAGAACTTTCTGAACAAGAAAGGCGCTGACATCGCCCTGGATCTGAAAGATTCCCTCCAGGGCAATATGCGGGAAATCATCGGTACTCTGTCCTTGGAGAAGATCAACACCGATCGGGATTCCTTCTCCGATCAGGTAATGCAGAAGGCATCCAGGGACATGGAAAAGCTGGGAATTGAGATCCTGTCCTGCAACATTCAGAATGTGCAGGATGAAAACGGGCTGATCCAGGACCTTGGCGCAGAGAACACTTCTCTCATCAAAAAGAACGCCGCCATCGCCAAAGCACAGGCGGACCGGGACGTGGCCATCGCCCAAGCAAACGCTGACAAGGCCGCTAACGACGCCAAGGTGGAGTCCCAAACCCAGATCGCCCAAAAGCAGAATGAACTGGAAATCAAGAAGGCAGAGCTGAAGATCTCGGCCGATACCAAGCGAGCTGAGGCGGAAGCCGCCTACGAGATCCAGAACCAGGCCCAGCAGAAGGTCATTGGCACCGCCACGGTGGATGCGGAGATCGCCAAGACTGCTCGGGAAGCTGAGCTGAAAAAGCAAGAGGTAGAAGTGGCCAAGCAGGCCTTGGACGCTGAGATCCGCGCCAAAGCGGATGCCGACCGCTACCGGAAGGAGCAGGAGGCACAGGCCGCCCTGTTCCAGCGCCAGAAGGACGCGGAAGCCAAGCGGTATGAGCAGGAACAAGAGGCGGAAGCCGCGAAGAAGCAGGCCGAAGCTGCCCGTTTTGCAAAGGAGCAGGAAGCTGCCGGTATCTCCGCTGTAGGTAAGGCAGAGGCCGCGGCCATCCAGGCAAAGGCACTGGCAGAGGCAGAGGGCATTGACAAGAAAGCTGAGGCCATGAAGAAATACGGCCAGGCGGCTGTCATTGAAATGGTCATGAACGCCCTGCCTGCCATTGCCAAGAATGTGGCCGAACCTCTCTCGAAGGTGGATAAGATCACCATGTATGGCGACGGCAGCAGCGCCAAGCTGCTGCAGGACATTATCAACGGAACCACCCAGATCACCGAGGGAATCTCCCAGGGCATGGGCATCGACGTGAAAGCCCTGCTTTCCGGCATGATCGGTGGGAAAGTGGCCGCAACCAGCCAGGGGCCCTCCGCACCGGCGGAAGCTCCTGTGGAAATGGCAGACGCTGATCTTTCCCCCGTTTCCCAAGAGCCTGAAAAAAAGGAATAAAAACCAGATAAAAAAGGGACACAAAGCCATTTGGCCTGTGTCCCTTTTATCTGCGTTTCTTTCACTATAGGAAACCGCCGAGCACAGGGCCGTCAGGCCGTAACGCTGGGTGGTTTTTCTTATGCTATATCGAGCATATAGGGGAGAGAGTCCTTGCGAGTTCCCTGATTTGTACGATTTTGGAAGTGTGCTTTCTTCCCCCAAGCCAAATTATCTTCTGGTCAAAAAGATATCGATCATCCCAATCACAAAGATCAATGCAAGGGAAAAGACGATTTTAAATGAGAAAAAATACCCCATTTGTAAAAATCAATTCAAAGGCGGCACTCCAAAACAATATACAGCGCGGGGAGAAGTCCATAGCGAGAAATATTCCCAATAGCGGAAGGCAGCCCGTTGGATACCCAATCGCTTGCTGTGGATCCGGCCAATAGCAGAACGATAGAGATCACTCCAGCCAGAAAAAATGTTATTCCCCAAATTATTATTTTCATCACATGCCTCCTGCTGTTCTGTCTACCTTATTTTTTTGGAACATGAGATCCCTACAGAGAAGGCAACTCGTTTTCGTTTGCACGCATTTTCCCCTCATATTTCTGCTGGGATCGTTTTTGTAAAAATAGATTCCCAATAACGCCCACAAGAACGATTGTCACGAAGCACCACAACCAAATGATCCACAGGTTGTTCAGCCCCTCGCCATAATCATACCCAAACAGGGCTCCGACAGCGAACCCAATGATGTAGCCAAGGGCGATTATGGGAGGAATCACCTTGTTCTTTTTTACCAGTCCGGTAAGGATAATCAGAAATACACCCACAACCCAAAGAACCAACGGGAATTCCTTCATGCCATGCAAGCCAAATAGCAGATATCGAACTACCAGGTAGGACCCTACCATAACGATCAGAGATAGGATTCCAAACATTCTTTCTTTCATGGCTTTTCCTCCCGCTGTGTGGTTTTTGCATAACGCCATCGCCATTCATTTTAAAGGCGATGTATCCATCTCTCGTAAACTCATCTTCCGAAATGTTCTTGGGGTGGCAGAGCTGGTAGTAGGCGTCCCGCTTGTCTGCAAAACGGAGTACCTCTGCCGGATAATCCTTTATGGAAACCCGTTTTTCTTCGCTAGAGGGAAACGTAAGTGTAACCCTATTTCCTTGTTTGGGCGGAACATTCTGAGTATCTGTATCTTCATTCCAACCTTACGCGTCTCCATCGGAGATCTTTACACTTTCGGCAATCTTCACCATCGTTTCTTCGGAAAGTGGCGCCGTGATGCAGAAAATCATGTCTTGATTCGTGGGTTGCCAAACCAGGCCGTTGGCATTCTCAGGATCTCCCGCCTGATAATAGTCGCCTTGGACATCTCCAACCATGGTAGGCTTCACGGATTCATAGTCAGAGGTTATAAAGAGGCCAACGGAATCGGACCCGTGGATTGCCATAAATGTGATCATATCGTCTTTTCCGTTTGTATAGACTAAGAAGGTATCATTGCCGGAAATGTTCTGCGTTTTAATTTCAAAACCCTCTGGCAGCCAGGACGGTTCATAGTTTTCCGGAGTAGCTTCGGAACTGGATTCTCCTGCAAATCGATAGGACACATAGGATTCATAGGTTTCCTTCACCCAGGAAAAGAACATTGCTCTGGCCTGCGTATCTACCGAAAGCCAAGTTGTCCCTCCAAGTATCACCACTGCCAAAATACAGGCAGCTGTCTGTAAGAACTTATACGCTACAGGGTGGGATTTCCTTCGGATCAGGCGTTTCATTTTACGCTCAAACCGAAGGGAGAACGGATGACTACACTCCTCTGGAAGAGGAAGAGAATCAAGAATCGCCTGGTCAGCCTCTGTTGCAGCTGCTCTTAGCATTTCATCGGTGATCACAAGTTTCCCTCCTTCTCGTACAGATCCTTTAATTTGTTCTTTGCACGCTGGTCCAGTTTCGAGGCAGCGGCAAAGGAGATTCCCAGAAGTGAGGCTACTTCCTTGACGCTGTACCCTTGGTGATATCGAAGCAAAATCACTTCTCGATATCTGGCAGGCAGCTTCAAAATGCAGGCGGTTAAGGCGTTTTCTCCTTTGTAAATGGGGGAGAAGCCCTGCATCTCCTCGGTAAGTTCCACGATTTGGTGCCGTTGACGCTTTCTGTAGAGATCTATCGCTTTGTTCTCAACTACAGTAACGACGAAGCCCCTGGTTTTTGGACACTTTGGTTCCCCAATTTTTTTGATATTTTCAGCTACTTTCAGAAACGCTTCATGGACAGCGTCCTCTGCGTCTTGTTCATTGTCAAGGATTCGGTTGGCCACATAGAACATCAGATCACGGTAGTCGATGTAAATTTGTTCAAACTTTGATCGATCCTCCGAAGAATCAATCATTTGAAGATAAAGTATCATGGTGTTTCCCCCCGGCTATAATAGGCTGATTATAGCATGATCATTTTACGTTTCACAAGTTAAGGAGAGGTCGGCACCACAGTCATCACTGGAAGGATAAGGGTAAGTGTTTCTTGATGTTATTCTGCTTGTAGCAATGGCCTAGAAGAGCCTGTAAAAATAGGTTGGATCGCTTTAGAACCAGATATATCTTCGATTAACTTGTTCTAAAATCGGATTATTGTTGGAAAAGTAAATCGTCCATATTCCAAAGGCAAGCTAGAATGTACACATCTTTTATCATATTGTCGGCAGTCAGATAGCCTTTCACAAGGTTGAGACGGCCACAGTTTTCGGGTGCTGTGACAATTGCAGAGGTTTACCGCCCTAGATATTTACTTCTATACCTTTGAAGAGACGAACGACTAGAGAATCTCTGAATGCAGGAAAACACATGACTGGAATTCATTTTTAAAGCGTGTTTATTGGTCTAAGTAATAACTGCTTATTATTGCAAGAATCAAAAATGTATACAACGTTTCGGTAGATTGTGATTCTAAATTATAACATATTGGTATAAATCTATTGGAAAACTGCGATTTTTATGGTATACTGTCCCATAACAGGAAAAGTGGAGGTAAGCGTTTTCTTTCCAGGTAGCGTTATGATCCAGGGTATGCCTTTCAACTGGATAGAACTCTTAGTGTATTGCATCGTGCATTATTGCGATGCATTTCTTGCACAGAATGAGTGAAACAAATGGCCGATGGGTGTTCTTTAACTTTCCAATTTGGGAGCCAGGCTATAACATTGTCCTTGTTGAGAGTGTTAAGAGTAAAAGAGTTACTATATTTAGGAAATGTAAACCAAAAGATCTGAAATGTAACGCGAAGTATACTTTCCTTTTGTTCTATTTTGGATATATACTTAAGGGCAAGAAAGATGAACTTTCAGGATCCATGGATTGCGTCGGGGAAAAAGAAAAGTTTTACGCTGGATCAGCTGGCAAATTTGCAAGAACAAAAGAGGGACGCTGGAAAGGATAATCAGGAAGAGGAGAATTGATTCACTCTATATAACACCAAAAGATTGGGAGGATAAAAAAGCTGAGAAGAAAAACGTAGTTTAAGTTGTCATGCTTCTTTTTGGATGTGGAACCAGTGCTATTGGTACAGATATATAAAAAAGAACAAATGAGAATTGTTCGAAAAAGGAGGCCGTCCTATGAAAAAACTCGCTCTGCTGTTGACTGTCTGTATGTTGACTGGGGCAACCCTGGTTGGATGCCAAAGGGAACAGGCGCCAGCTCCCCTGGAGTCTACCGGCTCCACTACCGAAACCAGTGGCGGCGTTTCCCAGGAGGATTCTGTGGTCATCTGCATTGAGGAAGACTTTGAACAGGACGCCTGTGAATTGGAAAACTACCTGTTGGCCACAGGGGTGGAAACAGATTACGAGTTTTTGGTGCTGCCCTCAAATTCGGAGGATCGGGAGCCGGAATTGACCCGCATTCGCACGGAGATCATGGCAGGTGAGGGGCCGGACGCCTTTATCTTGAGTCCCACCATTCCTGGCACGGTGACTGACTCTGGTGACACCGTGGAGCCCCTGTTTCCCAACGTGGAAAAAAGCATGTATTCCCACCTGTTTTTAGATTTGGAGGATATGGTGCAGCAAAGTGAGGTCGTGGATCTGAAAAGCTGTAACCAGACGGTGATGGATGTGGGCGTTACCGGGGATGGGAGATTCCTGCTGCCGGTGATGTATACCTTTTCCACACATGTTTTAGACCGCTCCGCCTTAAGCGATCCCAACTACACATTTTCCTCCCTGGACGAGCTGCTGCAAAGCGATGAGGAGACGCTGAAAGGTACCTTGGCCTGGAGTACCTTTAAGCTGTTTCCCAACTGCCTGGGGGTTCTGGCAGATTATGAAGGGCAGAACTTGTTGGTTACTGCAGATTCTCTGCAAAAGGCAATGGAACAGGCGGATGCTTTGTCTGTTTGGCAGGATGAGACCTACTCTGGCTCCCCAGCAGTGTACCAGGAAGGCTTTACCGGTTATGGACTTCAGAACTTGGGAAATTCAGATACAGTCTATTCCTTTTTTCCGGTGCCCAACCCGCAGGGGGGCGTCACTGCTGCGGTGACTTTCTATGCTGCGATCAACCGCAATGCTGCTCGTCCCCAGGAGGCCTTCGATTTTATTGAGCTCCTTTACAGTGAGGAATTGTTTAACGGCCAGGGCTTTGAAGTTGACGGTTACCGTTACGGTTCCGCATTTCACTATGGCATGGGAGGCGGTTTGACGGCAGCCGTTCCCGTAAAGGATGAGGCATTTTTCCAGTACCTAGAGGAATTCAACATCCAGCCGGACACCATGGCCTCTTTGCGGGCGGCGGTGGAGCGCATCGACAGCGCCAAAGTCTATTCCGACTTGGACCAGGCCATCTATGAGATGTACGATACCTGGCACTGGAGCTACGGGCAGCTGGATACATCCTTGGAAGAGCTGGTGGAGCAGACCATCTCCTCCATGGAAATGACCCTGGCGGAGTGAGTCTATGAAGCGTACATGGAAAGGATACCTGCTCATCGCCCCCATGCTGGTAGGGTTCCTGCTGTTCTATGTGGTCCCCTTCGGTCAGGTGGTGTGGGATTCCCTGTCCCAGGGCACGGGAAAAAGCCAGCTGTTTGTGGGACTGGAAAATTACACCCGGATGTTCCACAATGACATGTTCCTCCAGGCCTTTGGAAACACTCTGCGATTTCTGGGAATTGGCCTGCCGCTGATTTTAGTTCTGGCTTATGCCTTGGCCCTATTCCTAAAAAACGTGGCAAAGCGATTCCGGCTGCTGCGGGCAGTGTTTCTGCTGCCCTATGTGATGCCTGTGGCAGGCACCGTCCTGCTGGTGGACTTGCTGTTTTCCAAAGAGGGGGTTGTCAACCGGTTGCTGTTGGCTTTGGGCCTGCCCTTGGCGGACTGGCTCCAGTCACCGGCGGCCTTTTGGGTGATGCTGCTGCTCTACCTGTGGAAAAGCACCGGATACGCAGTGGTGCTGCTGCTGTCAGGACTGCTGACCATCCCCCAGGAACACTACCAGGTGGCCCAGGTGGAGGGGGCGTCCCCCTGGCAGACCTTCCGCTATGTGACAGTTCCCCAGATGTGGTACGCATTGTTTTTGGCCATGGTGTTTTCCTTGATCAACGCCTTTAAGTGCTTCCGGGAGATCTTCCTGGTGGGGGGTGAGCATCCCCATGAGTCGGTGTATATGCTCCAGCACTTTATCAACAACGCCTTTGCCAATTTGAACTACCAGCGGCTGAGTGTGGCTTCGGTGCTGCTGTTTCTGGTGATCGCCCTGGTCCTGGGACTGTGCACCCTGTGGATACTGCGAAAGGAGGCGGCTCGCTCATGACTCGCTCTCCTATGTTGCGCCTTTTTACAGGGGCTGTCACCGTGATCCTGCTCCTCACCATTTTAGGGCCCTTTTTCCAGGTGCTTTACGGAGCTCTGTTTTCTCAGACGTCTGGGTTCTCGTTGGAGTCTGTCTATACCGTGTTTCTGGCCACCCCGGGGTACCTGTTGGTGTTTTGGCGGACTTTGGCCCTCTGCTCTCTGATTGTAGTTAGCCAGGTGGTGTTATCTGTCTTGGCGGGACTGGGCTTTGCCAAGTACCATTTTCCCGGAAAAGGCCTGTGTTTTTTCTTGCTGCTGGTGGTCATGGTGCTGCCCTTGCAGGTGACTTTGGTGCCCAACTTCCGTATTTTAGGGACCTTGGGCCTGCTGGACAGCCAGTGGGCGTTGGTCCTGCCAGCTATGTTCGCCCCTTTGGGTACTTTCCTGATGACCCAGAGTTTCCGGGCAGTGCCTGACGAGCTTTTGGAGGCCGCCCAGCTGGACGGCGCTTCCATGGGAACTGTCCTGTGGAAGATTCTGGTTCCCAGCAGCAAAAACGGCTTGGCCTGTGTCATTGTCCTCACTTTTTTAGAGGCCTGGAACATGGTGGAACAGCCCATGGCCTATTTGAAGGATGTATCCCAGCATCCCCTGTCCGTGGCACTGGCTACCACCCAGGCCCGGGATGTGGGAGTGCAGCTGGCTTGTTGCCTGCTGGTGCTGTTGCCACCTTTGCTGTTGTTTTTGGGTTTACATAAGGAACTGATCCAAGGTATCGCACTACAGGAGGACTGGTCAGGGGAATCCAGCCATCGGGGATTCTCTCGGGTTCTTGTGGTGATCTTGGTGGTGTTGGTGGAATGCACGCTGCTGTCCGGTACGGTTTCACGGGAGATGGCTATTCAAGTGACCACCGCCAGCCCTCGTACCAACAATGAGCGGGGCATCGACAGCCTTCCCCTGGACGCATTCCATCAGGAAGAGGACGGCACGTTTCTCTACCTGCTGGAAGAGGGCACCGGTCTGCTGGAAGGGACGCGGATCCGCCAGATTTCCACCGATATTTTGGACCTGGAAGGAGACATAGCATTTACCACCGGACTTCAAAAGGGCGGTTCCTATGTGATGTATGCATCCCGGCCTTTGAAGGATGAAGCTCTGGCGGAGGAAGTGGAGTTTGGAGAACCGGCACCAGATACCTACCTGCTTTGGGCGCCGGATGATTTAGATGTGTCCTTGAATTCCCCTTCCGCCCAGGTGGAAGGGGGAAACGTATGGCTGCTTTCCCAGGAGGAGGCTACCCAACCCTTCCTTGCCCAGCGAGAACTGGCCACGCTTCTCCCAGCGGAACAGAGAGAGTATTGCCGGATGTTCAGCTTGAATGAGGTGGAACAGTTTGCCCGGGCGCTCCCCTGGGTAGGTCTCGCAGTGGTTTTGATAGCGGCTCCCTTGGTGTGCTGTGTGGGGCTGTGCCTTTCCCTGGGCCATCGAAAGAGAAGATCTCTCAAAGTTCTGTGGAGCCTTTTGACGGTAGCAAGCCTTGGTGGTCTAATTATTCTATTAAGGGGAGTGGACTTGCCTGCCTCTTTGCTGCCTCCTGACATGTTGTTTGATTTGGGCTATTTTGGCAGCACCCTCCATTTGATAGGAGAAAGCTTGTCCGCTGTTCCAGAGAATCCTGTCTGTGTGGAACTGCAAACCCTGTTGACGGGGCAGCTTCAAATTATAGCATGGGTGATTGCCGGAGGATTTCTGGTGTTGACTGCCCTGTTGGTGGGCGGTCTCTTTCTGCAAAGGAAACGCAATCGGCTGTCAGAAGGCCGGCCCTTCAACAGAGAGCGAGAGCGCAAGTAGGAGAAAGAGGCAGTGGTTTACCAGTCATCTGACCCCATCCTTCCATGAGGCAACTTTTTCCTTTTGGAAGGGAAAATGGACAAGCATCCTCCCATGGGGTTGTGGCCATTAGATAGGGAAGGGCCTTGCAGCCAGAGACTGTTTTCTATATAATAAACCTAGCACAAAGGAAAACAGACAGGCACTTGGAAAGTGTCCTGCTTAAAAATTAGTTGGGAAATGGAGAAAACGGTGGATAGACAGAGAAACGATTTTTATTTTAATATCTTCCTCAATTTGATTCGCGCTTCCTATATGCGTTTGGAAAAAGGCTGGCAGGAGGAAGCTCAGGTTTCGGGGATTTCTTATGCCCAGCAGCACGCGTTATGGCTGCTTCACGTGCAAGACGGGTTGACTCTGGAAGAGTTAGGAGATATCGCTGTGTGGAATAAGTCCACCACATCGGCTATGGTGACCCGGTTGGAGAAAAAGGGATTTGTTCGAAAGGTGAAGGAGCAGGAAGGAAGCCGGACTCTGCGAATCTACTTGACGGAAGAAGGATGGCGGAAAATTGAGGAAAGCATCAACACGGAGGAATGTCTTTCCTACATGTCTCTGTTCCGCAACACCGATGAGGAGACCCTCAAGCGATTTCTTCTGGATTTGGAAGAGGTGTTTGACAGAATCGACCAGGGAAAATCTCAAAACTTTAAGCGGTTTATCGACGTCTATTCAAAAAATCTTTTGAAATGACTTGCTTTTCCCAGAAGGCAGGTCTATAATAGAGGCATAAAATTCGTTAACGAATATTATGGGAGGAACGACCTATGAAAAAGTGTTTTACACCAATCCAACTGGGAAATCTGACCTTAAAGAACCGCTTTATGATGGCGCCCATGGAGAACGGACTGGCTGCCATTGGAGGCGGAGTGACAGACAGACTGTGTGACTTCTTTGCAGAGCGGGCCAAAAATGACGTGGCCATTATTATGACCGGATCTATTGGCGTCTCTCCGGAGGGCCGGGGCCTGCCTACCCAGCTTTCCCTGTACGAAGAGGCTCACCGGGATGACCTGAAAAAACTGGTAGACCGGGTGCACGAGGCTGGCGCCGCCATTGGCGCTCAGCTGTACCATGCCGGCCGTCAGGCTTCGGAGGCTATCACGGGCTTGACCCCAGTAGCTCCTTCCGCTATGCCCTGCGCCATCCTGGGCAACCATCCCAAAGAGATCACTTTGGAAGAAATGGAAGACATCAAAGAGAAGTTTGTCCAGGCGTCCAAGTGGAGTATCGAAGCGGGCTTTGACTTGATCGAAATCCACTTTGCCCACGGTTATCTGCTGCACAGCTTCCTGTCTCCTCACAGCAACCACCGCACGGATGAATACGGCGGCAGCTTTGAAAACCGGATGCGGTACCCCATGGAAGTGCTCAACGCTGTGCTTGCCGCGGTGGATGGAAAAGTGCCCGTAACCATTCGGATCAGTGCCGATGAATACCTGGAAGACGGCCTGCATTTTGACGAGGTTAAGCTGGTCTGCAAAGAGGTGGAAAAAGCTGGTGTGGCTGCCATCTCCCTGACCGCAGGCAGTTACGATTCCGTGGAATACGCCATCCAGCCCATGTTTATTCCCCAGGGCTTCCTGATCCCTTACTCTGAGCATCTGAAGAAAGAAGTCCAGGTGCCGGTGATCGTTGCCGCCCGCCTGAACAATGCAGACTTGATCGAGGATACCATTGAGACGGGAAAAGCCGACATGGTGGCCATTGGCCGTGGCTTGATTGCCGATGAGCAGTTGATTGTCAAGATGAAGGAAGGCAAGAAGGACGAGATCCGCTATTGCGTCGCTTGCAACCAAGGCTGTATCGACCGGGTCCTGGGTGGAATGAACGCCCATTGCCTGGTGAACCCTAGAGCAGGGCAGGAGAAGGAGCGGCCTGTAGAAAAGGCAGCGTCTCCCAAGAACGTGGTAGTGATCGGCGGAGGCCCCTCTGGAATGGAGGCCGCAGTAACGGCTTGCGACCGGGGACATAAGGTGACCTTGATTTCTCCCTCTCTGGGCGGAAAGCTTCCGGAAGTGGCCACGCCTCCGGAAAAAGATACCTTTATGCTGTTTGACCAGTACTTGATCCACCAGGTGCAGGAGCGTCCCATCCAGGTGGTGGAAAAGAAGGTGACCTCTCCGGAGGATCTTCGTGAATACAATCCGGACGATGTGATTGTAGCCATTGGCGCTGATCCGGTCACACCTAAGATTCCCGGTGTGGAGCTGCCCCATGTGGTATCGGCGGACAGTGTTTTGAACCGTCGTGTCACTTTGAGCGGTGATACTGTGATTATCGGCGGCGGACTGGTAGGCAGTGAGACGGCAAAATTCCTGGGTTCCCAAGGGGTAAAAGTCACCATCTTGGAGATGGCGGACAGCATTGCCAATGGTATCGGTGCCACCTTCATTGGTCACTTGTTTGCCACTTTGGAGAAGCTGGGGGTCACTGTGCGTTGCGGCGCCAAAGTTACCGAAATCACTCCGGACGAAGTGCGTCTGGAAGAGGGCAGTGTGCCGGCGAAAAATGTGGTAATCGCCGTTGGCTATCGGAGCAACGCGGCTCTTGTGGAGGCTCTGGAGAAGGAATATTCCCACGTCAGTGTGGTGGGTGACGCCAAGGCTCCCCGCCGTATTCTGGATGCAGTGGACGACGCCTATGCTGCCGCACAGATCTAAGCATCTCCGTTTCAAAAAGCTCTAATTACAGTAGGATGGCCAAGCCATGCCCAGAAAGCTTTGTAAATGAAAAGTGTGCCTAAAGGGCCACCCTGCTAGATGAAAAAACTCTCGTTTCTCACCATCCAGGTGAGAGCGGGAGTTTTTTGTTGGCCTGAGGCTTAAGGAAATCCAGCCGTGAAAACAGTTTGCCAATTAAGGTGGCAAAGAGTTGTGAGATAAAGCTTGACAAAGGGAAGAAGTCTTCATATAATTACCAAAGGTAACTATTTGGAGGAAAGCAAATGGACATCCAAACCATCAAAGCCATGTTCGATGCCTGTTATCAGGCCAAACGGATTCGGGATCTGCTCCCGGCGCTGCCAGAGGGCGTTACACCCTCCTATATTCATTATCTGGATACCATTGAATCCTTGGAGCGGCGGGGTGCCCAGGTAAAGGTGTCGGATATCAGCGATGCGCTGAATATCCCTCGGCCAGGTGTGACCCGGACAGTGAAGGAGATGGAGTCAAAAGGCTATCTTTGCAAACGCACTTCTCCACGAGATGGGCGGATCACTTATATCTCTATTACACCGGCGGGAAAGCAGTTGTCCCAAAGATACAATGAAGAGTATTTCAACCGGCTGGCACCCTTTTTGGAGGATATTTCCCAAGAAGATGCCAACTGCACCATCCAAACGATTGAGCGGTTTTATCGGGTTATGGCTGAAAGGAGAGTTTCTGTTGAATAAGAAAAACGCGGATTTTACACAGGGCAGTATTCTGAAGAAACTGTTTTGGTTCATGGTTCCTATTCTGGGGGCCCTGATTTTGCAGGCGGCTTATGGAGCCGTTGACTTGCTGGTGGTGGGCCGGTTTGGTTCTACATCCGGACTTTCGGCTGTGTCCACGGGAAGTCAGATTTTGAATCTGGTCACATTTGTGGTAACACAGCTCGCCATGGGCATTACCGTGTTGATTGCCCGGTATCTGGGAGAAAAGCGGCCCGAAAAAATCGGCCCCGTCCTGGGAGGTGCAGCCATTGTGTTTGCGCTGATCTCTGTTGGGCTGTGTGTGCTGTTGGTGGGATTTGCCAGACCTATCTCCGTACTTGTGCAGGCGCCGGAAGAATCCCTGGATTTGACTGTCAGCTATGTGCGTATCTGCGGAGGCGGTATTTTCTTCATTGTGGCCTATAACCTGCTTTCCGCCATTTTCCGTGGGCTGGGCGACAGCAAATCTCCGCTGCTGTTTGTTCTGGTGGCTTGCGTGGTGAACATTGTGGGAGATCTCTTGTTGGTTGCAGGGCTTCACATGGATGCCGCAGGTGCGGCTCTTGCCACGGTGTTTGCCCAAACCGTAAGCGTTGTCTGCGCGGTGGCCATGCTTGTTAAAAAGAAGCTTCCCTTTTCTATCACCAAAAAAGATTTTCGGTTCAATTCGCAATGCCGTAAATTTCTCCAAATCGGCTTGCCGCTGGCCTTGCAGGAGTGTTTGACACAGCTGTCTTTTCTGGCCCTGTGCGCCTTTGTCAACCGTTTGGGTCTGGAGGCTTCTTCTGGGTACGGCGTAGCCAGTAAGATTGTGAACTTTGCCATGTTGGTTCCCAGCGCATTGATGCAGTCCATGGCGTCCTTTGTTTCTCAGAATGTGGGAGCGGGCAATCCCAAACGCGCCAAACAATCGATGTTTACGGGAATTGGCGTTGGTCTGGCATTTGGCTGTGTAGTGTTTGCCCTTGTTATGATGAAAGGCGATGTGCTTGCCGGCTTCTTCTCCACAGATGCAGCGGTGATTCAAAAAGGGTTTGACTATTTAAAGGGATTTGCTCCGGAGACCATTGTGACTGCGGTGCTGTTCAGCATGATCGGTTATTTCAACGGCAATCAAAAGACCCTTTGGGTTATGATCCAGGGGTTGGTCCAAACGCTTCTTGTCCGTCTCCCTATGGCGTATATTATGAGTATCCAGCCAAACGCCAGCCTGACACTGATCGGACTTGCTGCCCCTACCTCTACGACGGTTGGCATCCTTCTCAATGTTGGATTTTATATTTACCTGAACCGGCAGCAGAAAAACAAATTGAAAGCGTAAATGTCTACGATTTAAAATAGAGGTAATATCCGCTTTGGCGGTTTATTCTCTGAAATCCAGAGTTTTGTCTTCACAGCCTTTCAGAATTAATAGACTCAGCCCAATGATCTTGCAGAAGAGGAGAAAATGTCCACCATTTGTGGGTGTTTGGATCATCATAAAAGGTTACATGGGTTAGCGCCCACAGGGTATACCATAGAATCGGGATTGCCCCCTTCATCACCCCCCGTCCTCTTTGCGCAGGAAAAGGGGCAGAGAATTGAGAGGTTAGCTTAGACTAATTTCTGCAAATTGCTGACAAGTCAAATAAGCGGAGTAAGAGGCATAAATAGGCTGCCCAGACGAATTGACAATTTGGATAAAAATAATATGTATATCTAGTGCACTGTTCTATGCTGTGGGTTGCTTTATATTTCAATGCTTTTTCTGTTATGCAAAACGTAAAGGTATTCTGTTGATGTATTAGAGATTAGAAAACTAAGGAGAATTTGAGGAACTGGTTGAAGGCTGCTGAGTTTCTATATATCGAGTAGTTATCTTGACAAAAAATAAGCACTTTGATATTATTATTTTAATAATAATATTTGTATTTAGATAAAAATTTTAATATAATTTGTCGAAACTAGATGTTGCTATAAAAGGTATTTTGTTGCACAAGAAACAGAAACTCCAAATAAAGAAGATGTCCATCTCCGTCAACCTAAAAAGTACTTTTCGGGGATCTATTCGAAGGCTCGGAGATAGTTTATTAGTTTGAAAATGGAAACAATTTCGGCTCATGAGAAAAAGTCCTGCACGGTTGCTTCGGTACTTGTCTCAGATCTTTTACCAGATCAGAAACGAGTATGCGCTTAGAATCAATCGGCCATTACCACGACTGGAAGAGATCGGACCAATTTTTAACGCTGGAAGACAGAACCTGGTGTGAAATAACAAAGGGAGGAAAGGTTGTGATGGGATGGATTCTATCCTGCAATTTGATAAGGTGACCTACTATTATCAAAGTGGAGAACAGAAAGTTTCTATCCTAGAGGAAGCTGATTGTTCTTTTGAGTTGGGAAAATTATACACCATTGTAGGGCCCTCCGGTTCGGGAAAGACCACCACTCTCACCTTGGCAGGAGCGTTAGAATCCCCCAAGGGAGGCCGGATATTGTTTCACGGGAAGGATCTGAAGGAGATTGGGTATACCATCTACCGAAACCGGCATGTTGCCATGGTGTTCCAAGCGTACAATTTGCTGGAGTATTTAAATCCCCTGCAAAACGTGCTAGCTGCCATGGAGATTACCAAAAATGAAATCCCCCATAAAAAACAGCGGGCAGAGGAACTTCTGCTGCGCATGGGGATCACGAAGGACCAGTGGAAGCGGCGAATCCAGAAGCTGTCGGGCGGGGAGCAGCAGCGGGTGGCCATCGCCCGGGCCCTGGCTACCGACGCGGATATTGTCCTTGCGGACGAGCCCACAGGCAATCTGGATGCGGACACGGCCCAAGGCATTATACAGATTTTTGGAGATCTGGCACGCAAAGACGGAAAATGTGTTGTAGCCGTTACCCACTCCCAAGACTTTGCCGCACAAGCGGATGTGGTAGTGGAGCTGAAGGAAAATAAATTGAAATTGAGGTAAACTCAAAGTGAATGAGAATTACCATTGACCAAAAGAACGTGGAAATTTCCACATTAGACAATTTAAAATAAAGGTAATTGCTATGGTACATCGTGTTATACTAAGCCTACGTTATCGTGGGAAAAGGGTTCTTTTGTATGCAGCGGCTTTTACTGTGCTTTTTTCTCTGTGTTTTGGAAGCATTGTTCTTTTTTTCAGTGTAAAGGGACAGCAGATCTTTTTGCAAGGCGCCCTGGAGCGATCAGTCACTCTCCGGTCGGTTTCTTACAGCATGCGTATCAACGAGACGCAAGGATCGGGACTGGTTACTTCTTCTTTAAATCGAGAGGCCATTGAAATGGTGCGCCAGGATCCTGCGGTCGAGGATTGGAACGCCTGCCTCCGTGGGGGGACCCGTATCATCGATACCATCCTTCCTTATGCAGAGGAGCGCGAGCAGTCCTGGGAAGAACATCGAAACGGCCAGACAGGAGTTGCAGGAAGGGACGGCATGGCCTCCTTATTTGTGCGGGACAGCCGGAGAAGCCTGGCCTTTCTTCTCTGCGGGTTGGATCTGGTAGAGGGAACACATTTTGCCGGGGATTCTCCGGGGAATGTGTGCTTAGTCTCCCAAATGTTCGCGGAGCTTAATGGCCTTTCAGTGGGAGATCGGATTACAGCCACCAATCCCAGTGAGACTCTGGTGGAAGGACAACCCTATGAGGTGGAGGTGACCATTGAGGGGATTTTTTCCAGTCCGGACAGCGAGCGGCTCAAAGGTATTGGTGCCCGGGCAGAAGAGATGGTGATTTTTCCCCTTTCTCTCTATGAGTCCATGACGGGAAACGTTCCGGAAGACTATTTCCAGTACCTGTCGGTCTATCTGCGAGAGGGATCTCGCGTGCAGGACTTTGTGACACGGATCCAGAAGGTTCTCCCCATTGTGGAAGTGTGGGAAAGTCACTACACCCAGGGAGTAGCCCTTGTTCCTCCTGAGGAGTTTGCGGGAATGGATTTTTACGACCTTCCCAGCTTCATGGAGGAGAACCAGTCTTATATTCTGCAGCTGGATAGAGAATGGTATGATATGGTGGCAGAACCGGTGAACCAGCAGGTGAAGCTGACGGGAGCAATGATGGTCCTTCTGCTGGCCTCAGTGGCTATCATTTTGATACTTACCACGGTGCTGTCTCTCCGGGAGCGGCAACGAGAGATCGGTATCCTTCTTTCTATGGGAGAGGCTCGTGTGAAAGTAATGGGCCAGCTTTTGTTGGAGACTCTGGTGCCGGTGTTGATCGCGTTGTTTTTGGGGTCTCTGGTGGGGATCTCCGCTGGGGTGCCCTTGGTGGAGGGGCTTTCCAACGGGGTCTATGCAGAACAGGCGGCAGAAGCACAGAAAGACAACCAAGCAGTGACGTTTGGAAATCTACTCTCAACCACAGATTCCTATGAAATTCAAGAAGGAAAGCTTTCCATGGATCTAGCAGACGGAGGGATCACCGATGTGACCACGTATCCACCGGCGGAAACGGTGGTAAATGGGCCTGCGGTGATCGCTTATGCTGGAGTGATCCTGCTTTTCACGGTGGGGACAGCTCTGTGTCAGGGCATTTCTGTGATGCGGGCACAACCGGCAAAGATTCTGTTGGGAAGGAAGTGAAACCATGTACGTTGTAAAGCGGGCCTTTTCCAGTATGAAATATCACTATAAAAATGTTTTGCTTCTTTTCGCAATCTTTAGCGCGGCATTCCTTTTAATTCTAGCCGGAATCGTCATGTTGCAGGGGGCTGGAAGATCCGCAGAAACGCTTCGTACCCAATATCACGCCACCGTAGGTATTTACGACTTTGCCACTCGTTCTTATGATGTGCATGATCAGAACCTAATCTCCCAGAAGACAGTGGCCCGTTTGGAAAAACACCCATTGGTGGAAGAGTGTCGTCCATTTGTCTATTCCTCCGTGCGCAGTTCGGATGAGTTACGCGCCTGGGTACAGGAAGAGCAGGCAGAGACATACGGGGACAATACTCCACTGCGAGTCATTGGTACAGCTCAGATAGAGGAAGCGCCCGAATTTGCCACGGGCAATCACTATTTGCTGGAAGGGGACATGTTTTCTCCTGACAGGGATGCCGGTCTGTTGATGAGCATAGATCTGGCGGAATTAAACGGCTTGCAAGTGGGAGACCAAGTGCCTCTGCTTGCTTACTACATGAGCGATGGAGGAGAGAACGTAACTGCCACTTTGGTAGGTATTTATGGCATAGAGACCTATCAGCCCCACAGTCAAGCGCCTTATTTTAACAGCGAGAACTTGCTTTATGTGACGCCGGATGTAGCAGAAACACTAAATGGGCCAGAAAGCAATGTATACAGCGTTTCCTGTGTCATTGGGGATCCAGAGCAGGCCACCAGCTTTGTGGAAGATGTGCAGAACATGGGGTTGACCGAAGGGGAGAACCTGCGATTTATCATTGATGACGGTCAATATAGAGCCGTGCGAAACGCCATTGAGGCCACCACCCGCATTGCCTGCGCTATGTTGGTTGCCGCCATTGCTGTTGGATGTGCGGTACTGATTTTACTGGTTTGCCTTTCCTTGAAGGGGAGAGACTTTGAAATCGGTGTGCTGTTGTCTCTGGGGGAGACTCGTGTTATGGTTTCTCTGCAGCTATTTCTGGAATGTCTGGTACCGGTGCTGCTGGCAGCCACAGGGGCTGTTTGCTGCAGCCCTCTCCTGGAGAGGGGCGTAGTGGAATTGCTTGGGGAGCAGCTGGCTGAAAGCATCCAGGTAACAGGTCTTGCTGTGGCAGGAATGTATATCACTGCCATTCTACTGACACTTGCTGCCTCCATCCCCACATTCTCCAAGGTTTTCCGTTATACCCCCAAAAAAATCTTTTTGGCGGGGGAATAAACGTCCATATTTTCATTGCTTTTTTAAGGGGATTTTACTTGGCATGACGGATCCTATTCAGCGGATGGAAGAACGGCATTCTCCTCTTGCTTTTTCTCAGGCATTCATTTGATTTTGATAGTTTCAAATGGTATAGTTAAGTTGGTTAAGAGAAGAAGAGGAAGGAGCGCGGAAGCATGAAGAAAATTTATTTTGCGATCGACCTGAAAAGTTTCTACGCTTCCGTAGAGTGTATTGAGCGGGGATTGGACCCCATGACTACCAATCTGGTGGTGGCAGATCGGTCCCGAACAGAGAAGACCATTTGTCTGGCGGTGTCTCCTTCCTTAAAGGCCTACGGCGTGTCCGGAAGGGCAAGGCTTTTTGAGGTGATCCAGCGGGTGGAGCAGGTGAATCGGGAACGGCAGCGGAAAGCGCCGGGCAGGAAATTTACTGCCTCTTCCTGGGATAATACCCAGGTGCAGTCTTCTTCCGCAGTGGCGCTGGACTACCTGGTGGCCCAACCCAGAATGCGTTTGTACATGGAGTATAGTTCCCGTATCTATCAGGTGTACCTCAAATATGTAGCGCCGGAGGACATCCATGTCTATTCCATTGACGAAGTGCTCATCGATGCCACGGCATACCTTCACACCTATGGGTTAACTCCCAAAGAGTTGGCCCGCACCATGATCCTGGACGTTCAGAAAACAGTGGGTATCACTGCGGCGGGAGGAATTGGCACCAACCTTTACCTGGCCAAAGTGGCCATGGATATTGAGGCAAAGCATATTCCGCCCGACGAAAATGGCGTGCGCATTGCGGAACTGGACGAGATGAGCTATCGCCAGTCTCTGTGGGGTCACCGTCCCTTGACGGATTTTTGGCGGGTAGGCCCCGGGTACGCCAAGAAACTGGAGGCCCACGGCCTGTACACCATGGGGGACATCGCCCGGTGTTCCATTGGAAAGCCCGGCTATTACCACAACGAGGACTTGCTCTACAAGCTTTTTGGAGTCAACGCAGAGCTGCTTATCGATCACGCCTGGGGATGGGAGCCCTGTACCATTTCCGACATCAAAGCTTATAAACCGGAATCCAACTCTATCGGGTCGGGTCAAGTGCTTCAGGAACCCTATGCTTTTCAGAAGGCACGGGTAGTGTTGCGGGAGATGGCGGACCAGTTGGCCTTGGATTTGGTGGAGAAAAAGTTGGTTACCAACCAACTTATCCTCACCGTAGGGTATGATCGGGAAAGTTTACAGGATCCGCAGATCCACTACCGGGGAGAGGTTTCCACGGACCGGTACGGCAGATCTGTTCCCAAGCACGCCCACGGCACGGAGAATCTTTCCCGGTACACTTCCTCGTCCAAGCTGCTGATGGATGCTGCCGCCTCTCTGTATGATCGGGTGGTAAACGGGAAACTTTTGGTGCGCCGGCTGTATTTGACTGCTACCCATGTGATTGACGAGGGGATGGCTCCCCAGCCCGATGCCTTGGAACAAATGGATCTATTCACTGACTATCAGGCTCTAGAGCGGCAGCGGGTGGAGGAAAAACAGGAGCTTTCCCGAGAACACCAGAGGCAGAAAGCGGTATTGGAGATCAAAAAGAAGTTTGGCAAGAATGCTATCCTGAAGGGCATCAGTTTTACGGAGGGTGCCACAGGCCGGGAGCGCAATGGCCAGGTGGGAGGACACAAAGCATGAGCGGACCTTACGATGACATCATAGACTTGCCCCATCCCACCTCGAAAAAACATCCTCGGATGTCTATGGGAGAGCGGGCAGCCCAGTTTTCTCCCTTTGCTGCATTGACTGGGTTTGGCGAAGTCATTCGGGAAACAGGACGTCTGACGGACCAGCGTGTAGAGTTGGGAGAAAGCGACCGGGAAGAGCTGGATCGTCAGCTCCATTACCTGTGTGCCTGCGAGAGAGAACGTCCCGGGGTTCAGGTGACGTATTTCGTCCCGGATGAGCTCAAAGAAGGGGGATCCTACACCACGATTACAGGAAAGTTGAAGCGGGTGGATCCTGGAGAGCGGATATTGATGCTGGAGGAGGGGCACAAGATTCCCATTGGGGAGATCGTTTTCTTAAAAGTGGAGGAGATGCGCGGAAGGAACATGCCCTCTCCTTGATTGGAACTCAAAGTTTATCTCCTGCTATCTTGGGAGTGAGCGGTTGTGGTATATGTAAATGTCAACGAAAAAGTGAACCAGGCGCTCATGAAAAAGTGAGCCACAAAC
>ENA-OPSZ01000148-OPSZ01000148.1-human-gut-metagenome-genome-assembly--contig:-NODE-148-length-60894-cov-3.464603_pt1 | contig 60894 bp, 55 predicted proteins | sample MGYA00241814_ERZ501919 | MGnify/ENA primary metagenome ERZ501919 (study PRJEB25962, sample SAMEA2042440) | human gut metagenome | biome: human gut; feature: human-associated habitat; material: faeces... | reverse complement strand
TGCAGCATGGGTTTTTGCGCCGAGCACGCAGCCATTGCCGCCATGGTCACCGCTGGGGAGGACCGGGTGGAAAAGATTGTGGCCATCGACTGGGCCAAACGGATTCTGCCCCCCTGCGGACGGTGCCGGGAATTCCTCCTGCAGCTGGGAAATCCGGACACGTTGGTTTTGGTGGCTCCGGAAACCGCGGTCCCCGTCAAGGACTTGCTTCCCTACTCCTGGCAGGACGCCAGGAACGGCCCTCTGCCGCCGGAATCCACTTGAGCCGGCCTGGTATTTTTTGTTTCTTTGACTGAGAAAGGGAGGAACGATTGTGAAACTGACCCATCTACGCGTAAATCATGTGGTGGAGCCCTTAGGGCTTGCCATGAAACAACCCGTCTTTTCCTGGGTGGCCAAAGATACTCAGGATCAGACCCAGGCTGCCGCTCGGATTACGGTATCAAACCCTGCCGGGGAACTTGTCTTTGACAGCGGCAAGCGCTCGGACATTTCCTCTTTGGCCTTTGAAGCGCCCTTGGACCTGACACCCCGCACCCGCTATACCTGGACGATTACCGTTTGGGGAAACGAGGGGGACACCGCCTCCGCCTCTTCCTGGTTTGAAACCGCCAAACAGGAAGAGCCCTGGCAAGGCCATTGGATCGCTGCCGACTTTCAGGACAAGGAACGTCAGCCATTGCTGGCCAAGGAATTTCACCTGTCCGGAGATGTGGCCTCCGCCAGAGCCTATGTGTGCGGCGTGGGCCTCTACGAGTTGGAAGTGAACGGTCAAAAGGCCGGGGATGAATACCTGCTGCCCGGCTATCACTGCTACGATTTTCATCTGGAGTATCAAACCTTCGACCTGACCGGAATGCTCCAGGCCGGAGAGAATGTCATCGGCCTTTCCATGGGTCCCGGATGGTATAAGGGAGACATCGTTTTCGACCGGTATCACGACCTGTACGGAGATACCATGCAAGCCATCTGCGAAGTGCACGTTCTGCTAAAAGACGGCACGGAACAGGTGATCCTTTCCGACGAAAGCTGGAAAAGCTACCCCTCCCCGGTCACTTTCAGCAACATCTATGACGGGGAAACCTACGATGGCACGCTGGAGATTCCCGGCTGGTCTCGTCCAGGTTGCAAGGAACAGGCTTGCGGCGTGATCCCCGGCAAAGAGGACGTGGGAAAACTGACTCCTCGGCTGGGGCCCAAGATTGTGAAAAAAGAATCCTTCACGCCCACAGTGCTCCACACCAAAAAAGGGGAAACTGTTCTGGACTTCGGTCAGAACATGACAGGCTGGGTGGAATTTCAGGTAAATGAGCCGGCTGGTACCCAGATTCAGCTTTCTTATGGGGAAGTGCTTCAGGATGGCTGTTTCTACCGGGACAACCTGCGCAGTGCAAAAAGCGAATATAAGTACCGTTCCAATGGGAAGCCCTCCCACGTCCGGCCCCATTTCACCTTCTATGGGTTCCGGTACGTCAAGGTAGAAGGAATCTCCCAGGTCCGGGCAGAAGACTTTACCGCTTGGCACATCCGGTCCGATCTGGATCCCATCGGTTCCATCGAAACAGCAGACGCCCGGGTCAACCAGCTGTTTCACAACGCCATGTGGGGACAGTTTGACAACTTCCTGGACGTGCCCACAGATTGCCCCCAGCGGGATGAACGTCTGGGCTGGACCGGCGACGCGGCTATCGTGTCTGCCACCGCCTGCAAGAATTTGTATATGCCTGCCTTCTTCCACCACTTCATCAAAAATGTGGAGTTGGAACAGGGTTATTACCAGGGAGCGGTGCCCTTCTTTGTCCCCGCCCCCAAACGGGACGATTGGGGTGACGCCTTCTGGCTGAAAGCCAACCCGGAAGGGTGCGCCATTTGGAGCGATGTAGCCACCATGATGCCTTGGGCCCTCTATGAAAACTATGGAGACCTGTCCCTGCTTCGGGAAGAATATTCCGTGATGAAAACCTGGGTGGAACGGATCCGCCGGGATGACAACGCCGACGGGGGCCGCGGATTGTGGCTGCGGGGACGCCAGTTGGGCGACTGGCTGGCTTTGGATCGGGAAGACGGAGATACCCAGAATCCCTTCAGCGCCACCAGCCTGCCTTACACCGCCACCGCCTTCTACTACTATTCTTCCCAGCTCACCGCCAAGGCAGCCAAAGCTCTGGGCTACAAGGAGGATCAAGCGGAGTACGAGGCCCTGTGTGAAAAGATCAAAGGGGCCTTCCTCCAGGAATACTTCACTCCCCAGGGGGATTTCCGGATTCCGGTGACCCAAACCGCCTGCGTACTTTCCCTCTTCTTTGGCTTGTACCCCCAGGGAACACGGGAGAACATCTTGAATCAGCTCAAACAGCGGATTCAGGCCCGGAACATGCATTTGGACACCGGCTTCTGCGGAACTCCCTTCCTGTGCCGGGCATTGTCAGATAACGGCGCCAACGACGTGGCTTACACCCTGTTCCTCAACGACGATTTGCCCAGCTGGCTGTATGAGGTGAAGATGGGCGCCACCACCGTATGGGAACGGTGGAACTCCATCTTGCCCGACGGCTCCATCAGCGGCACCGGCATGAACAGCTTAAACCACTATGCCTATGGGTCCATCGTGGACTGGATGTACCGGAACCTCTGCGGACTGAATCCGGTGGAGGAAGCCCCTGGCTATAAAAAGGCGGTCATCCGTCCCCAACCCGACGAGCGCATTCCTTGGGCCAATATGAAACTGGACACCGCTTCCGGGGAATATCAGGTTGCATGGCGATATGAAGGGGATCAGCTCCACGGCAGCGTGACAGTGCCCTTTGACTGCCAAGCAGAGTTGATTCTTCCCGACGGTACCCAGCGCACACTTCGTGCAGGCACCTTCGTCTTTTGAGACAGCTTTTTTCAGGAGGGATCTCATGCTGACTTTTCGCACCATCGATCGCCACAACTTCAGAGATATTCTTGCTCTCTCCGTAGGGGAGGACCAGCGAGAGTTTGTGGCCACCAATGCCTATTCCCTGGCTCAGGCCAAAGCTCAGCCGGAATGTGTGCCCTTGGCCCTGTATGAGGGAGACACCCCCGTGGGATTCTGCATGTACGGTCTGGACGTCAATGACCGAGAATACTGGATTTACCGGCTGATGATCCACAAGGACTATCAATCTCGGGGATACGGCCGACAGGCATTGACCCGACTGCTGGACAGAATCCTCCTGGACAAGAACCATCATATGGTTTTCCTCAGCTGTAATCCCAAGAACCTTTGGGGCAGAAAGCTGTATGAAAGTGTGGGGTTCCGTCCCGATGGACGCACAACCCACGGGGAAATCGTCTATCAATGGATAGAAAAATAAATGGAAAACAAAAATGGACTGGCCAATCGGCCAGTCCATTTTTATGTAACTGCTGTCACCAAACTTACTCAGCCACAGAGCTGGTGCTGGAAAGATCGGAAGAAGTTTCCGTCACAGAAGAAGTGGTGGAAGTGTCCTCGGAAGTAGTGCTGGAAGTATCCTCAACCGAAGAAGTGGTGCTCGTGGTAGAAGTGTTGCTACCAGTAGAGCTGGTGTTGTCGCCGCTGCAAGCAGCCATAGTCAGAGCCATAGCCAGAACCAGGAGTGCTGCAATTACTTTTTTCATAGTTTAGTTTCCCCTTTGATTTTAAATTGATGAGAACCCTTTCTCTAAGAAGAAAGATTCTCCGCCTCCAGGCGTTTTACCGCCCAGCTGCTTTTTACGATACAGAGTGTAAGACGTAAAACTTACGAAGATCCTCTATAATACTTTACAAATTTCTTACGATCTATTGCATAAGTTGTTACTTTGTTTTTGCATTTTTTACAGCAAAATACCTGTAATTACAATAAGTTCTATTTAGTTTTCTAAACCACTCTTAAAAATTTACAAAACACTTTGCAATTCGACCGGCTTTCCCTTTTCTCACAGAAAAAAACCGTCAGGGGAAACCCCAACGGTTTTTTCCACAAAAATCCAACTGTTCCTTCCCTTCCGATCTCTGGAAAAAGAAGCTGTCACAGGGAACGTTTTCTCACTGATACAGAGGATATTTCTTGCAGATGGCTTCCACCCGGTCACGGAGAGCAGGAACCTTATCTTCAAATCCGTCTTCCATGGCAAGAGCGATACAGGCAGCAATTTCATCCATATCCGCTTCCACCAATCCCCGGGTGGTTACGGCAGGAGTGCCCAACCGTACACCGCTGGTGGTGAAGGGACTCCGCTTCTCCCCGGGCACGGTGTTCTTATTGGCCGTGATATACACCTCATCCAGACGGCGCTCCAGCTCTTTCCCGGTAAGCTCCAGATCCGTCAGATCGATGAGCATCAAATGGTTGTCCGTGCCGCCGGACACCAGCTTGACCCCTCGGCTCAGCAATCCCTGAGCCAGGGCAGCGGCGTTTTTCACAATCTGTTCCCCGTAGGTCTTGAACTCAGGGCGCAGGGCCTCCCCCAGACAGACTGCCTTGCCAGCAATCACATGCATGAGAGGACCACCCTGGGTACCGGGGAAAATGGCCTTGTCGATGGCTTTGGCAAACTCTTCCTTACAGAGAATCATGCCGCCCCGAGGACCGCGCAACGTTTTGTGGGTGGTGGTGGTCACCACATGGGCATAGGGCACCGGGTTCTGATGGACGCCTGCCGCTACCAGACCCGCAATGTGGGCCATGTCCACCATCAGGTAGGCCCCACAGGCATCGGCGATTTCCCGGAATTTGGCGAAGTCGATCGCCCGGGGATAAGCGCTGGCTCCCGCCACGATCAGCTTGGGCTTCACTTCCATAGCCTGTTCCATCAACTTTTCATAGTCAATGCGGCCGGTTTCCGGATCCACACCATAGGCCACAAAGTGATACAGAGCACCGGACATATTCACCGGGGAACCGTGGGTCAAGTGACCGCCTTCAGCCAGATTCATACCCAACACCGTATCCCCCGGCTGCAGCAAAGCAAAATACACCGCCAGGTTGGCCTGAGCGCCGGAATGGGGCTGTACGTTGGCATGCTCTGCCCCAAACAACTTGCAGGCCCGCTGCCGGGCAATCTCTTCCACCACATCCACACACTGGCAGCCGCCATAGTACCGCTTGCCAGGATACCCTTCGGCGTACTTGTTGGTGAGCACCGAACCCATGGCCGCCATCACCGCCGGAGAAACAATGTTCTCCGAAGCGATCAGTTCCAGATTCCGCTGCTGACGGGCAAATTCCTTTTCCATAGCCTGGCCCACTTCCGGGTCTTTTTGGGTCACAAAGCCAATGGTATCCATCAAATCGTTGAACATGGGACATCTTCCTTTCGCTTTTGATCTAGGGACGCCAGGGCGTTTTCCCGCCCATTTTTTCCTATTATACCGAAAAATTGCCCTCCTGGCAACAAAAAGCCCCCCAGGCTTTTCAATCTCTTTTCCCTTTTCGGAAAAACCTACCCTCCCCAGCACGCCTGGCGGATTAGGATCAGGATCGCCAGATGGGCAGGGTAAAACACATAGAGAAAATACCGGGGCAGCCGCTTTCCCCGTTTTCCGTTGTAGAAGATCAGAGGAAGCGCCGCCAAAATGGCCCAGGCCTGGGTGAGACTTTGGTGGGCTCCGCAATAGAGAGCCGTACACAGCCCCAGAGATATCACCACGCCCACCCGGTTTCCCCGAAACAGGGTAAAGCACAAGGCAAGCAAAATCCCGTATCCCCCGTAATCCAAGCCCAACAGCTCTGCCGCCGCCACCAAACCCGCTGTGCCCAGCAGCCAAGCCCCGCCCTTTTCGGCGCACCACAAGGCAAGGAACGCTGCCATCAACTCGAAAAACACATTTTGACAGGGAATCTGCCAGCCGGTTCCATAGGCCATCCCCACAAACAGCTGGTAGGGAACTTCGGAAATCACCCCAAAGATTCCCAGCCGCAGCAAGTATTTTTTTCGGCTGGCTGTGTGGACAAAGCCCTCGGTCAAAAGGAAAACAAAAAGAGGAAAGGAAAGCCGCCCGATCCATCGAAGCCACACTTCATTTGGAAACAAAGCCATTCCCGTGTGGTCAACCACCATGGTGACTGCGGCGATCCCTTGAAGCACGCCAGAGCTCAAGCTGATCCCCCTCTCTCTCTTCTCGGATCACACCTCCAGGGAAGATCCTGAACAGCTCGGACTTTTCCTTGCTGTTTTCCCTATTGTGCCATGGGGCACAGGTGCTTGTCAACGCGAGAAAAGTGGAGTAAAATTGAAAAAACTATCATTTTATTGGAGGAGCGTGTTCCCATGACCCGTAAAGAATTGGCCCTCTTGGCCGTGGAGGCCCTCAAAAAAGAATATCCCGGAGCTGTCTGCTCCCTGGAATACCAGGATCCCCTGCAATTGCTCATCGCCACCCGGCTTTCCGCCCAATGCACCGACGCCCGGGTAAATATGGTCACCCCCGCCCTGTTCGCCCGGTTTCCCACTTTGGAGGCCTTCTGCCAGGGCACTGAAGAGGAAATCGGGGAACTGATCCGCTCTTGCGGATTCTACAAGATCAAGTCCAAGGACATTTTGGCCGCCTGCAAGATGATCCGGGACGAATTCGGCGGCCGGGTTCCGGATACCATCGAGGACCTGACCCGCCTCCCCGGTGTAGGCAGAAAAACCGCAAACCTGATTGTGGGAGACATCTATGGCAAACCCGCCGTGGTCACCGACACTCACTGCATCCGCATTGCCGGCCGGCTGGGACTGACCAAAAACACGGTGCCCGTCAAGGTGGAAGATGACCTGCGGGCTGTACTTCCCCCGGAGGAATCCAACGATTTCTGTCACCGGCTGGTCCTGCACGGCAGAGCCGTTTGCACCGCTCGAAAGGCCTTGTGCGACAACTGCTGTATGGCATCCTTCTGTAAGCGGGCAGGCGTGGGACCCAACGGGGAGAAGATCGTCCCCAAAAAGAAAACTACTTGACTTAAAGTGTGGTTTATCCCTTATACTGGACTTGATCATTCTGTTTTTTGAAAACAACTCTGGAGGTTGACACGGTTATGGAAAAATCAAAAGTGTACTTTGCCAACCTGCGGGCGGGCTTTGGCTCTAACCTGCTGGAAAAACTGGAGCGGCTCATCAAGACCGCCGGTATTGGCAACATCGATTTTCAAAATAAATATGCCGCCATTAAGATTCACTTCGGCGAACCCGGCAACTTGGCCTTCCTGCGTCCCAACTATGCCAAGGTAGTGGCAGATGTGGTCAAAGAATTGGGAGGCAAGCCCTTCCTCACCGACTGCAACACCCTGTATGTAGGCCGTCGGAAAAACGCCCTGGACCATCTGGACGCCGCCTATGAAAACGGCTTCTCTCCCTTCTCCACCGGCTGCCATGTGATCATCGCCGACGGCCTGAAAGGCACCGATGAAACTCTGGTTCCCATCGACGGGGACTATGTGAAGGAAGCCAAGATCGGCACCGCCATTATGGACGCCGACGTGTTTATCTCTCTGACTCACTTTAAGGGCCATGAAGCCACCGGCTTCGGCGGCTGCTTGAAGAACATCGGTATGGGATGTGGTTCCCGGGCAGGCAAAATGGAAATGCACAGCGCCGGCAAACCCCATGTGGAAACTGAACGCTGCGTCGGTTGCGGCTCCTGCCAGAAGGATTGCGCCCACAGTGCCATCACCATCACCAACCGGAAAGCCAGCATAGACCACTCCAAGTGCGTGGGCTGCGGCCGCTGCATCGGACGCTGTCCCGTGGACGCCGTAAGCCCCGCCAGCGACGAGGCCAACGACATCCTCAACTGCAAAATTGCCGAATACACCCTGGCCGTGGTCAAGGACAAGCCCTGCTTCCACATCAGCCTGGTCATCGACGTTTCCCCCTACTGTGATTGCCACAGCGAAAATGACCTGCCCATCGTTCCCGATGTAGGCATGTTCGCCTCCTTCGATCCCATTGCTCTGGATCAGGCTTGCGTGGACGCCGTCAACGCCCAGCCCAGCATTCCCGGTTCTGTTCTGGATGAGCGGGAGCGCTGCCATCACGACCACTTCACCGACACCCATCCCGATACCAACTGGGAATCCTGCCTGGAGCACGGTGTCAAACTGGGCCTGGGAACGCGGGAGTATGAGCTGATTACGGTGAAATAAGGGACCTCTTTTCCTTCCAGGAGAATTGCGTTTTCTGACGTTGAGCAGGAAATTCCGGCTTTTTCCCCGGAGCTGCTCTGCTCCCTCATCACATTAAAAAGGACGTGGATTGATTCCACGTCCTTTTTTGATGGTTCCTGTTGTGTTATCCCCGTACAGGTAGGGGATACTATCGAGGGGACTTGTCTTTGCCCAAAGCTTTCCGGGCTAGTAGGTCCGCCATGTCGTTCCAACGGTTGCCCGAGTGTCCCTTGACTTTCACAAAAGTGAGCTTCAAGTGCTTCATGGCCTCCCGACACTGGGCGGCGTAGGCCTGAGTTCCGGGCTTATTGGCCTTCCACTGGCCGGTAGCCCATTTGCCCACTCCCTCGTAATCGTGATGAATTTCCAGAGCGGGTATATTTCGTTCCAGGCAATAATGGATCACCGCCACAGCTCCCAGGATTTCTCCGGCCACATTGTGCATGTCCGCCATCTGGGGATCCCGGTATTTTTTGGAGAACAAAACCCGTTCCCCCTGATAAAACAGCACAGCCCCACAGGAAAATTCACCTGTTTCACTGGAAAAGCTGCCGTCCACATAGGCCACGGCCATGCCATCCTTTTCCGGGGATTCCTCCCCTCCGGAAACCTCCTGGACAGGCGCCTCCTGCCGGAGAAAAGCCTCCGCCTCTTCCCGAGTGGGGAATCCCTTGTAGGTCACGCCCTTTGCCCCCTGGACCTGCATTTTGCACGCATCCCAGGAGTCGTAGATTCCGTCGCCGCTTTTGCCATTTTTCACCGCGTAGTATTTCTTTGCCATACTGCCCTGCCCCTTCTGTTCGGAAGTTTCACCGGCCTATGATATCACATTCCCCATGGGGCCGCAAGGCTTTCGCCGTGACCTTACTCTCCAAAGAGAGGGGTGGAAAGGTACCGATCTCCTGTGTCCGGCAGCAGCACCACAATGGTTTTTCCCTGGTTTTCCGGACGGGCGCCCACTTCCGCTGCCGCCCAGAGGGCTGCCCCTGAGGAAATTCCCACCAGAATTCCCTCCCGGCGGGCAAACTCCTGGGCCGCTTGGTAGGCCTGTCCTTCCGTGGCAGCCAGAACTTCGCTGTACAGGGAGGTGTCCAGCACCGCCGGCACAAAGCCCGCTCCCATACCCTGAAGTCCATGGCTTCCGCTGGTGCCCTTGGTCAACACGGGAGAGCCGGCGGGTTCCACACCCACAATCGTCACGGAAGGATTCTTGTCCCGGAGATAGTGGCCGGTACCTGTCAAAGTTCCCCCCGTACCGATTCCTGCCACGAAGATATCCAGAGATCCCCCTGTCTGCTCCCAGAGCTCGGGACCAGTGGTGCAGTAGTGGGCTCGGGGATTGGCCGGGTTCACAAACTGGCCGGGAACAAAACTTTTGGGCGTGGATTCGGCAAGTTTCACCGCTTTTTCAATGGCTCCCGCCATCCCCTCTTTTCCCGGGGTCAACACGATTTCCGCCCCATAGGCCTTCAGCAGGTCCCGGCGCTCCTTGCTCATGGTGTCGGGCATGGTCAAAATCACCCGGTAGCCCCGGGCAGTGCCAATGGCGGCGAGACCGATCCCCGTATTGCCCGAGGTGGGCTCGATGATCACCGAGCCAGGTCCCAAAATCCCCATCTCTTCCGCGTCCTGGATCATGGAAAGGGCCACCCGGTCCTTAACGCTTCCCGCAGGATTCAGGTATTCCAACTTTGCCAAAATCCGGCAAGATACACCTCTGGCCTGCGCAAAACGGGAAGCCTCCAACAGGGGCGTCTTGCCCACCAATTCCGTAATGTCCCGTGCAATCTGTTCCATAGCCGCTCCTCCTTTAGTTTTCTGCTGGTTTAACTATACGGGGAAGAGACCGGGGCTGTCAAGAAAATTCCATCCCATTTGAAAAGAAACCCTTTCTTTTTCAGGTCAAAATCCCTGGTTTTTCCCAAGGCACAGGCCTCTGGCGTACAGGTATCCCGTGGATTTTACCAGAATTTCCAGGAGGGGCCGTAAAAGCCCGAAACCGCTTTACAAAAAGTGGTTTTTTCGTTGCCAAGGCGGGGATTATACGATATAATATAGCGGAATGACTGTGGAACGTAGAATTAAAGGAGCTTCTGCCATGAAACATAAATCGAGAAAACCCTTGTGGATCGCTTTGGCCTGTGTGCTGGTGATAGCCGTCGCGGCAGTATGCCTGTGGTTTTTCTGGCTGCGGGGCCTTTGGGGACCGGCGGGGAGCCGATCCGGTCTATGTGGAATCTGTAGCCGATATCGCCGGGCTGAACACCGGATCCATCCCCCGTTACTCCGGCGTGGTGGAATCTCAGGACACCTACGATATCAAGAAGGACGACAGCAAAACCGTGGCGGAAATCTATGTGGCGGAAGGGGACCAGGTCACTGTGGGCACCCCTCTGTTCCGCTATGACACCCAGCAGATGGAAATGGATCTGCAGCAGGCGGAGCTGGATCTGGAAAGCATCTCCAACCGGATCACCACCTTAGAAAACCAGAAGAAAGACCTTCAGGAGGAAAAGAAAAACGCCAGCAAGGACGAACAGTACTCTTATACGGTCCAGATTCAGTCGGTGGAATTGCAGATTAAAACCGAGGAATACAACAGCGACGTAAAGAAAAACGACATCTCCCAGCTGCAAAGCTCCATCCAGAACGCGGAGGTTTACAGCGAAGTGGATGGCATGGTCAAGGAAATCAACGAGACCTCCCAAACCGACGCTTCCGGGCAGCAGAAACCCTTCCTCTCCATTTTGGCCGGAGGGGATTTCCGGGTAAAGGGAACGGTGTCCGAACTGAATATGGGATCCCTCTATGCGGGACAGGCTGTGACCGTCCACTCCCGTGTGGATGAAACGATGGTGTGGCAAGGAGTCATTGACTCCATCGAGTCCGAACCCACCAGCGATACCAACAATAACAACATGGGTTACTATGGCATGGACAGCGGTCAGCAGAGCTCCAAATACAACTTCTTCGTGACCTTGTCCAGCATGGACGGCTTGATTTTGGGCCAGCATGTGTATATTCAACCCGACCTGGGCAACGGGTCCACTTTGTCCGGCCTCTGCCTGCCCGCGTTCTACATCGCCCATGACGACGAAGGAAGCTACGTTTGGGCCCAGGGGGAAAACGGCACTCTGGAACAGCGCCGGGTCATGCTGGGAGAATATGACTCCAGCAATGACCGGTATCAAATCCAGGAGGGACTCACGGAAGAGGATTTCATCGCCTACCCCGAAGAGGGTCTGGAAGAGGGTATGCCCACTACTACCTCCTCTTCTCTGGTCACCGATGGCACCGAGGATCCCACCGTGGATGACGGTACAACGGATCCCAATGAAATGGATCCCAACCTGGTGGATCCCAATATGGGTACAGTTGACGGCGGCATGACCATGGAGGTCCCCATGGAAGAGGGAACCTCTTCCCCTGGGGAAGACAACTATGCAGACGACGGGGAAGGCGTCTCCAGCGACAGTCTGGATGGGTCTCCCATGGAGGGCCTGGCGCGATGATGCTGGAGCTGAAAAACATCTGTAAAACTTATACCCAGGGCAAGCTGGACGTCCCTGTACTCAAGGAGATTTCCCTGACCGTGGAGGAAGGGGAATATGTGGCCATTATGGGCCCTTCCGGTTCCGGAAAGACCACCTTGATGAACATCATCGGCTGCCTGGACAGCCCCACTTCCGGAGAATATTTTCTGGAAGGCAAGGACATTGCCCAAAACAGCGATTCCAAAATGTCCGATGTTCGCCTGCACAGCATCGGGTTTGTATTTCAGAGTTTCTACCTGCTGTCACGGCAATCCGCTTTGGAAAACGTGGCGCTGCCTCTGCTTTACGCTGGCGTGCGCAGGAAAGAACGTCTGGAGATCGCCAAAAAGGCCCTGGAACGGGTGGGCCTGGGAGACCGGGTCAACTTTAAACCAACCCAGCTTTCCGGCGGCCAGTGCCAGCGGGTAGCCATCGCCCGGGCCATTGTCAACAATCCCAAAATCTTGTTGGCCGACGAGCCCACCGGTGCACTGGACACCAAGTCCGGCGAACAGATCATGGAGATTTTTCAACGCCTCAACGAAGAAGGGGTCACCATTGTGATGATCACCCATGAGCCGGAAATCGCCGCCCATGCCCGGCGGGTCCTCCACATCCGGGACGGTCAGCTTCTGGAGACCCAGGCCCCCAAGGAGGAATCCCCTACCTTGCCCGGAGACTTGATCCCTCCCAAGGAGTTCTCCGCTGCCCGGGAAAAGGATCCCTCTCTGGAACGGGCAGCCACTTCCTCCCGGCAGAGAGCAGGGGCCCCACGTCATGGGGCTGGGAAAAACGGTCCCACACCCCGGCCATCCCGCCCGGTGGAGTCCTTGGAACCCCGGCCTTCCAAAGCGCGCCATGGTATGGAAGAACGGCGTTTCAAGACGGATCCCCCTGTGGACAGAAGTCAAGGAGCTGCCGTGCTGGCAGAAATCCAAACTTCTCTCCGGGAAGAACCGGTTCGGCCTTCTCGTCCCGTTTCTCCGGCGCCTCCCCCCACACCGGTTTCTGCCAAAAGTGCAGACCGGCCCAGGACGGGTGGATTTGGGACGCCGATCCACACAGATCTCAGCGGGGTATTCCAACTGAAAGAGACAAAACCCAAGCAGGAGCAGCCCACCCGGAAGCGCCGGCCCAGAAAACCTGCCTGGGGGCTTTCAACCTGAGCCTTTTCTGATTCAGCAGAACTTGCCAACCCCATTCGGGAAAGGAACCGACTTTCATGAGCATGAACAAAAAAGCCAAGAAAAACCTGATCATCGCAACAGTCACCTCTATTTTGGTGGTGGGCTTTGCCTTGGGCCTCTGGTTTTTCGTCCAATATCAAAGCGACCGGAAAACAGTGGAAGTGGTCCCCATGATGAATGTGACCACCCAGTATTGGGGGGACCAAGCCTATTCTTCCGGTACGGCAGCCAGCGAAAACTTGCAGGAGATTTACCCCTCTTCAGACCAGACGGTGTCCGAGATCTTTGTGACCGAAGGACAGCAGGTCAGTGTGGGGGACCCTCTGGTTCAATACGATAAAACCAAGCTGGAGCTGGATCAGGAAACCAAGGACTTGGCCGTCAAACAGGCGGAGATTCAATTGGAGGATGCCGAGGAACAGCTGGACAAGCTGCGAAAAACCACGCCAATTTCCACTCCCGGCCCCACCAAGAACCCTGTAATTGTCCCCACGCCTGAGCCCGCTACGCCAATTCCCACCCCCACTCCCACGCCGGAGCCTTCCACCTCCACGGATCCCACGCCCACGCCGGAACCCACGGTGAAACCTGCGGACGTCACGCTGTACAGCAGGCTGGACGGGGACTCGCTTCCCTACCAGGGCAGCGGTACTACGGAAGACCCCTATGTATTCCTGTGCACAGAAAACTGCACCATGACCCGGGATTTTCTCCGCCTGCTGCTGGGACTGGATCAGGAGGACGGGGCCACTCCCCCGCCGGACCAAGTTCTCTACTCTCCCTTTGCGGCGATTTTTGAAGTGCGGGAAGGCAATTCCAACTATGGGGATTTGCTGTACTCCTTCCAGTTGGACGGCACCCAGCTTTCCGGCAATTTTGAGGACGTGGAGGAAGAGCTGGAACAGTCTCCCACCCTGGAAACGGTGGCGGATGTCTTCCAGGCCACCACACAGAAATCCACCCCCACTCCCACGCCGAAACCCAACTCCAACAACTACGACGATATGGGATACACCAAGGAAGAGTTGCAGGATCTGATTGCCCAGAAACGGCAGGAGATCAAGGACCTGCAATTGCAAGTGAAACAGGCTAAATTGGACTTGGAAAAGGCCCAAATTGCTCTGGACAACTCCACTGTTCACAGCACAGTGGACGGTGTGGTGCGCACCCTCATCGATGTGGATTCCGCAAAAGCCGATAACAGCCCCTTCCTGGTCGTTTCCGGTCAGGGTCAATTCACCATTACCGGTGTGCTCAGTGAGAGCTTCCTCACCAGCATTCATGTAGGTGACACAGTCACGGCCATGAGCTATGACAACGGAATGAGCTACTCCGCCACCATCTCCAAGATTGCCGATTATCCCTTGGAGAACGCTTCCGGCATGTACGGCGCTGGTAATCCCAACAGCTCTCAATATGAATTCACCGCTGTGGTGGACAACCCGGAGGGCCTCACCAATGGGTCTTATTTGGAAATCACCTTGAATGTGCAGGGAGAAACCAGCACCGATGCCATCTACCTGTGGAAAGCGTACCTCCGTCAGGACGAGGGAGGCAGCTATGTGATGAAAGCCGGCATCGACAATCGGCTTTACAAACAGTATCTGGAAGTGGGTGCCTCCATTTACAACGGGGAATATGTGGAAGTCAAAAGCGGCTTGACTATGGAAGATTACATCGCTTTCCCCTATGGTCCCGATGTGAAAGAAGGCGTTCGGGTATTGGTTGAAGGCACTGATGAGCCTCCCATTTCCGAGGACGGTTCCGGCGAAAGTCTTCCCGAAGAGGACGGCACTGACTCCCAGGAGGGTGTAGCTACGGCAGACACAGACACGGTCATGGAGGTGATGCCGGAATGATAGAAAATATTCGCCTTTCCTTTCAGGGCATCTGGGCTCATAAACTTCGTTCCGTGCTCACCATGCTGGGCATTATCATCGGTATAGCATCCATTATCTCCATTGTGTCCACCATCAAAGGCACCAACGAACAGATCAAACAGAATCTGATCGGCGCCGGCAACAACGTGGTTCGGGTCCAGCTCTACCGGCAGGATTACGACTACGTTTACGACATGACCAACGAGGGAATCCCTGAAGGCATCCCCCAGGTCAGCGATACGGTATATCAGAGCATTTTGGATCTTCCCCAGGTGGAGGACGCCGCTGTGTACACCCGGCGTCAATATTCCAACTCCTTCTATTTTGGCAACCGAGAGCTTTCCGGCTGCGAGATCTACGGTGTGGACAACTCTTTCTTCTCCACCTGCCGGTACACGGTAGATCGGGGCAGGATGTTTGTTCCCGCAGATTTTGACGAATACCATCCTGTGGTCATTCTCGACAGTGACACTGCCCAGCTGCTCTTTCAGGGAGAGGATCCCATCGGGAAGACCATCGAATACAACTCCACCGCTTTGGTGGTCATCGGCGTGGTGAAGGAAAGCAATCAATTTGAACCGGTGATCAACTCCATCGAAGATTACTATACTTACATGCAAAACCCCACTGCCGGGAAAGTCTTTCTGCCTGAAAGCGTTTGGCCCTCCCTGTTTGCTTACGACGAGCCTCAGGAAGTAGCCGTAAGGGCCTCCAACACGGAAGCCATGTCTGCGGTGGGAACGGGTGTGGCCGACCTGCTGAATCAGGAAAACACCAATGAAACCATCAAGTACCGGGCAGAGGACGTGCTGCAGCAGGCTCGCGACCTGCAAGACCTTTCCAACGCTACCAATCAACAGCTGATTTGGATTGCCAGTATTTCCCTGCTGGTGGGCGGCATTGGCGTTATGAACATCATGCTGGTGTCTGTGACGGAACGAACCCGGGAAATCGGTTTGAAAAAGGCCATCGGCGCCAAGAAAGGACGGATTCTCTGGCAATTTCTCACGGAGGCAGCGGTGCTGACCAGTTTGGGCGGTATCATTGGCGTGGGAGCAGGCATTGGTCTGGCAGAACTGATCTCCCGATTGACGCAAGCTCCTGTGGCCATCAGTGTGCCCTTTATTTTCCTGGCGGTACTTTTCTCCATGATTATCGGGGTTGTATTCGGTTTGCTGCCCTCTATCAAGGCCGCCAACTTGAATCCCATCGATGCCCTTCGCCACGAATAACACCTGCGGTGGGCACGACGCGCAGGCGGCTTTTTGGCCGCCCAACAAGGAGAGACACCTTTCCATGCAGCCCGCGTTCCTCTCAGGGAGGATAACGGTGCTCTTTTCTCACCTGCGGTGGGCATGACGTCAAAGCCGTCGGTATCTTGTGAATATCAACTGAGCACCCCTTCGGGGGTGCTTTTTTACCAGGAGGAACAGTCATGTTTCTAAACGGAGTGGAATTGGCCGGGGAACCATTTACCGGAAAAGATTCCTATTTAAATGAGATTCCTTCTATACAGCAGCTGCGGCGTCTGGATTTTTCCAAGCCTGTCACCTTTTTTGTAGGAGAAAATGGCAGTGGAAAATCTACCCTGCTGGAAGCCATTGCCGTAGCTTTTGGCTTTAACCCTGAGGGAGGATCTCGGAATTTCAGCTTTTCCACGGCGGACACCCATTCAGGACTTCATCGCTACATGACCTTGCACAGGGGCCCCTACCGGCCCAAGGACGGATTTTTCCTCCGGGCGGAAAGCTTCTACAATACTGCCAGTGAAATTGAACGTCTGGCCGAACAGGGCCCCTCATTCTACGACCGCTACGGCGGAAAATCTCTTCATCACCAGTCCCATGGAGAAAGCTTCTTGGCTCTGATCCACAACCGGTTTTGGGGGAGCGGGTTTTATCTGTTGGACGAACCGGAAGCAGCCCTCTCTCCCGCCCGGCAGCTGACCTTGCTGGCGGAGATCCACCGGTTGGTGCAGGCGGGTTCCCAGCTGTTAATTGCCACCCATTCCCCCATCCTGATGGCCTATCCCCAGGGCCAGATTCTACTCTTTGGAGACGGCACCATTCATCCGGTCCCTTATAAAGAAACAGAACATTACCAAATTACCAAGAGTTTTTTAGACGCCCCACAACGGATGTTCCAAATACTTTTTGAAATCGATGAACAGGAGGAAATATGATGAGTCAATGGACCCAAGAAGCGGAAAGCATCATGGAAGAGCGCTTTGGGAAAGACTCCGTGATCGCCCTGGCCACCCAAGGGGCCGACAGTCCAGGAGTGCGCTATGTGAACGCCTATTACCACCAAGGATGTTTTTACATCATCACCTACGGGCTTTCCCGAAAGATGGAGCAGATCCGCCAAAACCCCAGAGTTGCCCTGTGCGGAGACTGGTTTACCGGCGAGGGAACTGCAGAAAGCTTGGGGTGGTTTGGCAGCCAGGAAAACCAGGAGATTGCCGCTAGGATGCGCCAGGTTTTTTCCCAGTGGATCGATAATGGCCACAACGATTTTACGGATAGGAACACCATTATCCTGCGGGTGACGCTTACCCACTGGCTACTGCTATCTCATGGGCGGCGCTTTGAGAAAACAACGAAATAACAAAGGATGCAAAAACCCCCGAAGGAGCTTGTCCTTCGGGGGTTTTAGACTGGCAATTGAAATTTCTCAGAGACTTAGATCTCAGCGAAATACTTGATGGTACGAACCATCTGGCTGGTGTAGCTGTTCTCGTTGTCGTACCAAGCAACAACCTGCACCTGATAGGTGTCGTCGTCGATCTTGGCCACCATGGTCTGGGTAGCGTCGAACAGAGAGCCGTAGGTGATGCCGATGATGTCGGAGGACACCAGGGGCTCTTCGGTGTAGCCGAAGCTCTCGTTAGAAGCAGCCTTCATAGCAGCGTTGATGCTCTCCTTGGTGATGTCCTTGCCCTTGACAACGGCCACCAGGATGGTGGTGGAGCCAGTGGGAACAGGCACACGCTGAGCGGAGCCGATCAGCTTGCCATTCAGCTCGGGAATTACCAGGCCGATAGCCTTGGCAGCGCCGGTGCTGTTGGGAACGATGTTCACAGCGGCAGCGCGAGCGCGGCGCAGGTCGCCCTTGCGATGGGGGCCATCCAGAACCATCTGGTCACCGGTGAAAGCATGCACGGTGGTCATGATGCCGGAAACGATGGGATAGGTGTTGTTCAGGGTGTTGGCCATGGGAGCCAGGCAGTTGGTGGTGCAGGAGGCAGCGGAGATGATCTGATCCTCAGCGGTCAGGGTCTTCTCGTTGACGCTGTAAACGATGGTCTTCAGATCGTTGCCAGCAGGAGCGGAAATGACAACCTTCTTGGCGCCAGCATCGATGTGAGCCTGGCTCTTAGCCTTGGAGGTGTAGAAGCCAGTGCACTCCAGCACAACGTCCACGCCGATCTCGCCCCAGGGCAGATCCTTAGCGTCCTTCTCGGCATAGATCTTGATGGTCTTGCCGTCCACAGTGATGGAATCCTCACCAGCCTCAACCTTGTCAGCCAGAGCATAACGGCCCTGAGCGGAGTCGTACTTCAGCAGATGAGCCAGCATCTTGGGGCTGGTCAGGTCGTTGATAGCAACGATCTCATAGCCCTCAGCATTGAACATCTGACGGAAAGCCAGACGGCCGATACGGCCAAAACCATTAATAGCAACTTTAACAGACATTGGTAAAACCTCCTGAAAATGTGATAGGGTTTTCAACATCTTCTATTCTAAATCATTTTTCGAAATAATACAAGAGTTTGACAGAAAAATAACGCCAAATTCTTCCCACTTTTACCTTACATCTTTACGGAGCCGTTCTGGCAGCGCCATGCCGGGCGCCGGATTCCGCCCCGCCTTTCGGCGACCGGCGCAGGCTGTACTTCCGGAATGTGACCAGAAATACCAGCAGGAACAAGGCAACCACCAGATTTCCCACCTGAATGGAAGGTGGAATCTCCCCGGAGTAGGTGCGCCCCAACAGCAGCAGAGCCAAGTTGGAAAGGGAATAGGTCAAAGTGAGCACCACGGAAAACACCCCTGTGACAAAGAGCCGTTTGGCGGCCCCTTCCTCATCCACACCTGCCAAAAGCTTGCACAGGTAAAACAGGCTCAACAGGGTGAACACCCCGCCGAACACCGCAAAGAGATTTTCTACCGTAGAGGAGGATTTGGCGTAGAACACATACACCAGCACCACATAGAGGATCCCCCAGACTACCCCCAGAAGGTAGAGCAGAGGCACCCGTTCCAAGTTGTTTTTCCCCTGGAAAAATCCCAGGGAAACAACCAGCTGGCACAGTCCAAACAGGACACAGGCAGCCGCAAACAGCAGGTGAAGAATCCCGTAACTGGGGTCCGATGAAGTGGTCTCCTGAAGGTTCATCCACTGCCATATTCCCGACAGCACCAGCACCACACCGGACAACAGGGCCACTGCGCCGGCCACCCCGTTTTTCCGGGGCACATAGGGGCCAAAATACCGGCGGGACCGGAAACACATCCAGGCGGCCAACAATCCCATCACCACGGGAACGCCAAAAGATACCCAGGCCATTACGCCTCCGTCCGTGTAAAAGCCCGTTTCATAGTCGAAGCAGTAAAGCATTTGCACCACGCGCAGCAGGACCCCTGCGGCAAACCCCACACAGGTCACTTTCAGCGCGTTGCCCACATTCATCAGTTTCATGGTTTCAACCCTTACTTTTTTGTTTTTCTCCAAAAGAGGAGAGGCCGTTCTGGGCTTGAGCCCCGGCCTCTCTCAAGTATAGCATATTCTCTTTTGTTTTCCAATAGATATATTCCCGTAGAGGTTCGTTCCCGGACGGGCTTCTCACAGATTTCTCAGCTCCGCTCATCCAGGGGAACGTAGGTCTGATCCACAGGCAACGCCCGGTAGGCAGGACGCATGATTCTGCCTCCGGTGGTCAGCTCCTCAATCCGGTGGGCGCACCATCCGGCAATCCGGGAAACCGCAAACATGGGGGTGAACAAATCCTCCGGGATCCCCAGCATCTCGTAAATCAACCCGGAGTAAAAATCTACATTGGCGCTGATCACCTTGCTCTTTCCCGTCACCCGCTGGAAAGCCGAAGGAGACAGTCGCTCCACTGTTTCGTACAGGGCCAGTTTCCGGTCGTAGCCCTTTTCTTTGGCCAAGCTCTGAGCTTTTTCCTTCAGAATCACCGCCCGGGGATCGGAAAGGGTGTACACCGCATGACCCATACCATAGATCAGGCCGCTGTGATCCGCTGCTTCCCCACGGAGAATCTTCTCCAGATAGGCTTCCACTTCGTCCTCGTCTTCCCAATGCTCCACATGGGCCATCAAATCGTCCATCATCATCCGGACCTGATGGTTGGCGCCGCCATGTTTATAGCCCTTCAGGGAGCCCACTGCAGCACCGATGGCCGAGTAAATATCCGTCCCGGCCGAAGTGAGTACCCGGGTGGTAAAGGTGGAGTTGTTGCCGCCTCCGTGCTCCGCGTGAAGTACCATGCACAAATCCAACAGTCTGGCCTCTTCATGGGTAAATTTCCGGTCCGGCCGCAAAGCGTTCAGGATGGCCTCGGCCGTGGAATGGTTCGGCTCGTAGGGGTGGAAAAACATGCTCTGTTTGTCAAAATGCCGCCGCTTCACCTGATAGGCATAGGACATGATAGAAGGCATCCGGGCAATCAGAGAAATGCTCTGGCGCATGTTGTTTTCTAAGGACTGGTCGTCCGGGCTGTCGTCGTAGGAATACAAAGCCAGCACGGAACGGGCCAACTTGTTCATGATATTTTTGGAAGGGGCTTTGATGATCATATCTTCGGGGAAATATTCCGGCAGCTCCCGGTTATCAAAGAGCAGACGTCCCATCCGCTCGTACTGGGTCCGGGTGGGAAGCTGACCAAAAATCAAAAGCCACGCCACTTCCTCAAATCCAAACCGGTCTTCTTTTTCACAGCCCCGGACAATGTCCTCCACGTCGATGCCCCGATAGGTGAGCCGGCCTTTATCCGGAATCTTGTCCCCGTCGGCAATCAGATAGCCGTGCACATTGCAAACATGGGTCAACCCGGCCATGACGCCCGTCCCATCGGCGTTGCGCAGGCCCCGTTTCACCCGGTGCCGTTCAAACTCCTCGGGAGTAATCACGTTATTTCTCTTGTATTCCTCACACAGCTCCTGAATGGTGGTGCTGTTGGGCGCCTCGTTGTTCAGCCGTTCCACAGCCCTCTCTCCTTTCCAAAACGATGATTGTTTGATTGTACTCCAGGAGTTCGGGAAAGTCAACGGTTTTTGCAAGATTCACTTTGAAATACTTTATTTTTGCGGGAATACTTTCGAAAAATCTTACAAATATGAATATTTTTCTTTTCAATCATGCAAAAAGAAGGTGTGTATATGTCTCCTCGATCCCTCCGTACCCTACGCTTGCTGGCCCTCTGGTTTTTTCTCCTATACGCCGCTTTCACCTTGGTTCCCGGAGCTGTTTACGGATTGTACCGTTCTCGGGAAGCAGCCAAGCAAGAGAATTTCCTTCCGGCTTCCACCGCTCAGGAATTCTCCCTTTCCAGTGATGCGCCGGAATTTTTGGAGGGGGCCGCCTTGCCCGAACCTTCTCCCGCTTCTCCGGAAGAGAGTTTCACCGTCTATGACACTTCCACCGGTGAGACCCTCACCCTGACACCGGAGGAGTTTCTGCCTGCCGCATTGGCCTGCGAAATGGACTTGTCCGCACCGGAAGAAGCTCTGAAAGCCCAGACCGTGGCCCTGTATACCTTCTACACCTACCAGAAACAACACAGTGAGGAGACGGAAGCAGACTTCGCCTGCGATTCGGAACAATGGCTCGTCTATGTGCCCCAGTCCGCCATGGAGGAACGGTGGGGAGAAGAATTTTCTTCCCTGTACGAAACCCTGCAACAGGTGGTTTCCTCGGTTCAGGGTCAAATGCTCACCTGGGAGGGCGAGCCCATTCAGGCAGCTTTTTGCTCCATTTCCGGCGGCGCTACCCAATCCGCTCTCGCCGCCTGGGGAGAAAAGATCCCCTACCTGCAAACCGTGCCCAGTCCGGGAGATTGTTTTGCACAGGGATACCTTTCCTCTGTGACACTGACGGGAGAAGAATTGAGCCAACTGGGCCAGGAGGCCTTTGATCAGGAAGTGGATTTTTCCGGATCCCAGGAAGAGTGGATCACCGAGATGGTCTATGGGCCTTCCGGCTACGTGGAAACCGCCTGTCTGGGAGGAAAAACAGTGACCGGAGAAGAATTGCGGGAAGTCCTTGGCCTGAGAAGCGCCTGTTTCCAGCTGACTTATGAGGAGGGCTGCTTTCACTTTACAGTCCATGGCTGGGGACATGGCGTTGGGATGAGCCAGGCCGGCGCCATCTTTCTGGCCAATCAAGGGGAAAGCTACCAGGAAATTCTTGCCCACTATTACCCGGGCGCCGTACTGACAACCGAATCCTGAGCTATCATACAAAAAAGGGAGACAGCGCCGGCTGTCCCCCTTTTTCCATTTAGAACCAAATCACTTTTCTTTGATGTGCACATCCAACTGGGAATAGGGAATGGAAATCCCCTCCCGGTCGAAGGCTTCCTTTACCGATTCCTGCATGGCATAGTACACGCTCCAGTAATCTTCCTGCTGGCACCAAAGCTTCGCCACCACTGTGACAGAGCTGTCCTTCATCTCTCCCACCGCCACCAAAGGAGCAGGGTCGGACAAAACTCGGGAATCCCCGGTGGCCAGGTCCCACAGAATCTGTTTTGCCTTTTTTAAATCCGCCTGATAGGAAACCCCGTAGCTCAAGTCCAACCGCCGGGTCCCACTGCTGGTAAAGTTTACCACCACGTCGCTGGTGATCATGGAATTGGGAATCACCACTTCCTTGTTGTCAAAGGTGGAAAGGGTGGTGGACAAAATCTCAATTCGCTTTACCGTTCCCTCATAGGTGCCCAAAGAGAGATAATCCCCCATCTTGAAAGGCTTGGTAAAGATGATCTGCATCCCGCTGACCAGATTGGACAAGCTCCCCTGCAAAGCAAAGCTGGCTGTAAGGCCCGCAGCGCCCAGGGCTGCAATCATGGATGTGATGTTTACCCCCAGCTGCGCAATGGCGCTGACAGTGGCCACCAACAACACCAGCGCCTTGACCAAGGATCCTACAAAGCTGACCACCAGCGCGTCCGCTTTCCCTTTGGAGATCGCCCGGCGGGTCAGGCGGGCCGCCAAGCGGGCCAGGAACCAACCTCCGAAAAAGATCAAAACAGCCAACACCAGATCCCCTAGAAATCCGGTTACACCGTGTAAAAATGAATTCCAAACGGTTTCCCAGTCCATTATTCTCACCCTTTCTTCCGGGCACTCCTTGGGGAGCCTGCCAAGGGACACCGGCTATTTTTCCGTATTATACCACAACCTTTTCCAAAAGAAAATTTACCTTCCCTGTTTTTTCCCTTTTCCTTTCCCAGAAACGGAAAATATGCTATAATGTCTTATCATTACGTCGCTTTTTGATGAAAAACGGGAGCGTGAACATGGACAGCACCATCACTACCAGCGCCATGAGCGCCAGCCTTTTGGCTCGAAATGTATATTGTGTCTGCTTCCCCCTGCGGGATAGCCTGGATTCCCTTCAGGGGGATTTGGCCCAAGTGCGGAAAAGCTTTTTCTCCGGCGGAAAAAAATCCGTCCGGGTGGGAAAACGGGAAACCATCCGGGGATTTGAAGGAAAATTACAGGGAAAGCTCAGCCGCCATGGGTTCTACTGGAGGAAAACAGTTCTCCGGGTTGCCGGCACCAAACGGCTTTTATTGGAAGAAGCCTTCGACCAAAAAGGAGGATTTGTGTTGGTCACCCGGGATTTTCAGGGAATCATCAAAAGCCGGGTGTTCTTCGACAAATCCCACCTTTGGATCAAATCCGAATATTATGAACCTTGGGACAACAAGACTGCCCGAGTCATTTTCAAACCTGTAGAAGCCGATCACCGGGTAGAACGGTTTGACTGGGACAACAAAAATAAACGCTACCGCTCCACCATGCTGTACCCTATCCCCTATTGGGAAGGTACTGCTGGCCAGAGCTTGCTGAACGCCAAGTTCGGAGATCCTCAATTTTTGGTGTCCACGGAAGAAGGGGTCTTTTGCTACTGCCCCCAAACCGAGGCCCAAGCTCGCCAAGCGGCCATGAAAGAGCTGCAAGGAGGAACGGTCATGCTCCTCCCTGCTTGGGAAATCAAAGAAGGCGCTCTGGCCCAGGAGGAAGACGAGGATCTTTTAGGCGTCTCCTTTACCAGTTTGGAGGAATATGCTCAGTATCAGTCCTCTGAAGAGCAGCCCGCTCCCGCCCAGGAGGAAGAGGCAAAGTCCCAAGAGCAGCCTGCTCCCACCCAGGAGAAAGGGGCAAAGTCCCAAGAGCAGCCTGCTCCCACCCAGGAGAAAGAGACAAAGTCCCAAGAGCAGCCCACTCCCACCCAGGAGAAAGGGGCAAAGCCCCAAGAGCAGACAGAAGGGAACTCTTCCTCGCCTATGGACCCGGACGGCCAGGCGATCCTGCAAGCTGCCAGGGCAGCCATGAAAGAAAAGCCCTCTCACCCCTCTTCCGCTCCGAAAGAGAGGGAGATGCCAGAGCTGGAACCTGCTTCTCAAGCCATTCTCAAGGCAGCTCGAAAAGAACAGGAAAAAGAGATCCAGGATACTTCCTCCTCTTTGCCGGAAGCCCTTGAGGTGCGGCAGGGAACCATCTCTGGCAGAGGCCGGACCCAACATGCCGGAGGACTTACCACTTACGAAGGGGAATTCCGCAACGGAAAACGGGAAGGATTCGGTTCCTACTATTTCAAGGACGGAAACCTGTGCTACGCAGGGTTCTGGAAAGAGGACAAAAAAGACGGCTTGGGAGTTTCCTTCCGGGACAGCGATCACGCTCTGCACATCTCTCGATGGAAAGAGGGCGTCCCCGGAGAATTTGTCACCCTTTTTGACAAGGACGGCAATCTCCGCTACAGTGGCCGGATTGAAAACGGAAAAAAACAGGGAGCTGGGATCTCCTATAATCAGGAGGATGGAACCATCTTTGTGGGAAAATGGCAGGACGGACATCCCACGGGAATTGGCTCCGCTTTTGACAGGGATGGAAACCTGGTGTATTACGGCGCTTGGGATCAGGGAAAACGCTGCGGCCATGGAACAGAATTCGATAAAAATGGCGGCATCGTTTTCGACGGAGAATGGCGCGACGGCAAATATTACAACGGGATCCTCTATCAGAAATTGGATCGGGAACAGGAGGGATCCTCCGGTTCCACCGGTCCCTTCTGGGATCTGTAAGGGAAAGGAGGAACGGCCATGGAATGGGTGGAATTGTTGAATATGGAATACGGGGAATGTGTGGTGCTGGGCGGTAAAAACCGCAGCATCCTCATGGTGGATTGCGGCAGCGTCAGCCAGAAGCTTCGGGAAGGAGATGTTCCTCTGGACGCCTGGGTGGAAACCATTGCCGCCCGGTACGAGTCCTCTTTGGATCGGTATTTTCTTTTGACCCATTACCACAGAGATCACCTTTCGGGATTTCAGAAAATCCTGGAACGCCATCCCGGTTACTTCACCCGGGTCTTTCTTCCCCGACTTCCCCAGGACCGGCGAGGTTCCCTGCCTTTTCTGGAGTTTGCCCTATTCGCCTATTTGTTCCTTCCCCCCCAGTCCGACGCCTTCCAGGTGAACACCTGGTGTGTCCGCGCTTTCCGTTCCCTGGAGAAAAGCCTGGGTGCCGACAGGATCTTCACCGTAGGCGCCGGGGATGTATTCCACTTTGACGGGGTGGATTACCAGGTTCTCTGGCCCCAAAAGCAAGAGTATCCCTTTGACCCCATGCTACTTTCCGCTTTGGAATCCCTCAATGTGCTCTTCGCTCCTCCCTTCCAGCCCCAGTGCGTGAAAAGGTTTATGGAATTGAAAGCAAAATTCCTGTCCATGTACCAGCAATGTGCTGAGGAGTTTTCCGTGTCGGGAAGGGCTTTGCCTGACCAGCGTCGGGCTTCCCTGGAACAGCTCAACGGCTTTCTGGAGGAACTGGAAGGACTGCGGGAAGAACTGAACGTGTCCCCTGAGGCCCATGACGCCAGGGAGTTGCTCCAGAATCCCCTCAACGCCGGAGCTTACTCCAACGGCATCAACGGGGCGTCGGTGGTGTTTCAAAATGTGCGTCAGGGAGGCCCCGGAGAGCAGGATTTGCTGATGACCGGGGACGCCACACCGGAAACGCTCTCCGCGCTGGCAGACCAGCTCTACGACGGCTATTACATTCTCAAAGCCCCCCACCATGGAACCGCTTCCGGATACAGCAACTTGTTCCAGGATATGAGCGCTGCCCATCTGCTGATCAGCAATGGTGAATACCACGCCGGTGGTGCTGTGGCACAAGCTTATATCGACCGGGAAGATTCTGTGCGCCACTGTACCAATACGGGGGCCTGCAAATGGTTCCGGGCATCCCAGGGCTGCTGCAACCGCTTGGCCTACTGCTACGACCAGGAAACGGGGCCTGGTCTGGTTATCAAATGCCTTGCGGCTTCCAATCAGCGGGGAAAATCTCCTGGATGCAAAATCCGGGTGGTCGGTCCCCGGGGAGAACGGGGATGTCTCTGCGACTTGTGATGTCCTATTCCGCTTCTTTTGCCTCTTACAGACAGGTTTTACGCCTGTCTGTTTTTGTTTTGCCAGGGCTCTACAGGGGAAAATGTTTTCCTTCCGGCTTGGGAAAAACCGACAAACCTGGCCCCAGCTGTCTGTTTTCTTTTTTGTCGCTTCATGATACAATATGTATCAGAGGGCGGTCAGTATTTTCTACCCACCGCCCCTTGTGGAAAAAGTAACCGCCCACTGCAGGTGAAGGGTCAGCGGAGCATTTTTTCTACGTCGCCGATGAGATTTCCAACGGAATGCATGGCCTTTCCGGCGTTTTTGCGCATATGGGAGACCTTTTTGTGGCTGCTTGACATCATCTTGCTGCTCACTGCGGCCACCGCCACACCGGCCAACATCCCCATGCCGATCCCTTTTACCATGTTCATTGTCTGTTTCATGATCGTCTCCAACCTCCATAGTGTGAATATCCATTTGACCAGCCTTACCATTGCCGTCGAGTTCAGCATTCCCGTTGTCCTCCTGGTTTATTCTATTGATGTGTTACCAAACAAAGCCAAGTTAAGAAAGGCAGTTGACGTTTTTTGCCAAGTCTGAATATCGTTTTAGTAGAACCGGAAATCCCCCAAAATACGGGGAATATTGCCCGTACCTGCGCTGTCACAGGCGCCGCTCTTCATCTGGTGGGCCCCATGGGCTTTCGCCTGGAAGATAAACGCCTGCGCCATGCGGGCTTGGATTATTGGCCTTACCTGACGCTCTCCACTTACGCTAGTTTGCCCGAGTTTTTTGAGAAAAACCAGGGTGCGTTTTTCTTTTTCTCCACCAAAGCGCAACATCGTTACACGGACGTTTCCTATCCTCACGACTGCTATCTGTTTTTTGGCAGGGAATCGGCCGGACTGCCGGAGGAGCTCCTGTTTCATCACCCGGATTCCTGCGTGCGGATCCCCATGCTGGATGAGGCCCGCAGCCTAAACCTGGCCAACTCCGTGGCCATTGGGGCTTTCGAAGTGCTTCGGCAATGGGATTTTCCGGAGTTGTCCTGCAGCGGAGAACTCCGCTCCTTTGACTGGGCTGCCGCCAAGGAAGCTCATCCCACCTCCGAGTTTCTTTGAGAAACGTCCCCGGGCCAAAATTTATTCACAAATTGTACCCATAGATTTCACAGAGCAGGACTAAGCTGAAGGTGGATTCTATCAGATTTTGGAGAAGAGGGGAATTACTATGCCGCATTTCATCGAATTTCAAAACGTGTGCAAGTATTACACCATGGGAGAAAACCGCATTGCCGCTGCGGATCACATCAGCTTCTATGTGGATCAGGGAGAATTTTGCGTCATCGTGGGTCCTTCCGGCGCCGGAAAAACCACTGTGCTCAACATGCTGGGAGGCATGGATACCTGCGACGAGGGGGATATCTACCTGGATGGCCATAAGATTAGCGCCTACACTCCGAAACAGTTGACTACCTACCGCCGGTATGACGTGGGGTTTGTGTTCCAGTTTTACAACTTGGTCCAGAACCTTACCGCTTTGGAGAATGTGGAGCTGGCCAGCGAAATTTGCCGGGAACCTTTGGACGCCAAGGAAACTTTGGTGGATGTGGGCCTGGAGGACCGGCTGCGCAATTTCCCAGCCCAGCTTTCCGGCGGCGAACAACAACGTGTGGCCATCGCCCGAGCTTTGGCCAAGAATCCCAAAATTCTCCTGTGTGACGAGCCCACAGGCGCCTTGGACTACAACACCGGAAAAGCCGTGTTGGGATTGCTTCAGGACACCTGCCGGAAGACAGGGCGCACTGTGATTGTCATCACCCACAACAGCGCCCTCACCGCCATGGCGGACCGGGTCATCCGGATCAAGAGCGGCAAGGCCATTTCCAATGAAGTCAACCCCCATCCCACCCCTGTGGAAGAAATTGAGTGGTGAGTACCGTGAACAAAACCTATATAAAAACCGTGCTGCGCACCGTCCGCAGTACCATGTCCCGCTTTTTGGCCATTTTTGCCATTGTGGCTCTGGGTGTGGGATTTCTGGCTGGATTGCTCTCCTCCCCAGTGGATATGCGGGTTTCCGCCGACCATTATTATGACGAAACCAATCTGTATGACATCCGGCTTCTTTCCACACTGGGTCTCACCGAGGAAGATCTGGAACAGGTTCGTCAGGTGGAAGGGGTAGCCGCTGCTATGCCCGTTTACGACACGGACTTGGTGCTGGTTTCCCAGGAAGGGGACAACTACACCACTCGGATGCACAGTCTCCCCCAAGGAGTGGAGGAGGGCTCCTCCGACTACCTGAACCAACTGGTACTTCAGGAAGGCCGCATGCCGGAGAAAGCCGGAGAATGCGTGATTGTCCTCACCCAATCCCTGACCGAAGAAAAGAACTGGATCGGAGAAACCTTGCGGCAGGATCCCGACAATCCGGTGGAGGATATGGAAGATACCTTTACCGTGGTGGGAACCGTCAAGAGCTCCGCGTACATCTCCGTGGAACAGGAACATACCACCGTGGGCAGCGGCACTTTAAATCTGCTGGCATACACGGTACCGGAAAGTTTTTCCTATGACTATTACACAGGGTTTTATCTGGCAGTAGAGGACACCCTGGATCTGAATTCCTTCTCCCAGGAATATAAGGACAAGGTGGCCGCTGTCACCGACCGGTTGGAACCCTTGGGAGAAGAACGTTCTCAAGTCCGGTATCAGGACCTGATCGACGAGGCCAATGAAGAATTGGACGATGCCCGGGCAAAATATGAAGACGCCAAGGCGGAAGCGGACGCGGAATTGGCAGACGCCCTCCAGCAGTTGGAAAACGGCCAACAGGAATTGGATGAAAACCGTCAGACCCTGGAGGATGCTCAGGCGGAGATTCAGGACGGTTGGGCCCAGCTGGAACAAAAACGGAAAGATTCCCAGGCCCAAATCGCCTCTGCCCAGCAGGAAATCAATAACGGATACGCCCAGATCCAGGACTATCAAGCTCAGCTGGATTCCGGGATGGCTCAAGTCCAGGAAGCCCAGGAACAACTGGACGAAGGTTACGCCTCTTTGACGGAGAATCAGCAAACCTTGGAGAACACCAAGGCCCAACTGGATGAAACCAAGGCCCAGCTGGACAGCTTGACCCAGGGAAAAGAACAGCTTTGGCAAGCCGTCCAGGCAGCCGGGTTCCCAGTAACGGACACTTCTGATCAGGCTGCTCTCACCGTAATCGGCCAGCTGGAGCAGCTTTCCCCGGAGATGGGGCAGCAATTTGCCCCTCTGAAAACCGGGCTGGAAGCCTTGGCGGCAGAAGGAACAGACACAGATTCTGCCCTGGCCGCCTGGGAATCCGGAAACGCCCAGTACCAGGAAGGATTGGCAGCCTTTGAAGCCGCCAAGGAGGAATTAGATCAAAACCAGGCTGCCTTGGACCAGCAACTCTCCGGGCTCTACACCCAACAGGCAACCCTCAACGACAAGAAGGCCCAACTGGACGCCAGTTACACCCAACTGCAGCAGAGCACCCAGACAGCACAAACGGAATTCGCCAATGCGGAAGCCCAGCTCAATGACGCCCAGGTCCAGTACGATGAGGGCATGGCCCAGTTGGAGGAAGGGCAAAAGGAGCTGGATCAGGGCCGGGAAGAATACGAAGACGCCAAAGCGGAAGCGGAAGAAAAACTCAGCGACGCCGAAGAAAAGATCAAGGATGGAGAAAGCCAGGTCCGGGATATCGAAGAGGGCGAGTGGTACATCTTCACCCGGGATGACAACACCAGTTACGCAAGCTACGGCTCCAATGCCGATAAGATCGCCGCCATCGCCACCGTGTTTCCCCTGTTCTTCTTCCTGGTAGCGGCCCTGGTTGCCCTGACCACCATGACCCGCATGGTGGAGGAAGAGCGGCAGCAGATCGGCACCTTGAAAGCCCTGGGGTATTCTCCCTTGAAAATTGCCGCCAAGTATCTGTTTTATGCCGCCTTTGCAAGTATCGCCGGCTGTGTGCTGGGATTGGCGGTAGGCACCCAGTTGTTCCCCACCGTGATCATCAACGCTTACAACATCATGTACGATGTGCCCGACATTCTGACTCCCTTCCACTTCACCTACGCCCTTGTGTCCTCTTTGGCGGCAGTGGTGTGCACTCTGGGGGCCACCCTCAGTGCCTGCTGGGCGGAATTGCGGGAAGTGGCAGCCCGGCTCATGCTTCCCAAAGCTCCCAAGGCCGGAAAACGAATTTTCCTGGAACACATCACTCCCCTTTGGAGCCGTCTGAAGTTTACCCAGAAGGTCACCGCTCGAAACTTGATCCGTTACAAAAAGCGATTCTTCATGACCGTGATCGGCATTGCCGGGTGCACGGCTCTGTTGGTGACAGGCTTTGGAATTCGGGATTCCATCTCCGACATTGTGGACCTTCAGTTTGGCCAGCTCAACCAATATCAGCTCACGGTGGGCCTCAAAGATGAAAGCGCCTTGGAGGGAAGAGACTTACAAGAGATCCTGTCCGACACCTCTCGGATCCGGAGTTACCTGGCTGTTTCCATGGATGACGCCCAGGTGGTGCCCACCAAGAACCACCCCAAGGATGACGTCACCTTGATGGTGCCCTCGGATGTGGAAGAGTTTACGCAGTATTTCCAGTTCCGCCACAGAACCAACAGCCAACCGGTCACCTTTGACGAGGACGCGGTGATCATCACGGAAAAGCTTTCCGAACGGCAGAATCTCCGGGTAGGCGATACCATTACCCTGGAAAACGGAGATGGGGTTCAGGCTTCTCTGACCATTACCGACATCTGCGAAAACTATGTATATCACTATGTGTACCTGTCCCCCAGCACCTATGAGAAGGCCTTTGGAAGCACACCTGCCAACAATGCCGTGCTCTGCATGCTGCCAGAGGACGAAAATGAGGGCACCGAGGACGCTTTGACCACCGACCTGCTCAAGTGCAGGGATGTGTCGGGGGCCCAGTTTACCACCGAGCTTTCCCGGAGCTTTGACAACACCATCCAAAGCATCGACTATATTGTGGTGGTGCTTATCATTTCCGCTGGAGCGCTGGCCTTTGTGGTGCTCTACAATCTGACCAACATCAACATCACCGAACGGGAAAAGGAATTGGCCACCATCAAGGTTTTGGGATTCTATGACGGAGAGGTCTCCGCCTACATCTATCGGGAAACCGCCCTGCTCACCTTGATCGGCACCGCCGCCGGGCTTGTCCTAGGCATCTTCCTCCACCAGTTCGTCATCCGCACCGCCGAGGTGGACATGGTCATGTTCGGCAGATCGATCTATTGGCCTAGCTTTGTGTGGGCCGCCCTGCTCACCCTTTTCTTCAGTATGCTGGTCAACCTGGTCATGCACCGGAAACTGAAAAAAATCAGCATGGTGGAAAGTATGAAGGCCCCGGAGTAAGGTCTCCTTTCCCCAACACCCGAAAAACCCAGGTTTTCCGGCCATGCTGGGAAGAATTCAAAATTTCTCTGCCCTTTTCACTAAATTTGGCTTGAAAAGGGGCGCAATCTGTAATACAATTATATTCAGTAATTTGTGCATTATTTCACAATCTCATATCTTGATTAAAGGAGTGCACTGAACATGAGCTTTCTCAGTAAAAAGACAATTGATGACATTGATGTAAAAGGCAAGCGGGTCTTGGTCCGCGTCGACTTCAACGTTCCTATGAAGGATGGCGTGATCACCAACGATAACCGTATTGTCGCGGCTCTGCCCACCATCAAGAAGCTGGTGGCCGACGGCGGCAAAGTGATCCTTTGCAGCCATCTGGGCAAGCCCAAGAATGGTCCCGAGGCTAAGTTCAGCCTGGCTCCCTGCGCCGTTCGTCTGTCCGAGCTGCTGGGCCAGCCCGTTGTCTTCGCCGACGACGACAACGTGGTGGGTGACAACGCCAAAGCCGCTGTGGCCGCTATGAAGGACGGCGACGTGGTTCTGCTCCAGAACACCCGTTTCCGCAAGGAAGAAACCAAGAACCTGGAGCCCTTCAGCTCTGAGCTGGCTAGCCTGGCTGATGTCTATGTGAACGATGCTTTCGGCTCCGCTCACCGGGCTCACTGCTCCACCGCCGGTGTCACCGACCATATCAAGGACACTGCCGTGGGCTATCTGATGGGCAAGGAAATCGAGTTCCTGGGCAACGCTGTGAACAATCCTGTGCGTCCCTTCGTGGCCATTCTGGGCGGCGCCAAGGTTGCCGATAAGCTGAGCGTCATCGAGAACCTGCTGACCAAGGTGGACACCCTGATCATCGGCGGCGGCATGGCCTACACCTTCCTGAAGGCTCAGGGCAACGAGGTGGGCACCTCTCTGGTTGACGACGAGAAGCTGGATTACTGCAAGAACATGCTGCAAAAGGCCCAGGAGAAGGGCGTTAAGTTGCTGCTGCCCCTGGATACTGCTGTGGCTGCTGCTTTCCCGGATCCCATCGACGCTCCCATCGAAGTGGAGTATGTGGACTCCGATAAGATCCCCGCTGATAAGATGGGCCTGGATATCGGCCCCAAGACCCAGGCTGCTTTTGCCGAGGCCGTGAAGAGTGCCAAGACCGTGGTTTGGAATGGCCCCATGGGCGTGTTCGAGAACCCTGTTCTGGCTGAGGGCACCAAGGCTGTGGCCAAGGCTCTGGCTGAGACCGATGCCACCACCGTCATCGGCGGTGGCGACTCCGCTGCTGCTGTGATGCAGCTGGGCTATGCGGACAAGATGTCCCATATCTCCACCGGCGGCGGCGCTTCTCTGGAATACCTGGAAGGCAAAGTCCTCCCCGGCATTGCTTGCATCGCTGACAAATAAATCGCTTCCGAAATGCGGCGGCCCCAAGCCGCCGCATTTTTAACGGGTTCCGCCCCCTGGGACGAGCCTGCTATAACCTTTCAATTCATTATCTAAAAGGAGAGAATTCCCTATGAATAAAGCACTGCGCAAAGCCGTTATCGCCGGCAACTGGAAAATGAACAAGACCCCTGCTGAAGCCAAAGAACTGATTGCCGCCATCGCTCCCCTGGTGAAGGATGCCGGCTGTGAAGTGGTTGCATGCACTCCCTATGTGGATCTGTCTTCCGCCCAGGAAGCCGCTGCTGGCACCAACATTCAGATCGGTGCCGAGAACTGCCACTGGGAAAAGAGCGGCGCCTACACCGGCGAAATTTCTGCTGAAATGCTCACCTCTATGGGCGTGAAGATTGTCATCATCGGCCACAGCGAGCGCCGTCAGTATTTCGGTGAAACCGACGTCACCGTGCAGAAGCGTGTCCGCGCCGCTCTGGACGCCGGCATGACTGTGATCCTCTGCGTCGGCGAGACCCTGGAGCAGCGGGAGCAGGGCATCACCAGCGAGCTGGTTGCCATGCAGACCAAGATTGCTCTGTGCGGCGTCACCGAGGAAGAGCTGAAGCGGATCATCATCGCTTACGAGCCTGTGTGGGCCATCGGCACCGGCAAGACCGCCACTGCCGAGCAGGCCAATGAAGTGTGCCACACCATCCGTGAGACCATCTGCCAGGTTTACGGCCAGGCTGCTGCGGACGGCATCACCATCCAGTACGGTGGCTCCATGAACGCAGGCAACGCTGCTGAGCTGCTGGCTCAGCCCGACGTGGACGGCGGTCTGATCGGCGGCGCTTCCCTGAAGCCCAACGACTTTGCCACCATCGTCAAGGCAGCTACCGAGGGCTAAGCTCTGTGAACTGCCCTATCTGCGGAAAAGAGATGGAGCCTGGTTTTGTGCAGACTAATCAAAGAGCTGCCTGGGTCAAAAAGCCTCATCCCTTGACGTTGATGCCCAAGGATGGAGAAATCCTTCTGGACAACAAAATTTTTAGTTCTTGTTCCTTCCCCGGCTGGATTTGTAAAGCGTGTAAAAAAATAGTGCTGGACTATGAGGGAAAATCCAGCCAGGAAGGATAATTCTCAGCTGCAAAAATCGCTCGCAGATACCGCAGCTTACAAGTTCTTTGCTTTTTTCTCTCAAGAAAGAAGAGAATAGGCGCACCAGAAGGTGCGACCTTTATCAGGCTATCCTTTGGGAAAGCCTGGGAAAGGATGTGTCATTACTGTGAAAAAACCTCTCGTTTTGATGATTTTGGACGGCTTTGGCATTGCTCCCGCCGAGGGAAACGCCATTGCTGCTGCCAAAAAACCCAATCTTGATAAAATCTTCGCAGAAAACCCCCACACCCAGATCGGCGCTTCCGGCATGGACGTGGGCCTGCCTGACGGTCAGATGGGCAACAGCGAAGTAGCCCACACCAACATCGGTGCCGGCCGCATCGTCTACCAGGAGCTGACCCGGATCACCAAGTCCGCCCAGGACGGGGACATGGATAAGAACGAGGCTCTGGTGAAGGCCATGAAGAACGCCAAGGAGAACGGCAAAGCCCTGCACTTTATGGGTTTGCTGTCCGACGGCGGTGTTCACAGCCACAACTCTCACCTTTACGCTTTGCTGGAAATGGCCAAGCGCATGGGTCTGGAGAAAGTGTTTATCCACTGCTTTATGGACGGCCGTGACGTGCCCCCCTCCAGTGGTAAGGACTATGTGGCAGACCTGCTGAAAAAGCTGGACGAGATCGGTGTAGGCAAAGTGGCCACCGTCATGGGCCGTTACTACGCCATGGACCGTGACAACCGCTGGGAGCGTGTGGAGAAAGCCTATGCTGCCATGGTGTACGGCGAAGGCGAACAGGCAGACTGCCCTCTGTGCGCCATGCAGAATTCCTATGACAAGGAAGTCACTGACGAGTTTGTGGTGCCCACCGTCATCAAGGGTGCCGAGCCCATCAGCGAAGGGGATTCCGTCATCTTCTACAACTTCCGTCCTGACCGTGCTCGTGAGATCACCCGCACTCTGGTGGATCCCGATTTCACCGGCTTTGAGCGGAAGAAGGGCTTCTTCCCCTTGACCTATGTGTGCATGACTCAGTACGATGCCACGATGCCCAATGTTGACGTGGCATACAAGCCTGAATCTCTGGTGAACACCTTTGGCGAATATATCTCCAACAAGGGTCTGACCCAGCTGCGCATCGCTGAAACCGAGAAGTACGCTCATGTAACCTTCTTCTTCAATGGCGGTGTGGAAAAGCAGTATCCCGGCGAAGACCGGATCCTGGTCAAGTCCCCTGCTGTGGCAACCTATGACCTGCAGCCCGAAATGAGCGCTTACGAGGTTACCGACAAGATGGTGGAAGCCGTCAAGTCCGGCAAGTACGACGCTTTGATTCTCAACTACGCCAACTGCGACATGGTGGGCCACACCGGCGTGTTCGAAGCCGCTGTAAAGGCTGTGGAAGCAGTGGACACCTGTGTAGGCCGGGTTGTGGAAGCCGTAAAGGAAATGGGCGGCTGCGTGCTGCTCACCGCCGACCACGGCAACGCCGACCGGATGGTGGATACCGACGGTTCTCCCTTTACTGCCCATACCACCAATCCCGTTCCCTTCTGTGTGATCAACCATCCCTGCCAGCTTCGGGAAGGCGGCCGTTTGGCGGACATCGCCCCCACGATGCTGAAGATTCTGGATCTGCCCCAGCCTGCCGAAATGACCGGCGAAAGCATCATCCTGTAAAACAGGGAATCCTCCGGGATTCTTCTGATTTGTTTTCCACAAAAGAAAAGGCCTCCGGTGTAAAACCGGGGGCTTTTTTTCATGGGGATTACTTTTTCGAGGGTTCGGATTCTCCTTGACCTTGGGTCCAAAGCTTCCCCAGAATGTCCTTGAGGACCAGGAAGGCGTCTTGAGGGGTGTATCCATACTCCTGCTCCAATTGCCGGATTAGCGCCTGCAGAGGGCTTGTATACCGCTCTATTTCCACCTCTTCCTGATATTGGGTCAAGATGGGATACATTTGACCCCACAGCTTTGTCCAGTCAATCTTCTGTTGAGTCTCTTCACTGGTGCGGGCAATTACCTGCTGTATCTCCCGAACATCTGCATCATATTCCACCAACTGGTCCAGGGTCACCCGATACAGCTCCGCCAGATGTTTGGATTGGCGTATGTCGGGAAGAGTTTCGTCCAGTTCCCATTTGGAAATGGTCTGTCTGCTGACTCTCAACTGTTCCGCCACCTCTTCCTGGGTCATCCCACTCTTCTTCCGAGCGTTCCATAAACTGTTGCCTAAACTCATCCGCTTTCCTCCCTTTCCCTAGGTTTACCCCTAGTATACGAGATTCCCTGACGAAAATCTACCAGGATTTCCTTCCCCTTTCGCCCGTTTTCCTTCCATCCTGCAGAATTGAACCCCCATGTATTTCCCGTAGATTTTTTCTTGTAGAGAACTATAGCAGCCATTTCTGTGTGTATACTAAAATTTACCCACCTTTGATCGAAAGGGCTCGTACACAAACATAAAATAACCCACCGCGGGAAGAAAGGCAGTATTATACGCCAAACTGTCCCCGCGACGTAAAAGTTTTTGCCCCACCTTTGATCGAAAGGGCTCGTACACAAACATGAAATAACCCACCGCGGGAAGAAAGGCAGTATTATACGCCAGACTGTCCCCGCGACATAAAAGTTTTTGGCCCACCTTTTTTCAAAAAGGTGGGGGGAAAGGGAGATGTTATGAAGAAACGAATTGGGGCCTTTGCCCTGTGTATCGTATTGCTGTTCTGCTGCTCCGGTTGCGGAGGATTTAAGGAAGACGGAGAATTTACCTACCTGTTGCCTCAAAACGTCACTTCCCTGGATCCTCAAACTGCTTCCGGCAGTGCCGCCGGTACAGTCATCGATTCCATCTTTGAAGGACTTTGCAGAATCGATCAGGAAGGGGAAACTGTTCCCGGTGTAGCCGACCGCTGGGAATCCAACGACAGCCATACAGAGTTTACCTTCTACCTGCGTTCTAATGCCCGATGGAGCAATGGAGACCCCGTTACAGCCGACGATTTCCTGTTCGGCATTACCAGAGCTTTAAGCACAAATAGCGGCGCTTTGGCAGAGGATTTGCTTCCCATCCAGAATGCCCGCGCCTTTGCATCCGGCCAGTGTGAAGAATCCGATCTGGGAGTCACCGCTTTGGATGATCACACCTTGGTCATCCGACTGGAAGAAAGCAATCCCGATTTCCCCTCTCTCACCGCCAGTGCCCATTACATGCCATGCAATCGGGCCTACTTCCAGGAAAGCGCGGGCCATTATGGACTTTCTTCCCAGTATCTGATCACCAATGGCCCCTTTACCTTCTCCAGCATGTATTCTTGGCAAACCGATACGGGAAGCCGGTCCATCACCTTGACCCGCTCTTCCAATTACCGGGGAGAACGAAAAGTCCGCCCCGCCAAAATTACTTTCCTCATCGACTATGACAGCGCTTACAATGAGGATCCAGTGGCAGCTCTCCTCAGCGGGGAAGTGGACATCCTTTCCCTAACTGCCTCCCAAGCAGCTTCTGCTGAGGAACAGGGATGTGAGCTCATCACCCTGGACGATGCAGTGACAGGCCTGCTCCTTAATCCCCAGTGCGACAAGCTGGAAAATACCACCTTGCGTTCCTTGTTTTTCAAAACCCTGGACCGAGCCGATTTACTTTCCCGCCGGGAAAACGCGCGGGAAGCCTCAGGGATCATGGCGGACTGTGTTCAGTGGGACGGTGAAAGCTATTATGCCGATGGGACCACCATTTTCACCCAACAAGATCCCTCTGCCACCGAGAAAATTCCCTCTCTGCTCCAATCCCTGGACCTGGATCAAATCCCCAGCATCACGGTGATTTGCCCCGAGGACGACACTTCTATCCAGGTGGCAAACGGCTTTCTGGTAGCATGGAATAAAGCCTTGGGCAACGCCTTTAACATCGAGCCTCTAAGCGAGACAGAATTTCAGAGAAGGATTGCTTCCGGAGAGTATGAGGCAGCCCTGTACTCCCTGCGGGCTGGGGGAACCACTCCCTACGACGTACTCAAGGCCTTTGAAAGTACTGCCTTTCCCACTCTGTTCAGCAACCCTTCCTACGACCAGGCATTATCCCAGATTTCCTTTGACCTGGCTTCCTATCGGGAAGCCGAACAGCTGTTGGAACAGAATTATGTGTTTTATCCCATTTTCCGGGACAACACCTACTACGCCACCAACCCCAACACGAAAGGAATCACCGTGGCGCCAGACCAGAACATCGACTTTACCAACGCACGAAAACGATAACACAAAAAGCCTCGGGAAAACTCCCGAGGCTTTTTTCTGCCGGTAAACCGGCGCCGCTTCAAATGTTTTGATAGTCTTCCAGGATCTTTTTGGCCAGCTTGGAATCCACCTTGGCAAATCCCTGAGGATCTACAAAATCCAGGGACCGCAGGACCTCCTGGGACTGGCTGTATACCTCCAATCGGGTGGAATGGTAAACTGGCTCGTACTTTCGGGGCAGGAAAATGGCAAATTCCATTTCCCCCTCGTGAATCCTGCTAAAATAGGCGTGAACCCGATTTACTTGGTACGTCCGCCGAATGATGGTACACAGGGCGCTCTTCACCAGCTCCACTGCCACATCGTCGTATCCGGCGTCAAAAATCAAGATCTTCTCTTTGAGCTCCGCCAGATTTTTTACTGTGCGCTTGGTAAAAGACTGGATCTCCTGGGTGGGTTCGGCAACATTTTCTTCCCCTGCCGGCGTGACACAGATAATGTATCCCGCCTCGGGATCCGTGTACAAAAAGGAGTATGCCATGGCTGCAAAATAATTGCACCGGTTGCAACGCCAATCAAACAGGGTCTCATTGAGCACCCTCCGCTTCAGTTCCGGGTTCTCCTTGGCGTTAATGCTGGCATACAGCCTGTATTTCTGGGACTCCCCGCACTGTGGGCAGATGATGTCCTTTGAGATTTCCGTTGACATTCCCTTTGATTCCCCCTACCTGATCAGCCTTCAAAAGGCAGGTTCTCAATCTCCTCCACGGGCTTTTCCGCAGGGGCTTGAGGCGCTTCCTGGGCCTCAGAAGTTTCTTCCGTAACCGTCTCCGGCTCCCCTTCCACAATGGGGTCCTGGTCGTAGGCCGTCACATCATCCAGAGAGATTTCCTCCCGATCCGACTGGGGATTGGTGTAGAATTTCTCCAGCTGCTTGAGAGCCCGGTCCAAGCCCTCCTCCAAATGATCCAGATTGGCACAATGGGGCTCGGTAACAGGATTGTCCTTGTCCCGCAGATTGTTGTAGTAAAAACGGCCCAGAGCCAGATATTCCTTTTCCGCAGCCTTTTCCTGGCAGCGAATCACCGTGCGAATGCGGCTGAGCTGCGCGGCACGGCGGTTCTTTTCTCCCAGATAGCTGGCCGCTTCACTGACGGCCCGGCCAATGTTTTTCAAAAATTCCATACCGATACCTTCCTTTCCCCTAAAGGGCGTTTCTTTTGTCTATTATACCGCATAGCGGGGAAAAATAACACCCCCTTTCCGGGAAGATTTCCAAGAAATGCTTTCTCGAAAATTTGTTCTCTTTTTTTTAAAAAAAGCCTTGCAATTTGCTCCTCTCTCTGATACAGTAAGGCCCGCGAAAGGAACGTCTGTTCGAATCGAAAGGGGCTGGTGACATGGATTATCGGGTGTGGAGCGAATCCTATTGGAGAGAAGCTTCCCGGGTCAAAGAACGCATGAACCAAATTCGCAGAGAACCAAAAACAGGAAACAAGGGAGAACAAATCCTGCGTCAACGGCGGTTGGCCATCTTGTACGACATGTACCTGGATTGCACCCACACCGCTAAACTCCTGGCCGCCAGGGCCTATCGGGAAAGGAGCGGCTCATGATGGTTTCCAAACATCTGAGCCTGGATCTCATGGAGCAGGTCACCCACTTTCCCTGGAGCGGCGCCTCCACCAATCGGGGAGAACTGAATCAGGCAGGGAAAGTCCTGCGCATGGCCATGGAACAAGATCTCACTCCCCGGCAGCGGCAATGCATCGAGCTCTGCGTCTTCCAGGGACTGACTTTAAAAGAAGCCGGGGTTTTGTTGGGAGTCAATAAGAGCACTGTGTGCCGCCACTTGGAAAAAGCCAAAAACCGCTTGGAACACGCTGTCTCCTATGCAGGAATCGCCCGTTTGACCCGAGAGGAATGAAGGTGCCCTCCAATTGCGGGGGTGGGGAAAAACTGCTATAATGATTCCCAGAGAGAAAGGATGTGGCATCATGGAAGGAAAACAAGCTCTCAGGGAACGGCTGCAGCAGGTAAAGGTATTCGTGCTGGATATGGATGGGACTATCTACCTGGGGGAAAGCCTTTTCCCCTTTACCAAGAGGTTTCTGGAACAAGTTGGGAAAAGCGGCCGGGACTTCTACTTTTTCACAAACAACAGCTCCAAAAACCGGGAGGCCTATCTGGCAAAACTGAACCGGATGGGAATTTTATTGCCGCCGGAAAAAATGCTCATCTCCAACGGAGTGATTTTGGAGTGGCTCAAGGAACACCATCCAGGAGCCCGGTGTTATGTGGTGGGCACACCTCCCCTGTTGGAGGATTTTCAGAAGGCTGGCTTCTCCCTGGGTGAGGATGCGGATGTGGTCATCCTGGGCTTCGATACCACACTGACCTACGAAAAGCTCCGGATTGCCTGTGATTTGATCCGGGCCGGAAAGCCGGTGTACGGAGTTAATCCGGACTGGAATTGCCCGGTAGAAGGGGGATTTATCCCCGACTGCGGCTCCATCGCCGCTCTGGTAAAGGCTTCCACAGGAGTTCAGTGTGAATTTTTTGGAAAACCTTCTCCCCACACGCTCCGTTATATGCTGCGGCAAACGGGATGCAAGCCGGAAGAAATGGCTGTGGTGGGTGACAGACTCTATACGGATATTGTAGTGGCGGAAGGGACTCAGGTGCTTTCTGTGCTGGTCATGAGTGGGGAAACCACCCCCGAACTTCTCGCAAAAAGTTCCACAAAGCCCGATTTGGTTGTGGAAAACTTGGCGGAACTGGGCTCCCTTCTGGAAGAGGCAGGAACCCTGGGGCAATAAATTGTAGTTTTTACCGTATAGTTTCTCTTTCTTTCTCCCATACTAACCGGGAGAAAGGAAGGGTATCCATGGAATACGTCAATGCCTTTTGGGTAGGAGGGCTGATCTGCGTGGTGGGCCAGCTGCTCATCGATCTGACCCGCTTGACTCCGGCTCGGATCATGGTTTTGTTTGTCACCGCCGGGGTGGCCCTGGGGGCCTTGGGCATTTATGAGCCCCTGGCGGAATTCGCCGGATGCGGCGCAACGGTTCCCCTGACCGGATTTGGCTGGGCTCTTTCCGAAGGGGTACGGAAGGCCGTGGCGGAACAGGGATTCCTGGGAGCGTTTACCGGAGGCCTTACCGCCGGCGCAGCAGGCACAACAGCCGCCATTTTCTTTGGCTACGTGGCCGCCCTGGTGGCAAAACCCCGAGACAAGTCCTAACCCGCAAAAAAGGAGCTTTCCCTCTTGGAGAAAGCTCCTTTTCTTGTTTTCCCGTTTCCATCAAGGCAGCTGATTGCCGGCCGCCAAATACAGGGCGTACCAATCCTCTCGAGACAGCTGAATCTGACAGGCAGTACAGATATCCTTCAGCCGCTCCGAGTTGGTGGTCCCCACAATGGTCTGAATCTTCGCCGGATGACGGAGGATCCAGGCCACAGCCAAGGCTGTCTTGGAAATCCCATATTTTTCGGAGCACTCCCCCAGTTTCTCATTGAGCTGAGGGAATTTTTCGTTGTCGATGAATACCCCTTCAAAAAATCCGTACTGGAAGGGAGACCATGCCTGGACTGTCACCTGGTGAAGCCGGCAATAATCCAACACTTCTCCATCCCGGTCTGCAGAATGGGGGAATGCGGTATTGGCTTCCAAGCCGTGGGAAATCATCCCAGCGTGCATCAGGCTAAACTGCATCTGATTGGCGCAAAGAGGCTGAGACAATCCCGATTGCAACAGCTCTAACTGGCGGGCATCAAAATTGCTGACGCCAAAGTGGAGCACCTTTCCCTGCTGTTCCAGCTGGGAAAAAGCTTCTCCCACTTCCTCAGGCTCCATGAGGGCGTCAGGACGGTGCAGCAGCAAGAAGTCCAAGTGATCCGTATGGAGCCGCTGCAGAATATGTTCTACGCTTTCCAGGATGTGCTCTTTGGAGAAATCGTACAGTCCCGGACGGATGCCGCATTTGCTTTGGAGAATCAGCTTGTCCCGCAAACCCGGCTCCTTCTGAAGCACGTTTCCGAACAGGGCCTCACATTCTCCCCCACCGTAAATATCCGCATGGTCAAAGAAATTGACCCCGCAATCCAGGGCCGTGTGAATGTAAGCAGAAAGAGCTTCCTCCCCCATTTTGCTGATGCGCATGCACCCTACGCCAATGGCGGGTACCGTAACACCGCTTTTTCCCAGTTTCATTTGTTTCATTCCAAGATTCCTCCCATTTCAATCCTTTAGAAAAGATAAAAAAGCGGCAGGTCAACCCGCCGCCTTCTTAGGTTTACTGAATCGAGCAATCCAAATAGTGCTCCAATTCCTCGTCGTCCTTTTTCTTGTCCAGATAGAGCAGCAATGCCGAAAGAGCAGCCACTACTGCGGCAATGGCGGCCACGATGCCGATCAACAAGGCCAGCTTGCTTCCTTTTTTCATCTATGAGCACCTCCAGAACTTTAGTGTATCCCGTTCTTTCTAGTTAATGATACCCAATCTCACTGAAAAAGTCAACCAAAAAAATAGGCATATAGCCTTTCATCACGGTAAAAAAACAGCGCAGCGGCTGAATCAGCCCTGCGCACTGTTTTTTATGCTCCACCGATCCTCGGTAGCAGAAGTTTACGCACTCGCGTTGAGCTTCTTCGAGAGAGCGGACTTTCTTCTGGCAGCGGTATTCTTGTGGAGGATCCCCTTGGCAGCAGCCTGGTCGATCTTCTTGATGGCCACGCGCACAGCAGCTTCCTTGTCCTCGGTGTTGCCGGCAATAGCGGCGTTGGCCTTCTTGATCTCCGTCTTCAGCTGGGAGTTGATGGCCTTGTTCTGCATCGTCTTGGTGGCGATCACCTTCACGCGCTTTTTGGCAGATTTAATGTTCGGCATAAGTCACACCTCCTTCTAGAACGCAGAGATTATGATACCACGAGAAGGCCAAAAATGCAAGTTATTTTTTGATTTTTTGAAATTCAAATTGACATTGTTCCCCCCGTGTTGTAAAATAGCTCCGTGTAAAAGTTCTCTTTTTGTTTTCATATTGAATTTGCCCCTGTAGCTCAGTTGTATAGAGCGACCGCCTCCTAAGCGGTAGGCCACCAGTTAGAGTCTGGTCAGGGGTGCCAGTTGGAGCAAGCGCTGGGTGCGCCTGCTCTTTTTTTCTTTGAAGGCGTTGGCGCTTTTTGAGAAAAGTTTTTCAAGGTTCACTTCTTGGAACATGGTTTCATTTATGATATCATGAATAAAAGAATAGGCTTCAGGCGGTTTCTCGCAAACTTGGCCGGATGCTGGAAAAATGATCAAGGAGGAAAACCTATGTCTCAGAAGAACTACAGGCTTTACAAAAACCCCGATGGTCCCGACATCGGCACCACTTCGGCTCCTGTTTTGGAACAGGACGGCCTTTACTTTAAAGATGCCGCCCGAACTGGGTCCCTGCTTCCCTACGAAGACTGGCGTCTGGATGACCAGACCCGGGCCCAGGATCTGGCATCCCGGCTGAGCATTGAGGAGATTGCCGGGCTGATGATGTACTCCCCCCATCAGATGGTTCCCTCTTTGCCGGGAGAGCCCTTCCCTGCCACCTACGACGGCAAACCCTTCCTGGAAAGCGGCAAAGAAAAATGGGCCCTAACCGACCAGCAAATTCAGTTCCTGGAAAAGGATCACATCCGTCACGTTCTGGTCATGAAATTGGAGGACGCGGAAACAGCTGCCCAGTGGAGCAACCAAATGCAGCAGGCCGCAGAAGCCCTTCCCTGGGGAATCCCCGTCAACGTGTCCAGCGATCCCCGGCATGGGGCTTCCAAAGCGGGCGCGGAATACAAAAGCGGCGGCGGAGAAGTTTCCAAGTGGCCCGAGGGCTTGGGCATGGCAGCCACCTTCTCTCCAGAGTTGTGCCGTCAGTTTGGCAACGCCATTTCCAAGGAATACCGGGCCTTGGGTATTACCACCGCCCTCTCTCCCCAGGTGGATCTGGCCACGGAACCCCGCTGGATGCGGTTTGAAGACACCTTTGGCACCCACCCCGATCAGGTGACCGAGTTGGGAAAAATCTACTGTGACAGCCTCCAGACCACCCAGGGCAGCCCTGATGGCTGGGGAAAAGACAGCGTCTGCGCCATGGCCAAGCATTGGCCCGGCGGCGGTCCCTGTGAAGGCGGACGTGATGCCCACTACGCCTTTGGAAAATACGCCGTCTATCCGGGAAATAATTTGAAAACTCACCTGAAGCCCTTCCTTCAGGGAGCCTTCCACCTGGATGGTCCTACTGGCTCCGTGTCCGCCATTATGCCCTACTACACGGTTTCTTGGAATCAAGACACGAAAAATGGAAAAAATGTGGGCAACTCCTACAGCGAATACTTGATTTCTGACCTGCTCCGGAAAACCTACTCCTACGAGGGCATTGTCTGCACTGACTGGGGGATCACCGGAGATCCGGCCCCTGTGATGGATTCCTTTGGGAGCCGCTGTTTTGGGGTGGAATCCCTCACCGAGGCAGAGCGCCATTTACTGGCCATCGAAAACGGCGTAGACCAATTTGGAGGCAATTCCCGGATTGAACCCATCCTGGAAGCCTACCGGCTGGGCTGCGAAAAATACGGGGAACAGGTCATGCGGGCCCGGATGGAAGCCTCAGCCGTGCGGCTGCTGAAAAATATCTTCCGGTGCGGTCTCTTTGAAAATCCTTATCTAGACCCGGAAGAAAGCAAAAAAATTGTAGGCTGCGAAACCTTCTCCCAGGCAGGGTATCAGGCTCAGCTCCAGTCTGTGGTCATGGTGAAAAACCAAGGCGCATTGCCTTTGACCGAAGGCAAAAAAGTCTATATCCCCTCCCGCACCATCCAGGCCCGGAAAAATTTCTTCCGAGGTATGGATCCTCAGCGAACGGTGGATCCTGTGGAAGACAGTCTGGTGGAGAAGTACTACCACCGGGTTGACACCCCCCAGGAAGCGGATTTTGCTCTGGTCTTTGTAGAGAGTCCCCTGTCCGACGGCTACTCCCAGCAGGATGCGGATCAGGGTGGAAACGGCTATGTGCCTGTCTCCCTCCAATACCGCCCCTATGTGGCCAGGGAGGCCCGGGAAACCAGCATTGCCGGGGGAGATTTCCGGGAAAACTTTACCAACCGGAGCTATCGTGGCAAAACCGGCACTGCCGCCAACGAAGGGGATCTGGATCTGATCCTGGACACCAAAGCTGTCATGGGGGACAAGCCGGTCATCGTCTGCCTGCGCATGCACAATCCCACGGTTCCCAAGGAATGGGAATCCGCCGCAGATGGGATCCTCATTGACTTCGGCGTGCAAAAACAGGCCATCTTCGACTTGGTCAGCGGCGCGGCTGAACCTTCCGGATTGCTGCCTGTAGAAATTCCCGCCAATATGGAAACAGTGGAACACCACTCGGAAGACGTGCCCTTTGACCTGGACGTCTATGTGGACCAGGCTGGAAACGCCTATGGGTACGCCTTCGGCATGAACTGGGACGGAGTGATCCATGACCAGCGAGTGTCCCGTTATCCAAACCTGAAATAAAAGAGGGAAACAATGAAAAAACCAGCCTGCGGGCTGGTTTTTTCATTGGCAGTCTGGGAAGGAAAACCTTCCGTCACTGACCAAACCATGTTTTGGCTTTTGCCATGTGTTCCACGATTTTCACTCCAAAGGGACAACGCGTCTCGCATGCGCCACAGCCCACACAGTCTCCCGCTTTTGCCCCCAGGACACGGTAATGATCCCGCACCGTATCCGGCACGAACCCCTGTGCCTCACAGAGATCGGTGAATTTGTTCACCGTGGCAATGTCGATTCCCACAGTGCAGGGAGCGCAATGGCCGCAATACATGCATCGGTCCTGGAACCGGTGGGCAGGAGCGCTGCTCAGAAGGGTGGCATACTCTTTTTCCTCTTCCGGCAATTCACAATAGGCTGCCGCCTCTTTCAATTCCTTTACGTTTCTGGCCCCCGCCAACACCGAAGCCACTGCCGGCCGGGTCAGGCAATAATGAAGGCACTGGGGCACGGTCATAGCCACCCCAAAGGGGGACTCTCCCTCATCCAACAAGGCTCCTCCGGCAAAAGGCTTCATCACCGTAAGGGCCACCCCTTTTTCTTCACAAAGACGGTACAGGGCTTCCCGTTCGGGATCGATCCGGGCAAGGACACTTTGGCTTTCGTAGGTGGATTTCTCAAACATCACGTTGATGTCCTCGTTGGAGGGCAAAATATCATAGGCGGGATTGATGCTGAGCATCACCACTTCCACCAATCCTGTCTTTACCGCTTGCAGGGCAATTTTGGGATTGTGGGTCCCCAAACCGATGTGTTTGACCTTTCCCTCCCGCTTCAGGTCCAACACAAAGGTGAGAAACGACCCCTGAAAAATGGCGTCGAAATCCTTTTGCTCGTCCACATAATGGATCATGCCCACGTCGATGTAATCGGTGCGGAACCGGGTCAGTAGATCTTCCCAGGCCTCCTTGACCAGGTCCATGTTTCGGGTGCGCTGATATTGTCCATCGATCCACGCCGATCCAATTTGCCCCTGCACAATAAATTTCTCCCGGCGTCCCTCCATGCCCTTTCCCAGATAGGACCGGACATAGGGTTCGGAATTGTAACAGTCAAAGTAATTGATGCCCAGCTCTATCGCTGTATCAATAAGCTCCAGGGCAAACGCTTCTCCCTGGTTTACAAAGGCCTCGCTGCCTAGGCCAATTTCGCTGACCCGTAATCCCGTTTTCCCCAGCTGGCGATACTTCATGGTCTTCTTCCCCCTGTCCATCATCCGGTTTTCCGGCGGTTCTCCGGAAAATCCCTTTGGCCCCATTATAAAGGTTAAACGTATCTCCAAGTCAAGAGAAAAAGTTCTTGGACTTTTCCCTTTTTCCAAACGGGGAGGGCCCGGAATCGACACCCAGTCCTGCAAGAACATCCCAGCCCAGGATCACGGCTTTGCTGACCTGGGCTGGGACAAGGGCAAGCTTTGTGCCCCCATCCCGCTAAATCCTTCTCCGAAGCAAACACCGGCTATAAAAGGCAGCAGCGTGTTCTCCGACGATGGGAAGAACACGCTGTTTTATTCCCGGGACCGCCCAGGAAAAAGTGTATTTTTTGGGGAAACATATTGACAAGCTCGCCCTTTCGCGCTACATTCTACCACAAAGCACCGATGTCTTGGAGACTCGGAGAAAGGGATGGAGATTGTATCATGTATGACGGATTGTCCAACAACATGGGGAACCTGCACCTGCTTTCCAACGCAGTGACTCGTTCCATCAGCCCGGAAAATTTTACAGGAGAAAAAGGAAAAGGGGCCATGTGTGAATTGGAACATGGCTCTGCCAAAGCAGCGGCTCGGGATTTGGGCAAAGGATGGAAGGTGAATCCCTATATCCATATTGCTCCTCACAGCACCTTTGAAATTGCCAACATCGAGGGCCCCGGCGCCATCCAGCACATCTGGATGACTCCTGTGGGAAAATGGAGGAACACCATTCTCCGGTTTTACTGGGACGACCAGGAAATTCCCTCTGTAGAATGCCCGGTGGGAGATTTCTTTTGCAGCGGCTGGCAGGACTTTTTCCAGATTTCCACTTTGGCAATATGCGTCAACCCAGGCAGCGGTTTGAACTGCTATTGGACCATGCCCTTCCGGAAAAAATGCCGGATCACTTTGGAAAACCGGGCCGAAGAAGATGTGGTAATCTACTACCAGATCGACTACACTTTGGGCGTGGTACCGGAAGACGCCGCCTATTTCCACGCACAGTTCCGGCGGATCAATCCCCTGCCTTATAAGGAGGTCTATCCCATTTTGGATGGCGTCCAGGGGAAGGGCCATTATGTGGGCACCTATCTGGCCTGGGGCGTCAACAACAACGGCTGGTGGGGAGAAGGAGAAATCAAATTCTACTTGGATGGAGATCAGGACTACCCCACCATTTGCGGCACAGGCACGGAGGATTATTTCTGCGGCTCCTATGACTTCGAAGATCCCTATCACCACCAAGGGTATCTGGAATTCACCACTCCTTACGGGGGATTCTATGAGGTCCATCGGGATGAGCTCTACAAGAGCCAAAAACGGTTCGGAATGTACCGGTTCCACATTGCGGATCCCATTCGATTCCATTCGGACCTGAAGGTAACCATCCAGGCCCTGGGATGGCGGGAAGGAGGCAGATATCTGCCCCTGCAAGATGACATCGCCTCCGTGGCCTTCTGGTATCAGACCCTGCCCACTCATCCCTTCCCCACCCTTCCCGACCGGGATTATCTGGAGATCATTTGAGGAAGGCCAACCGAAAAAAGGCAAAAAATAACGACGATCAGGGAGTGTCCTTTGAGGGCACTCCCCCTTTTTCGTTGATTTTCCCAACCCCCAGAAAACCCGGGCAAAAAAGAACCGCACTACTATATATAATTTTAACAAGAAATCTCGGAATATGTTAAAAAATTATAATTTGTATATCCACAAGAAGTGCTATAATATAGACAGCAGTGAGTCCCATGGGTCGGCCATCTGCCCTGTTTGCGATATTCCCACGGAAAAGGAGTGACACAGATGGAAAAAACGGAAAAGAAGCTGACTAAGTCCTCAAAAAGATGGGCGGTCCTGTGCGCCGCGGTGATTGTCCTTGCTGCCTGTGCCGTGGGAACGGTGCTCTGGTTTACCCGGCCTCCCACTCTGGAGGAGATGACGGCCAACATACCGGAAACCCCCTCGAAGGAATGGATGCAGCGGTATGTGGACCTGTCTCGACAAGATTTAGAGGAAACAATAAAGCAAAGGGTTGACGATCCCGAGGCTTGGCTGGCTTGGTATGAGGAACAGCCTTTAATTGACGAAATCGGCGGAGGAAAGTTCTTTATCGCGAAGTGGCTGGTCGCAATCCCCCAGGGATATACCGCCGGCCAAACAAAAACCGAAGATTATAAAGCGTACTATGTGCAAAAAGCAGTAGAAGATCCGGCGTTTCAGGCTGTGGTGGATTTGAAAGCGCCGGATTCACAGCAGTGGTGGGATTGGTTCCAGGCTCTGCCGCTTACAGACGCCTCTGAAACAAGCCAGTACTTGACCGCAAAATGGGTAGTAAACGTTCTCTTATCCTATGCGTATCCTTATGAGGAATTGAATGCCGCTTCTTATAATCTTTTTGATCCGTTCAATACTTGATGAAAAGAGCACAATCGCGAAAAAAGTTTCTATGGGAAAGCTCTCAGCGAACGCACCCGCTAACAGCGAAGGATGCATCCTTGGTCCAGCGTCACGATGGTAGCTGAGATGACCAAAAATAAACCCACGTCAAAACAGTGGGCAAAAAAGAACCGCACCCCACAAAAGTGAGGTGCGCATCTTGGGTCCAGCGTCACACTGGTGGCTTTACTGAACGAAAATGAACCCCTCTCCAAAAAGAGGAGCAAAGAATCCAGGTTTTATGCGATTTTCATAGAATTCCCCAAAAGGAAAATTACCACTGAACAAAAATGAACCCACACTCATTTTCAAAGTGACTAAGGCCGAGTGGATCGAAAATCCACAAGACAGATATATCATGGCGATATCACACATCAGAATTGCTAGCCAAGCTTCCCGACAAGTTCCTGCAAAAAACCGTTTACATCCCCAGATAGACAAACCATGGGGTAGAAAAGGTTCACGCCAGCAGGTCTAGCCTTTTTTACAGAACTGTAGAAGATGGCACGTTACTTACCAGTCCAGTTCTAAAGTCTGAATCAACCCGGAGTAGTGTCTTACTTGGCCTTCGAAGTCCTTTCCCCAGAGACACCAAAGAAAGAAACCTAGAAACTCAATTATATCCTTGTGTCTGGAGCTTCCACCTATAATTGAGTTTGATCTTCTTTTTCAGAGATGAAGAAGGCGGGCGTACTGGATAAACTTCGTGTCATCACTATATAAACCAGTTAATGATGCAATAAAACTTATGAAAACGCAAAATCCCAACCAATCCACAAGATAAAGTCTACTCGAATTGGCTGGGATCTCTTTTACGCTCTAGCCCCTAGCCCTATTACCACTATATGGAGGAAAGGCTATTGCTAGGCAATATTCTTTACCGTTCTCACTATACAGGCTACCAGAAACCTCCATGTAGGAGATTGTCTGTCGACAAGCTTTTCGTACAGCATCTTCATAGGACTCTCCTTTACCAAAAGAAGACCCTTTCAACTTTTCAAATACCTGTTGCTCTAATTTAGGTATGGTAAACAACTTTTTTTGACGAAGTATCACACTAGTGACTAGATTCTGCATATCAGCATGTCTTACGACTGCCTCTCCAGTTTTCACCTTACACATTCATCATGCACCTCTTTCTAGGTTCACATGAACCAAGCAGTCTATGGCGGAACCAAAATAAGAAATACGAACATATTATACGCCCTTGCTGTGGCAAAAGTCAAGGGCATTTTGCGATTTATCTGATGTATAACAAGTCCCTATAGTGCTGACCTTTACAAATTGCCCGTTTATCACTCTTGGTCAGAGAAAGGGGGCGGTGGAAAGAGATGATCGAATTCTTCCTTTAGTTCATGACCAATCTCAGTGCAGATTTCTTCGGTTAATTCTTCTAAAATGACATCGGATTGACTTGGATTCTTTAGGTTGACACAAACATTCATCCAAAGGTTGGCGGCTCGATAGTCCTGGAGGATAGGAAGAATAGTGTTATGAATGTCATATCTATAGGGACAACCTTTAGAAGAGTAGAGATAAATTGTGTCTTTTGGGGAAACAGAGATACCCAGACTTTTGCAGGCCCTATTAGGAGATATGATATAGTCTTTGATTTTCCCATTTTTACAATTATCATCTAGTACTTTCTTGATTATATCTTCACTTTGTACACCAAAATAATAGTAAAGACCATCAAAATCTGCCTTTGTTTGAATGGAACTTTGGAGTTGCTGGATGCGTAACAGTGACTCAACTGCTTCTTGGCTTTCGTTACCGCTTGTATTCATAAGTTTAAGATATTCATGCTCTAGGTGGTAATTCACTCGTTGCTTGGTTAGCCCCGCATATTTCAAAACTCCATCCATCACCTTTCCAGCATCTTTCTGACGCTTTAACAAGGTGTAATAATGTTTATGGTTTAAAAGAACCTCTTCTAGTGAATTCTTAAGAATTTGGATATCTTCTTCGCTTCTACCTGGGCGATCATTCCGCAACTCTTCTCTAGTCCCTTCATCACTGAGACAAATAAGAGCACTATGAAGGACTGAGATTAACCATGAATCGTTCCATTTTGCAACTTTATTTTCGGTGGCCTCAGTTCCCAGTGCAAAACCCAAGGCTTCCCACAACTCTTGAATTTCTGGGCAGATAGATCGCTCATCATCGCGAGAACGAAGATAATCTTCTGCTAATAACTTCACAGCCTTCTGAAGGAGTTGACTTGTTTTTACTGCTCGATGGTGATAATTAATACGGGCGAAAACCTTATAGCGCATGATTAATAGGTCGTCAATATCATCTGTCATTTTTTCAGGAAAAGCTACTGCAAAAGTATTCATTTTTGGCATAACCAGCTTAGCTGAGTAAATAATACGCTCATACGGTATGAAGCCCCAATCTACACCGGCATTCTGTGTATCACGGACAATATAATCCATGCGATCTGCATCTACAGGACCATCTATTATACGATGAAGGGCAGTGAATAAAGGAGTCTTTTCCAGCAGGATTGCATAAGTGAATTCAACCACGGTTACATAGTACAGAGCTTTAATTGTCTTGATTTTAACCACTTTCTCAGTGTTAAGCTCACAAAAAAGCTCTGTGAGAACGTTCAAAAAAGCATACTGGAGCATTTTCAAACCAATAGCTTCATGCAATTCAACCTTATCATTCTCTTCTTTTGTTTCCTGTGGCAGGAGAAGGGTAGGTCTGTTTTCTTTGTTAAGGAAAGGCTTAATCATGGCAGACAAACGATCCGCCTTTTTCTTTACAAAGCTTTTATCATCCGTCACACATCTGTTGTATAGATCCCTCATGGTCCATTCTATGACATGACTGAATGGAGGATGCCCCACATCATGAAATAGCGCCGCTAACCGGATAGCCTCAAGAACGCATTGGTACAGGAAAGAAGGCAAAAAGAGATTATTAGTGTCAGCTTCACCGTACAAGCCATAAAAGCAGACGCTTTGCCGGTCTAGTGCAACATCGTTGATTACACCTGTTTTTACTCCTTCAAACACAATTTTACTGACTTTATTGAAAGATGTACATGTGCTGACTGGGAGGGCAGAATTAAGTGAATCAGAAAACTTCGCATTGCACCAAATTGTACCGTTTAAAGCTATACGATCCGCAAAGCCTTCAACAATAGTCTTAAAGCTGCGCGAAAGTGCTTCGATCAACTTTACTTGGGTGTTTTGTTCTGCATTTTTCACAGAGGAAAAGAGCATCTCACCAGCCCTCTCCATGGTGCCAAGACAGTGCTCATATCGTTTAGTTCGATTGGTCGGAAAGGTCATATAAACTGTAGAACTCTGGTACACATCATGTAAACGATTAAAAAAGGGGGTTGACATCATCTGGGATTCAAATTGGCTCAAATAGATTGTCCCAGCAATATTATCTGTGATTTGCCGTAATTTTTGTTGTGTGATACCCATTAAAATCAAGCCACCCTCCACATTTGCTTATACATTATATTATAACTAATGTCAAATTTGTTGTCCAGATAAAATTGCTGATTGCGACATTTTTTGGATTTGCTCTTCTGGGTTAATTATGAATAGCTTTAAAAAGTAAATTGCCGAAGACTGATACAGTTATGCATTCCTGGTTATAAGGACAGCATACTGCTCTTGCGTAAATTGAAATGTAAAAATAGTGTGGAGGGGGATAGCATAATCCCACAACAAAATGTATGGACTGTGGCAATTTTAAGCTGCTGAGGAATTATGGGTTCAATTACTATCCGTTGACGAGCTGTTATTGAAAGAGCCCGCTGCTGGCTTTCACCAAGCAGCGTTTGCCATCCAGAATGGTCCAGCGCTTTCGGAGGTTGCCGTCACACGTCCAGTCCGGTGAGCGGAGGTCGATACCGCTGGTTTTGCTAAGTTTCCCCAGCAGAGCGTTCCCCACATCAGGGGAAAATTTGTTTTCAAAAAAGTTGACCTCATTCCAGGAAAGGCTGCCACCTGCTGGTTTTACCCAGTAGTGTTCGGACAGGCTCAGACCCAAGTTTCTGGAAATCACCTTCTGTGGGTCGGGGAAACCCAATTGGCTGAGGGCCTCCACTAACCCAGAGCGGGCGGAAGGAATGAACCGGTCTGACCACCATGTGTTGAGGGCAGCCCGGTCGGCCTTGCCCTGGACGGCGGGAACCCCCACCGGCAAATTCTCCCTATGGGCCAGTTCCCCTACAAGGGGAATTTTCGTCCCGCCATCATCCAAGACTATTTCCACCACGGGTCTGTCCTTGTGCATTAGGGTGTAGTTCACGAGTACCGCCTCCTTCCTATTTGTAGTATACAGGATGAAGGAAGCAGAATCAACGAAATTACCACGCCATGCTAGGCTGGTAAGACTGTTCTTCTTCCTCGTCCTGAGAATCGTCCTGGTTATCAGATTCATCCCAGGCCTCTTCCTCGTCTTGGGATTCCTCATCCTCCAAGGAGCCCTCCTGTTCTTCCTCCAACTCGCCGTCCTCCACATCTTCTATTCCATCGGCTACTTCGCTGCCCTCGAACACTCCTTCCGCTTCCAGGGCTTCTTCCTCCCAGGCTTCCTCTGCCCCGTCATCCTCCTGGGGCACTTCCTCGGAACCGGCCTCAAAATCGTCCACGGGGGCGGCGTCCTCCTGGGCTGCGGATTGTTCCTCCAGCCCGGCATCGGGGCCGTCCTGGGCCTCCTGGGGGGCAAACTCGTCCTGGTTTTCTTCCTCTGTTTCTTCAGCCTCGGTTTGGTCATCCGATTCTTCCTCGTCCTCCTGTTCCTCTGGGTGGCGGGCCTGGTACTGGGCTTCGTCCTGCTCCAATTCAGCTTCAATCAGTCCAACGACGAATTGCTTCTGACTCATGTGATTGCGTTCCAGATAGGCTTTTACACGCTGAAACAGGCTGTCCGGCACCTGGAAGGCCAGGGTTCGCATTCGCTCCATAGATTTTTCCTCCTTCAGTTCAAGTTTGGGATGTAGCTCGTGGTCCACGGCCTGGGCGATAAATTCTCCCATGGTCATGCCATGGGCCTCGATGTAGGCTTTCACTTCCGCGTGAAGGTCCGCCGGGATCTTCACGGTGATTCCTTTCATTTCAGGCAAGATGGTCACTCTCCTCTAAAAAATTTTCCATGGCCTGGAGGAGCAGGTCTTCCAGAGGAATTTCCAGCTCCGCCGCTCGGTCTAGAAGGGCGGCATACTGGGATTCGGTGAGTTGAATGGTGTAGGTGGTGTCGATACAATCACGTCCCTTCATTTGCTTTGAAAATAGAAAAAGCCCCCGCTGAGTAAAATAGCGGAGGCTTTCGGTTGCATTGTGTTCTTTTTTCTGCTAGAATGGGCTTGCGGGGACATCCCCGTGAGAGCCTGCCAGAAAACGGTAGGCGGCTGGCCTTCAATCAGAGGGCCTGAACCCTCTGTGTACATAGAACCGCAAGACGGAATCTATGGAAAGGAGGGCAGCTTATGAGTGACTTTGAGATGCTCTCCATTGTGCTGATGATTCTTGGAATCATTGTCACGTTGGTAATCGCATACGTCCAAGCCACGAAAAAGTAGTCGCCCCCGGCTAAGGAAAACGACTACTTTTTCAACAAAGTATTAAATTTCTTTGGGCCAGCCGTCTTACCGGCAGGCTCTCTTTCTATGTCTATTATAGTCCCAAATAGGGGCAATGTCAACTAGCGCCAGCCCAGCGGGGCTGGTTCTTTTTCTATGGGTCAGTATAAATCATATCGGGAAAGGAATCAATTATCTTCCTCTTTGACCCATTTCAGTTTCATCTGCGCGGGATAGAGGTCTACGGTTGGCCGCCGTTTTCCGGTCCATTGCAGGCCGCCTGCCTGTCCCACACATCGCCAGCCTGCGGCCTTTAGTGATATACCAGTTTCGGATTCTAGAATATAAGTGACCAGCCTTTTATAGCCCATTGCCCTAGCCGCCCGCCAAGCCGCGGCGTACAACATGGAGCAACCATTTTTGGTGCCATCTGTACAGAGCCTGGTCACCTCTAAGGTCCAGCCATCATCCAGATGCCTGCTGACCGGGCGGCCCACGATGACAACTCCGACGATCCTCTCCCCATCGGTGCAAGCGATGCTGTATTTGTGTCCCGTCACTGGGCGGTGGTGCCTGTGGTGTTCCGCGACAAAAGCGTTTGCCTCAGCCAAGGATACGGGGCAAAGTTCCAGTTTTCTCTTGTCTACCACATATTCATCCCCTCTTGCTGTTCCAAAATCTCTTGCTCCGCCAGATCCAGTCCACGGGCCAGCCTGGGGTCTGCCGCCACATCCTCAAAGGAGAGCCCCAGGGAGTCCAGGGCGTCCTCTACAGTACCGGTGTAGCTGTATTCATGATTTTCCAGCTCGCCGAAAAACATATCCTTGATGAATCCCTCCCCAGTGGGGTCGGCGTCTATGGCAGCTTGGAGTTCCCTGTGGTGCCGGGCAAATGTCTCGTGCATCAAGGGAGCATCCTTTTTCTGAATGAAGCCTCCAAAGGGAATACGGGCGATCTTGTCCAAATCTTTTTTGGATCAAGGCCCCACTCCTTCATGACCTCGTAGAATTGCTCTTGGCTGAAAGCGAACCGCATGGGGAGGGCGTTCACCTCCTGCTGCTGACGGTTTCGCATGACTTGATATTGGTTGATGGTCTCACCCCCTCTCCGACAGGACGACCACCCTGCGGTTTCCGTCCTTAAACGTAACCTCCAGCTTCTCCGCAGATTCCACCCGGATGGTTTCCACCACCTTGCGCACCAGGAGGTCGTCAAAGGCGAGGCCACTTTCCTTGAATTTCTCCAGCAGGGCGGCAATTTCGGCCATCCGTGCCTCGTCCACCGCCTGGTTTTTTTGCATGGCCTGCACACCCTCCAGCTGGGCGTGGAGCTGCTCCAATTCACGCTTGATGCGAAGGAATTGAAAGTCGTACTTGCCATCGTCATTTTCCTCTAAGGCTTTGGCGATGAGAGCTTTCCGCTCTTTTTGTAAATCATTGATTTTGGTGCGGATAGCGTACTCGCTGTCCGCAGTCTCCGGGGTCAATACCGAGCGGATGCTCTGCATGGTGACCTCCATTGTTTCGTTCTTGTGAATGTACTGCTGGGAGATTGCTTCCATTACGGCGGCTTGGAGAACCGTTTCCTCGATGGTGGGGGAATCGGGGCAGCTGGCTGCTTTGTCCTGGTGGGCGCCGCAGCGCCACACCACTTTCACTTTCCCCCGGCGGTGCCAGGTGATTCGCCGGTACAGGGCGCCGCACTTGCCGCACATCACCAGAGTGGACAAGGCATACTTCCCACTGTATCTGCCGAATGGCGTTTTTGCTTTCTCAGAGGCAGGCCGCTTGGAGACCCGTTTCGCCAGTTCCTCCTGAGCGCGGTCGAAGATGTCAGGCTCCAGGATTGCGGGAAGGCAGCCGACAATGTAGTATTTCGGCAGGTCGCCGTTGTTCGCAATGGCGTGGTCAGAAAACAGGCTGGGCTTGTAGGTCTTTTGCAGCAGCACGTCCCCTTTATACTTCACGTTGGATAGGATGGAACGGATAGTGGCGATGCTCCAGGTTTTCTTCCCCCGGGGACTGGGAGTGCCCTGACCCTCCAAGCGTTTTCCAATCATTTGCAGGCTGCTGCCATCCAGGAACCACTGGTATATGGAGCGAATCACCTGGGCCTGCTCCGGGTCGATGGCGATGTCTCCCTCGGCGCCCTCGCAAAGCCCGTAGGTGTTGGAGGGAATGGTCACTGTTCCCTGGGCGTAGGCCATGTGCAGGCCCCGGCGCACATTTTCCCGGATGGACTCTGACTCGGATTGGCTGAAGGCACTGTGAAACGCCAGGATCAATTCCGAGTTCATGGTTCGAGTGTCCACAGCTTCTTTCTCGAACAGCACCCCAATATTTCTCTCCCGCAAGGCGCGAATGGTGCGGAGCACATCCACGCTGTTGCGCCCGAATCTCGAAACTGATTTGCATAATATTAGATCAATGCGTCCCTCCCGACATGCCCGGAGCATCCGTTTGAAGTCCTCACGGTGTTTCATACTGGTGCCGGTGATGCCCTCGTCGGCGTAGATGCCCGCCATTTTCCAGGCCGGGTTCCCGCCGATTTTCTCGGTGTAATAGGCCAGCTGGTTTTTGTAGCTGTTGATCTGTTCTTCCGAGTCGGTGGACACCCGGCAGTAGGCAGCCACCCGCAGTTTCTGGTTGGCGGACTTGCCTGGGGTATTCCGGGTCAGGGTGGCGGGGATGATGGTGACTTTCTCTTTCCCAGCTTGGATTTTCACGGAGCATCACCTTCCCCGATGAACACGCCGTTTTGCAGCTTCAAGAGGATCTCCCCTTTCCGTGTGAGATGTATTTCAGAAACCGTTCTTTCAAACAGTGTCCTATCAAAAGTAGACAGCGGCCCCGCGTGGAGCAGGGTCGCTGTCAATCTATCTGTAATGTGTCGGGCGCTGTTTATTGCCTGATAGTTTTCCGCCGCACATTGCAGAGCAAGGGTAACCAGCTCGTCCTCGGAGAAATTGCCGCTGTCCAGCCTGCGGAAGATCTCGTTGGTGAGCCGCCGGGCCTCCATGGAGGCGACCGGGATGTCATTTTCCTCTTTTTCTGCTAGCAAGGGATTGTCCACCAGACGCTGCTGGAGGAGGAAAACCCTATGTTTAAAATCCTCGTCAGGCAGAGGAAGGAAGTAACCGCACCGGGGACACTTCCAGGTGACGGGATTCTCGAACCGGCTGTCCATCCGCCGCACCATGGAGCCACCGCAGTGATGGCAGTACACCAAACTTTTGAACAGCTTGATGTCCTCGTCCACCGGCTGGCGGTTGGTGTTGGCCCTCTCTTTCTTCTGGTGGGCCATCTGGAACTGTTTCTCGGTGATGAGCTGGGGGAAGTCTCCCTCTCCCGTGTATTTGGCGTTGTCCAGGATTCGCTTCACTCTGGCTTTATTCCATTGACAGCAGCCGGGGAGATATTCCACCAGCTTGGCAGTAAGGCGGGCGGCGATCCTGCTGAGGGGTTCCCCGCTGAGGTACGCCGCAAACACCGCTCGGACAGTTTGGCTCTCCTGGGGATGCGCTATCAACGCGCCGTTTTGATACTGGTATCCGAAGGGAATATTCCGGTTTCTCACTGGGGCAGCACCTCCTTGAGTTCCAGTCCACACCTTAATTTGAAAAGCAGCTCCGTGTTGGAGATAGGGATAATTTTCTCCACTAGCTGGTCGAACAAATCAATGTCTAACTCCCAGGGGATTTCCGGAAGGGCTGCCAACTGTTCTTGCAGTTCCCGCAACTTGTCCAGGGTTTCCAGGGCCTTGCTGCCATGGATGATTTTCCCTCGCTGGTCGCTCAGCTTCTTCCGCTGGGAAGCCAGGGCATCGCTTTGCTCCCGGAAGTCTGTGTCCTCGATGAAGCCCTTGTTGTGAAGACGTTGGAGTGTGTGGGCCTTTTCGTTCAAGTCCGCCAGGGCGGCGTTTAGCTCAAAGAGTTTCGTGTTGCCCTGCTCCTGCCGGGCGGCGATCTCTTCCAGGAGGGAGAGGGTGCCATGAAGGACGTTTTCTTGATTGGTATAGAGTTTGCCCACCATGGTGAGAAACGCCATTTTCACCTGGGCTTCCTTATACCGGATTTTAACACAGGGAGAACCATTGTTTTCCCGGTTTCGGCATCCCCAATAGTAGGCGTTTCGGATTTTAAGCCTGCGAAACTGATTTCCGCAGTCGTGACATTCTATTTTGAGGGACACTCTCCCCTCTCCCCTACCCGTATGCAAAGCACGTTGGGCAATCAGCCGCTGTACCTGTTCAAAATCTTCTTTTGTGATGATAGGTTCATGGCATCCGTGAATATGGTACATGGGGAGTTCACCGTGGTTTACCCTGCGGGTCGTGGGGATTGTGGGAGTCCTGTAACGCTTCTGTACAATGGCATCCCCTATGTACCTCTCATTTTTCAGGAGATATTCCACACTGCTTCTCCCCCATTTTCCACCTTGGCGGGTAGGGATTTGATGCTGGTTTAGCTCCTTCGCGATAGCCAGAGCACCTCGACCGGAGAGGAATAACGAAAAAATCGCGCGCACGACCCGGGCTTCTTCCGGCTCAGGAATCAGAACGCCTTTCTCCAAACGGTATCCGAAGGGTGCGTAGGTGGTGATGAAGTCCCCATTTTCCATCCGCTTCTGGTAGCTCCACCTCACATTTTTTGAAATGGAGGTACTTTCCTCCTGAGCGGCCATGGCCAGCAGGGTGAGCTGCATCTCCCCCAGCATTTGGGCGGTATCGATCCCCTGTTCCTCAAAAACAACGACCACGTCCAAGTCTTTCAACTCGCGCGTGGTCTCGATGAGTTCCAGGGTATTCCGGGCGAACCGGGAAACGGACTTCACCAGGATGCGGGAGATCTTCCCGGCCCGGCAGTCATCCAGCATCCGTTTGAACTCGTCCCGCTTCTCCAGGCTGGTGCCGGTGATCCCTTCATCAGCGTAGATGTCCACTAACTCCCAGCCAGGGTGCTGGTCGATGTAGTTTGTGTAGTACCCGATTTGGGTGCGGTAGGAGTTGAGCTGGTCTTTGGAGTCGGTGGACACCCGGCAGTATGCCGCTACTTTTTCAACAACTTCACCCTGGGGTTGATATGGCTGAATGACCTGTACCTGTGCCACCTGGCTCACCTCCTATCTACGGACATTACCAGAAATCGGGGCCAAAGTCCATACCCAATGTGGCTAGATGTACCCCCGCTCCGGGCGGAAAATTTCGGCGTTGTACCTACAAACCTTTTCGTACTCTGTTTCGCTCAGCAGACCCCGTTCTAACAGATATTGTAGGGCTTTTTTAGCGTAATAGTAGTTGATGGAATTCTCCAAGTTCACAGTGTTTTCCTCCCTCCATACGATTCAAGACACAAGGACGGGCGCAGACTTGCCATTTAAGCAGGGCTGTGCCCGTTTGTTCTATCTTGAATTCTGATTTCGAATCGTTCGTATCACTGATATTTGCACTCGCGCCCCTCAGTGAGGGAGTGTACAACACGGGCAGCGGCTTGTCTGCCCTCATGGATTCTCACCCCGCGTGGTTCTCACCCGGCCGCCTTCATTGTGTGGACTGTGACTAGACGGAAGTGCTCGATGCCCCCTGCCGGTCTTAGCCCAGGCGGGTGC